>Ga0209284_10004056_pt1 | contig 16998 bp, 9 predicted proteins | sample FRY03_FD_187211 | JGI IMG/M metagenome (GOLD analysis project Ga0209284, IMG submission 187211) | Freshwater microbial communities from Lake Fryxell liftoff mats and glacier meltwater in Antarctica - FRY-03 (SPAdes) (version 2) | ecosystem: Environmental > Aquatic > Freshwater > Ice > Glacier... | reverse complement strand
CAAGGGTTTCCCGACGGTTCATGGCGGAGTGTGCGCTGGTGAGGCTGGCCGTCACACTCCAATAGGTCAGTGATTTTGCTGACCTAACCCCCAAGGAGAAAACAAGTGAGACAGTCAAAGTGGCTGAGGTTAAAAGACGTGCTGGAACAACTCGGTGTATCCCGTTCCACATTCGACATGTGGCGTATAGCAGGTACTGCACCGCGCACCTACATTTTGCCCAGCGGCCAGCTCCGCTTCAAGCAAGACGAAGTGGACGCTTGGCTAAATGACCGCGTTGAGTGCAGTGGGATCGGTGCTGCGTAATGGCACGAAAGCCTGGCCCTCAGGTCGTGGTGTATGAGTTACAAGTCCGTCCAGACAAAAAGAAGAAGCATGTTGTTGCTTGGCGAGTTGGCAAGAGCCAACCGCGACGAGCCTTCAGTACCAAAAAAGAGGCTGATCTTTTTCGGTCTCAGTTGATCACTGCTAAGGCAGATGGTGAGCGTTTCAATCCAACGACAAATTTGCCTGAGAGATGGAATGACAAGTCCAACGTTTCACTTGCTGACGCGGTTCACAAGTGGTTCAGGCAGAACTACGCATCGTGGGCTCCAAAAACCCGTAGGTCAGCGGCTGAACCTCTTGGCGATCTGCTGATTGCAATGGTCAAGGATCCAAGCCGGGCGCTTCCCGTATCAACATTTTCATCACTGACGCCACAAGCATCCATGCACCGGCAGATCATGGACTGGTTGTCTACGTCTCCGCAGAATGCGAAGACACCTCTCTGGCTAGCAAAGAACACTCTCCTAATGTCGGACATCACTAAACAAAAATGCGCTGACGTAGATACGCGTCTCCGGCTGCGCTTGGATGGTACGCCAAAGATGCCTGCCACTCAGCGAAGGTTTAGAAGCAACATCAACGCATTTTTCAACTGGGCATGCGATACGCAAGAATTCCTTGAGCTCAACCCATGGCCTCAATCAAATCGCGCTCCGAGGAGGAGCGATCGACAGACAAGTATTATTGCGAATCCCGGCACGCCTGTCAACCAGCAGTCGTTGCTATCGCCATCGGTTGCCATCGCTACTATCGATCGGCCGATTGGGAAAACGGAGCGAAAAGGTTTACGTGCTCGACGGCTTCTGCTTGCGACAATGTGGTTCGCGGGGCTGCGCCCAGGCGAAGCCGTTGCACTGCGAATTGAAGACTGCACACTTCCCAAAACTGGTTGGGGGGCACTGAAAATTGTGCGGGCTAAGACTGGTGCTGGCCGTCGGTGGACTGGAATAGGCGAGCACGTAGGTGGACCTAAAACTGTTGACCGCATTGTGCCAATTCCACCAGAACTTGTTTCGCGCATCGTTGCCCATGTTGGAGATCGCACTTCAGGTTTGGTTGCACCTAACGAGCGCGGTGAAATGGTCGATGTAGGCAACCTCTCGAAAACTTGGCGTTCCCTTCGGCAGGATAAGAGCCGACCATACGATCTGCGCGCGGCACGAGCGTCGCTGCATGTGAACAGTCGTCGTCCATTAGCCACGGTGGCACTCGAGATGGGCCACTCAAAGGAGACACTCTTGAAGCATTACCTGCGTCCGTTTGAGGGGGATGAAGAAGTTGGCCTCGAGGAAGTAGAGCGGCTGCTTGACGGAACCGTGAAGAGGTCTAAGCGGTGATTTGACTACCCTTGCGGTGGGGTCTGCTGTCGCTTTGGTTGGCCATGGTTTGTTCTAAGTATTCGCACACAAGAAGGACCGTCATCGCTCTCTCCTCTTCGGAGTAGTCAAAGTGCTCTGAATGACTATCCGAGAGTACCGAGCCCGAAAAGCGGCTCTCAGGAAGCTCGGAGCGGCGAGCAAGGAGAGCTCGAGGGGTGGAGGTGCGGGTGCTCGGAGGCTTTGAGGGCGACTAGTGGGTAGTCGTCGAGCTGCCGTGTCTTAGGTCTTGACGGGGCATTCTTGACCAGTTGACGGCGATCGGCGATTTACTGGTGGGGAATACCTTCTAGGCAAGGGTGCGAGACGGTGAACTCACCGTCTACTTTCCTTGGGGGACCTCAGGCCTCGTGTCACAAGCCGCCAGTATCGTCTGATCAGGCTTGAGGAAAATTAACGCATACACATTGGAGTGGGGAAGGGAGGTTGAATGGATACTGGCTGTCGAAACGACTTACCGATCGTGGGCCACTCGCCTTCTTTCAACCCAGAAACTTCAAGTGTAATGACGGATGACGCTCCACTGTGACGCATCCACTCACCCAATATCAGGCGAAGTACTACGCGCATGAGCTGCAGCGCAGCTATGCAAATGACCACGTTGGCAAGCTCGCTGGCCTGCTCTTCGACGCACAAGTCGAGCCGAAACCGCACCAGATCGATGCCGCGCTCTTCGCGCTTCAGACGCCATTTCTGCGGGGCGTCATCCTTGCGGACGAGGTAGGTCTCGGGAAGACAATCGAAGCGGGCATCGTCATCTCGCAGTATTGGGCTGAGCGGCGGCGCAGCATCCTCATCATCACCCCATCGAGTCTTCGCCAGCAATGGCAGCAGGAGCTGCATGAGAAGTTCTTGATTCCGTCGTCGATCCTTGATCCGAAGACAAAGGATGCTTTGCTGGCGCAGTCCGGCTCGCACTCATCCCAGGTACTGATCTGTTCGTATGAGTTTGTATTGCGTCACGAGCTGTCGTTGCTGAAGGCGTGGGATCTCGTTGTCGCCGATGAGGCCCACCGGCTACGTAACTACTGGACGGGCAAGACGAAGGCCGCCGAGGCAGTCGCCCATGTCGTCGGCAGTGCACACAAGACGGTGCTGCTGACGGCCACCCCTCTGCAGAACAAGCTAGAAGATCTTTATGGGCTGGTATCCGTGTTCGATCCGAGTTACTTCTACTCGCTCGATGCGTTTCGGGAGCGGTACGTCAAGAACCGAGATCTGAATGGTGATGACGATCTCGTCGAGAGAGTCGCGACGATTTCTAAACGCACGCTACGCAGGGATGCAGACAAGTACATCCACTTCACCAAGCGCCTGCCGCTGACGGTGGAGTTCACACCGTCGCCCGATGAGGTAATGCTCTACGATTTGGTCAACGATTACCTGCAGCGCGACGAGCTGTTCGCCTTCGCTGGATCCCAGCGTCACCTGTCGGCGCTCATCATCCGCAAGCGTTTGGGATCTTCGACGTACGCCGTGGGGAGCACGCTCGAAAATATTGCGAACCGCCTCGCGAGTGAAGTGGCGGCCGGCCAGCGTCGAGATGGCCGCGGTGGTCTGGTCGCTGCGGACTTCGTTGTCGATGACGAACTCACAGGCGAAGAGTTGGAAGAGGCCGAGGAGATCGAGACCAGTATTAAGACCGGGATGCACTTCGGCCAGACATTCGCGAACGGTGCGCTGGACGAGACGCTGACGCGTGAAATGCAGGCTGAGGTCGCGGAGTTACGTGAGTATGCGGCACTTGCCCGGTCGATCACTGTCAATCAGAAGGCGGTCAAGCTTGGCGAGGCGATCGACCTCGGGTTTGAGCGTCTCCGTGAGCTGGGAGCGCCAGAGAAGGCGATCATCTTCACCGACTCGACCAAGACGCAGGAGTACATTGCCCGCACTCTGAAGGAGTCCGGCCGTGGCGAGGGTGTCGTGCTGTTCAACGGCTCGAACAACTCGCCTGAGCAGACGTCGATCTACCAAGCATGGCTAAAGGCAAACAAGGACGGTGACCTGATTACTGGCATCGCCTCCGCCGATCGGCGCAAGGCGTTAATGGACTATTTCCGTGCCGAAGGCACAATCATGATCGCGACCGAGGCCGCGGCCGAGGGCATCAATCTCCAGTTCTGCTCGATGCTGGTCAACTACGACCTGCCGTGGAACCCTCAGCGAGTTGAGCAGCGCATCGGGCGTGTGCATCGCTTCGGCCAGAAGTACAACGTCGTGGTCGTCAACTTCTCCAACAAGGGGAACATTGCTGAGCAGCGCATTCTCGAACTACTGGCGAACAAGTTCCACCTCTTCGAGAGCGTCTTCGGTGCCAGCGACGAAGTTCTCGGCGCAATCGAGGACGGTCTCGACTTCGAGAAGATGATCAGCAACATCCTGACCCGTTGTCGGACAGCCGATGAACTCGACAACGCGTTCAAGGAGCTCGAGGGGCGGTACGCCTCTCAAATCTCCAGCGAGATGGCAACTGCTAAGGCGAAGGTGTTCGACAACCTTGATCCCCATGTTCAAGACCGTCTCAAGGCGTATGACACGCAGTCGGGTGAGGTACTCAACAAATTTGAGCGACTATTACTGGCTGTGACGAGGCATGGGCTGCGATCTCTCGCGACGTTCGAGGGTGATGGTCGTAACTTCGTGCTACATGAGTCGCCGGTCAACGATGCGCCGACCGGGCGATACTTCTTCAAGTCGCAGCCGTTAGAGAACGCACACCAGTACCGATACTCAAGCACGCTGGCCAAGCATGTCGTTGACACGTCGAAGTCCCACGACACCCCGCCTCGGGAACTGACATTCTCGCTGAGCGAGTCAGAGCGTGCGAGCAGCGCCGTCAAGGCGCTGGAAGGTGCCAGCGGCGAGTTGATGGTTAGCCTCGTCACTTTCACCATGAAGGCCCGCGACGAAGATGTCTCCGAGTCCTACATGCTGGCGGGTGCGCTGACCGACGATGGCGGGTGGCTGGACGACGAGTATGTGGCCGACATTCTCGACCTGATGTGCATCAACATCGGCGAGCAAGCGGTGGAGATCGACGAGGCTCGCTTCACACCGCAGCTCACCGCCCGGCGCAGCGAGCTGGAGAAGGAAGTTCAAGGTCGCAACTCCCGGTACTACGACCAGCAAGAGGAACTGATCTACCGAAACCAACAGGACCGCAAGGCTGAGCACGAGGGTGCCATCCGGGACCACCGGACCAAGGAGAAAGAGGCGCGCAAGCTTGCCCGCCAGACCGACGACCCGATGGAGCAGCTTCGCTTGAAAAAGGAAGCCCGCAAGTGGGAGCAGCGCGCAGATGAGGCGGACGAGGACTTCCGAGAGACCCGCCAGAAACTCCGCGCTGAAGCGGACAAGTATCTGGATCTCATCGAGCAGTCGCTTCAGGGCACGCAGAGCACCGAGCACTTGTTCACGATCCGATGGCGGATAGCCCCATAGACCGTGAGCCATTCACAAACCCGACGAAAATTGTTAATATTATGAAGGAGATTCACGAAATGACTGACGATACCTACGAAACACCATCTACCACCCCGAACTTTCAGACGGAGTTGGCTGCACAGCTTGCCGATCTGATTCCCGAGGCCATCGCCGACGGCAAGGTAGATATCGAGAAACTTAAGGAGTTGCTCGGTTCCGACACTGCTGATACCAGCGAACGGTTCGGGCTTTTCTGGCCCGGGAAGAAGCGCGCTCTACGCGCCGCTCAGGAACCGACGACCGCGACGCTTCGGCCCGACTTCGAGAACAGCAAGGACTGGGACACCACCCAAAACATCTTCATCGAGGGCGACAACCTCGAAGTGCTCAAGATCCTACAGAAGCACTACCACGCCAAGATCAAGCTGATCTACATCGATCCGCCCTACAACACAGGCAAGGACTTCATCTATCCGGACAACTTCAAGGAGGGGCTCGATACCTACCTTGAGTGGACACGGCAGGTCAACGAGGAGGGCAAGAAGGTCTCGACCAACAGCGAGACCGAGGGGCGCTATCACTCCAACTGGTTGAATATGATGTACCCGCGCCTTAAGCTCGCGCGGAACCTGTTGACGGATGATGGCCTGATCTTTATCTCGATTGACGACACTGAAGTAGGTAACCTCCGTAAGCTCGCCGACGATGTTTTTGGAGAGGCGAACTTTGCCGGCCAGCTTGTGTGGAAGAAGGGCGGTACGGGAAAGAACGACTCGCAGTTCGCAGTCGTAGAGCATGAGTATGTGCTCGTCTATGCACGGCGTGCCTCAGTGACAAGATTTGGCCTCGACGAGGAAGCGACCGTGACGACTTCGTACAACCAGGAAGACGAGCGAGGGCGATACTCCTTGGTTCGACTTGACCAACAGAACCTGCAGTACTCGAAGTCGCTCGACTACGAGCTCGTCGGACCCGACAGCCATGTCTATCGACTGGCACATAAGAATCCGTCCCGGCCGAACGCGATCTGGCGGTGGTCAAAAGAAAAAGTTCAGCGGGACGCGAGCCAGCTTGTATTCAAGGACGGCAACGTCTACACGAAGAACTACGAAAAGGTTGGAGCGAAGGCACGCTCGCTCTTGGTCGAGGAGAGGTTCGGTGTTACCCGAACCGGCCGAGCCGAGGCTGAGGCAGCCATCGGACAAGCTGGCGTGTTTGATTTTCCGAAACCCGTGCGCCTGATTCAGCACCTGATTCGCATAACGGATGACCAGAATGCGATCGTGCTCGACTTCTTTGCGGGATCAGGAACCACGGCGCAGGCGGTGATGGCCCAAAACGCGAAGGATGGGGGTACCCGTCGCTTTATCCAAGTTCAGCTTCCCGAGCCGACACCGGAAGACTCAGAAGCGCGGGCGCTCGGCTACGAACTCATCTCTGAGATCAGCCGAAAGCGCATAGGCGGCGCCGGTGAACGACTGGAGGCCGAACTTGCTGCACAGCTAGGCGACCGGGAGGCGCCATTTGACATCGGATTCCGAGCCTACAAGTTAGTCGATACAAACTTCTCGAAGTGGCGCACTTCGAGCGATGTCGGCGAGGATGCGCTTCAGCAACGCTTCCTAGAGCTGCGCGATAGCAGCAGCGCTGACGACGCGACGTCGGACGACCTTCTGACCGAGATCCTGCTCAAGCAAGGATACTCGCTAACTGAAAAGATCACGCCAGTCGAAGTGGATGGCCTTCAGCTCCGTTCAGTACTTCAACCGGACCGTGACGTCGCGGTGCTTGCCTATCTGAACGAGCACGTCAAGCCGACGCTGGATCAGCTTCGCGCGATCGTCGCCGCTGACCCGCAACGGATCATCGTGCTGGAGGATGTGTTCCAAGGGGACGATGAGATGAAGACGAATCTGGTGCAGTTGGCGAAGTCCAAAGGCATCGAACTCTGGACGGCATGATGAGCGGAACAGGGTTTCAGTTCGACGCCAGTCAGCAGTATCAGCTCGATGCAATAGCGTCGGTCGTCGATCTCTTCGACGGCCAGCCGAAGGACGCCGAGAAGCTCATCACCACACTTCGAGGTTCGGCGAAGTTCGATGACTCAAGTCAGGCGGCGCTTGACATGGACCTCACGCAAGAAGTCGGAGCGGTCGGCAACAGCCTTGTGCTTGACCACGAGGTGATTCTGGCCAACCTTCAGCGCGTTCAAGATCGGAACGGGCTTGAGGTCATACCGGGGCTCTACGACGATGCACTGGAATTCGATGTCGAGATGGAAACTGGCACCGGCAAGACTTACGTTTACCTTCGCACCGTCTTTGAGCTAGCCCAGAAGTACAACTTCACCAAGTTCGTGATCCTCGTGCCGAGCGTGGCGATTCGTGAGGGCGTCAGCACGAGCATCCGCCTCATGCGTCAGCACTTCAAGGATCTGTACCCGAGCTATCCGTTCGACGCCTCGGTTTACTCGGGCAAGAATCCAGAAGAGGTACAGTCTTTCGCTACTTCGACCAACGTACAGATTCTGGTCATGACGATCGATTCGATTCGTGGCGATGCGAACTCCCGCATCATCCACCAGACCCGCGACAAGCTGAATGGCCTGCGCCCGATCGACTATCTTAAGGCCACGCATCCGGTGGTCATTATGGATGAGCCGCAGAACATGGAGTCACAACTGTCGCAGACGGCCATCAGTGAGCTCGCCCCGGTCTTCACCTTGCGCTATAGCGCGACCCACAAGAAGCAGCGCAACGTCGTGTACCGGCTCGACCCGGTTGATGCCCACGATCTTGGGCTCGTCAAGCAGATTGTCGTAGCCGAAGTGTTACAGCAGGGCGCGGATGCGACTCCGTATATCAAGCTCGTCGAAGTCAAGCGCGATCCGTCGTGGACGGCCAAGCTTGAGCTGTCATGCCGCAAGGCCGATGGATCGCTGGAGCGTCGGGTGGTCAGCGTGAAGCAGCACCAGGAGCTCTCCGACGAGCGCATCACCAACAACCCGATCTACGAGGGTTGGCGTATAAACGAGATGAGCATCGAGCCTGCTTATGTAGATCTCACGACCCATGGATTCCTACACGAGGGCGAGAGCATCGGCGCCTCCAGCGGCGCGATCTACAAGGAGATGATCCGCGAAACTATCCGCGAGCACCTGCGGAAGGAGTCGATGCTGCGTACGAAGGGTATCAAGGTGCTCAGCCTCTTCTTCGTCGATAAGGTCGCCAACTTCATGGGTAACGGGGCGACCAATGAAGACGCGAACGGCGACTTCGTGCGGTGGTTTGATGAGGTGTTCATCGAGGAACGCGCTAAGTCCGTGCGCTACCAGGAACTGCTGCCGCATGCGCCGAGCGAACTGCGACGCGCCTACTTTTCGCAGCTCAAGCGTGGCAAGACCACGACGTTCCAGGACAGTTCCGGTGCGACGAAGGCCGACGACGATGCCTACAAGCTGATCATGCAAGACAAGGAACGCTTGCTCGATGAGGCGACGCCTGTCCGGTTCATCTTCAGCCACTCGGCGCTGAGGGAAGGGTGGGACAACCCGAATGTCTTCCAGATCTGCACCCTGCGCGAGATGGGTGCTGAGACAGAGCGCCGACAAACTCTTGGGCGTGGTCTGCGCCTGCCGGTTACAAAGACCGACGAAGGATTCGTTCGAGTTGCCGACCGTAGCATCGCCACACTCACCGTCGTCGCCAATGAGTCGTATCAGGCATTTGCGAAGAGCCTGCAGAACGAATACAAGGCCGCAGGCGTCGAGATCGGGCGCGTGCGCATGAGCGAGTTCTCCAAGATCCCGCTCCAAGATGCTGGTGGCGTGGTCACTGATGATCTGTTCGGATACCAGCGCTCGGTGGAAGTCTGGGAGTACCTCGACTCCCACGGATTCATTGCGGACGGCGCAATCACGCCGAAGTTCCAGCCGAACACGACCGGCTTCAGTCTGGAACTGCCTGAGCGCTTCGCAAGCTATGAGCCTGAGATCATCAGCCTCGTCGCTCGCGCCAACATCGAGAAGTATGTCAAGCCGAAGAGCCGGCGGCACCCGCGCGTCCTCAACAAGCAGTTGTATGTGACTCCCGAGTTCGAGGAATTTTGGCACGCCATCAGCCGTAAGACGACATATCGGGTACGCATCAAGCGCGTTGACATCATTGACAACGCGGTCACGGCCATCAAGGACGCGCCGAAGATCGACCCGCTGCGCATCCAGGTCACCCGTGCCGGAGTGAAGGTGCTTCGTGGCGGCGCGAAGGGCGAGGAACTCAGCACCCGATCGGCGGAACTGAAAGGTAGCTACGACCTGCCTGACATCATCACTGAACTACAGGAAGTCACATCGCTGACCCGCAAGACAATCGTTGACATTCTCGTCGGCAGTGAGCGCCTCGGCGAGTTCATTAGCAACCCCAACGACTTCATTGCCATGACCAGGCGCGCCATCCTGAACGAGCTAGCGAAGATCGTGGTCGAGGGCATTCAGTACGAGAAGATCGCCGGATCGGTTTACGAACTGCGCGAGCTGCAGAAGGACGGTGAGGAGGAGAAAGAAAGGTTCCTCGACCAGATGTATCAGGTACAGAACCAGCAGAAGACCGACTTTGATTACGTCGTCTACGACTCCGATGTCGAGAGTCAGTTCGCGGAGAAGCTCGACACCCGCGAGGACATCAAGCTGTTCATGAAGCTGCCGGCCAAGTTCAAGATCGATACTCCGGTCGGCCCCTATAATCCGGACTGGGCGATCATCAAGCACGAGGACGGCGAGGACCGGATCTACATGATCCGCGAGACCAAGAGCACACCCGATGACTCGAAACTGCGCCCGATCGAGCTAGCGAAGATCAAGTCTGCCAAGAAGCACTTTGCCGCGATCGGCATCGACGATTATGCAAAGTCAAGCCCAAACAATTGGAATCTGTGATGCATTACATGCACCCTTGTCGTCGAGATCTGAATCCTTGAGCCCTAAACCCTTACAGATGCGCAGAAGGAATGAAACCGCCCTCGACAAAGATTTCCCAAATAGACCTTGTTCAGGTTTTCTACGGGTGTTTCGTTACATCTGGCATCGTCGCGCCAATTACCCAACAGCTTAGTGCCCCGAAAGTTCGGTCGCCGCGCGGAGAAAGAAGTCTCCCGTGTCGAAGTCTTGAAAGCGTCGCGGCTTGCGGGTATGGCCTGGTTCGTTGCTGAAAGGCGCGTATCGATTGCCGAGCGGCAAGTACAGCACCTCATCAGTCAGTGATGTGGCGCTAATGCAGCACTCTACATTGTCAAATGTCCGTGGTGTAATTTATGAAAATGAATGACGCCGAAATGGACGCGCATCGCGCGGAGAATTTGACGAAGATTCTTTCTTCGACGTCTAAGAAAATAGTGATCGTGGCGGGACCGGGCACGGGAAAGTCATACACGTTCCAGCAACTCGCTAAGCAAAGTGTTCAACCGGTTCTGGCATTGACATTTCTGCGCGGCCTCGCCGAGGGACTTGATAAGGAGCTCGGTGAGTTGGCTGACGGCCGTACCTTCCATGGGTGGGCGCGCTCGATTCTCCATCACAATCCGTACTCGGGTGTCTCGGCCGATGTGGATTACTACCCTCCTCTTGAGGTGCTGGTAAGTCAGGACTTGGGGTGTCTTGGAAGTCCTAGGTCAGCGAAGGAAATCTCCACCGCGATGGTCAACCTCGACGAGACGGATCCGCACATCGATCTGTCGATCAAACGGGGGAACTACTACGACGCGGTGTCCCACACGGATTCCGTCTACCGCGTGTTCTGTTCAATCAGATGCGGTGATCTGCCTGTTCCAGTGTACGGACAGCTCATGGTGGACGAGTACCAGGATTTCAATCGGCTCGAGGCCACGCTCATCGGGATGCTCTCGGATGTCTCGCCATCTCTCGTGGTCGGCGACGATGACCAGGCGCTATACAGCTTCAAGCACGCATCGGCGGATTTCATCAGGGATCTCGCAACGTCGGGTGAATACGAACGGTTCGAGCTTCCGTACTGCACTCGATGTACTTCGGTCCTTGTTGAGGCAACAAACAGAGTCGTCGATATAGCGAAGACTTCTGGTCTGCTCCTGGATCGACTCGACAAGCCCTACATCTGCTTCCTGCCGAAGAAGCGCGAGATGAGTGTGACGTATCCAAAAATCATTCATGCGAACTGTACAACCGAGCAAAGCAATGCGCCATACATGTGCAAGTACGTTGCGCAGCAAATTGCGAGGATCGACCCCGCGTTATTCGAGGCGAATCAGGCCACAGGCGATCCAACTGTCATCATCATTGGGCCTAGCCATCTTGCGCAGCGGATTTTTGACCACTTGGAATCAGAAGGACGCGCCGACATCCAGTACCTCAAGAGCGCGGATCTAGAGGTTCATCCGCTTGATGGTTATCGGCGAGTCGCGGAAGCGGCTGACTCTCGTTTGGGTTGGCGGATCATTCTCCACTCCCACCCAATGAGCGGTTGGCAAAACATGGTCAAGGCAACAGCAGAGGAGGGAGTGGAACTGGTATCCGTGCTCCCAACGACGTTCGTGAAAGAGCACATGCGGATTGCTCAACTTGTCGGGAAGGTTCTGAACGATGACGTGCTTACCGATGATGAGCGGAAATCTCTTAGCAAGTCTCTCAACATGACTATCGCGGAGATAGTCGAGATGCTGTGTCCTTCGCCGAAGGAACCAGGCGCGTCTCCTAACATTCTCATTACAACACTCACGGGCGCGAAGGGCCTACAGGCTGATCATGTCTTTGTGCTGGGTGTCAACGCCAGATCGTTCCCCCTAAGCAACGCCGATGTCACCGAGGTCGAGGTCTGCCAGCTTCTGGTTGCGCTTACCCGAGCGAAGCAAAGCTGCACCCTCGTCTCCACCAGCTACTTTGCGGGCAGGCCCATGAGTAAGAGCATCTTCATCGACTGGCTACAAGGACTATTGGTTAGTCGATACATCAACAAGGACTACTGGAGGTAGCTGGCCGGAGTAACGACTCCTTCGGAGTATCCGGATGCTACGCCGAAGGGTGCTTATCGGTTACCGAGTGGTGGCTATATCGCTAGACCAATACTGAGTCGCCTCAGGTTTGATGCAGTGTCCATAATGTGGCTGGAGAATCTTCACCATTTTTAGCTAACCAAACCGGAGGCAGGTCAATGGAGTCAACTGAACCGACAGCAGTCCCACTGCACCAAAAAGTATTACCGATAACAAATTTTTTATTCACCCGGATATTCCGCATCACAAGTTACGTCCCAAGAACATTCAGATGTATAAATCAAACCATACAATTGAAAAGTTTTATCATTAGCCGTCCATAAATTGTCATAATCATAAAATGATTCCCACGACGCAAAAGACGAATCACCGTGAAATTTACCTACAATTAGATTTTCATCTGTCACATCAGGACCTCTTAAAACAGCTTCTTCAACATCTCCTAATATTCCTTCAGAAAATACAAACGACGTTGAACTTAACCCACCATACACAGTTAAATTGGTTGTCTGTACATTTTTTGGTACAACTAAATTTTTCGGTACTTTACTACAAGGCCCATCTACCGTAAATACAATCGGAAAATTATTCATACCATAGAGTGATAACTTTTCAGATGTAAGATCTCTCACCCATTCCATGGAACTATGTGCAACAATTAGACAATCACGTTTATAAGGAATTGGCTGAAATCCAAGGTCACAGAAGCCGTTACTCATTACTAATTTGTAGTATTGAATTTCTGTTGGCCAATTTTCATAACAATAACGTTGTGACGCACTAATCACAATTTCATTTAATGCCGCTACTTCTGCGGAAATTACAACATCACTACTATCAACAGATGTATCTAATTTTTTAGGCTCTAGACCACCCGTTTCTTGAACAGTGATCAAGCCGGCGATCAACCCACCAGTTACTAATACCGCTATCAAATTTCTTGCTGTCAATAACTTTTTCAATTTCAAGCTCATAAAGCACCTGCTATTTATCTAACTCACTTTCTATTGTCCGACTATTTTCTATTTGTCACGTATCTGAACCGCACCCGGGGGTTTATCAGGCTCGTAGGTTTGTGTTCCAACCAGGAATTGGGTGCATTTATTGGAGGCGACGTCATCAAACACGGATGACCCGCGACGGCAACAGTGGGTGACTGGTTCGCGCTCGGCAGTTGGAAGATACGATCGGGAGGAACGACTGGAACGAAGAGGCGCCGTGGATCTTGAAAGCCCGATCAAGGGTAAGTGGTGGCTTCCAGGCAGCGACGAGTCCGTTGCCGTTCACGGTGACCTCTACGACGATGACGAATCTACCTACTTAACCACCTCAGGGTTGCTTTCGGTACCCTATGCATCGACGGAGGCCGTTGATTCTTCGGATCTCTCTGACGCCCGTTCGGCCGTAGCGATGAGTCGTCCCAGGTTCGATGCAGTGTCCATAATGTGGCTGGAGGGCCGCAGGAAGGGAGACAGACCCGACTTACTCACTTAATTATCTCCCTTTTTACCTGCCCAATACGCAACACGCTGACGATCCACCCAAGCACCTAACTTTACACCACAAACAGTTACATAATTTTGTGGCACTAAACAATCACCATGTGTCTCACTATATTCCTTTAATAATTGTAAATTTTTCTCCCATTTTTCATCGTCTGCATCATCTTCATCGTCGAATTCCATTACTTCGATGAAACATTCGTCGCAGAGGTCGGGGTGATGGATGATGTGTGTATCGCAAATTTCGCATTGGTCGAGGTAGAGGGCTTTGAGGCATTCGAGGTGTTGTGCTTCAGTCCACAACCGTCGGTAGTGGCCGGCGATGTCGTCGTGAAGCATGATGGCGACTGTGGCCGCAGCGTGTATTGCGTCTTTGCTGCAAAAACTCGCGGATACTTCAAGTAAACCTATGACGGCGTGAAGTTCGGTTGCTGTGAGCCGACGGACGTTCCCGTAGAGGGTTGGGTAGGTGTTGGCGAGCCCGCGCATTTCGTCACATACGAGTGTGGCCTCACCTCTTACGTAGGCGGTGCTATCGGCGAGTTTCAAGTGGAGCCGTATGAGCGCAAGCTCAGCGGCGTTGGTCAGGTCAGTTTGTGGGTTCATTGGGTTCATCCTTTTCTGTGGGTTTTTGGGCATGTTGGTAATAGTGACGAATTGACCTCCCAGCACACTCGATTGACTTTGTGCCGTCTTTCATCTCTATGGGTTGCGGAGATTTTTAACCCTCGGTTGCCAGATCGCATACGCCATCAAACCGCGCAGACATGGGCTCAAACGGGAAAACATGTTTCCCTTTGACTCCCCGAAATTGACATCAACGAGCCACTGTGGGGGATACGTAATTTCAGGGTTCTGCGACCACCAGACTGTCCCTCGGTTGCCAGTTTTTTATTCCATGAAAATGGCGTGTCTAAAGGGTTTCAGCCGCTTTGATGTATCCCTTTAGCTGCAAGGAGACATTTGTGCGTTCGCCGCAGGCGGATCCATGTATGCGCTGAGTGAAACATCGACGTAGCCGGTGTTTCCATGACCCCAGTAGTCGTCATTGCCTGGGTCGAGGAGAAGGATGCCTTTGCTCATGGCCATGAAATCGGACGGGTTGTTGTTGATGTGGCCAGATCCTTAAGTGTTGCTAGATCTACGTGGCTTCGTACTCGGCGGGCGTGCTATGTCCGTGGCTTCGAGCAAACAACCGAGTCAACCAAATCAACAGCAGCCCCGTCTGTATCTCGCGGTTTTAGAGGGTTGTGTTGGTGGATTGCGCTCTGACGGTGTGAGGAGACCCACCATCTCGGTGGTGTCTTAACAACGAAGAGGAGGGCTTATGGCCCGAAATACATACCCAACAATCGGCACTAGAGAACTGGCGTGGTTCACCACGATGATGCATGAGACGTTCCAAAAAGTGTGTGCCGGTAGCACAACCAGCTTCATGTTCGGCTGCTTACTCCCATCGTCTACGACGCTAAATGTTCTGGACCTTTTAGAACTGAACCTGACTCATAAGGTGATCTGTGAAACTGACGAGGAAGGACGACCGTTAGTGCATTCCGTACAGGGCGCTCCAAAGTGGTCCTTTTTCCCGTTTACCGTGGATGACCACCCGAGTAAAGCACTTGCAGCAATGACGTTGCCTAAGGCCACACTTGCGTTCGGTATGGCTTCGGAAATGTACACGCGAAAATTACCGCTTGACCACGAAGGTAATCCGATCGGGAACCTTGAGGATGCTCCAACGCTCACGGGTTGGCAGACAACAAGTGTTTCCGGACGAGGCCACATTCACACGTTGATTCGAGATGAGTTGGGCCAGAGTCATCAACCGTCGAGTGTAGACGGACGGATCCGAGTGCAGATGCTCGAAACCTTCATGCGTTCAATGCTCCAGTCAAGCTTCTAAGACCACCTCAAATTGAGACACCAGTGCTGCAGGTCAGCGCTGGTGTCTTTTTTGTTGCTCGGTCCTCATTTTATTGCGAACGTCGGGATCTGGTTCGGAAAGGATTGCCACAACTTCTGCCCAGCGCGGTTTGGCGGCGAATGTGATTTTGCAATCGTCCGTCACTCTTATTCCTAGCCCTCTAGATGAATCAACTACCTTTCCCCCTCGCAGTGCCCTACAACAGCATTGGTGCATACCTGCTGTTGTGCTCTGCCATGTGTCTTGCAATCTTGGAATCTGAATACATACCTGGAGTGCACCTGACCAAAACCGAGATACCGATCTCGCTTGGATGCCAGGTCTGTTCTGTATGCGGGGAACTCTGCGTACTAGTCGAGAATTGCGTGATCCACGAGACAACCTGTCCGCCCGTGCAGTGGCTTTTGACCATTGAAGGAATGGCGACAACTCGTGAAGCACAAAAGTATTTTTCTGAACCGTTCCTTGATGAAGCACTAGCGACGATACACGGCATCGTCCGCCGGCATCCAGGTGTTGACCCGATCGGTCTTGTGAAACGAATGACGTCATAAAGTACCGTACGCAACACGCCATCTGGCGCACAGTACGACGCGTCGAAACGAGTGTTGTTGCGGTCGCATTGTCGTTCGGTGGAGGATCGGTAAGTGCAAAAGTTCTACAGGAATTGACCAACAATCAAAAAAACCGTTCGGAGTACGAGTTCCTCATTCTTGAGAACGGAACGCCAGCCACATGGCCATGCGACGCTGTGATCACAATTCAGGTGAACTTAGATCAAGTGCAACCTCGGATGCTGCGCAGCAGCCTGCTTCACGATCTTCAAGGTGCAGCAAGTGCAATAAACAAGCATGCTCGAGTCAAGTTCGTAGTCAATGGATCAACTTCAATGATTCCAAACTTGCCGTTACGCGACATTGCCAAGACCTACCCGAACACGGTGTTGTTTGCATTTGTCTTTCAAGGTCAAAGTGAATTGTTGCCGTCGAATGCGGCTGCAGCGGGCGGTAGTTATTGGATACATGATTCCCAACTAGACCGACCTGTGATGCGACTTGGCTATGTCCTGGTTGACATCAACCGGCTAGAGGATTATCGGTCTGATTCTGGATACCTATCTAGGCAAGCAATGTTCACTCATGAGTTGCTACACGTACTCGGCCTAGATCATGTAAAGGATCGTCGCTCTATTCTGAATGAACGCATGTCAACATCTGCTGGCTCGATCGGTCCCGGAGACATCAACGGGATAAAGGCACTTGGTGCATTGGCCTGCGGGATCTGAAGGAGGTCGCTCTCAATAAAGTGAACCACATCAAGTTTCTTGTAAGCGCCAATCCTTGAGAGGATGGAGTTTCTGCAACCAAACCGAGGGCAGACCCATTGCATAAACCCCAGAGCGGTTCATCAGTATAGTTTTCCTAGG
>Ga0209284_10004051_pt1 | contig 17017 bp, 23 predicted proteins | sample FRY03_FD_187211 | JGI IMG/M metagenome (GOLD analysis project Ga0209284, IMG submission 187211) | Freshwater microbial communities from Lake Fryxell liftoff mats and glacier meltwater in Antarctica - FRY-03 (SPAdes) (version 2) | ecosystem: Environmental > Aquatic > Freshwater > Ice > Glacier... | reverse complement strand
TGAGGAGATGAATGACCAAGTAAAGGGATTTCTTACGAGTAATCACATTTATCATTTTGGTAGAACCACAAGTGACCTTGACGTGACTGACAGGTCTGGTTTAAAACATGTCGACACTTTTATTTTTAAGGAAGGTGTTTCGGGCCAAAAGATGATTAATTTTGATTATAGAAGGATGGAAGGTCCGGAAGAAAACTCCGAGTCTGAAGACGATGAATCAATGTTTGACTATGCTGAGATAGTCAGGATGAAAATAGCAAAGTCAACGAATACAGAATATATACCTTCGGCTTCTAATTTACGTAGTCGGCTTGCATACCGAGCTTCAAGGATTGCATACAGAGAGTCAAAGCGTGCGCGTAGATACAGCAGCAGCAGCGATTCTGATTCGGACTCTTCCTGTAATGAATATAAATGTGATTTTTGTGGCGAGTACCACAAGTATAATGATGACGACTCTGTGTACATATGCAAATATGAAAAACAAGCAAAAAATCATTTAAAGTAAAAACTTTGACGCTTCCAAGCTCGTCTGTGGAGAGCAAACGAAGAACAAGGCGGGCGGTAACCAAGTGTTTTTGCTTTACGACGGGAGTAAGCGAATCATCTTGCAGACACCCAAAATGTATAGTCGACTTTGCACCGATTTGGTTCGTGAACAAACAGTTTGGGGTGACTCTCAATATCGTTCAGTTGGAAGTCGGTCTCTCTTCCTGTTGGAAAGTTGCAAGGCTTCGCGTTCCATAACGAATCGGACGACGAAGAAGACCCCGAGTTTTAAAAAATAGAAATTATTTATATTTAACGTTGAGCATTTATTTGATGTAATTCAACATCCAGTTGTTCGCAAGAGGCTTTTTGGCATTTTTCGTGTACAAGGGATATCCCATAACTGGTGGATATCCCATAACTGGTGGATATCCCATAACTGGTGGATCTCGCACAGTTTTCGGCCTCCTCCTCTCCTCGTTGATACAACGACCAGTCAAAGGGTTGATCATTTTACCAGGAGGGCATATCTTCATAACGGGCACGCGGACTTTGATACAACGACCAGTCAAAGGGTTGATCATCTGACCTTCAACGCACGTCCGCACCCGCGACCAACTAGGATTTGGGGCCTTGCGGATTTTGATACAACGACCAGTCAAAGGGTTGATCATCTGACCTTCATGGCACGTCCGCACCCGCGACCAACTAGGATCTGGGGCCTTGCGGATTTTGATACAACGACCAGTCAAAGGGTTGATCATCTTACCATCAACGCACGTCCGTTTCATCTTCATAACGGGCACGCGGATTTTGATACAACGACCAGTCAAAGGGTTGATCATCTGACCTTCAACGCACGTCCGCACCCGCGACCAACTAGGATTTGGGGCCTTGCGGATTTTGATACAACGACCAGTCAAAGGGTTGATCATCTGACCTTCATGGCACTCTTTATCCATGGTGTCCATTCCATGACGTGCTCTCCATGGCTTACTTTCCATAAAACTAGCCCTTTTGGTATAAGCCCTATAGTCTTTCATAATTTTTATAAATTATAACATACATATTTATTTTTTACTAACACATACCGTCGACGAACGGCGACGTGTCGGGCCCTAATCGGCACGGGTTCGAAAACGTGTCGTGTTTTTGACAAACACCGTTCATCTCGTACTTTGTGCACGCACACACCGGCATGTGTTCAGAAGTACAAGTTTGATTACACGTCGCCCGTTGTTCCATTTTACGGACTTCACCGCACTCGAACGCGTTTTCTGCTTCGTCTTCCTCGGACGCGAACGTCTCGTATCGTGTTTGTTGACCGTCGTTACACGGAAGCCATGTTCCCCATTTACACATTGGTTTTACGGCGGGAGGCGACATAAAATGCCCCGCTTTAATATCCGTCCACGTTAGTCCCGCTAGACGAGCGTATATATAATACGACACAACGACCACGATCAAAGTCGCAATAACGGGTAGTATCATCATTTTCATCCTTTTCTAAATACTCCATAAATAAAGAAAAAGCGGTCCAAAGAACAAACCCTATAGATCTTTTTTAATTTAAAAAAATAAACCCCAAGTTTAAGCATTAAAATGAGTCTATCGGACTATATCAAAAAGCATCAGTTGGACACGGCGTTGTCAGACACATTAAACCAGTGTGTTAAAGCGCGTGTGGATAACCCGTTGGTGTATATGGCGGATTATTTGTTGAAAAAAACAAATGACGACATACTCGATTGTAACGCGTACTACGTGTTCGATTCTCGCGGGGTACCTACTACGGAAGTCAAGATTACTACCGCGAAAGGGGTGTATCGCGCAACGTGTCCGTCAGCCTCGTTTCAGACGTTGAGTGAGTTTGTGGAGTACCGCGACGACGACGCGGGCAAGTACAACGGACGAGGTGTCATGCGCGCGGTCCACGAAATCAACGAAAAGATTGCGCCTTTGATTATTGGTAAACGTGCCACTGACCAGGAACAAATCGACCACATTCTTTTGGAAAACACTCGCGGGTATATCAATGTCATGTACCCTGTTTCGGTGGCGGTGTACAAAGCGGGGAATAATAAATCAAGTAGTAGTAGTATTCAGCCGCTTCCTATACTGAAAGTGTGTGAGACCACGGAAAGGTCCCAACAACTTTTCGTGGTTCCCGTTAATGGTTACCTCGACCATGAAGACGCAATGCGTATGTGTGTGGAAGTGTACCACGCATGTCCCCGTACATGTACCACGCTCGTGGACGGACTCTCTATAGTGACCAAAGTTATTAAACAACATAACGCGGGTAAACTTCGTATCGTCGTGGACGTAAACGCGTCCGATTTTTTAACCGAAGACAATTATTATGAAATGGAAAAAATCAAGCTAAACCGCGACGAGATGCATGCCATGTACAAACAATGGGTCTCCGAATATCCCATCGAATGGATCGAGAACCCGTTTGACCACGAAGAAGCGTTCGAACCGCGTGACTATTACTTGTCGAGTCATCCGAGAAACAACTTTTTTTGTTTGAAACCGAGCCAGTACGGTACAGTTACGAGAATCAAAGAGACGTGTAAATCGTACACCGGGTCTACTATTATCGTGAGTAGTCGCACCGGAGATACCGACGATACGTTCGAGTACACACTCGCGCTCGAGCTCGGTGCGAAATATATCCGTCTCGGAAACGTTCCACGATACAATTGTCTTTTGCGCGAATAGCAATTAAAAAAAGACCGTTCAATTTAAGAAAATGGTTTGATTTAGAGTTTATGGGTTCTGTGGAGCAAGTGGAGCAAGTTAATGGGCAACGTAGACAAGCAGTTTACTGGTGTTTTACACTCAACAACCCTGAAGTGGATCATATAGAACACTTAGAACAGGTGTTCAGGCATGAGTGTAAGTGGTACGTCTTCCGGGAGGAAGTCGGAGAAGGGACTCATTTACATGGTGTGTTGTGCCTCAAGGTGAGGCAGCGCATGACGCAGCTAAGAGTAATCGATCCGAAGATTAGTTGGCGAGTGACAAAATCGTGCAAGGGGTCTCTAGTGTATCTCAAAGCGGAGACCGCGGTGGGTCGGGTATATTCGCACGGTATTGAACTTCCGAAAGCACTCGATGTAGAAAAGCCACGGGGCTGGCAATTGCAAGTCTTAGACATAGTTAAGACGATTCCTGATGAACGGACAATTCACTGGTTCTGGGAGCCTAAAGGTAACGTCGGGAAGTCCACCTTGTGTAAGTACTTGGCTGTAAAAATGAATGCTTTGATGTTGACCGGCAAGAGAGCGGACATGTTCCGTATGTTGGCTAAGTATCCCAACAAAAGGGTGCTCCTTTGTGTAGACTGTCCTAGGAGTATGCAGGATTATATTGACTACGGTGCGATCGAACAGATCAAGAACGGGATTGTTTTCAGTAATGAAGGGACGCGGTTGGTATTCAACTGCCCACATGTAATTGTTTTTTCTAACTCAGAACCAGATAGGGAGACTATGAGTGCAGATCGCTGGAACATTGTCAGGATCAATGCGTAGGCGCGCGTTCGGCGTTCGTTTAAGCGTTAGAAATCACAACAACGTCCGACGGTTGAATAAACTCGTACCCAGTCTGGTTCTTCGCGTAGATGTATACGTAATACAATTGACCTATTTCGGTGACTTCCACGGGAGACGTGTGTGTTCCGTCTACTGCATAAACCTTGTCGTGTAACGCAAGCATGTTTGTGTCAATGTTCACGTTCGTCTCGCGAGCGTTCGTAGTTGGTACGAGCATTTCTTTGTGCGCACCGTCATTCAAAGGTGCGCTATCGATAAATATGACGAACAATGCCTTTTCTTCGAGGGTCATGCTTCCCATTGCACCGAACGGACCACTGAGACCGTCGGTCGATTTGAACGCGGCGGAGTGTATCTTAGACACTTTAGTGTAAGGATCTTTGATACTTGCAGCAACACGGATATAACTGATCATGTTTTTAATATACTATATTCACATTTAAAAATAAATTTTTATTAAAAACAAAATGGATTTCTTTACGGTATCCCAAACACCTTACGTGTTTATGAAAAACAATACACGGTTCTTTAACTTGCATGTCAACAACATCGACCGATCCACTCCGTTGAAAATGTTTCGCAGAGACAATACTGAACGCACCGTGATCCCGGTTTTCAAATGCCGAGAAGACGCCATGCGTTTTAAATCGACGAATACATCTTGCTACGCTCCGTGGAAAATCGAGGAAGTTTATCCCATCGACGTCAACATGAGCCATTTGTCGCTCTCGTCAAAAATCCACCACATACCTAATGAATTATACGACGTGGCACCGTTCGACTTTAACGACACCGACACTATTCTGTCGTTATCCTTGAAAGCCCATATCGGATTTTTCATAATAGGAACGTTCAACGTCCTGGCAAATACCGTGTCTATGAACGGGATTGTGGTTGACTTTGCCTTGCACGACCGTTTCACAGACCAAGAACATATGACAATGTTACAAGCCACGTACGAAAGTATCTACTTGACGACGACACCGACGTGAAGTGATTTTATTTCCAAGGGTTCGTCAGGTCTCTTAACGAAAATTGATTCTGTCGTCGATGTACTCCGCCAATCGGTTGTACTTCGTTTTTGGACGTATTCGGATCTGACGCACGCGCTCGGTTACTTAAAGAAATTAAACGTGAAAGAAACAATGTCGGAACTCGCTCGTGTCGCAACATTGATACAAGAACTCAATCAGTTGGAACGCAAGTCTAATAAGTTATGTCATTACGCTTATGCGTCCAAAGACTGGCGTGCGTACCGCAAGGTGTACTTGCGTCTGAAGTTTGTCAAGAAACAAATAGAATGTAGTCTCAAGATGTCACAAGATACCTTTGCGACTCGAGCCATGGACAAAACAAATAAAAAGTAGGATACACACGGGATATTGGGTTTTAAAAATTTTATGTACCTTTTAATTTAAATTATGAACTACCGCAATCAATCGTTTAATAATCGCAATCAATCGTTTAATAATCGCAATCAATCGTTTAATAATCGCAATCAATCGTTCAACAAAAAACCGAGTTCAAAACTCCCGATTATAGGAGTCGCTCTATTCCTTATAATTAGCATTGTTGTGGCGGTTTACTTCTTCTTTTTTAAGAAAGAGCCCATAGACTGTGTCGGTGATTGGAAAAAGAACGCATGCCCTGTTGATTGTGGACGCTCGGCGAGCAAGGTCACGGATACGTATTATGTGACTACACCGATGCAACACGGGGGTAAACAGTGCGATTTTGCTGACGGTTATATAAAAGATATCGATTGTCAGGAAACCGAATCGTGTCCGGAACCTGTAGACTGTGTCGGTGATTGGAAAAAGAACGCACAATGTCCTGTTGATTGTGGACTCTCGGCGAGCAAGATCACGGATACGTATTTGGTTACTACACCGATGCAACACGGGGGTAAACAGTGCGATTTTGCTGACGGTTATATAAAAGATATCGATTGTCCGAAAACCGAATCATGTCCGGACACCGTGTATAATCCGATGATCACGTACCCGGGCACTTCTCCCGATAATTACAAAAAGTATTGTGACGAAATATTAGCAAAAGGATACTGTAAATACACCACAACTTGTGGCGACGAATGTAATCCCTAAATTTTTATTCTTTACTAATATATAAACAAATGAACCGCGTTCTCTCGTTGTTGATGTCTGCTGGTATGAGTGGACTCGTGCTGTACCTCTTGATGGTGTACGCTTTTAAAACATCGACAGACATGGCGGTAAACCGGAGTCTGATTTTCGCGTCAGTCGCGCTCATTTATATGGTCATGTTCGGTCGTATGTTGCCAGTAATCATTTAAAAATTAACTTAAAGAAAAATTGTGAGTAAAAGAATTTTAAAAATGGATCTTTTCATAAACCTCATGGACCACTACAAGAACTTGTACGACAACACCGCGCTCGCGTCGTTGGACAATGACATTCTGCTGACGTTAAACGAAGGCAAATTCTTGAACGAAGGCTTCTCGAAGACGTTTCAAGACAACGAATTTTTGTTCCAATATATCGTAGATCAGCCCAAACCATGTGTGGATACTGTATACCGCATGTGGTGTATGCTAGGAAACGACAAACAATTAGAGGTGTATAATGTTTTAATAAAATAAAGACTCGCGCTTTGTTGTTGTCATCAGCAGGATTCGAACCTGCGCCCTCGTGAGAGGATGGTATCTTAAGTACCACGCGTTAGACCAAACTCCGCCATGATGACTTCTATTTTGTATTCCAAGTCGGGCTCGAACCGACGACTTTAGCGTCACTTAGCTTTTTACCATAAGCACTACACTCTAACCAACTGAGTTATTGGAACCTTTTATATTAAAATACATTTAGTTCTTAATTGAATTTTCAAGAAAATACACTTAAAGGAAACATCAACAAAACAAACAAAATGGACACAACAAACAAAATGGAAACGGTTATAGAGTTGTGTAACGCGATTTATAACCAATTGGGACCTTCCCACAATGAGTGCGTGTATCAAAAAGCGCTCGTGATCGAGTTGTACAACCACGGTGCGCGTTCGGTGGAGTACGAGAAACATGTCCCGGTATTTTTCAAGGACACGAACGGAACGACCCACACCATCGGAAGCGAACGCGTGGATATCCTCGCACACTTTACGAACAATGTCGTCTTGCTCGAACTCAAGGCGCAAACGGCCGGTATCCGCGAACAAACGGAGATACCTCAGTTGAAAAAGTACATCAAAAGTTTGGAAGTTATGAATATTGTCCCTACACTATCCATGATTATCAATTTCCCACAGAAACCAGCGCCTTGTGTCGAGCATTTTGTCTTGTAAAAAATAAAAAAAAAAGTTGTAATAATAACCATGTCCTCCTTCATCCCCGTTGTGCTAACACTCGTCAACTTACTTTCCATGTACTATATCGACAACTCGTGCGGAAAAAAGACGAAATTTCCATGGTATCGCACCACGGTGTTTGCGTTGTACACCATGCTCCTCTTCAGTACGTTATTCTTCGGTACCGACTTCGTGTCGGTCGCCCGTAACCAGTTGTACTACCACGTACCGTTCATTTTATTGTGGTTGTTGCTCGTTCTGGTTTATGTCCTGGTACCGATAGGATCGTCCATAGCGGCGATTCGATATATCCGCGACAAAAAGTGTTCTAATCGTTTCGGAAAACAATTTGCGTTGTTCCTCGCCTACTTTTCCATGGTGTACATACTACTGAATATCCGCGCGACCAGGAACTTACAGATCATTGATCGACAAACCACACAAATTATACGGACATACGTACAACCAGCGCGGGGGTGGGTGTAGAGGGGTGAACAATTTTCACTTAAAGCGATACAGATGAAGAAATTACCCAAAAGGTCGAAAACTCTTTCTCTAAAAAACTCTCCAGCAAAAAAAAAGAAATGTCGCGGACACACTATTCCAAGCAACGCAAATTGAACGACCCGACCAAATCGTTCTGTAACGAAAGTGTGGTTCGGTGTTACGAACGGTATGTTGGAGAGACGCAAGGGAACGCGTTTGTACTGGACGACACGGGGTTTGGGTCGACGAATGCCATTTCAAAACATTTCCCACAGCTGAACGTGAAAATCGCCCAACACGATAAGAACGAGTTTGATAAAATGAAGTCCGCCAAAAAAAAGACGACGTTCATCATTCACGACGACTACTCCGCCTTGGACAAACTCGTACCCGATGGGTCGGTCGTCATCGACAACGCGGATTTTTGCTGTGGCTGGGTCAGTGTGCGCGACACCATACTAAACCGGCTTCGGTCCAAGATTTACGCAGACCGAGCAATTCTACGACTCACCGTTTCTGCACGAGGATCGAAAAAGACGATGGACGACTTTACCAGCGACATCATTTGCGAGATGTACCAAGCTTGTTTTGATACGGAGTATTCCATCAAACCGCTTACGATCCGACAGTGGGTTTCCGGAAACTCTGTTTCCGACCACGGGTTTCCAGAAGAGCACATGGACGCAACTAGTTACACGTACTTTCCGAGTATGGTTACATTCATTTTTTTAGTTTCTTAGAAGTAAAAACATTTAAAAAATACCTTTACCTCTCGCCACACGCGACGCTATCATCAAAGAACCAACCCCTTTTACTTTGGAAACTACATAATATTGAACCACCAAACCGATGATTAGAGTGCATATGACAGAAGACGCGATACCACCGACCAAACGATAATCGTCGGGACTGAACGTCGAGTTTTCGGGGGTTTTCGATTCGTAATACACGCTCACATCGCTTCCTAACTTGTACTCGGTTTTCGTGTCGTGGGTACCCGTTTTGATATACGTCTTCCCTTTGACTATGTACTGATACGTGATGTAACACATGTACATGGGAACGTCTTTCGTGGTGGTTTCGGACCCCCCACTATGTTCGGTGGTTGTCCTCTTATTTACCATGTAGCGACGACACCCCTTGTACTCGTCCTTCGCATGTGTTACGTACATAACACGCCCGGTCACTTTTTGTGTCAAGGACGTTTCTTCGTCGGCTTGTAGACCGGATTCGCTCGGGGTTTCCGGGTTATAATACAACTCAATTCCTTCCATGGGAAGATCACCCGGCGCGCTTCCTTTGTACGTTTTGTCGTCCACTTGGTATGTATAATGCGTCTCACAACCCGCGTCGCATTTCATTTCGGACACGTTCAACACAGTCCCGTTTGTTTTCATATCGTACCGACGTTTTCGCAACAGAGCATATAACGCAAGAGGAACCAGAAACACAGCTAACACACCGGCGAGTATCAATTGGAACCCTGATCGAAATTTCTCAATCTTATCACCGGTTTGGACCACATTATTGAATGTCATTTTGTATAAAACTACATTTTTTTTACTTAAAGAACGATTCAACTTTAAAAACCAAAAAAGAATGACCATCGTTTCCGTATCAAACATTCACGAACACACGCAAGACCCTCACATCGATTATGAAATCGGTGGTACGTTCCGAACCCTATCGAACGGTTCCTTGCTTTTCAACAAAACAGTGTATTCGGAAATGCGACCGGGAAATGACCGTATATCGATCAAATTAACGCGTGAAACGAACACAACGGTATGGCATACACACCCACACAATGCGGGTTGGTGGCCTTCTTACGAAGATATTACACGCAACGACAAAATTCATATGTTATTCACCAAATACGGCGCGTGGGTTTTTAGGAACGGTAAAGGTATCATCGTAGGGTACTCGGAATGGCACAATTTTCATAAATACATGTTGCGTGTAGAATCCGACTTTTCCGCGGATGCCGTTTACGCAAATATCCAACAATTTTCCGCCTACGTCAAACAAGCGTACCAATTTGACATCACGTTTATTCCTTACTTTTTTCCACGCAACGCCCCGGTGAACGACTCCTTATTAAGAACGCTAGTCTAATTCTTATTTGGGAACTTCTCCCGGTTTTTTGACTACTTGCGCACATTCCGCCGTTTTGGTCTGTAGATTTTGATTAAACTCAGGATCGTGCCCTTGGGTGATTCGTGCGAAGTTCCACATGTGTCTGTCTAGTGTTTTTTTGGGTGTACCTTTCTCGAGGTCCCATTTACCCGCGTCGCTTGCGTATTTCATATCAATACAATTAGAGCGATTCTCTCGAATATTGCGGTACCATGCGGGGATTCCGCCGAGCATACCTATACCAAACATAATCGTCACAATCACAAAAATAAGCACGAAATTCAGAAATATACAGAAAGCCATTTTCTTTTATATTAAAAAGTTTTTATAAAACGTTTACCGTGTTTTCTACAAGTTATGACAATAATGATTAATATAACAAGACACAGTGCATGAAAATAATTCAACTCGTAATATCCTGGATAAAACATTACGTACCCGAGCGTCCTGTTCTCGTCGAACGGAACGTGGTCGAGTAGTTTCGCAAACGGGTTGTTTGTGTTGACGATGTCCGAGTCCCACGCTTTAAGTATCTCGAACGTTGCTAGTTCCGGTTTCACGCGTAGCAGACGCACTCCGGAAGTCTCGCCGATCGCCTTGTCTATGGCGACGTCTATTCGGTTCTTCCAATGTGCGAAATATTTGTGTGCCCCCGCGCGAGTAACCAAGTAACAATGAGCTCCTATGAAAGGACGTGTTTTGCACCGTGAACCGCATCCGAAATGTACAAAGTCGACGTCTTCTAGTGGCAATTGCCTGATTTGTTCCATAAACCTTTGGCTCGAAACCAAAGGCACCGCGTCGTCTTCCGCCACGACGAGGTAATTCTTACGGGGATCGTTCAACAATTGTTCCCACAAGGCTCGATGTGATAGATTACATCCGAGTGCACCGATTTTCTGCAGTCCCACATTGTATCTCGACAAGTCCCAGTCACGGACGTCGTACCCTTCCTGACGAAACACTCGAAACCCTTGGTCACGAAACCGTTGCGAACATCGGACCCACTTTTTTTTCGAACGATTCATGTTAATGATGTGAACGTCGAGCATTTTACTTATTATAGTTTTTTTATTAATAACAAACTGACCAAGAGTACAAAAGGGAACGATACGTCGAACTTGCTTAGTTGTCCGTTGTGAGGGTAAAATATCACGTACCCGAGCGTCTTGTTCTCGTCGAACGGAACGTAGTCGAGTAGTTTCGCAAACGGGTTGTTTGTATTGATAATGTCCGAGTCCCACGCCCGAAGTCTCTCTACGGTTGCTAGTTCTGGTTTCACGCGAAGCAGACGTACCCCGGGAATCTCCCCTATTGCGTTGTCAATGGGTACGTCTATTCGGTTTTTCCAATGTGTGAAATATTTTTGTGCCCCCGCGCGCGTAACCAAGTAACAATGAGTTCCGATAAACGGATCCTTTTCGTTACACCGTGCGCCGCATCCGAAATGCACAAAGTCGACGTCTTCTAATGGCAATTGTCTGATTTGTTCCATAAACCTTTCACTCGAAACCAAAGGCACGGCGTCGTCCTCCGCCACGACGAGGTAGTTCTTACTAGGGTCGTTCAACAACTGTTTTTCCCACAAGGCTCGGTGTGACAACCCACACCCCAATACCCCATAATTGTGCTGCCCCACCTGGTATCTCGACAAGTCCCAATCACTAACATCGTACCCTTCTTGTCGATAAACTCGAAACCCTTGGTCACGAAACCGTTGCGAACACCGGACCCACTTGTTTTTCGAACGATTCATATTAATGATGTGCACGTCGAGCATTTTAATTATTATTGTCGTTTTTTTATTAATAACAATAGTACAAAAGACAAAAACAAAAACAATTCATCGATTTTCCTTGGTCGCCCGTTACCCGGGTAAAACATCACCCACCCGAGTGTCGTGTTCTCACCATACGGAATATAGTCGAGCAGTTTCGCAAGCGGATTGTTTGTGTTGATGATGTCCGATTCCCACGCCCGAAGTCTCTCGAATGTTGCTATTTCCGGTTTCACGTGCACCAGACGCACTCCGGGGGTCTCCCCGATCGCCATGTCTACAGCGACGTCTATACGGTTTTTCCAATGTGCGAAATATTTTTGTGCCCCCGCACGCGTAACCAAGTAACAATGAGCTCCTGTGAAAGGATGTATTTTGCAACGTGAACCGCATCCGAAATGCACAAAGTCGACGTCTTGTAGTGGTAATTGTCTGATTTGTTCCATAAACCTTTCACTTGAAACCAAAGGCACGGCGTCGTCCTCCGACACGACGAGATAGTTCTTACTAGGGTCGTTCAGCAACTGTTTTTCCCATAAGGCTCGATGTGATAGATTACACCCGAGTTCGCCGATTTTCTGCAGCCCCACCTGGTATCTCGACAAGTCCCAATCACGAACATCGTACCCTTCTTGTCGAAACACACGAAACCCTTGGTCACGAAACCGTTGCGAACACCGGACCCACTTGTTTTTCGAACGATTCATATTAATGATGTGCACGTCGAGCATTTTACTTATTATTGTAGTTTTTTTTTATTCTATTTTGTAGACATTTGGATATAGTACGTGAAGAAGGACGGGTTTGCAAAAGTCACCGTAACATCATAAATGGTATTCGGTTGTAAATCTGTAACCAAGAGTTCGGAGTTTCCATCATAGTTTTGAATATTAAAGTTTTGACCGCCAATATTTACAGTTATATCTCCCGAAGAACGACCTTGTAGTCTCATCTTAATTTCAGTCGTTGTAGAAGAGACGACCTGTACGCTAAAAGGGTCCTTCAAGACGTCGACTTGTGCTTGTAAATCCAATATTTTAGTGTACAACATACTCAGATTGATGCTAGAGTCCACATTACCCCCGCGCATGTCCGCGACACTCGTTTGTAAAGCAGTCACGTTACCAACGAGACCCGGTAGGACCACATCCTTGAGGTTACCAAGTTGTTCTCGATTGATGTCGATGTTGCTTACAAGCGGTGCAAGGTCGACGTCCATTTGAATATTATCGACCGCAGCCTCGAGGCTTGTGACATTACCTTGAAGGAGCTCGACGTCCCGAACGAGACCCGGTTTGGTTGTAGTGTCATTCCCTACAACTGTAGACTCTAAGTTTGTGAAGTTGGTTTGAAGGGTTTGGACGTCCCAAACGAGACCCAATGTGTTTGTAATGTTATTTCCTACGACCGCAGCCTCGAGGTTTGTGAACTTGAATTGAAGGTTACCGAGTTGTTCTCGATTGATGTCGATGTCGATGTCGACATTCATGTGAATATTACCGACAGTAGACTCGAGGTTTGTTAATGTGGTTTGAAGAAGTCCGACGCTAGTAACGAGACCCGGTGTGTTTGTGGTGTTGTCGTCATTGCCACCGCCTATGACTATAGACTTCATGGTTGTAAAGTTGTTTTGAAGGAAATCGACATGAAACTCGAGGGTTGTGACGTTGCCTTTAAGGATATCGACATCCTTGACGAGACCCGGTGTGTTGGTGCCCTCATTGCCTACGACTATAGAACTGATGTTCTCGACATCCTTGACGAGACCCTGTGTGTTGGTGCCCTCATTGCCTACGACATGCCTTTGAATGGTCACAACTTCGTTATGTAAATTATCGATATAACTGGTCAGATTCATTATCGTTATTTGTTGATCGTTGGGGTAGTAGACATCTTGCCACAATGTTTCCACATGGCCTAATTTAAGATTAATTAACGAAATAGCATCATCGATATTCGAAAGCTGACCGTCAGCAAGAGCGTTTAGAGAAGCTTCGTTCACGTCGGCAACCGAAACCAAACTATTTGAAATACGACCGGTGGTTTCGTCAATCAATTTGACGTTTCCAATCTGCAAATTGTGTTTCACAAAAATGTGAGAAAAAAGGGCGTCATACGCGGGCATATATATTGTTCATATATATTATAATTAATAACAACTTAAAGAACAAGTAAAGTTATCAAGTTATCAACCAAGTTTTACCAAAAAAAATCTTCCCTCTAACACACCACTCACTCCATAACCAACGAAAATGAATACACCTAAATGCGTCGCTCTGTTTTGGAACCCTGTTGTTCGCCTTGACATATGGGGAACCAATACAGTGATTTACAGTGGACAAAAACGAACAAGTGTAAAAGACTATTTGTTCGAACAACCAAACACGTCATTTTACGTGTTTAAAAAGGATCCTAAACGAGGTTGGTATTTCGTCGGTAAAACAGTAGCCAATCGTCGTGTCCGAGATCGTATTATCGACCGTAAAGAAGACAATTACCGAGCACCCCTTTGGGAAATGACGTTTGAACCATCTTGTCATTTTACAGACAGCATCACTCAAATCATTGATATTTACCACCAAAATGCACCGCGCAACACGTACCTAACCAAAGACGTCCTCTTTCACACGTTGTTGGACGCACATCCTGTGTCCAAAGCGGCTCTTTCGACCGGTATCATTCCCTTTCAAACAGACTCTTTTTGAAATTATTGTTAAGGGGACACTTAATATGTTTAGAGCCTTATAATGTGTTTATGTTTAGAGCCAACGTGTATAATATGTTTAGAGCCTTTCACGGAAAATGGTGCCCATAAACACTGGTACTTGAGTTGCGGACATTCGTATCATGAGTTATGTATTCAAAGTTGGTATGATCAAGATAGACTGCTCAACCCAAACACCAAATGCCCAAGGTGCTTTAAGAATATGAATCCTTTATATTTTACACAAGCAGCACAAGAACGTTTACGAGGGGTTTACGGCAAGGCGGGCCGGTGCATCAAATGGTGAAACAAGGTCAACGGAAGGTAGGGGCCGTCTCTCGAAAAATGCTCGTCGCCGGTATGATGGGGTTATCGGGGTTATCCGCACACGTTGCGGTGTCAGATTACTTAAATCCACCTTTCGCTTGGGATCCAGATAAAACCAAGAACCTCCCCACAAATGAGCCCAGAGTGCGCGCTAAGTTGCCAACATATATGACGAGGTTTCCTTATCCCAATGTGCAAAATATTAACATTAACGAAGAACACATATGGCCAGAGGCTTTAAGAAAGTATAAGGCAAACAAATTACATTATTACAAAGCGTCTGGTAGAACCCCTCCATTCACCTCCTACTAGAATCTAATTTTCAATCTCTAAGGGGGGGGGGTGGGGGTCTCTATCACATTAACAACCAACTCCTTGCAGTTGGTCTACATCTTTGCATAAACACGTGGAGGTTTGGAAGGATGTTTTGTAATCTCCGTACCGCAACTAGGCTTATCAGTGAGCGTTCGGGTCGTTCTAATTTGATCGCGAGACTTGTGAGGGCAGACAGTGTGGACACAGTTCTCAGCAACACGTCGTCGTTAGCTAGGGTGATATCCAAATTGAGACTAGTGAGTGCCGTGAAGCAAGCAAGCGGCGCGAATCCGTGGGGTGACGATAGTTTATTGCAATAAGTCAGATCCAGGTCTGTGAGGTTGATGAGCCTAGATAATGAACTGAATGCGTCGTCGTCGAGGACATCACTGGTACCGCGCAAACAGAGGGTTTTAAGGGAGGTGAGGAATTCCAATCCCCGCACACTGGAAAAATGACCGCGAAGATGGAGCGTGGTGAGGGCTTTGAAGCCGGTCAGTCTTTGGATATAGTCGCCGTTGTGAGATCCACCTCCGGTGTAACAAAGCCCGGTTAAGTTTGTAGGGACAAGGCTTTCCACTACATTGGCCCACATATGCCCAGGGGCCCTCCTTGAATCATCACTTAGCATTACCGCCTGTACCGAGGGAAACCTTCGCAGAAAAGTCCTCATCGCAGAAACCGTGGTCGGACCTTGTGGTGGTGATAACATGAGCTTGACGATATGTTCATCGCAGTTATCTCTCCAGCCTTTGCAGACCAACCGAATTTCTCCTACTTCTCTCGGAGGTCCGTGCACTAGTATACGATATCCCCGTAGCTCTACACTCATACACGACGGCGTAATAATCTCCATTATCTTCTCCCATGCCAAAACAGGTAGATCTGACCATTGAACTAGCGCGGATATGGAAAGAGCCATTTGGTAAATGCTCTCACCCAAAGACGTCCGAGGTCAAGGTTTTCCCAGCTCCAGCTCCCAGCTCACCCAAAGACGTCCGAGGTCAAGGTTTTCCCAGCTCCAGCTCCCAGCTCCAGGTCCAACTACGTCGGAGAAAGAGGTCGGAGAAAGTCGTCTGCGAAACCCGAAAACCCATAATGCTCAGTGAAAAAAAGTAACCCGGCAAGCAGAGAGAGAGAGGACACACACATAAAATACCCGGCAGCTCAAAGAACCAAAATAGATTCACGTGTACGTCTGGTGGTGGGGGGTTTAGGTTAGGCTAAATATTTCGGATGGTTTACCAGCAGAACTAGAAGGTATCGATCTGTACCAAACACACTTTTACATCAAATATTTTAACGAACAAACAAACGGTGCGCAAGTGTCGCAACATACTCATATGACAGCGCCTCATACTTGGCAATACCTCCACGCACCATTGACACGTAATACACAACACCTCCGTTGTCCGGTGCGCAAAAGACATTCGCGACATTCGTACAGATTGTTTTTAAAAACATTGTTTTGTACGATAGCGGGTGGTCCGTACGCGAACTCCACGTAATTGAGTCAGTGTATGTCGAACCCTGTTAATTACGAACTCTGAGAACAGGTTTGGTATGAATTATGACGACGAAGGGGGTGAATCTGGGAATATGACGACGAAGGGGGTGAATCTGGGAATATGACGACGAAGGGGGTGAATCTGGGAATATGACGCCCGAATGTAACCATTGTAATCCACGAGGGTATCGGTATTTTGAGCAACTCTACAATCCAGCAAATGGAACAGTGTCAGAGACAAAACACTACACCGTAAAGAACGTAAAGAACAATTTACTAACGTAAATCAATTTCGGTGTAAACACGCGGCTATTTAAAAAAAAGATAAAAGAGAAAGAGATGATATTGTGTAGTGTACTGAGCGTGTTGTTAGTGGTAGTGGTAGTGATAGTATT
>Ga0209284_10004049_pt1 | contig 17027 bp, 24 predicted proteins | sample FRY03_FD_187211 | JGI IMG/M metagenome (GOLD analysis project Ga0209284, IMG submission 187211) | Freshwater microbial communities from Lake Fryxell liftoff mats and glacier meltwater in Antarctica - FRY-03 (SPAdes) (version 2) | ecosystem: Environmental > Aquatic > Freshwater > Ice > Glacier... | reverse complement strand
GGCCCGTTCGTCCACCCTTTTTCTCCAATAATTCAACGAATTCGATCCGGGCCATTCGATCCAGGCCTTTGACCATGTCAATGAGCGCCAGTGCGCCAACGGATGCACCCGTCATTGCTTCCATTTCAACTCCGGTGCGATCTGCTGTCTTGACCGTCACAGTTAGCTCCGCTCCCGTTGCATCCAACTCTAAGTTGACGTCAACACCGTGAATTGCCAACGGATGACATAGGGGAATCAGATCACTTGTCTTTTTGGTTGCAGAGATCGCAGCAATGCGTGCGACGGCAAGTGCGTCCCCTTTAGGCATATCTCCACCCTTTAGTCGGTCAATCACTTCGGTGCTCAATGAAACTCGAGAACGAGCCGTCGCCGATCTTTCGGTGACACTCTTGGCGGTTACGTCCACCATGTGAGCGTTACCTTGATCATTGAGATGAGGGAAGGTACTCAAGCTAAATCTCCTCTCACATCAATCACCTGCACTTGGTCCCCACTGGCAATAATGTCAACACCTACCGGAATGGCAATGAGCGCATCCGCTTGAGCCAGCCCACCAAGCACATGTGATCCCTGTCCGGTTCCCACCAGTTCGACCTGCCCGCCATCGATGAAGCGGGCTCGAGCAAATTGCACCTTATTAAGAGGTGAGCGCAATTCACCCTTCAACGTTGCTGGTTGTTGCGGGCGCTGCAACTCGGTCAGCCCCCGCATCTTGCGGATTGCTGGGCGAATGAATGTTTCAAACGAAATATAGGCGCTCACCGGATTACCCGGTAACGTAATAATCGGGATCGCCGGGTCTCCAACGCTCCCGAAACCTTGCGGCATGCCTGGTTGCATTGCAACTTTGTGAAACTGCGCGGTACCCAACTTCAGGAACGCAGCTTTTACCGGGTCGTACGCCCCCATGCTCACTCCACCGGTAGTAATGATCAAATCGGCCCGGTGAACCTGATCCTCTAGGATCTCAATCAACTTGTCTTCATCGTCTTGCGCGGGTGGAATCCGGTAGGCGGCCGCACCGCTGTCACTGGCACTTGCTGTGATGAGAAAACTATTTGAGTCCGAAATCAAGCCAAATTTAAGTTCGGTTCCTGGTTCAACTAATTCACTGCCGGTCGCAAGCACTGCAACGCGCGGCTTCGGGATCACGGAAATAACACCATGTCCCACTGCAGCAATCAGTGCGATCTGGCGAGGGCCGATGAAACTACCCTTGGTGAGCACCAAATCGCCCGCCTTAACATCTTCGCCCTCGTGGCGAATACAACTGCCTTGTTCAACCGATGCACGGATCTGGACATTTTGGCTGCCACCGTCAGTACTTTCAACAGGAATCACACTGTCCGCACCCGCCGGCATTGGGGCTCCGGTCATGATTCGGATCGCTTGGCCGACCTGCAAGGTTTCCAAGGATTTGAACCCTGCAGGGATGTCGTCGATAACTGGCAGCGTAACCGGAGTGCTTTCAGTTGCACCGAGTAAATCTGAGGCAATAACCGCGTACCCGTCCATTGACGAGTTATCAAATGAAGGGAGTGGCCAAAGCGCATAAATATCTTGAGCGAGTACACAGCCATTGACTTCAGAGATTGGCAATTCCATTGGTGGGAGTTCGTTGACACTGTCAAGGACAAGGTCAAGGTATTGCGCGACACTCAACATGCAGCAACTCTACGCTCTGACGCACCAGCAATCGCAGCAATCACCTCATTCAGTGCATCGATCGAATGCCCCGAGACAAATGTGTCAACATTTGGCAACGCAGCAGCCATTCCGCCAACGAGCGGCTGATAGGAGTCAACAGCTTCACCTGGATTGACTCAAATAGTGTGATGGGAAGGTCTCAACAGACACGCCATGTTGACACCCAGAATCTCCGGGTTCTCGATCTCCCAATCGTCAAAAATAATCACGACGACATCGCTGCGGAAAATCCACGTTGACCGATAAGGATCCGTCGGGCCAATGGGTTCGAGCCTTGGGTTTGAGACAACACTTCCCCGCTTAACGGTCCTCGGCCGTCCTTCAATTCGATTATCAACCTAACTGCGGCAGCAGGAGTCTGCTGGTAGCCTATGCATTGCGCGAGAAACTAAGGGAGTAATGGCATGTCAAATGAGAGTGACCAAGCCGCAGAGGTACTTCGTACAGTCTGGCAGGGAACTCCCGGATCGGCGTCGGAACTTGACGAAGAATGCAGCCCAAACAAGGTCTGCCGCAACATGAAAGACGTATCCTTTGACGGATTCGCTGAAGACGGCGTTGATTTAGGAACAGCCTGGCGGAGCAAACTGGCCCGCGAAGGAAAACTGAGTGGGGCCTCATTGGCCGATCTAGTTATGGGTAAAGCGGATTAAGCTCGATGTCCTTCGATCAACTCACCGTCCCACAACTCACAGAAGCATTGAGAGAGCATCAGTACATCGCTGATCGGGGACTCAGCACAGCCTTATTGCTTGCTCTAAAGCTCGGTAAACCGTTGCTACTTGAGGGTGAGGTAGGCGTCGGGAAAACCGAGTTGGCCCGGACAGTATCAACCATGTTTGGTCGCGAACTCATCCGACTGCAGTGCTACGAAGGTATTGACATGCACCAGGCACTCTACGAGTGGGACTACGCGCGCCAAATGCTTTTCGTTCGCTCCCTTGCATCAGACGACGCATCAGATGAACAACTTTTCGGTCCTCGCTTCCTGCTCGAGCGACCTCTACTGCAAGCCGTCCGCGCTGGCGATCAATGCGTACTACTGATTGACGAGGTCGACCGCGCGGACGACGAATTCGAAGCATTCCTCCTTGAGCTGCTGGGTGACTACCAAGTAACAATTCCCGAGGTCGGAACGATTCGGGCGCAATCACGACCAATTGTCATTCTCACATCAAATCGGACTCGGGAACTTCATGACGCTCTCAAGAGGCGCTGCCTGTACACCTGGATCGGTTTTCCCAAAAGCGACCGTGAGGTGGAAATTGTGCGATCAAGACTTCCTGAAGTGGGTCTAGCCTTGGCGAATCAAGTAGTAAGTGCCGTGAATCGTCTTCGCGCCATGGATCTGGAGAAGCTTCCCGGCGTTGCCGAAACCATAGATTGGACCGAAAGCGTCAAAGCACTTGGTGCCGATTCACTCACCGCTGAAATTGCACTTGACACTCTCGGTGCCGTGGTAAAAGATCGCGACGACCTTGAGTTCGCCTCTCGAAATATTGCGGATGTCATCTCCTAGCGAGTTCGATGAGCTGCTCGTGGAGTTTGGTCAGACACTTCGGCAGGCAGGCTTGTCAATCGGTACAGACGACATCTTGACCTTCTGCTCAGGTGTCGCAAATCTCGATGTCACGGACCTCATGGACGTGTATTGGACGGGCAGAGCAACACTGGTGCATCGCAACGACCATGTGTCTGTCTACAACGCAGTCTTTCAGTTGTTCTTCCTTGACATAGAACAAGTTAGTGCCGACGCGCGAAAGCGCACACTTAAAGCATCATCGACAGCTGGCGCCACCCTGGAAATCCCAAATACCGAAGAAGGAATACCTGGTGATACTAGCCCTGATGAGGTAAAACTCGGGTACCTCGCCAGTACGTCAGATGTTTACCGCTTCAAGGCATTCTCTGACTGTTCCGACGATGAACTTCGCCAGGTGAGAAAACTTATCTCGCGCCTTCGAGTCACTCCGCCCGTGCGCCGAACCCACCGCACAACCCGCAGCAGGAAGGCAGCCCGCTTAGACCTTCGACGCATGGTGCGCGAGAGCATGCGCACACTTGGTGAGCCCCGCAGCCTTGCCTATAAAAAGCGCAAGTTGAAGCTGCGACCGTTGGTGTTGATTCTGGACGTCTCCGGTTCCATGGCCGACTATTCCCGCAATCTTCTGCAATTCGCTTACTGTGCGCGCCGAGCAAATGCCAAAGTTGACGTGTTCTGTTTTGGCACCCGCTTAACCCGGATCACTCGGTCTCTGGACCGTCGCAATCCTGACGAAGCGATGCGCCTCGCGGGTGAATCAGTCTTCGATTGGGACGGTGGTACACGGATTGGCGACTCGATCAAACAATTCACCAAGGAAGCCCGCAGATCCCGGCTAGGTCGTGGCGCTGTTGTGGTTATTTGTTCTGACGGTTTGGACCGAGGTGAACCCGCTGCTTTGTCGGAAGCCATGAAGAGCCTGTCACGTATTGCCCACCGAGTTATCTGGGTCAACCCGCATAAGGGCGATGTCGTGGATTACGTTCCCGCGTCCTTGGGCATGATTGTCGCCGAACCTTATATAGATGAGGTGCACTCAGGGCACAATCTCGCTAGCCTTGAGCGCCTGGCCAGTCGACTCTCGAAAGTGGGGTAAGTGTGAGATTCAGCGTTTCTCTTCACGCCGAAGGTGACCGAGAGGTCACTCTCGAAGAAGTCGTGGAACTGGCAGATGCCGTCGCGGGATTGAGCGGAATCGCGTCGGGGTACGGCACCATGGGTTATGGCGCTCAAATAGTTGTGGAAGCGGATGGCTCCGATGAAGCCGTCGACTTAGCACTGGACCAATTCGCCCAAGCTGTGGAGAAGACGTCGCTGCCGGTATGGCCGGTTACCAAAGCCGAAACTCTCAGTGAGGACGAGGACTACGGCGACTTGGAGAGCGAACTGCAATGATTCGGCTGGGTAGTTTGGCCGGCTACGCCTTTGAGGGACCGCGCACCCTTGCGGGGTGGATTCCACCCAAGGAGCCTGCGGTTTACGCCATTCTCACCAAATCAAAGCCTGAGCCATCCCAGGAATTCTCGGTCATCTATGTTGGCCATGCTGACGATCTGTCTCAGGAGGGGTTTCCCTTTAGGCATAAACGTTCAGCAGTCTGGCTGGACCGGGCCGGCAGCAAGTTCAACCTGCAGGTGTGCTGGCTCAACGCGCCGGGAAGTAATAGGTCGCATCGGGAACAAATAACCCGCGACCTCGCTTCGGTGTACAACCCAAGTTGTAATGAAGTGAAGTTCGACAAAGCGTGGAAAGATGAGTGGATCGGGACCTATGAAGCCCCCGTCACCGATGCTCTCACGACCCGCCGTAAACCAGATTAATCTAGGTCTACGCCCACACCCTCCATAGAACGCGAGCGCCGGGTTCCCATTGCGGGTCGATTGACACCGTCTGCTTCATGCTCAGCGTGTGCGAATGTTGCACCATTTACGATCCCTTGGCCCATGCCGTACAGCAAGGGCAGTGCGCCTGCCACAACTCGACCCGTAGTGTTGACAGAAGTTAGGCCTGGCTCAATCGACTCGGCGTCTTTCTTGATCTGCCACACTAAATCAGCTGACTCTTCAAGGTTCGCGGCAACTTTCTTTAGTTGCGAACCCACGATGAATAAGTAGACAGCCAAACCTGCGATAAGCAGAGCCACGTCAATGACTGACCACCATTGCAATGAACTCATGAGCGCACCTTGTCCAATACTCGTCCGAGGAATAGATGATGTTCTAGGCCTTCTGCCAAAACTGCTTCAACGCCACCTGCCGTCACGCCAATAAGTGTTGTGTCTGCGGTGTTAATTTTCGTTGCCTCAAGAGTGGCTTTAATTTTCACAACCCTTGTGTGAATGCGATGTACGAATATCACCAAGAGTGTGAGCAGTCCGGCTACGGCCAAAACAACCACAATTCCCAGGACGTTCGCGATCATCCATAGCTGTTCAGTTTGGGAATCCATGTCAGCCTCCTAGCCTTGCACGGCCGCGCTTGAGCCCGGCGATGACTGCCAATGCAGATGTGATTGTTTCGTTGAGGCCAGCAAGCCCTGCAGTATTGTGTTCGGCCTGTTCCAAGCCGTCGAGGATTTTGCCTGCCTGAGTACCGATTCGCCAAGCGATGACCAGAATCGGAACCACCAGCGCAACCACAACGAGAACGACAATAAGGCCAATGATGTAGCCGATTAGCCAACCTTCATGTCCAGTGAAATCCACGTGTCCTCCTTAAATCGAATCGGCAAAGTCGCGGACGGGGGCCAAGCTTGCGTTAACGGATGCCACAACCGGTACAACGGTCGAGGTCTGCGCCGCAATTACTTGGACTCCACCGTCAAGTGTGTCCAGGGTCTTCGCGGTGGCGGAAAGGTGTCCAATTGCGCGAGCGAGGCCGAGCGCAGCAGCGGCGATAATCAATGTTCCGAGGATGAGCGTAATGACTGCATCAATTGGCATAGCTCCTCCTAACCCAGCAACTTAGAAACCGGACCGGCATAACGCACAGAACCGTTGGCTACTTCTTTGATTACGTTATCGGTCGTCGCTAGCAACTCTGGCGTGTTATGCAATGCGCCTATAAGTGCGACACCCCCCGCGAGAGTGTCTTGCGCCGCCACGCGGATCTGCTCGAGTGCTGCAAGCAGCCGACTAAGCAACGCCACAAGAAGCGGCACCACCACAATGAGGAGAATCAGGTTCCCGATCGACCACAGACTCATTTAATTTACCTCCGGACTAACGGCTTGGCGCCGATTGAAAGGGCAGGAAGAAACGTGCAAAAACTCGCTTGGCCGCCATGGAAAATGCGCTCAAACCAATTGCCAGACCACTTGCTGCTTTTGGTCCACCCACCGACATCGGGTCACGACCCTCAGAGATAGCGATCATCCGCATTTTCATGGACCCGGCAGTCTGGCTGACGAGAACACCGGTGAAATCTTTGACTAATCCGCGCCCGTACTGAGCTGCCGCACCAGAGATAGCCAGATCCATGCTCATATTGACTCGCGTCTGGCCACCGAGCGGGACCAGAGAGATATCGAGCATTGCGTTCGCAGCTCCGCGGCCTTTCTTGTCGGCACCAGAAGCGTCAAGCACGATCACCTTGCGAGCGTTGTCGCGACTCTTGATCTTGACTACTCCGGTGAACTCCAACTTTACCGGGCCAGCCGAGATCGTGACGTCGCCGCGGTACTCGTCGTCGCTGACCTTTTCGGTGAGATCGGCTCCGGGGATGCAAGCAGCAACCAGTGGAATGTCGTCGAAGAAATTCCACACTTGTTCGACTGGCTGATCCATGTCGAAGGTTTGGGTTATTAACATGAAACCTCCCGCTTAATGAATTTTTCAGGATCTTTTTCAAACGCGACCCGACACCCGGGTGCACAGAAGTAATACGTTGTACCTTGATATTCGAATGGTCGATTTACTGGGGCTGCGGCGACCGTCATGTTGCAGACCAGATCAAGTACTTCCTCGGGTTCCACGATTGCCATTGGCGTGATCGATCGCTGTTTCAGTTCCCCTGCTGCGCGTCGTTGAACTAACTCCCCGAGAATCGACACGGCTATTTCACGGTGGGTGGTGTGCCCCAAGTCAAGTCCAACCGGTACATGAACCCTTCTTAACTCATCAGGAGAAATGTCACGGTCGGCGAGATAGCCACGAACGGCGTCACCGCGCTTGGCCGAAGCCACCAGCCCAACGAATGCTGGGGTACCACTGAGTGCTGTTTCCAGTGCTTCTTCATCTCCGTGACCCTGGGTTGCCACGATCACAATACTTCCCGAATGCACCATGTCGGAAGTAAATGCTGGGCCATCGATCATCTCCCCACGCCAACCTACGCCGCGCACCAATTCCAAGAGGGTCATGACCATGGGCGAGCGCCCAACGATGATGACTTCTGGTGCAACGAGAACTGGTTCGATGTAGAGCTGCAGTGCGCCTTCACTTTGGCATGACATTGGGATTGTCAGGACACCTTCTGGGACGTGAATTCCTGCGAAGTCAGCATCTTGGCCTAGCCAGATTAACGATGGCTCACCTGCAGCGAGAACCTTTTTTGCTTCACGGATAACTACTGGTTCCGCACACGCTCCACCGATCCAGCCGTGCAGTTGACCGTCAGAAGTTATGACGGCCTTGGAGCCATGCTGACCCGATGATGGTGGCTTACGCCACACCACCGTAGCTAGGGCATAGGACTCTCCGGTGCGCGCGAGTTCAACCGCAAGCTCCATGATGTCCGTATTCCCAGTTACTTCAACCATGTCAGTCGCCCAGTACCGGGGGCATTCCCGAGACGTTCTTACCCGTTTGGAGGGCCTCGTAGACGCGGTTTGGCATCAGTGGCATATCAACGTTTCGCACCCCAGTGTGTTCGATTGCACTCATGACAGCATTAACGAACGCCGCCGGTCCAGCAACGGTTGCACACTCACCCACACCTTTTGCGCCGATGGGGTGGTGTGGACAAGGGGTGACAACTTCATGCAGTTCGAAGCCAGGTGTCTCCCACGATGTGGGCAGCAGATAGTCAATGTAGTTCGAACCGATGCAGTTACCTTCTTCGTCAAAGGTGATGTATTGCATGTTCGCCGCGGCATAGGCCTCGGTGAGTCCACCCATGACCTGACCTTCAACGATCATTGGGTTGATGCGCACACCACAGTCATCAACAGCAACGAACTTCAAGACATCCCAGACACCGGTCTCGGCATCGACTTCAACCTTGCAGAAATATGCCGCAAATGGCCAGGTGAGGTTGGGCGGGTCGTAGTAGGACGTGTTTTCTAAACCTGGTTCAAGACCGTCAGGAACGTTGCTGTACGCAGCAAGGGCGCAGTCTTGAATGGTAACTCCACGCTCTTGATTGCCACGGATATAGAACCGACCAAGCTCCCACTCAATATCTTCTTCAGAAACTTCAAGCAGATGCGCGGCGATCTTTCGAGCCTTTGCGCGGATTTTGCGGGCAGCCATGGCAACGGCTGCACCGGCGACCGGCGTTGACCGGGACGCGTAGGTGCCCATGCCGAACGGTGCGGTATCGGTATCGCCCTCTTCAACGACGATGTCGTCGGCAGGGATGCCGAGTTCATGAGCCACAATTTGCGCCCATGTGGTCTCGTGGCCTTGGCCTTGAGTCTTTGCGCCGGTACGCAGGATTGCCTTGCCGGTCATGTGAATGCGCAATTCAGCGGAGTCAAACATTTTGATACCGATGATGTCGTATTCACGACTATTACCTGCGCCAAGTGGCTCGGTCATGGTCGAAATTCCAATTCCCAGCAACTTTCCGCGTTTACGCGCTTCTTCCTGCTCTTGTTTAAAGGTGCTGTACCCGATTGCCTCCATGCCAACATCGAGGCACTTTCCATACTGACCCGAGTCGGTAAGGAAACCGAAGGCGGTTCGGTAGGGGAACATGTCGTCGCCGACCAAGTTGACTCGACGGAACTCCGCCTGGTCCATACCGAGGTCATTTGCCGCGGCGTGCATCATGCGTTCTTGGAAGAACATGGCTTCGGTTACTCGGAAGGAACATCGATAGGCAACACCGCCCGGTGCTTTGTTCGTGTAATAGCCCTCACTTGTGAGGTGCCCTGCAGGAATGTCGTAGCAAGCAAATGTTGAATGCATCAGACCAATTTTGAACTTGGTCGGTTGAGCATCCGCGAAGAAAGCTCCGTGGTCAGAGATCGTGTGCATGCGCATCCCAAGAATTTTCCCATCCTTGCGAAGAGCGAGCTCACCCTCGAGATACACATCGCGAGCGAATCCGGTGGAAATTAAATTACTGGAGTTGTCCTCAACCCACTTAACCGGGCATTCGGTCAATATGGATGCGAGAATCGAGATGACGTAACCCGGATAGATGGGAACCTTGTTACCAAAACCACCTCCAAGATCTGGGGAAATGATTCGGATCATGTGTTCGGGCAACTCAGCGACCATGGCAACCGCGGCGCGGACAATATGAGGTGCCTGCGAGGTCATATATACGGTGAGTTTTCCGGTTGAACGGTCATAGTCCGCGATGGAGCCGCATGTCTCCAGTGGCGATGGATGCGAGCGTGGATAGTGCAAATCCATTTTAGAAACTACATCTGCCTCAGCGAAAGCTCGATCTACTGCTTCCTTGTCACCAATTTCCCAATCAAAAATTCTATTCGTCAGTTGGTTCTCTTTGTCGTCGCGGATAAGTGGAGCGTCCGGGCTTTGAGCCTGAATTGGATTGACGATTGCCGGTAATTGTTCGTATTCGACCACGATTTTGTCGAGGGCATCTTTAGCAATGTAAGGGTTGTCGGCTACAACCGCAGCGACCTCTTGGCCCTGGAAGCGCACCTTGTCCGTTGCGAGCACCGCTTGGGTGTCGTAAGAGAGTGTCGGCATCCATGCCAGGTTCCGAGCGGCCATGGTCTCACCGGTGAGGACGAGGCGCACCCCGGGAACTTCCCAAGCGGCGCTGGTATCGATCGACTTAATGCGCGCGTGTGCAACCGGGCTGCGCAGAATCTCCATGTGCAACATTCCGGGCAATACAACGTCGTCCACATAGCGACCCTTGCCGCGAACGAAACGATTGTCTTCCACTCGGCGGCGACTTGCACCTAGGCCACCGATTTTGAGTTCGTCGAGCGGTGCCATCATGCCTCCTGGTCTTGATCGCGCATTTTCTGGGCAGCCCATAGAACTGATTTCACAATATTTTGGTAACCAGTACAGCGGCACGCGTTGCCGGACAATGCCCAACGCACTTCGTCTTCGGTTGGATTTGGATTCCGCTCCAGAAGCGCTTTTGAAGCAAGCATCATGCCCGGAGTGCAAAATCCGCATTGAAGACCGTGCTCCTCTTTGAATCCTTCTTGAATGGGATGCAATTCGCTCGCGGTCGCTAAGCCTTCTACTGTTTCAACCTCGTGTCCGTTTGCTTGAACTGCCAAAACGGTGCAACTCTTGACGGGTCGGCCGTCCATCAACACGGTGCATGCTCCGCAGCTAGTGGTGTCACAACCTATATGGGTACCCGTCAGTTGCAGGGCTTGGCGCAATAGGTGCGCGAGAAGAAGTCGGGGCTCAACATCAACCGTCCTGTCTGTTCCGTTCACGTTGACCGTAATCCGGCGGACTTCAACTCCGGCCGCGGGAGGAGTTTGTACTTCGTCATAAAGACTTGTCATGGTCAGGCTGCTTTCTTCTCGCTGTTGGCAATGCTAGAAAGTATTCGGGTCACAAAGGTTTCCACGATATGACGCTTATAGGACGACGATCCTCGATGATCAGTACGAGGCTCGGCCGCCGCCGCAACCGCTACCGCCGCCGCTTTAATACTCTCAGCATTGAGGGACTTTCCTACCAGAACCGAGATCGCGTCGTTAGCGTCGATCGTCCGGCCACCCACACCGGCAAGGGCACAACCCGCACGCGAGACCGTTTCACCATCCATATCGAGCGCTACCGCCACCGAAGCGGTCGCAAAGTCGCCAACGCGACGCTCCAATTTCAGGTAACCGCCGAGCGCTTTGCCTTTAGCCGGCGAAACGACTGCCTCCACAGCAATTTCATTGAAAGCCAGTGCGTTAACGAAAGGGCCGAGGACGAAGTCACGGGCTTCGATTTCCCGGCGACCATTTGGTCCCTGCGCAACGATTCGTCCACCTAGGGCGATCATTGTTGCGGACCAGTCACCCTGAGGGTCGGCGTGGCACAGTGAGCCTACGAACGTTCCGCGGGTACGCACAATCGGATCGGCAACGAGTGACGCAGCCTGAGCCAGAGTAGGGAATGAGTTACCCAAGATCGTGCTGAATTCCAAATCCTCGTGACGGCACAGCGCACCAATGCGCAGAGTTCCATCGGGATCAATACGGTGGTACTCCAGACCAGGGATGCCATTGATGTCCACAACACGCTCGGGTGATGCAAAGCGCAATTTGAGCATCGGGATCAAGCTCTGGCCCCCGGCCAGAACTTTGGCCTCTCCACCATTTCGGTCGAGAATCGCAATTGCTTCTTCAACCGAGGTTGGCGCGTCGTAGGAAAATCGTGACGGATACATACGTTCCTTTTCTGTTCTAGTGACCGATGTCGGGAACAGCGGTTGGCATGGAGTCTGCATCGGGATCGGGTCGTGGCTCTTGATGCGGAGGCCACGGACCTTGAACGGGCTGGCCGGCAACCTTGAGGAAATCAATGAACTGCGGCCAAGCCCAAACTGTTGGGCTGTCGCCAGTCTTCGGTGAGTTTTCGATCAGAGAAAACATCCGCGGATTCCCACGTTCTTGCCCTGAAGATTCGACGGCCATTAGAAACCCCTATCGGATTTTAGGTGGATACCCAATAATCACAATTTAGTTCCCCGAAACGGAGTTTGTATCCCACTTCAGAAAATAGACACAATTAGTTTGTAGCAATTGCTTCTGCAACAATCGCGACTGCAATTTCTTCAGGGGTTGTGGCACCAATGTCAAGCCCTGCCGGACCATGTACGCGAGACAAATCCATGACATCGCGGTAGGCAAGCCAATTGACCCTCGACTCCTGCATAGCCAGGGAACCCAAGGCTCCTATATATCCGGCAGCGCTTGCAAGGGCTGCCATGAGGCAACCCGAGGACATTTCAACGTCGTGACCCATCACCACAACTGCATCTATGGGAGAGAGGGTGGCTGCAAGCCCGGCAACGGCGCCGGGTCGTGCTTCAACCACAACTTTCCACTTCAGCAAGGTAGCCTGTGCGGCGAGGGCCTCGGCAATAGGTCCCATTCCCGCAATGATCATCCGCGGAGTCGGTGCGAGCACAGTGGTGATCAGGTCACTTTCCACGGTTACATTGGAGCGTCCAGATTCCGTCCCTGCTACGTCAACCTGCACTGCAGTAACGACATCTCCAGATAACGAGGTAACAATCACAATGGGGGTATGTTCGAGCAGGAGCGACCAAGTGTGGGATGGAAATTGCTCAGCCGGCACCAACAGGAATTGCACTGAACTCCCAACCGGTAACAGGCAGATCGAGCTCTCTATCTCAGTAACTGAGTGATTGACTAGTCGACCTGCTGACAAGTGTCGAGCTGCAAGATCAGCCAGCAAGCCATCAAAGGCACCTGCCGCCAGCAGTCCGATACGACCCCCACCCGGCGTCAAAACTAAAGCATCGTCGGAAATACTTGGGGACAGAATCCAGGCAATGTCTGCCCGAGTACCGGAACGTGCACAGGCCGCAACGCTCAACGCAATGTCGTACAACTAGATCACCCTCTCCTGGTTTTCGTCCCCGTGCCTAGCGCTAACCGGCTATTGCAAATTAACCCTATTAAACGATTGGTAAATATTATGATGATGCCCACCGCAATTGCAATTGCTATGCCCATCGGGATGGCTCGCGATCGATGTTCACAAAGCGGGCCTCGCCAGCGCAGGCCAAGGACGCTGCGCCGAACTTGACCTTAACGTTTCCACTGAATGCATCTCCATTAACTGACTGAAGAGATACACCGGGCACGCGTTGGGCATCTGGCTCAACTTCAGCCTGGACAGTGAATGAGTTTTCTAGGTCCACTGACTCTCCTTATTAGTTTGTCGTGTTTAGCCTTTTCGACATATATCTTTTGTGTCGAATGCTGATCCATCATGTATTCGTTATGCAACTTGAGACTTATTTCGCTGGTGCCCCCGAAGCCCTAGCCAGCCTGGAGCGCCTGATCCTTCCGCCACTAAAGAAAACCTTGACAAACTTGCGCAGTTTGCACAAGCGGTTTGAGCAATTTGCACGAATGGCCTTAGAGTTGTTGCACCATGCGAGAAATAATCACCGAACTACTAGGCGCCTACCAAAATGGCGGTGCCGCCATGGCGACCGTGGTTCAGACCTGGCGCTCCGCTCCCAGGCCCGCTGGCGCCTCAATGTTGGTGACTCCAGGAGGTGAGGCCGTTGGAAGTGTCAGCGGTGGTTGCGTTGAAGGGGCCCTCTTCGAAGTAAGTACCGAGGTTCTCGCTGACGGCATTCCCCGATTCGAGCATTACGGGGTCAGTGATGACGACGCCTTTGCGGTGGGATTGACCTGCGGCGGGATCCTCGAAGTTTTTGTTGAACAGGTGAATCACGATACCTGGCCCGAGTTGCCTGATATCGCCGCTCGGATTGAGCGGGGTGAACCAGTGTGTATCGCCACAATCGTCAAAGGTCCACATTTCGTTGGGCGGCATTTAGTAATTACCCCCGACTCCGCCTTTGGAACATTGGGCACCGATCGTCTGGATGACACCGTGCGTGAAGACGCGCTCGGCATGCTGGCTGGGGGGCTCACCGGCACGATTGAATATGGCCCGGAGGGCGAGCGCTTGGGCGAGGGACTCACTGTCTTCGTCGCCAGCTTTGCCCCACCAGCCCAAATGTTCGTATTCGGAGCAATTGATTTCTCGGCCGCTTTGGTTCGAACTGCCAAGATGCTGGGCTACGTGGTGACCGTATGTGACGCCCGCCCAGTTTTTGCTACCGCCAAACGCTTCCCTGAAGCAGACCAAGTTGTTGTTGATTGGCCACACCGCTGGCTCGGACAACAGGAAGTGGATGAGCGAACCGTAATCGCGGTTCTCACCCACGATCCAAAATTTGATGTCCCCGCGCTAAAAGTCGCATTGGAAACCAAGGCTGGCTATATCGGTGCAATGGGTTCGCGGCGAACTCACCAGGATCGCGTAGAGCGTTTGCGGGAAGCGGGAGTATCCGATGAGCAACTGGCACGCATCCATTCACCGGTTGGATTAGATATTGGCGCTCGCACACCAGAGGAAACTGCAATCAGTATTTGCGCTGAGATTGTTCAGCACCGCTGGGGCGGTTCAGGCCAATCCCTGACCAAGACCCAGGGACCAATTCACCCAGGAGCCCCACGTTGAATATCACCGTTAATCTTTATGCAGCCGCGAAGCATGCTGCAAAAAAAAGTTCACTCACCGTTGAAGCCGACACCCTCGCGCAACTCAAATCCGAGTTGATCAATCGAGTGCCTGATTTGGCAGCCGTAATTCCGCAGTGCTCATTTATTGTCGACGGCCATTCATTTGGCAAAGACGGTGACTGCGAAGTTAATGCCGGTCAGCGCATTGATGTGATGCCACCATTTTCTGGTGGTTAAGAATTATCCGCCGATTGCACTCATGGGGCGATCCGGCTTTATGAAACCCGGGTCGTTAATTCCATGGCCCGGCAATTTAGCTTTAGTCACTGCTTCAATAATCGCTTGCACACCCGCGTCAATTTCTGATTGAGGTAGGCCAGAGCGCAACACTGCGCGTACATCAGTTTCATCGCGGGCAAAGAGGCAATTCCTAAATTGGCCGTCGGCTGTTAATCGCAGTCGATCGCACGCGGCACAGAATGGTCGCGTCACGCTCGCAATAATTCCCACGGTTGCGGGGCCACCATTTACGTAGAACTCTTCAGCTGGCGCCGATCCGCGACTTGGCACCGGGGTCAAATCAAATTCACGCTCAAGTTCTTTTTGAATTTCGTCAGCAGTCACCATGGCAGGCCGAGCCCACAAGTCCCCAGCGTCCAGTGGCATTTGTTCAATGAACCGAAGACTCCATTCGTTCGCGAGTGCGTGACGCAACAGCGGTACTGCTTCGTCATCGTTGACACCCTTGAGCAGTACGGAATTGACTTTAAGTGGCGTAAGGCCGGCTGCTTGTGCTGCTTCGATTCCAGCAATAACGTCATGGAAACGATCTCGATGCGTCATCTCTTTAAATCGAACTGGATCTAGAGTGTCCAAGGAAACATTCACCCGCAGAAGTCCCGCATCCCTGAGATCTTGGGCAACTTCAGCTAACCGCAAAGCATTGGTTGTCAGCGAAATGTGGGGTGCATTAGGCAACTCATTTATTCGGTGAACGACGTCAGCGATGTCTCGGCGCAAGAGTGGCTCCCCACCGGTCAGGCGCACTTGGGTAATCCCAGCATCAACGCATAGTCCGATTACGGTAATTAGTTCATCTGTCGTTAGGAGTTTCTCATTGGCGATCCAGTCAGAAAAATCAGCCGGCATGCAATAGGTGCAGCGCAATGAACAACGATCCGTGAGCGACACCCGCAAATCGCGATGTACCCGACCATAGGTATCAACGAGTTGTTTGGTTTCACTCACGCGCAATTCACCCATTCATCAGTTCCATCAGCAAAAAATTGGTGCTTCCACACCGGAAGTTTCTCTTTAATAGCATCTACTAAAGCACCCGCTTCTGCAAAAGCATCACCCCTGTGTGAACTTCCGACCGCAACGACCAATGCAGCCTCACCAATGGGAATCTCGCCGACCCGGTGAACCGCAGCAATTGCAGTGATATTTGACTTGGCTGCAAAGTCGTTAACCACTGTTTCCAGGACTGTTTGCGAGGTGGGGTGTGCTTCATAGGTCAAGGAAAGAACTGCGCGCCCGTGATCGTGGTCGCGGACATCGCCACTAAACAGGACGACGGCTCCCGTTGTTGAGTCACTTACCAAGGCTTTCACGGCTTCGGTATTTATTGGGGCCTCAGTTATCTCGGCGAGGTGAACAATCGCTGGCATAATTCATTCATTATGGTGGAGTATGGCCGCTTCGTCACCCCCTCCCCCACAAGTAGTTGAATATGACGGACTTGCGGGTCTAGTCCTCGCCGCCGGCAGTGGCCAAAGATTCGGCCAGCCAAAGGCACCATTTCCCTTTGAAGGTGAACGGCTCGTTGACCGCAGTGTGCGTCTGCTGCATGTTTGCGGAGTCGACAAAGTCTTTGTTGTGCTCGGTTCCTGGGTTGGTACAGTCCCAAACGCGATGGTGATTGAAAACCGAGACTTCGCAACCGGCATGGCCTCGAGCCTTCGTGCGGGACTTGAGTTCCTCACTACAGAAGAACTCCACGTGGATCGAGTAGTAGTCACTCTCGTGGATCACATTGGACTAAGTGCCGAAGCGCTCATTGAATTTGTCAGGAACGACGGTCGCCTGATTCAAGCCACTTACGGAAACGAAATTGGTCACCCCGTCATGATCGGGCGCGAGCACTGGGCCACACTAATTACTGACCTTGTGGGCGACGTTGGGGCTAAAAACTATCTGCGCAACAACAATGCGCTTCAGCTGGACCTCGGTGAATTTGCCAACGCAACCGATTTAGACCACCGACCGGCCTAACGCATCACTATATTTTTTTTACCTTTCGCACCCATGAATACCGTGAGTAGTTGAACCGAATCTTCACCCTTGTTGATCCCGTTGTAATTGGTCTTAATTGCCT
>Ga0209284_10004036_pt1 | contig 17081 bp, 15 predicted proteins | sample FRY03_FD_187211 | JGI IMG/M metagenome (GOLD analysis project Ga0209284, IMG submission 187211) | Freshwater microbial communities from Lake Fryxell liftoff mats and glacier meltwater in Antarctica - FRY-03 (SPAdes) (version 2) | ecosystem: Environmental > Aquatic > Freshwater > Ice > Glacier... | reverse complement strand
GGGCGGCCTTGTCGCCGCCAACAAGAGGGTGTTGGTGGTGAGCGCCCAGGCTGCGACCACCGCTGCGCTGATGGACCGGATTGCAGGGGCAGGGCTCAAAGGCATGGTGGCCAGGGTTGCGAGTCCCCGGACTGAGCTCATCGCCTCCTTGTCGCGCAACGAAAAAGTCAAGAAGCCCTCACTCAAGGACGTCGATTCCGCGTGGGAGCGACTGCGCAAAATCATCCTTCGCTACCGCCAAGCGTTGGCCGCGAAAGACCCCGAACTGGGGGTAAGCGCGGCAGAGTGCTTCCAGAAACTGGGAAAGCTGTCCCTCGGAGAGCACCCTCCCGAAACGACCGCGCGGTTGGAGCGCGATGCGCTCGTCGCTCTGGCTCCAGGCTTAGGACAAGCCGCGGAGATGCTCGCCCGAGCAGCCCAGCTGGGAGAATTCAAATTCGGTCCCGAGGACACCCCCTGGTATGGCGTGAACTTTAGAGACGTGGATGACGCCAAAAAGTCCTATGAGCGGGCGCAACGACTCTCCGCCGAGTCCCTGCCGCGTTTGATGGAAAAAATAGGTCCCATACTCTCTGCCACACCGTTACCCGCTGCAACCACCGTGGGTCAGATGGGGGTGTTCGTCCACCTCCTGGTGAACCTGCGCGACACTCTTGATCGTTTTCAACCCAGCGTGTTTGACCGCTCCCTGACCGACCTCATCAGAGCCACGGGTCCCAGCGATGAAGCATCCGAGATGCCCAGAGTTCAACGCCGCCGACTCAAAGGCCTCGCCAAAGAATATGTTCGACCCGGTGTGTATGTGGGGGACCTGCACGAATCCTTGGTGAACATTAGTGCCCAGAGGGAAATCTGGAACCGCCATGTCGAAACGGGACATCGACCCAGTGTTCCCGGCGGGCTCTCCGACGCTCATGTGGTGCTCCAACAGGTCGAGCAAGACCTGGGTGATTTGGAGCGCGTTTTGCACAGAACGACCCCTGGTTACCGTCTCTCCGATATGCCCACCCAAGATTTGGTGGATCTTCTGGGCCGCCTCTCGACGGAGTCCGAGATTTTGCAGAGTCTCGAAGCGCGCCAAGAAGTGTCTGACCATCTCACCAACTGGAATTTGGGCCCTCTGGTCGAGGACCTCGCCTCCCGCCACGTGGAAGCGGCCGATGTTGCCACAGAGTTGGAGTTGGCGTGGTGGCGCGGGGCCCTGGAACAGATCCTGGAGCGGGAAGAAGCCTTACTGGGATCGGATAAAGCTGTCTTGGAGCGTCTCGAAGCTGATTTCCGCCTCGTGGATGAGGCCCACTGTGCGGGAAACGGCCAGGCCCTGGCCTGGCAACTTTCAGAACGCTGGTCACTGGGCCTGATGGATTGGCCGGACGAGGCCGCGGCGTTGAAAAAGCTTCTCAAGGCTTCCCACACGAGCGCCCGTGAGCTCACCGACCAGGCGCCACATTTGGTCAAAGCCTTGGCTCCGGTGTGGTTGGCCACCCCCTATAACGTTCACGAAATACCCGATACGGTGCGCTTTGACACCGTCATGGTCCTTGATGCCGGGGCGCTTGCCGTGGTGGAAGTACTGGGCGCTGTGCGCAGAGCGCCCCAGCTCGTTGCAATGGGGGACCCTGTCACCCAAACCCCAACGGCGTTTTCTCTCGGGCTTCGCAGCTACGAAACAGCAGAGCGGACCGACCGTGATGCCCAGCACCAGGAATCAATCTTCGCCCACCTTCGCGACCTTCTTCCCACTTTTTCCCTGACCCGTAGTTACCGTGTGAGCGGGGATGACCTCTCCACCATGGTGAATTCCTCCTTTTTGGGCGAGCAGGTTCGGTCCCTTCCCTGGGCGGGAAGCTTCCTTGGACACCCGGCCATCGCCATGGACCTGGTGGAAGACGGCCAGGGCATGCCGGATGCGACCACGGGGTTAGTCGAAGGCGTTGATGCAGAAGTGCGCGCCGTTCTTCAACACGTGATGGATCACGCGATGGCCAGAAGCGCCGAATCCCTCATGGTCATCACCGCCAGCGCCATCCACGCGAGAAAAGTGCGTGAAGCCGTTGCCGAGGCCATGGCACGAAAACCGGACATTACCGATTTCTTTACCCGCGACTCGAGCGAACCCTTCGTGGTGACCACTCTTGAGCAAGCTGGGTCCCTCATCAGAGATCGGGTGGTGTTTTCCCTCGGGTATGGCCGAACACCTCACGGGCGGGTCTTGAGCGATCTTGGCCCGTTGTCCCAGCCCGGTGGTGAGCGTCTCCTGGCAGCAGCGTTCACCAGTGCCCGGCGCCACCTGCGGGTGGTCAGCTGTGTGGCGGTGAACGATTTACGCGATGCCCGACTTTCTCAGACGACACGGGCTTTGGGTGACGTCCTTGAGAGGGCGTCTGCTGCTCGCTTTGCGCCCGTGCAGGAGAAAGAGCGTGACCCCTTGCTGGTGGACTTGGCCAGGCGGTTAGAAGCCAAGGGAATGCGCGTCGAAGTTGACTACCAGGGCCAGATTCCCTTGGCCGCCAGTTTCGGTGGCTATTGCATTGCCTTGGATACGGACACCTCTTTAATGCACCAGAGCGTGCGCGATGCCCTTCGGGTGCGACCACTGGGCTTAGCCGCTGCCGGCTGGCACTATGTGAGAGCTCACGCCCTGGAACTTTTCACGACACCGGATCTGGTGGCTCAGCGGATTGCCACATTGGTGGGGGCGGCATCGTCACAGAGTGATGTCACCGCCGAGAATGTCTGACAAGCCGGAGCGGATCAAAAAAATCGGCCCCCGTCGGGTCAGAACTTCTCCAGCACCCGGGCAAAAAGAAGAGCCTGTCTCCCATGAAGGTGATGACAGCACCGCCAATGATGACCGGCTGAAAGCGGAAAAACCGCCCCACTACTGAGAGCTTGACGACCCTGAGCTTGTGGATCCTGAGCCGGTGGAACCGGAGCTTGTCGAACCGGAGCTCGTCGACGAGGAGCCACTCGTGCTTGCGCTTGCCGCGGTTGCGGGTTCCTTCTTGGCCGGCGTGCTGGGTGCACTCTTCTTGTCAGAGTTCTTCGCGGCCTCAGCGCTTTTCTTCGCTTCGGCCCGGGAATCAGTGCGGTAGAAGCCAGATCCTTGGAAGGTCACTCCGATAGCGCTAAATACTTTGCGCAGAGGCATCTCGCATTTCTGGCAGGTCGTCAAAGAGTCATCAGTGAAGGCCTGCGTGATATCGAAAGCGTTATCGCAGGACGTGCAGCGGTAAGAATAGGTAGGCATGGAGGGTGCAGTCCTTTAGACGAAATCGGGGTCAAGGCTAATAATGCGTTCCGGTGTCACTACGGCGTGAACCAGCTGATCGTGATTTTCTCGCGGAACATCGTCCATCACTTCGTGATCGTAGACGACGGCATAAATGGGGGCCGCACGGTTGAGTGACCCCAAGGCTCGATCGTAATACCCTCGGCCCCACCCCAGCCGCATGCCATCGTGGGCAACGGCAGCGGCGGGAACAAAAATCAGGTCAACATCGGCGAGGGCGATGGGGGGAAGGACTTCCCCGAGGGGGGCCGGCATGCCAACAGCGTCGAGGCCTTCGTTTTCTCTGTCGTAGGCGGCCCAATCCATCAAGCCATCTTCTCTCGCCACCGGCAGAATTACCCGAATGCTCTGGGAGTGTGCCCATTCGAGGAACTCCCTGGTGGGCGGCTCATCTCCGGTGGAGAGATAGCAGGCGATATTGCCCGCAGCGTATTGATCCACGACTCTCATCAGGTTGGCCAACAAACCGGCTGCGGCTGAGGCCTGCTCGGAGGTTGTCATGATGCGACGGCGTTCCCGAAGCTCCGCGCGCAAGGCGCGCTTGCTGGGCTGTGCTTGCTCGGGCATTCCCCCAGTGTAGGGCTCAGCATTACGATGGGGGGATGCCCATTTCTAAAGCAGTCATCCCCGCGGCGGGGCTTGGCACGAGGTTCTTGCCCGCCACGAAGGCGATGCCTAAAGAGATGTTGCCGGTTGTCGATAAACCGGCCATCCAGTACGTGGTCGAGGAAGCAGTTCGCGCCGGTTTGCACGACGTGTTAATGGTGACCGGGCGAAACAAAAATGCTCTGGAAAATCACTTCGACCGCGCCATGGAATTGGAAGCACTTCTCGAGCGCAAGGGCGACAAACGTCGCCTCCAAGATGTTGTTCTCTCCACTCACCTGGCCAATGTGCACTACGTCCGCCAGGGGGACCCTTTGGGCTTGGGCCACGCCGTCTTACGAGCGCGGATGCATGTGGGCAATGAGCCTTTTGCGGTACTACTGGGCGATGACCTTATCGATGAACGCGATGTCCTTCTCGAGCGCATGATTGAGGTCCACGACCTGCGCTCGGCCAGTGTGGTGGCACTCATGGAGGTTGACCCTGCCCAGGCCCACCTCTACGGCATTGCCACGGTGGAACCCACGGACCTGGATGATGTGGTCGCCGTGACCGGTTTGGTTGAAAAGCCCACACCCGAAAACGCACCTTCCAATTTGGCGGTCATTGGTCGTTATGTTTTACAACCAGAAATTTTCCCCCTGTTGGAAGCAACGGGGCCAGGTTCGGGTGGCGAAATTCAACTCACCGATGCGTTGAATGAGATGGCTGCTTCCCATGTGGGCGGTGGTGTTCTGGGGGTGATCTTTAAGGGACGCCGGTACGACACAGGCGATCGCTTGGCTTATCTGAAAGCCATCGTTCAGGTTGCCGCCAGCAGAGAAGATTTGGGCCCAGACTTGTTGGACTGGTTGAAAGACTTTGTCGCAAAGAACTAAGTGATGTCTCTTCCTACACTGCGCCATTCACTCCTGGAACTCCGAGGCGTTCGCCTTCGCGATGCGAGAGCGATGGAGCACGCTCTGGTGACGAACCGCTCGTGGTTGGAACCCTGGGAGGCCACCACCCCCTTTATCCGGCTGGCGCCACAGGACACCAAAGACAGTATCCGGGGGTTGATGCAGGCCGCCAAGACCGGAGCCGCGCTGCCGCTGGTGATTCTTCAGCAGGGAAAGCTCGTGGGGCAACTCAATGTGTCCCAGATTATGTACGGATCGCTGTCTTCAGCCTCTTTGGGTTACTGGGTGGTGGAGTCTGTCGCGGGCCAAGGACTCGCCCCTCTGGCGGTGGCCATGGCCACGGACTATCTGTTCTTTGAAAAAGGTCTCCACCGCATGGAGGTGTGTATCCGACCGGAAAACACCGCCTCCTTACGGGTGGTCGAAAAACTGGGCTTTCGGTATGAAGGCTTTCGCCGGCGCTTTATTCACATCAACGGCAAGTGGGCCGATCACTTCTGTTTTGCCCTCGTGCAAGAGGAAGTGCCCCGCGGTGTTCTCCACCGGTTTGAAAAAGGGGCTGTCGTCGAAGGCCCCTCAAGCATTCCCGAGCTGGACTGGATTAAAGCAAGAAATCCGCTCACGCTGCCCCCGCGCTAGCGGGACCCTTCGCGCGCCAATCCGGACTTTTGGGCCCACCCCTCGTACCCTAGGGTCCGTGGGAAGTTCAGGGACAGCATTTTTATTGGTGGCCGCGGCCATTCTGTGGGCACTCTATGTGGTTCCCCTGTGGCTGAAACGCAGCGAGTATTACGCCACCGAACTCAACGCCACCCGGCTGGGTCAAACTCTGAGGGTGTTGGCTCACACCACGGAAGCGTCAGACGAACTCAGGACCGAGCTGACAGCTCGTTCCATCGCCAAAAAAGCGCAGGAGGCGCAGCGGCAGCTGCGCACTCTCTCGAGCCCTACCGTGAGCCTGGCGGAGCGCCGCCGTCGAACAAAGCAGGTTTTCTCCCTCGCCTTGCTGATTGGTGTGACCGCCGCGTTCACGGCCAATGCCGCGGGGTGGCCGCTTCAGGTAATTTGGTCGTCTAGCACCGTTGTCGCAGTCTCGCTACTAATTTTGGGCATGCTCAACCGCGTGAGTGGTTCTGCCAAAGCCGTCCCAGCGCTGGCGGCGCAGGGCGCCGTCCAGTCTGAGACCTTAGGCATGACGAGGAACGCTGTTCCCGAGGTGCCCGCGCCTTTGGCGGGGCGCACCGGGGCAGAGCGTGCGGCCTTGCCCACCCGAGATGCGTTGATGGTTGCCGCCAGGAGAGCAGCGCGCTCTGCGCGCCCTGAAGAGTTTGCGGATGAGAAGTTGGCGGTGGTGTCGCAGTTTGCAGCCATGGGCCTTGTTGAGCACGCCACCACAGGAAAACTGAACTTGGACGAAGTACTCAAACGCCGCAGAGCTGTCTAGCCACCACTGTCTGTGAGGTGAACCCCACCAATAAGTGGCCTACCCCTGCCTCCGGCGAAGCGGGCGGGGGCACGAGCGATCGTTGGCCGGTTAACCCGCACTGCTAAAGTGAGAGCGCATCAGGGCCTGTGGCGCAGTTGGTAGCGCGCCTCGTTCGCAATGAGGAGGTCAGGGGTTCAATTCCCCTCAGGTCCACCAGTAAAAGCCCGGAAAGTTTAGAGAATCACGTCAAATACAGGGCTAACGGGAAGCTCTCGAATATCAAAAAATTCCACCTAATGCCAGCGTCTTAGGATTACATTAGGATTACTCCTAGAGTAGGCAAGCAAAGGGTGGAAGCCGTGGCGCAAGAGCAGGCACAATCAAGAGGTCCCAGGCGGGCTAGAGGTTCGGTCAGTCGCAACAGGGTGGGGAACTGGCAGGTCCGCTACACGGACCCCTCTGGCGCGAGAAGGGCCGCGGGGACCTATCGGCTTAAGGCGGACGCGGAGCAAGCCTTAGCGCGGACCCTGGCAGCGATAGAGAACAATACCTGGCAAGTCCTGGACGACACTAAGGCGGACGGGCTGGACCCCAAGACCGTGACACTTCGGCAGGGTTCAGCTCTCTACACAGCCAGCAGGGTGAACCGTTATGGCATGGCGCTAAGCCCAAACACCTCTAACGAATACCCCCGCCTAGTGGACAAGGTCCTCACCGAGCTGGCAGATAAAACCCTCAAGGCGATTAGCTCTAGGGATATTGAACGCTGGTACGCCCCGGCCCATAGCCATGCCCCTGCGCAAGCTTCCAAGGCGTACACCCACCTAAAAAGTGTGATGAAGTACGCGCTGAAAAGAAGGTGGATCAGAGAAAACCCTTGCGATATTGAAGGGGCAAGCAATTACAAGCCACAGGTGGAGCCCGAAATACCCTCAGAGACAGAGGTAGCGCTCATGCTTCAGCTTGCAGAGGAACCCCTGCGCACGATTGTGGCACTGGGCGCACACTGCGGGCTCAGAAAAGGCGAAATTATGGAGCTCCGGCGCAAAGACATCAGCAGCGAAGAAACCGCGGACGGGGAAACCTGGTGGTTTGTGACGATAGCTAGGGCTGTTGTCTGGGACGGCGAGAATAACCCGATTGCTTCCCCACCAAAAACACCTGGCAGCAGGCGCAGACTTGCAGTGCCCAAAAAGGGAGGGGCTGAGCAGATACTACTGGAGCGCCTGCACACTATCCCCCAGCACCCAGAGACCCTCCTTGTTTCTAAAGACCCGGCGGGCACAGTGCACTGGGCTAAGTCGATGCTGAACCCGCGCTGGCAGAAACTCAGAGCGCTTGCCGGATATGGTGGCCACTTTCATTCGCTCAGGAATTATCACCTGACCTGGTTTGCTCAGCAGGGGGCAACATTGCGGGAGACCATGGATCGGGGAGGCCACACCACAGAGAGAATGGCTATTCGCTACCAGCGGACCACTGGCAGGGAAATCAGTTTGCTCGGTGGAAAAATGGGCTCCAAATCGCCCCAAAACCTCTAAACCTTAAACCAACGGTTGAGCCTAATTTTTTAGCGCCAAAAACCGCCTAGGTACGGGGAAAACTACAGGCCTGTAATTCGTACCCACAGCTTTGTACCGGATTATTGAGCCTTTATCCAGAGAATTGTCGACTCATGCTCGCAGCACACTGCAGGGCGTGTGCTCAACTGTAAGAACGTAATAGGTACAAAAGTAAATAGGCCCCACTAGGTACTAGCTAGTGAGGCCCAATGAAATTCGCTCCCCTTCTAAGAGAAAGAACTCCTGTATGAAAAATAACACAGAACCCGATTTTCTGCCTGCAAGCGCGAACCCCGATCAACTGCTGCCACTCCAGCAGGTGGCCGAGGAAACCGCGTGCAGTGTCAGTACCTTGCGAAACCTGATATCGCGTGGAGATCTTCCCGCCTTAAGGTTTGGCCCCAGGCTTATTCGGGTCCGCAGGCGAGACTTGGACGCTGTCCTAAAGCCCTACCAGGGAGGGCAGGCGGGCTCATGGTCGCACCTGGCCTAGGCGTGCTTTGCCCAAGCTGTTGCCAGATGGCAGCTAGTCAACGAGATCAGCTCGCCGCTCACACCAGGCCTTTGCACCAGGTGCACCCTGAGCTACAGGCCTGGTTCTTTACAGCGGACCATATAGCTACAGAGCGGTCGAGAGAAAAGGGTAGGCACCTCTTGGCAGCGTTAGAGCTTGCAGAGGCGAAGCTCCTCAGAGCGGGACCTGATCCCTGGGACTCGCGCGAAGCAAGGAACCAGCTTGCGCAGCTTGACCTCATCAGAGAGGGGTGGCAACGATGACAGATACGCGATTACCGGACCGTTGGTTACTCAACAGGGATCTAGACAGTTTGTCCGATGGTGCGTGGAGAGTGTATACGCGAGCCCTCATGTATTGCAACCAGCAAGAGACCGACGGACAGATTGGGGATCTCCATGTTCGCTACGTGTATCCCTTCGGGGATGCGACCCCGTTTTTAGCTGAGCTGGAGGCAATCGGGCGTTTGGAGCGGAGTGAAATGGGGTGGATTATTCCTGATTGGGAAGCCCAGGGACAATCCACAGCCCTGCAGATGGCCGGTTACCGCGAGAACGCACGCAAGAGGCAGCAGACGTTCAGGCAGAAAACTAAACCTCCCAGAGAGGAACCCGTAACGCGTGACCTAACGGGTGACGTAGGCGAGGCAAGGCTCAAGGCTAGGCAAGGCGAGGCAAGGACTGAAGAGGTTTCTTGGAACGTAACAGAAATACCAAATACCAACCAGAAACAAGACAAGGAGATCTGATTATGGGAAGACAACCGCAACCTAAGAGTGAGAAAGAAACGCGGGGGACTTTCCGCCCGGAGAGGGACCGCACCGTGACTATCAGCAGTGAGCAGGAAACACCGGAACCACCAGACTCCCTGGACGCTATCGGTCTGCATTTTTGGGAGCTCGCCTATCAGCAACCTTGGATTGGACCAGCGGACCAAGTACAGGTCCTCAACGTTGCGCAGCAGTGCAGTCGGCAAGCACAGTTGTCTCTACTGTTTGCCGCTGATCCCGCAGATTTTCGGATCCAGCGGGCGTTGAAGGAGTTGGACAGGTCTATTGAGTCTGGGTTGGATCAGCTTTTGATGACGCCTAACGCGAGGAGGCGTGCGGGGATAGAGCTCACACCGCCAGTTCCGAAGGAGCCCACAGCTTTGGATTTGATGTTGGCGCGTAGGGATGAGAGAGATTCGGTGCGGTTGCGTGAACTCCGTGACAAAGGCATGGATCGGATTGAGGCGTTGATGGGTTAGTCGGTGGGTTTAGCAGTGGGGTGGATTGCCGGTTGCTTTATAACCAGACGGACATGTCGCGCGTCGCAGGTTCGCGCCGGTTAGGTTCGCGCCGGTTAGGTTCGTGCTGCTCAGGTTTGCACCTGTCAGGTTCGCCTGGCGCAGGTTCGCGGCGGTCAGGTCCGCTTGGCGCAGGTTCGCGGCGGTCAGGTCCGCCTTTCCCAGGTTCGCTCCTCTTAGGTCTCGAGCAGGCAAATCCGCGCGGGCGAGGTTTGCGCCTCGCAGGTCTGCATTAGAGAAGTGTGTAGCGGTGAGTTCCGCGTCCGTGAGGTTTGCCCCTCTCAGGTCTGCGCCCGTGAGCTCCGCTTCAAATAGCTGCGCCTCGGTGAGGTTTGCCCCACCCAGGTTCGCGCCGGTCAGGTTCACGCAGACCATTTTTGCGCGCTCCAGGTTCGCGCCGGTCAGGTCCGCGCCGTTCAGGTCCGCCGTGGTCAGATTCGCGCCGGCCAGGATTGCGTGGTCCAGCTCCGCGCCTTCCAGGTTCACTCCGGCCAGGTTCGCGCCACCCAGATTCGCGCCGGTCAGGTTCGCGCCGGCCAGGTTCGTGCCGGTTAGGTTCGTGCTGCTCAGGTTCGCCCCGGTCAGGTTCGTGCTGCTCATGTTGGCGCCTTCCAGGTTCGCGTGTCGCAGGTTCGCGTGTCGCAGGTCCGCGCCTTCCAGGTTCGCGCCGATGAGCTGCGCGCCTTCGATGGTTGCGCTGCTCAGGTTTGCGCCTTCCAAATTCGCGCCTTCCAGGTTCGCGTGTCGCAGATCTGCGTCTTGTAGGGTTGCGCTGCTCAGGTTTGCACTGCTCAGGTTTGCGCGGTACGGAAACGCGCCGTTCAGGTTCGCCTTGGTCAGGTTCACGTTGGTCAGGTTTGCGCGGTCCAGCTGCGCACCTTCCAGGTTCGCGCCTTCCAGGTTGGCACCTTCCAGGTTCGCGCGGTGCAGGATTGCGCTTTTTAGGTTCGCCTTGCTGAGGTTCGCTTCTTTCAGGTTTGCATCTTCCAGGTTCGCCTTGCCAAGGTCTTTCCCACGCAGGTCTCTCATCTCAGGCATCACCCCCACTTCATGACCATACTATTCTGCAACTTTAATGACGAATGGTCAGGACTAGGATTCCTCGCTGTCAGTAATGAGGATCAAAATTGTGACCCGTTTTGTGGCGGTATGCACGAAACACTGGGCTACGGGGTATTGGGTCTGGGCTGTGTGAGGTTTGACCCCACTCCTCTTTGATGCCGGGGGAGCCTCCAGGAGGTTTGAGGGCAGTACTTGTGAGAGCTAAAGAGCGCAAACCCTCGCATATTGCACACACAGGGAGCTACAGCACCTCTCCGACCAGGCAGTCTGTGTGGGAAGGAGTGGGTGCCCTACCAGGCGGGGTGGTCTACCTCGAGCAGTCATCACAGTAAAAATCACCGCGTGAGAAATAGCACCGGGTGAGGCACTTGGAGCAGTCCTGTCCGGACTGGGCTTCGGCAACCTCCGCGTGGAACCCGACCTCAGGAGCGTTAATAGTGGAAGTGAAACGAAAAAACGTTCACTTTGATTTCGTCTCCCGCTTGCCAATAGATTTCGACAAGATCTTTTTGTTCTTCGGGAGGCCGTCGATCCACAATGTCAAAATATTCACGCTGCTCCGCATACATGGCACAAATTTGACGATCCGCGACTGAGACGTAAATCCTATTTTTCTCACGGTCTTTGGAGAGGTCACCGACCACAAGCAACTTGTCGTAGACCCTTGCTCCCGCATCGACCAAAAGGCTTTTTAGATTGGCTCTGTGGTCTTTCATAACACGCGCTTCATAGCTCGCAACCCTAGTGACTGCTCCGCCTTCTGTCCGCACGTCTGATGAAAGAATCGCGTGGCCGCGAAGCAGAACATGGCCCTCTTTTCGAGCGCGTGCCACAAGCGCTATTTCGGACTCGTAGTCCCCGGGGCTGCTCTGTAGCCACTCTCTGGCAGCGCCTATCGCTTCCTGCATTTCTGGAGAGGGGGAGAGGTTGGGATATTTATCAAAGAAATCATTGTAATAAACAGAGGGTCGATCGTTAATGATGACTTTCTCCAAGCCGGAGGAAGAATCGTCCCAAGTGTCAGGCTTAAGAACGACATATAGGTCCGGGTTTGGAATTTTACGCACGTGAATGCTGTGAGCAGCGAGCACTTTTTCGAGGATATTCAAGTCAAAACCCCTTACTCCTTCGGGGCAAACCTCGTCACCTCGCTTCAACTCCGGCAAGGGCGGACCCTCCCCCCTTTTTCTCGCTTCGATTTTTAGCTCAATCTCGCTTTGTTCGCTCTCATCCAGTCTCGAAAAACTCGCCGACCGCTTTGGCTTTTTTTCTTCCCCCTCAAACCTTGTAGGAGAGTCGATAAACACGACGACCGAGTGGCGGGGACTGGACTCACCAAAATCATCGAAGAAGACTCTGCCTTTGCAGGAAGCGGCATTTCCTCTCTGAGAAATGGTGTCAAAGATTGCGGAAGAGTCTGCCGACGGAACATGGCCAACTTTTAGCCCTAAGACGTGGACACCCACCGCCTTGCCTGACTTGCTGTACTTGTTGTTGGGGTCCAGTCGAAGCTCGATATCGACAATGACTTCATCACCCTGGCGCTTGTCCAACCTCTTTGCTATTTGCTTAAAAGCGGATGAGTAAAAGCTTTCTCCCGCCACATCCGAGGGGCCGCCTTCGGCCAGCCGCGCGAGGTCCTGACGAGGTGCCGACTCAGAAAGTTTACCGCCACCGAAAATCGCTTCCAGAAATCCCATAAGTATTCCTCCTTTGAACGGTCACAGGAGAGAAGCAAGGAAACCAAATTTCCCCCGACCATTCCTCAGTTTACTCGGCCTCTGGCTTGTCGTCTAGGTAGAAATTTCGCAACAACGCGACAAGCTCCAACGCCGTCTGCTCCGCAGTATTTGGTACCTGGATACTCGGAGAAGGGAGGGGGTGGGTGCGCTACCAAGAGGGGTGGTCTACCTGAGCGCCGCAATCATCACGGCAGAAAGTACCGAGGGAGAAATGGCAGCGGGCGAGGCATTTGGGCCAGTTAGCGCTCGCACCAGCGGAAAGTGAACAGATGAACGTATCAAATCCTTAGTTTACCCCTGTCAGAGGAACCGGTAGGACCAAGACCCTCGAAGAAAATAATCCTGACCTTTACTCAACACGAATTAAGGTATACGGTCGCAATATGTGGATTATGAACGAGCGGTATACGGAAATTGAGGGAGCCACACCTTTCCCAGCTCGCTGCGGCAACTGCAACAACGACACGCAGTTCCAACTGCACTACACCAAAATGGGTCCAGGATTAGTAATACCGCTCACTCAATTCTTCACAGACAAATTCATGTTCGCCTACAAGGCATATTTTGATATATGTCCTATCTGTTCAGCCATGGAAAAAGTTTCTCGGGACGAAGCCAGGGGGCGTGGAGCCTAACAATGGTGTTGATTGCGGGTTGGGGGGACAAAGGAAGAATCATTGGAAGGGCGGAAGAGTTTGAATGCAAAAACTGCAATAACGTCAATCCTTTTAATGTTGTTGAGCAATCGCGAAGGGTGACAGCTTTCTTCATTCCAATTATCAAATGGGACTATCGCTACTACCTACTTTGCCCAATTTGTGGCCGGGGTGCGCAGCTCAAGAGTAAACAAGCGGCGATAAAAATAATCGCCGGAGCGCTTCGAAGCGAGTGAAGCTTTTTATCCCTCTTTTTTCAACGGCTGTGGATGCGTTCTCCGCAAGGCGAGTCTCTTGGGGCAACTCAACCTTCCAAACCACCCTCAGCCCCGCAGAGTTCGGTGACTCGAAACCCCCATGCACCGGGAAATTCAGCGCATAGGACAAAGCGCCATTCCGCAACGACAGGACCGAACGGGCGGCAGATAGGGGAGCCGGCGGGTGCCCCATCAGGAGGGGTGGTCTACCTGATCCCCGCACCCGTTGGCACACCCGGAGGGATTCGGACCCCAACCTTCTGATCCGTAGTCAGATGCACCAGCGCTAACCGGTGTGGTTTTCGCCCACAATAACAGGGAAGTAGCTCATCTCAAGCTGGGAATAAGGGCGTTGCGCAAGGGTTGCTGGCTGACTAAATGGCTGACCCTCCCAAATTTGTCAGAGCCACTCACTATCCTTGACAAAGATGAAGGGTTTAAATATGGGTCACATCCGTCCCGATAAGAGTTTCGTTTCAGAAGCATTCAAAAGTCTTGACAAACCGGACTGGAACCGTGCTCCTACGATGATTTCGCTATTTGCCGGGTGCGGGGGGTTAGACCTTCCTTTTCACCGGGCAGGTTACGAGTCGAAGTATGTCAATGAGTACAACAAAGACGCGGCTCGAACCTTTGAACACAACTTTGGAATCGATGTAGACACAACACCAATCGAAGATGTTGATCTTTCACAACTCGATGGCGTCGATCTAGTCACAGGAGGTTTTCCGTGTCAGGACTTTTCCCAGATTTGGAAACGACCGGGACTAAATGGGACTCGTGGAAACCTGTATACCTACTTTCTCGAGGTCGTCGGGCGAACCCGACCCAAGGCGTTCGTTGCGGAAAATGTTCTTGGGATGCTCACCGCGAATAAAGGCGCAGCCATCGACCAGATAATCAAAGATTTTTCTGCTGTCGGAGACGGGTATGTGGTGATCCCCAAGGTCTACAATTTCGCCAACTATGGCGTGCCTCAGATGCGACAGCGGGTGCTGCTGGTCGGTGTTCGCGTCGACACTGGCTTTAATTTTGTTCACCCCGCCCCTACAAGAGGGGTGATAGGCGGTCTTCCGATGCGAACAGCGGGTGAGGCTCTCGCCGGAATGGACGAAACTCTTCCAAACTCAGAGCACATGAAGATTCAGCCCAGAACTATTGAAATCCTGAAGCGGATTGGGCAAGGAGGAAACTTCACTGATATTCCTAAAGAGGATCCTTACTACGTCAAAGGGATGATCAGTCACGTCTACCGACGCCTTGACCCCGACAAGCCAGCAATGACCTTGATCGCTGGTGGGGGCGGTGGCACCTGGGGGTATCACTATCCGGAGCCCCGGGCGCTAACGAATCGAGAACGCGCAAGAATCCAGAGTTTTCCTGATGATTTCGTTTTGACTGGGTCGTTCGGCGAAATCCGGAGGCAGCTTGGGAATGCTGTGCCCCCGGTCGGGGTCATCCCAGTTGTGAACGAACTAAACAATCTTTTCGAGGGCAATTACGAGCGGCGCGACTTGAGCGTCCTGCATGAGTGGATGCTGGCGCTCCCTACCAAAGAAAAAATCGCACTAGCTAAAGCCCCGCAACCGGTGGATTGGTTGGAGCTACACGACAGAGCGGGTGACCAATTAATTGCCTGAAAAATTTGTCGCGTCTCTCCCCAGGCACGGGGAAGAACTTGGCAGTGATCTTTTTGGCCTAATTCAGTCCGATTCCAAACTGCGTTTGACGGCAGTGACCGGATATGTGGGCAACGAAACTATTCGTCAGCTGATTCAACATGTTGGATCGTTCCCCTCGGTGGGCGTAGCTCTCGTGGTTGGCATGGCAGCAAAAGAGGGCCTCTCTGAGCGAACATATAACTCCCTTGGGGAGCTCAGTGATTTGCTCATCCAGAGTCGCGACAAGAGTAACTTTGCGGAGTCCAACGTCTACTTCTATTTCAGTGGGCCAAGAGGAGAACGTGGGCGTGGGCTGCATGCCAAGGCCTACAGGGTGGTGGGATCGGGAGTTGACGAATTAATCGTGGGTTCTTCGAATTTCTCCCGCTCTGGGTTGTCGCCCCGGGGTAATGTCGAAGCAAGTTTGTGGGCCGGCTCGAACGAGACGAAACAAGACTTCGACAGCTTTTTTGATGAACTCTTGAACGATGGGCAAAGCTTTGTTCCGTACGAGAAAGTTTTGGACTTCCCCTTAAAAGGCAAGAGCGCTCAAAAGGCCCGCGGACGCGTTGGATTACTTAGAGTGGCTTCCCCACAGAACTTCAAAGGTTTTCCGTTTGTTGATCTCGACCTTGGTAAAAATATCGACTCCAAGACTCGGTCTAACTTGAACGTCTGCTTCGGCCGGGGGCGCTGGAGTCGTGGCACCGGAATCGTCCGACCCCGCGACTACTTTGAAGCGGAAATAATCGTGCCCAATGAGACTAACTCGCTTCCGGATTACCCAGTTGGAGATTTCCTTGCGACAACTAGCGACGGGTTCCGTTTCGAAGCCCGCACACAGGGCGATTACAACAAAAATCTTCGTTCAAAACAAGACTTAGGTTCGCTTGGGCTTTGGATTAAGTCGCTGCTGGACTCCGCCGGCGCGCTTAATGTCGCGAATCAAGAAGCCGTCACCTCCGAGACCTTCGAAAACTATGGTAACTCGATCTTGCGAATCTATAGAGACGGACCAAAGTCTGCAATTCTTCATTTTCCGAGCAATCCAAAAGAACTCTAGTTACCTAAAAGAGCGGAAACTAAAGGTCTTTAGTTGCGAAATCCTGCGAATACGACATAGAAAATTAAATAGAGGATCAGGTATGCTCCGACCCAAGAACAAGACCGTCCAGCCGATGCCTCCGAGGATGTATTTAACGAGCTGGATAACTTCGTTGTCTTCTTGGCGAATCTGAGTTGCTTTTCCCATTTCGCTTACTAATTGGTTGATCACGATACAAACGAATGAGTTCGCTGTCTTCTAGGTATTCCCACCGTTTACGAAACCGTGGAACCGATGGGTCCTCGTTCAGGTGCGTCACACCGAACAGCAAAGAAATGAGTTCCCGGTAAACCTCGAACGCTTTCATCTCGAAGTGCCAACCGAGCATCTCAACATCCATGCCATCGAAATACAGTTCGACCAGTTCGCGCCGCGTCGCTTTGTCCCAGGAGTAAGGGTGGTAGGACCTCTGCTGATAACTGTCAGATGCTGTGTAAGACACATAACCGGGCGAAGGGAAACCGTTAACCTGCTTCGGCTGGGAGTGACCATAGATAACAAAAGCCCTTTTCGTCGGCCGGCAGAAATTGGAAAGACCGGAGTTTTGCACACACAGGGAGCTACAGCACCCCTCCGGGATAGCCTCCTAGGGGGAGGGTGCCTTACCAGGCGGGGTGGTCTACCTGGCCCCCGCAGTCATCACAGTAAAAATTACCGCGTGAGAAATAGCACCGGGTGAGGCACTTGGGGCAGTTGGGGTTTGCAGCGTTAGAGAGTGAGTCCATAGGTCGACGGTAGCGGGGGCTGGAGGGCTGTGGTGAGGTCCTGGAGGATCTGTGGATAAGTGCTCAAATAGTTTCTCTTAGGCTTACCAGAGGATTACAGATACCAGCTAACAGGCTAAAAGCCCGTAAATAAGAGCATATAAAGTGGTAGCGCGCCTCGTTCGCAATGAGGAGGGACTCTATGAAGTGTTTGATGCGAAGCTGGCTCGGAAAGCAAAAGTCACCGCTCTTCTGCAACTGGCCGCGTATTCCCACCAGCTCCACGCCGCCGGTTATGAGGTGGGGAA
>Ga0209284_10004035_pt1 | contig 17082 bp, 25 predicted proteins | sample FRY03_FD_187211 | JGI IMG/M metagenome (GOLD analysis project Ga0209284, IMG submission 187211) | Freshwater microbial communities from Lake Fryxell liftoff mats and glacier meltwater in Antarctica - FRY-03 (SPAdes) (version 2) | ecosystem: Environmental > Aquatic > Freshwater > Ice > Glacier... | reverse complement strand
CTTACGTGTCGTGCGTGTTGGGTTTAAACTTATCGTACTCATCTCAAACTCCCCATTGAAAATATCATGGGAGAAGTTTGAACTTTTAAATTTGTAAAAGATATAACGGCGTTGAGTTACCGGTTACCTGCGTCTCCTAACAGGGCTTTCAACTCAGCAACAGTGACTTTGCTAATGTCGCACTCCGTCAACCAACATGGCGACATAAGGACGACTACATTCCATAAGTTGCGCGGCCTCTTGAGTACTGAGCATATATTCGTTTTTAATATTGTTTGTTTTTTCTTTTTGGCTCGGTGCGTTTGATACGAGTGCCAAATGAATTTGCATGCTCATTCGCAATTTTTTTGAAGAATCGTCTTGCCCATCGAGCAACTCATGCAAAGCGCGCACAAGCATATTTGGCTTGGCAGGTTGGCCCAAAGACGTTAATTTTTCTGCCAGACTTGACCCCATTGCTAGCAATGCATCTGATGCTATATATTTTAATCGTAAAACGAAACGTAAACAATAATTTAATTAAACCTCAACACTAGTTCATCCCCCTTCCCCCCACCCGCAACACGAGATTACTAACGAAAGATTGGGTTTTACGGTATCGTTCAAGCATAACGAGACAATGTTTGAGAGTACACAGTGTTAAATCCATTAATTGACCCATTCGGCCGCAAAATAAAATACGTGCGCATCAGCGTGACTGATCGCTGCGATTTGCGTTGTTCGTACTGCATGCCTGAGGGGTTTAAAGACTACCGAGAGCCTGATAATTGGCTGAAGTTTAACGAAATTATTCGTCTAACAGGGATCATGGCGCAATTGGGTACGCGTCGTATTCGTTTGACGGGTGGTGAACCCCTATTGCGTAAAAACCTGCCTGATTTGGTGGCAGGTATTGCGGCACACTCTGGCGTTAAAGACATTTCATTGTCAACCAATGCCACGCGCTTGCCGCGCTTTGCACAAGCGCTTAAACAAGCGGGCCTCAAGCGTGTCAACATCAGTTTAGACAGTTTAAAGCGTGACCGCGTAGAAAAAATTTGTGGTCGTGACGTGTTGTCACAAGTTATTGCCGGCATTGATGCCGCGCTTGAAGCGGGTTTAGGCCCGGTCAAGCTCAACATGGTGGTCATGCCAGGTACGAATGACGACGAAATTGACGACATGTTTAAGTTTTGTCACGATAGGGGCGTCGAATTTCGTATGATTGAAACCATGCCAATGGGTTTTACGGCTATTGATGCCGGTCATACCTCATTACAACCGATTCTTGAACGCTTACGCTTAGATCATGGCTTAATTCCCACGATTGGTGAAATGGGCGGTGGCCCCGCGCGTTACTGGCAAACACCTGATGGGCGGGGTCAAGTCGGTGTGATTACCCCGATTAGTCAACACTTTTGCGAAACCTGTAACCGTGTTCGCTTAGCAGTTGATGGCACCATTTACCTATGCCTTGGCCAAGAAGAAAAAATTGAAATGCGCGAACTGATGCGCCAAAACGCTGATGATGAAACCATTATTGCGGCTTTACGCGAAGGCATTGCTTTGAAGCCTGAGCGTCACGAGTTTCGTGAAACCCCAGAAAAAATAGTACGTTTTATGTCGCAAACAGGTGGCTGATGACTAAGCCGTTTTGACATCATTTACGCGCTACCCATAAGATCAACTTTATCAATTTTAATTAAGTTAAAGATACCTGATTAATAATGCCTCAAACTACCCCCACTAGAAAACCTTTGTTAGATTTTGATGTGGCGCGTGAACGCTTGTTGGCGCAAGCCACGGTGTTGACACCTACAAAAACCGTTAGCTTGCTTGACGCGGTTGGCCACGTGTTGCGTGCCCGTGTAGTGTCACCCATGGCGGTACCGGGTTTTGATAACAGCGCGATGGACGGTTACGCCATTTGCCCGACTGACCCACTTGCCTCAAACCATACTCTAACGGTTTCCCAACGCATTGCAGCAGGTTACACGGGCACAGCACTTAAGCCCTGTGAGGCGGCACGTATTTTTACGGGTGCCCCAGTACCTGATGGTACTTTCGCTGTTGTGCCACAAGAAGACACCCGCGCTGAGGGTGACCACGTCATGATTGACCGCGTGGTGCAAGCCCAAGAGTATGTGCGCTCACGCGGTGAAGACATAGCTTTAAACAGTGAAATTATTGCTATCGGTACACGTTTGCGTCCGCCCCACATTGCGTTAGCGGCATCGGTTGGGCTCACTGAGTTAACCGTTTCAACCCCTTTGAAAGTTGCCATATTATTAACGGGCGACGAACTGGTTGAGCCTGGCACACCCCTTCAAGCGGGGCAAATTTACAACAGCAACCGCTATTGGTTACGCGATGCGCTCATGCAATTGGGCTGCGATGTGATTGACCCTGGCATGGTACGCGACACCCCAGAAGCAACACGCCAGGCATTGCACGAAGCCAGTGCCCAAGCTGATGTGGTGATCACGTGTGGCGGTGTTTCAGTGGGTGAAGAAGATCACGTTAGGGCAGCGGTTGAATTAATGGGGCACATAGACTTGTGGCAAATTGCGATGAAACCAGGTAAACCTCTGGCTTATGGCAAGGTCAAAAACTCTGATTTTATTGGCTTACCAGGTAACCCTGTTAGCGCCTACGTCACGTTTGTTTTGATGGCACAACCCTTTTTACAAGCCCGCATGGGGTTGCCTGTGTCTTCATATATGGCAGCAGGGCAAAAGATGGTGGCAGGTTTTGATTGGCCAAAACCCGATCGTCGTCGTGAGTTTTTACGCGCAAGGCCCACTCTGCAAGCTGATGGCTCAGAGGTACTAGACATTTGGCCTAACCAAGGGTCTGGCGTGATGAGTAGTGTGGCCTGGGCCCATGGGTTAATTGATGTGCCAGCTGGGCAAACGATTAAAGTGGGTGATACTGTTCGTTATATTCCTTTCAACCGTTTATTAAGCGATTAAGTTTATGAGTATTCGTGTGCTGTACTTTGGTGAACTACGCGAGCATATTGGCACGCAACAAGATGAGCTACCTTGGTTAGGGCAAGCGCATCAACCCTTTACCGTTCAAGATTTAATTACGACGTTGTCTTTGCGCGAAGGCCATTATGCACAGGTTTTAAAAAGTGACTCACCGCTTAAAGTTGCCGTCAATCAAGATATGGCGAACTTAACCACACCGATACCTGATCATGCGGAAGTGGCCCTGTTTCGCCCCGTTACGGGTGGTTAAGATCATGGGCCATAACGTACTTGGTGTTTAACATCAAGGTTTGTAACGCATGGGGGTTAAAAACATGACTCATGCTGCGCTTGGTGTCTAATAGCAAGACTATTTAATGAGCGGCTTAAAATATATATGACTCAACGTTTTGACGCGCGGGTACAAACTGAACCCTTTGATTTTGGGGTTGAGTACGCCGAGTTTTTAAAAGGCGATCGTGCAGCCGGCGCTGTGGCTTCTTTTGTTGGTCGTGTGCGTGAACGCAATTTTGACGAGCCCATTAAAACGCTTGAGCTTGAACACTATCCAGGCATGACAGAAAAAGTCATGCAAGAAGTGTTGCTAGAAACCCACCAACGCTGGCCTTTGATGGGTGCACGAGTGGTGCATCGCGTTGGGCGGCTCGAACCCGGTGAAAACATTGTTTTAGTGTTAACCGCCAGTGCTCATCGTCACGCCGCCTTAGATGCGTGTTCATTCATTATGGATCATCTTAAAACGCAAGCCACATTTTGGAAAAAAGAATCGACACCAGATGGCGAACATTGGGTCAAAGGTCGCGATAGCGATACCCAAGCACATGCCCGCTGGCATGAATCTGATCAAGACAACACATCTCTTTAATTATGACTAAACCCATTGCACCTATTGGCTTATCTGCTACTTCAGATACGGCTTCGATACCTAGCTCAACCGTGACGCCTGAAGTCTCGGCAGACACGGCAGCACCCGAAATACCAGCGCCACCCAACGCCTCGGCTGGCACTTCAGGAAAACTCAATCATAAACTCACACATTTTGATGCGAAAGGGCAAGCACACATGGTTGATGTTGCTAATAAACCCCACACGCATCGCAGTGCTTTAGCGGGTGGGTTCGTTGAAATGTTGCCAGAGACGTTTGAACACGTGCGCGCAGGTCACAGTAAAAAAGGCGATGTGCTGGGCATCGCACGTCTAGCGGGCATTATGGCGGCTAAACAAACGGGGCACCTAATACCGCTTTGTCATCCTTTGAGTTTGACCCACGTCAATGTTGAATTTGAACTTGATGCCGAGCTAAGTCGCGTTGTGTGTAAGGCACGCGCTGAAACCACGGGTCCCACTGGGGTTGAAATGGAGGCACTGACCTCAGTTTCAGTTGCACTTTTAACAGTCTATGACATGCTCAAAGCAATCGATCGCGGCATGACCATTGGTGCCATTCAACTAATCGAAAAGAAAGGCGGCAAATCAGGCCACTGGCTGAGGTAATAAGTTGCACCACCGGTGACATAAATAACCAAAGTGCAATTTTGGTAATTGCCAGTACCTACAAGATGTTTGAAGGCTTAACATTTCTTCAGTAAATAAATAGTCGAACCGAGTAGCTGAATTAGGGCCCAATGATTGGCTCAATGGCTTGCCTTCGTTTGAGTAACTTGGGTTCTTTATCGGTTAGGCTCTTGTATTTGCCCCAGTGCTTAATACTCAACCCTGGGTTGTCTTGATCGACACCGCGGTAGCCTAGGTCAACGTATACGTTTTTAATCGTGCTGCCTGACAGAATGCTGGCTTGCTCGAGTTGCTCAAATAGCGTGTGGCCGTCGTATCGGTTGTTAGCGAAACTTCTGGCACCTAGAATCAAATTGCCTTTCAAGGTACTGGTAATGCCAACTTTGACACCAAAGCGATCTGCTTTTTTAATAGGCTGCGCGGAAATACTCTTCGTTTGGGGGCAGGATGTCAAGAGACCTACCTCGTTGAATAAGTAAATAGAGTTAATCTGAACGTTAGCGTTGAAAACGCCTGCAGGTTCAAACAGATTTCTCAACTTCAAGTAGAATATTGACTTGTTGCCCGGGTGGTGAAATTGGTAGACACAGGAGACTTAAAATCTCCCGCTTCACGGCGTGCTGGTTCGATTCCGGTCCCGGGCACCATATTGAGAGACTATTTGGAGACTGGCGCAGGAAAGTCTTTAGTATAAATCTTGTTTCCAAACACATATTTTTTTACATCTTCAAGGTCATATAAGACCGCATTGCCGGCAAGCTTTCGAAACGGCAAACCAACTCGACGATACCGCTGACCTCGCAAAACTGAGCGGCTCACTCCCAACATGCCAGCGACCTGCTCTTCAGTCAAAAGTGTAGGGCCAGAGATAACCTCAACGTGCTTGTTTTCTATAAGTTTCATTTGAACTTCTCCTGATGTAAATAAAGTGCCAAGCCGATCGCTTCGGCTCGGTCGTGATCTTTCTTTCTATGCAAACTTGCCGTAGGAAAAAGTTTTGATATTTCGCCCCGAACAAATTCTTTGTCTGAGTTAAAGCCCATTTTCTTTTTCCAAACTATTGGCGCTACCAACTGGGTGGGTATACCTTTAGTTAAGAACACCCCCTCAACAACCCCCCTGCTGTGGCCCATCGAGTAAGTTGATGACACCCCCTGTCCCGGCATCGCAGAAGTTTTTTCAACGATGGCCGAAACGTATTCAAGCGGGTAAGCGGCCAGAAGGTCACCCACGGCCTTAGATAAACCAACCGAGTCAACAGAGCGCGAAACCTTCACGCTCTTGCCTGAGCTCACCGTAGGCATGTCTATAAGCATCAACAGGTGTTTGCCATCTTGAAGGACCGCAATAGCACCTGTGATGCCGGGATCGACTCCGATGGTAATGGTCATCAGAACGGAATGTCGTCTTCATACGCGACATCTTGAGCCGGTGATGCCGTCTTCGCGGGTTGTGCCTTGGGCTTTGGAACTTGAACAGAGCCGGAGATGAACTTCCCACCGTCATCCTTTCTCGTTTTGATCCAGCCAGACAAGTCATAATCCTTGCCGTCAATATTGACACTGCCCCTATAGTCGGGTCGCTTATCATTGTCACCCTTGTCATTCTTTGAAATAATGAAAGTGTTGGTGTTGTCATAAGCCATTTTTATTGCTCCAAAAGTTTTGAGACAATATCTTCGATCTCTATGTTGAACAGGAGGATTTCTGTTTCTAAAAAAGTAATACGGTCCTGATCACGCTTGAGACGAAATCGCTTTAGCTGCAGTTCGTCGGGCATGCGTGGGTCATACAAGGTCAGGTCGCACCACTGACGACCTGTGACCGCCATCTGGAACTGGCACTGATCAACATGATCATCGGGCACCTTGCGCTTGTAAATCGTTCGCAGGTGATTAACCGATTCCATACACTTAAATTCAACCAGCCCATCGTCCCCCACTAAGCCGTCAGGCGAGGCTCCAGCGCATTCAATTGATGGGTGCTTAATAAAACCTACTTTAGCAACCTCAACGTCGTAGCGAGTCTCATAGAACTTGCGGGCATCCTCTTCCTGATCGATGCCCCACTGCATTGCAGCCGTGGCCTTGAATTCTGCTGGCACGCCGGTAATGCGCTCGCGCACCAGCTGCCATTTATAGGCATCACGGCCGGCCAAATAAGACCCAGCCTTGGTCTTACCTACAACGTCCTTAACTTTGGACGCGGTGATCAGGCCCAGCCGGTCAATTAGCCACTGGTCGGTGCGCTGCAATTCAATAATGGGTTCAGAGGAAATCATCTTGCGTCGCCCCCTTGGCCTTTTTTAATTTACTGGCAATAACATCAGGCGCCTCTTTGCCGGGCTTGCTGGCAGCATTGGCGTCGTCATCCTCGTCAGCAGCGATACACAAAAGCGCTGAGATCTGGTAACGACGACCGTAAGTCGTGGCGCTGCCATACCCTTGGGCATCCATCTTGGTGGCCGGGAAGAAGGCTGGGGCAACCTCCAGCCACTGCCCTGACGAGTGGACAAGTCGCGCACCTATGGCCACCCCACCCTCTGCCGTCTCAATCACCTGCAGGATGGCCAGCCCGGCATCGCAGAGCGGCCCCTCTGTTGCGTCATTGATTGCAGACAGGTCGGCAAAACGGTTTTTAAAGTGCGGGTTAAAGTTGTTCTTAATAACTGGCTTGAACTTCTTCTTGGCTATGATAAGGGCCGCAAAAATCTTATCTGTTTCTGTTGACGTATAGATCATTATGTTGTTCTTTCCTAATCTAATAAAACAAAAAAAAGCCGAGTACAAGCAAAACACTTGAAACGACTGCTATAACAATAAACTTCTTGTTGCGTGCCCTTCGCAGGCGAACAAAATTGTGACAGCTGTAGACAATCATGATTAAGACTCCAGTGTGGTTGTGATGTAAAGCGTGGTGTGTTTAACCAGATTAGTCAGCTGTGGGCTGCCCCGGTTCTTGGCCATGAGAGACAACAGCTCGACAAATGCTTCTTCTGGCATATCATCAAAATAATCCGACCGCAGCATATCGTCCTGCCAATCATCTGGGCCCCACAGATCGCAATCTAAGGAGCCTGTTTCCCACGTATGCCAGACATCCCATATGTCGGCCTGTCTGTCTATTAACATCTCATCTCCATGCCACCACTGCGTGGGGTCTGGGTTGTAATATGGATTGGTCACTTAACGCTCGTTAATGTGGAATTTTAAAAAAAAGACCTGCCTCGAAACTACCTGCGTTTATGTATCCAACATATGGGCCGCCATCAGTGAGTATCACGTCACCGTCTTTAAACTCGATCTCTAAGTCGGCAATGATTTTGTGGTGCCCATACCAGTGGTAAAGTCGTAAGGCCTCAAGCACCTTTGCCAAACCCTCAGCCTCGTAAAGCTCTATTAATTCACCAGCCTCTTGGGGGTCAACTTCAATGACAACTTCGTATGCCATTTTTTAACTCCTGAGCGTTCATTTACGAACAACAGTGCACAAAACAAATACTACATTAAAAATGACAATATATAAACAGTTGATATAAAGATATACGTTTTTTACGAAAAATAACATGAACATTTTCAATTAATTAATCGATGTCGGCTTGATCCAGATGACAATCTGGCACCACAAAACGCGCATGTTCTGAGCTACATCGCCATTAAGATCACTTGTCACGTCGTTCATGACATTATAGGTGCCCGTTGTATAGCCACGCTTGATAATACCTATGTTTGTTATACCGTTGTCACCACAGTAAACGACTAGTGAACCAAGACATGCTTCAGGTCTGATTTTGTTTGCGCCCACCACAAGCATCCAACCGTCGTGCTTGCGGCCGTTTCTGATCTGCAACGCGAATGAATTCGAAGGTGTATCGTAGGGTGCTTTAAATTTGTCAGCTGCCTCAATATCTATCTGCACGAGCTCATTGCGTTCGTCAAGGAACATCGTCACAGGGACTTGTCGTACCTCGTCTTCAATGGGAGCGCCAGCACGTTTAAAAATCTCAATTGTGGTGACACCTAAGATATCAGCAAGCTTGACCGCGTCTTTGTTATGAATGGCGCGAATGCCACGCAACATCAGACTAACAGTCGATGGGTTGATTTCCAATAACTTAGCCAAGCCACGAACCGTAAGTTGCTTTTCTTCGAGCTTAGTCTTGAACCATTGAACATCTAAATTAGGGTTTTGTTTATTCAATGAAGGCATGACAACCTTTGTTTTATGTGCAAGAAAATCACACAATACTTTATATGTTCATAATATGCAAACTGTTTAGATTTATGTAATTATGTTTGCTGTTGATCTTCATCTATACAGTTGCTACAATTAATACGTTCATTCCCATAAACGAGCAAAAAAAACCTTAATCATTATGTGCGCCGCTGGGGCAATCGGTCCTAATAAAACGGAGTTGAAATGACAAGATTAACTTTACATAAAAGCCTTAAAACTATGCAAGAGCAGTGGGGAATAAGAATCATATTAAATGCCGAGGCAAGAAGGTATCAGTGATGCATTACTTCCCCTTTCACATTAACGACTTTAGGGCTGGCACGAGAGGCTTGAATCTTCTTGAAAGAGGCGTCTATGTTGAACTTTTACAGTGCTATTACGACACCGAAAAACCCCTACCTAAGTGTGTCGAAGCCATCTACTTTATGTTGGGCGCACACTCTGATCAGGAAAAAGAGATCGTGCAAAAAATACTTACATTAAAATTTAAGAAAAGTAGAAGTGGGTATGTGAACGCTCGCACAACTCGCGAACTTTCAAAATTTAAGGAATTGAAATCGTCAAGTAAGGCTGGTGGCATCAAGAGTGGAATAGTGCGCAGAGCCAAAGCTGATATGGCTTTAGCACTTGAAAAAAAATTAAAGGGTACTTCAAGTACTGATCAAGACCCCTTGAACCAATCAGTAACCAAGAACCAAGAACCATTAACTAATAAAAAGACATCAGCGAAACCCAAGTGCGATGAGTGCCCAATGTTTAATGAGCTTTGGGACACATTCAGTGACAAGCGAGGCAAGATGGATGCGATGAAGGCTTGGGCAAAGCTCAAGCCTGACCGATTGCTTGCAGACAGAATCATTGAGGGTGCTCGCCATTACGTAAAGACACGTAGCCTTGAAACCCAATACTGGAAACAGCTCAGCGGATGGCTCAATGGCCAACGTTGGCTAGACAGTCATGCCGATACTGTTGCCACAAGATCAACTGACAGGTTCGCTGGTGCGATATGAGAGGCACTCTATCGATCGTTCAAGCCAGGAGGATGAACACCCAGCTGTCAAACGTTTGGGTTTTCTTAACTGAGTGCCCGCAGCCAGACATCTACACCTTATTAAACGACCCAGACATGTGCCTACTGAACGGTTTCATGCCAGAGGTTCACATATATTCAACCGACAACCTACGGACTCTTGACCTTCGTTGCTTAACAGGTCTGATCGTCCACTTGGTTGGGGTTGACCCAACCAAGTTGGCCGTTGCTGCCAAGCAAATCAATCGTTTCAAGCCACACTCGATCTACGCATGCAACGGACGTGAGCTGATTGAGCACCACACAGAGATTGAAAATGATTAACTTAAGAACATTCAACGAGCAGGATTTCGAGCGTTACATGCGTGAGTCTGAGCCCATCGTGAAGGTTCTACCACCGCGTGCTTGGACCGATGAGATTGCATACATTTTAAAGAACGGGGTGACGCTCTCAGGGGCCACAATGCCTTGGCAAAAGACCCACAACTTAATTAGGTTTAGGCCTTGTGAGGTAACCCTATGGCAAGGTATTAGTGGTCACGGCAAGAGCTTGATGCTAGGCCAGGTGATTGCCGGCTTCATGAACCAAAATGAGCCTGCCTGCATAGCCTCGTTTGAGATGAAGCCGGCGATGACATATCTACGCATGTTAAGACAGGTAGCTGGGTGTGAGCGGCCCTCAATAGCATTTAACGAGCGATTGCTCGACTGGTTAGATCAAGACCGTATGTGGATCTATGACCACCAAGGGTCAGTCGCACCAGAACAGGTGTTCGCAGCGATTAGGTACAGCGCTCACGAACTAAAGGTCAAGCATTTCGTTGTAGATAACATCATGAAATGCGTTAGAAACGAAGACGACTATTCAGGCCAGAAGATGTTTGTAGACAGAGTCTGTGCTTTGGCACGCGAGAACTCGATTCACATTCACTTAGTGCATCACGTTAGAAAAGGCCAAAACGAGTACGACATCCCGGGCAAGTTCGATGCCCGGGGTTCAGGCACCATCGTTGACCAAGTTGATCAGGTCATGACTGTTTGGAGAAACAAACAAAAGTCAGACATCTTGGCAAAAGAACCAGAGAACGAAAAATTCAAGAACGAACCCGACGCTGCCTTAGTTGTGGCCAAGAACCGGCACGGCGACTGGGAGGGCAAGATATCGCTTTGGTTCCACAAAGATTCATTGCAATACACACCAGACAACAGATGCCTACCACTCACGCTGATCAGAGAGCTTGCATGAAAAGGCCCGACCAAATAAACCAGCTGTTCGTTTAAAAAAAAGAGGAGCAAGGCGATGTGTAAATCATGCAATACGCAGTCAAGGGACTACGACTGGCGCGGATGCATTAACTGCGCCGTGAGAGTAGTCAGGATGGCAAAAAAGACTCACGAGAAACAGCGCATGCTCGATTTCGTAGGCCAGTGGCACGATAAGGCCAAGGTCTTGAGCCGGGTCGCGGGGGCGAAATGATGACACCAGGTTTGGACTCAAAAAAAATGAGACATGGTATGGAAATGGGGGTTGATGGGCAGGGAGGCAGTCGAGACGCCCGACCCAGATCGCCATTGACTGGCGCCTTGACCCCAAATGGTAGACCAAAGGGTGTCCCAAACAAGATCACCCGGAACTTTAAGGCAGCAGCTGAAGAGGCGTTTGAAAAGGGGGGTGGCGTCGCATTCTTAGTCAAGATGATGCACGGCACAGCAAGCGATAGAGCAGCCGTACTGGGCCTATTTGGACGACTGATACCCCATCAAATGATCGGTCAAGTCGACCACAAGGTGAAGGTCGAGCTGTCGTGGCTAGGTGGCCGCACTATCGGCAAGACGTCGATAGATATGCAATCTCCCGCAGGAGGCAGCCAGTGTCATATAGATCATGATGTTATGGACGTTGAGGCCATCGATGTGGACGCTGAGAGACTGGCGAGAGACCCTTGACGACACAGGGTCCAACGGGGGCAAGGCGTGCCCCCCCGCGCTACCACCCCCCGCCCCCATCCGGTCGAGGGCCGGGGTCGTCTCTGTCGTTGGGAACCCTCCCATCGAAAATTCCCCAATCAACTCCATTTAACCGCCTTGCTCGCGCCATTTAACTTCCATATTGCCGCCATTTGACCTCTACAGCCCATATATTTAGGCGTCTTCGCCACCTAACCACCACATCGTCGCCAGTTTGTCGCCACATCCGCCATTAAACCGCCACATACACTCTTATTCACACTTAACTAGTATTTTTTTAAAGGTGGTGCTATGACAATGTCTCTCTCCGAGTACGTCCCCCGTGACTGCTTTGTCCCCCTTCACAAGCGCAGCAAAAGGTGGGCGGTGATTGTGGCTCATCGCCGGGCGGGTAAGACGGTGTCTGTGTGTGCTGACTTGGTGATCGGCGCTTTGGAGACAGCCTTACCACGGCCTCAATTTGCTTACTTGGCCCCATTACGGGAACAGGCCAAGAAAACTGCGTGGCAGTACCTTAAAGACTTAACTAAGCCCCACTGGGCCAAGAAGCCTAATGAGGCCGAGCTCAAGATCGAGATTGACAACGCTCACGGTGGCACGTCCATTATTTACGTCGGTGGTGCTGACAACCCAGACTCCCTGCGCGGTCTTTACTTTGACGGCATCGCGCTTGATGAGGCGGGTGACATGAGACCCAGCACCTGGTACTCGGTGCTCAGGCCTGCCCTGTCTGACCGCCAAGGCTGGGCTATTTTTATGGGCACGCCCAAGGGCCGCAACATGTTCTGGTCGCTGCGAGAAGAGGCCCGGATGAACCCTGGCACGCACCTGCTGCTTGAGTTACCGGCCAGCGTGACGCACATATTGCCCGAGGAGGAGTTAAGAGATGCCCGGGCTCAGATGACGCCCGAGACTTATGCAATTGAGTACGAGTGTAGTTTTGACGCATCAATTCCCGGGTCTTATTTTGCCCGCGAAATTGGTGAAATATACGGCAAGGGTCAGATCGGTACGGGGGCAATATTTCATCGTGACCCAGCCTTCCCTGTCTTCGTGGCGGGCGACTTAGGTTTCACTGACAGCTGCGCTTGGTGGGTCTGGCAAAAGGCATCTGGTGGCATCAGGATCTTGGATTATTACGAGGAGAACTCGCAACCGATCTCGCACTACATCGAGTGGATTAAGAGGCTGGGCAACGTAGAGACGGTCTATCTGCCTCACGACGCTCGGGCAAAGAGCTTGCAGACAGGACGCTCTATTGTCGAGGTTTTTTTAAGTAACGGGATCGTGCCAGAGATTGTCCCCAAGATGAAATTTGCCGACGGGGTCGAGGCCGTGCGTCAGGTGATCCGTGGCTGCTGGTTTGATGAAGAGCGGGTGTATGCCGGGTTAGAGCACCTGCGGGCTTATTGTCGTGAGTGGGATGAGAAGGCGGGCACCTTTAGGGACCGTCCCAGCCACGACGCGCACAGCCACGGTGCTGACGCCTTTAGGTATTTGGCACTGTCCTGTGGCGAGTTCAACACGTCCATTTTGTTGACAGAAAGCGCAACTGATGCTAAAAACACAACACTTTACAGCTTCTCGCTGGAAGATCTGTGGGCGACTCAATCGCCCGCCTCGCGTAGGATATGAGATGAGCTCAGGCACGATAGATGGCGTTGAAGACTTGGGCACAGGCAAGGGCGCATCCGCCGCCCTCTGGTCGAGTGAGATCAAGGCCTCGCAAACATTTTTAGAGAAGTTCCATAGGTCAGCGACCAAGATTAATCGGCGCTACCTAGACAAGAGGGATGCTGGCCAACAGAGTGAGTTTAGGGTCAATTTATTTTGGTCAACCATTCAAGTCGTGATGAGCTTGCTCTATGCCCAGCCCCCCAAGGCTGACGTCAAGCGCTTATATGACGATTATTCAGACCAGCCCAGCCGAGTGGCCAGTGAGATTCTGGAGCGTATCTTAAATAACGACCTGCAGTCGGATCACGGCAGCTCTAGCGCCTCGATCAGATATGCAATTCAAGACTGGGTAACGATTGGCTTGGGTCAGATATGGGCCCGATACGATTTGCAGACCGCAGTAGATGACGCCCCCCCAGGTATAGACCCAATGACAGGTGAGCCCATAGAGGCCGAGCCGGTTGAGCGCATCGTCTCTGAAGATGCATTAATTGAGTACGTTCATTGGCAAGATTTTTTATATTCGCCAGCCCGAATCTGGGAAGAAGTGCGCTGGGTGGCACGCCGTGCCTACCTGACAAAAGAGAAGTTGATATCACGCTTTGGTGAAGAGGTGGCGGGTAAGGTGCCAATGACAGGGAACCAGACAAAGGACCCTAAAGAGGCTCAGGACAAGCCCAAAGACCCGTGGAACCGTGCCGAGGTTTGGGAAATATGGGACAAGAGAACCAAGAAAGTTTATTGGTTCAGCCCGGGCTGTGATTTCTTACTTGATGAGCGCGAAGACCCATTGGGCCTGTCGGCATTCTTTCCCTGCCCCCCTGCTCTTTTTGCCAACGCATCCACGACCGAGTTGATTCCGCGCTCTGATTACATCATGTCGCAGGATCAGTTCGAGCAACTAGACGAGATAAACACCCGAGTAACGTGGTTAACACGCGCAATGAAGGTTGTTGGCGTCTACGACAAGTCGGCAGAGGGTGTTCAGCGCATGCTGTCGCAAGGCGTTGAAAACCAACTCATTCCTGTGGATAACTGGGCGATGTTTGCCGAGTCGGGAGGACTGAAGCAAAAGGTTGACTGGATGCCGGTCTCTGAGGTTGCTTCGGTGATTGAGAGATTGGTCAATTTACGCGAGCAGGTGAAGGCACAAATCTACGAGGTGTTGGGCATTTCAGACATTATGCGTGGTTCGACCAAGGCCTCTGAGACAGCTGCAGCGCAACAAATCAAGGCTCAGTTTGGGTCAACCCGGATTCAGTTAAAACAGTTCTACATAGCCAAATTTGTACAGGCCGGCATGAGCATTAAGGCCGAGATCATTGAGCGTCATTTTCAGCCCGAGACCATTGCCAAGATGTCCAACATTATGGCTACCCCTGACGCTGAATTTGCGCAGGAAGCTATACGGTTATTAAAGACCCCAGATGAGTCGCAGTACCGGGTCTTAATTCAGGCCGACACCTTGGCTTACATCGACCGCAAGGCCGAGAACGACGTGCGGACGGCGGCACTGACCGCCATCGGCCAGTTTATTCAGCAGGTAATGGGCTTGACCGACAAGTTGCCGGGTGCTGCCCCTTATATGCTTGAGATTGTGCGCTGGTACGGTGCCGGGTTTAAGGGCTTTCAAGAGATTGAGGGCATTATGAACCGGGCAATCGATGCCGCGACCAAGATGCAGCAAGAGCCTGCCAAGCCTGATCAGATGTACGAAGCAGAAGTGGCTGAGAAACAGGCCGGGGCTCTTGAGCGACGTGCAAATGCGGTGCAAAAGTTGGCTGACGCAGGCCTAAAGACGGCACAGTCCGCTATGCCCTTCCCTGCCCCACCCGAGCAGTTTTTAAACGGTATGCAGGGCCAGCAACAGGCTATGGCGCAACAACCGACACGCGAGCAGATGATGGCCAGTCAGTCTCCTCCTCAACCGATGCCGTCAATGGGCACAGAGCCCAACGCTGGGGTGCCACATGACGTTACTCAGATGGGCGAACCCAATATGCCACCAATGATGCCAAGCATGCCACCCCTAATACCCGGTGCCGGACAATGAGCAAAAAAACCTACAGGCAGGACCGCGAGACGCTAGAGCTCGTTGAGATGTTTACCGAGGACTATGTGCCATCCAATTGCGACGCAGCGCTCTGGGGGGATCGCCATTACGACGGCATGAAGACCACCGAGGGCGTGGACATATCGAGTCGAACCAAGCACCGCGAGTACATGAAGAGGCACAACTTGGCCACCTATGACGACTTTGCTGGTGAGTTTGAGCGTCGCCAGCGAGAGCGTGATTCGTATCACGCGGGTGAGCACGGCTCAGTTAACCGACGCGACATTGAACACGTCATTGAACAATTGTCGAGGTGATAGATGGAACAAACCTCTTTCGGTAATGCACTGCGCAAGGGCAAGCAATACGGTGAGTCATTCGCACGTGGTGTGCCACAGATGGCCACTGGTTTTGTTGACCTATTAGGGTTACCCCTAACGATGTCAGGCGTATCAAAGCCAGAGGACATTTTTGGCAGTACTGACTACCTTACCAAAAAGGGTTTACTGCCACCCAAACAAGATGGCATTGATAACGAGACCACCGAGCTACTTTCAAGCGCACTGAGCCCCGCAGGTGCAGCAAAGGCCGGTATTACTGGGCTGGCAGGTCTGGCGGCATTGGGGATAAAGAGCGCGAGCAAGCTGCCAACTGCCGTTGCAGCTACGGAATTGACCGGCAGAAAATTAAGTTCAGCCTTGCGCAAAACCGGCTTACCAATAGCCAACGGTGATGTGGCTGAAAAACTGTGGTCAGAGGGTAAAAACATTTACGCTTTTCACGAGATGGACGGTAAACACATAAAGGTTGCCAACCGTGAAATGCTTAATAATTACGCGCCGGACCTTTTGATGCACTTGCCGGATGCAAACCCTGCTCCAGCCGTGGCGGCATCATCGGGGTTCAGAACCGTTGAGGCACCCAAGGAGGTCACCGTCGGCAAGCGGTTCTTAAGTGGTGACAACAAGGGTGACTATCGAGGCACAGAGGCATTTGGCGGGATTAACCCAACAAAGCTTGGAAAGATGCGGTCTGAGTACCTTCGTAAGATGGAGGAAGGCGCGGGTGGCAGGATGTGGTACGACGAGTCGAGCGATTACATCAATAAGCTTGTCGGTGGCGACAATCTGGAAGCAGACAGAATGGCCAATGCGCTTGCTATTACATCGAGCAGAACGCCCGTTGCATCAAACCTGATGTATGCCAATAAGGCTTGGAACCAAAACCTAGTAGGTGACAAAGTCCACTCAGGTGGCTTTCCATCTGTTATGGGAGAGGCAATGACCAAGGCATTTAACGACCCCAATGCTGCTGCGACTGGCTTAAAGCGTTCGCCATTCTCGGCAGGTCTTTCTGTAAATTGGATGGGACCTGAATTTGCAAACCGGCCCACGCACGACATACATGATGTCCGCGCTTGGGGCATTAAGGACCCAAAGACTGGGGAAGATTGGAGTAAAGGTGTTGGGGAGGCTGGTCACAGGTTCCTTGACGAGCAGGGTGAATTTGTCACCAAGGCGGCAAATGAAAAAACCCTTGGGGGCGCTACTGATTGGACCCCATATAGATCTCAAGCCGCTGCTTGGATTGCACAAAAAGCGGCCAGAGAAGGTGTACCAATAGGTGAAACAG
>Ga0209284_10004032_pt1 | contig 17085 bp, 19 predicted proteins | sample FRY03_FD_187211 | JGI IMG/M metagenome (GOLD analysis project Ga0209284, IMG submission 187211) | Freshwater microbial communities from Lake Fryxell liftoff mats and glacier meltwater in Antarctica - FRY-03 (SPAdes) (version 2) | ecosystem: Environmental > Aquatic > Freshwater > Ice > Glacier... | reverse complement strand
GGGTTCGGTTGTGATTGATTTTTCTTTTCCTGCGGAGGTTGAAGAGATTCGTCTGCGGGTTCGCTCCTTTATGGACACCGAGGTGCGTCCCGAATGGGAGGCAATCGATCAAAAAGATCGCAAGCAGGTGGTCGGCGTGATCGTGAAGTTGCGCAAATCCGCTCGCGAGAATTGGAAATTGTGGTTGCCGCACATGCCCGCCGAGTGGGGCGGACTCGGACTCGGGCCTACCGCGATGGCCGCGGTCTCCGCTGAAGCGTCCAAGGTCAGCATCGGTCCGTTTGTGTTAAACGCCCAAGCCCCAGACGAAGGTAATCAACACACGCTGTTGCATTGGGCGACGCCCGAACAAAAGGAGAAATACCTGCGGCCGCTTTGCGAGGGCAGTGCGCGTTCGTGTTTTGCAATGACCGAACCAGAGGTTGCCGGTAGCGACCCGACGCTAATTAAAACCTTCGCCTATAAAGACGGAGATGAGTGGGTCGTCAATGGTCACAAGTGGTTTATTTCCGGCGCGCGCGGCGCCCAGTTCGCCCTACTCGTGGCGAGAACAGAGGAAGACCCAGAGTTGCCGCAGGCTGCTAACTCGTGCTTTATCGTCGACATTCCGAGCGAGGGCTGGAATATCGTGCGTGACATTGAGACGATGTCGGGCGGACACAACCACTGCGAGATTGAGATCAAAGATTTACGCATCCCTGCATCGAACATGTTGGGATTGCGCGGCCAGGGTCATCTCTTGGGGCAATACAGGTTGGGCCCAGCAAGGCTCGCGCACTGCATGCGCTGGATCGGCCAAGCCGAGACCGCACTCGACATGATGGTGGCGCGTTCGCTAAAGCGCTTCTCGCACGGTTCGCTTCTCGCGGAGAAGCAGGGTATTCAGTGGATGATTGCTGACTCGACAATGGACTTGTACCAGTGCAAGTTGATGGTCTTGCACGCGGCGTTTAAAATAGAGAGCGGCCAAGAATTTACATCAGAGGTCTCGATGGCCAAACACTTCGTTGCCAATAGTTTGTGGCGAATCATCGATCGAGCAATTCAGGTACACGGCGCGCTCGGCTACAGCACCGACACGCCGCTGGCGGGAATGCTTACTCAGGCTCGCTGGGCTCGTTTCGCCGACGGCGCCGACGAAATTCATCAAATGCGAATCGCTCAGCGTACGATTGCCGCGTATAAAGATCACGGCAGCACCAAGAAAGCGACAGGAGACCTACCGTTATGACTCAAATAGGCACTCAGCGCATCATCTTCGGCATGTTTGTACCCCAGGGGTGGAAGATGGAGTTGGTCAAGATCCCGACCGCCACTGAAAAGTGGCAGGCGGCGGTCAAGGTTGCGCTGCACGCCGAGGAGCTCGGCTACGACTCGATTTGGGTCTACGACCACTTCCACAACGTGCCGAAGCCCGCGCACGAAGCGGTGTTTGAGTGTTGGACAGTGATGGCGGCCATCAGCCAACTGACAACCAAGATTCGCCTCGGCCAGATGGTCGGGTGCAACTTGTATCGCAATCCTGCGCTACTCGCTAAGATCACCAGCACGCTCGACGTCATCTCGGGCGGTCGCTTGGATTGGGGCATCGGCGCTGGTTGGTATGAGAACGAATGCAAGGGCTATGGTTACGATTTTCCCGTACCGAAAGAGCGCATCGCGATGTTGCGCGAGACGGTCGAGATCGTTAAGTCGATGTGGGCGAATCCAGAGACGACCTACGACGGCAAGTACTACAAGTTAGAGCGCGGTAATTGCGACCCAAAACCGCTGCAGTCGCCGCACCCCCCGATTTGGATCGGCGGCGGCGGCGAGCAACTGACGCTGCGCGTCGTCGCCCAGCACGCCGACTATTCAAACTTCGGCGGGTCGCCAGACGAGTTCGCGCGCAAGGTCGAAATTCTTAAGGGCCACTGCCTAAAGGTCGGCCGTGACCCCGATGAGATCGGCAAGACGTTGTCGGGTGAAATATTGATTCGTGACACGGAGGTAGAACTTCGGGCGTTTCAGATTTCTAGCGGCCGTGGTGATCAGTTCGAGGTTTGGCAGGCCAACAACCTTGTCGGCACACCGCAACAGATCGCCGAGAAGGTCGAGAAGTACATTGCGGTTGGTTGCACCGGGTTCATACCGTGGTGCGTCGATTATCCAGAGGCACACACGATGGACGAGTTCGCCAAAGTGATGGCCAACTACCGCTAAAAAGCGGCGACTAGTAGTAGTGGCGGAAAATTATTTCGGCCACACACGAAGGCTTGGTTGCGCCCTCGCACTCGAATGTGACCTCGAGAACCACCTGCGCGCCGCCGTCGATGTCATCGACACTGTTTAATTTCGCACCCGCGCGCAACTTCGAACCGACCGGCACTGGCGACATAAAGCGCACTTTGTTGGCGCCGTAGTTGACGCCCATCTTGACGCCCTCGATATGCCAGATCTGGCCGATGAAAATCGGGGCGAGCGACAGTGTCAGGTAACCGTGGGCGATGGTGCATCCGAACGGGCCCGTCTTGGCCTTCTCGACGTCGAGATGGATCCACTGGTGATCGCCTGTCGCGTCTGCAAACTTCTGTACCTGTTCTTGCGTAATGGTCACGTACTCGCTGTAGCCGAGGTGTTGGCCGACGTGGGCCTTGAGGTCGGAGTGGTCTTTGATGATTGTTGTCATGGTTGCATTGTGTCAGACCGACGCGCAGTCAGGCGAACCGACGACATTCAGTGGTACCAAATGCGCTGATGGTCGCGGCTTTGTCGGTGCAGTAACAAGGCCACGAGGGCGGCGTCGAATAGGACGCTGAGGGTGCTGCCGCCAAGTGGTCGCGCGATTAGATGGTCGAGGAGCGAAACATTGGCGAAGTTGTTTGTAGCGACATCGCGTACGGCTGCGAAGCGCACCAAGAAAGGCACGACGGCAGCCGCCACGGCCAGGCGATAGCCAAGCTTGCGGTCGTTGGCCATCATAAAACCACCACTGGCGTGCAAGGCAACTATTACAAGCCCTAGTAGGTATCCGAAGCCGAATCGATACCTCATGTCACCGAGGTAGCCGGTCTTGTCGAACAGGCTGACGAGCGAGAAGAAACCGTTTAGGTACAACAACCATGTGGCAATCTGCAGCGTCTGGGGTTGCATGCGGTCAAACCATTTCTTGCGATCAAGACTTGTCATTCATATATTCTGACAGATCATTGCTGTTGGCGACAGCCTCGATCGGTAGCCTCAATGGGTGCGCACGGGTTTTGTTTCTTTCGTCGGTCGACCCAACGTCGGCAAGTCGACTCTGTTGAACGCGATCTGCGGCCGTAAGGTCAGCATCGTTTCTGACAAGCCGCAGACGACGCGACGCCAGGTTCGCGGTGTAATTACCCGCGACGATGCCCAAATAATTTTTGTCGATACCCCAGGCCTGCACAAGGCCGTTACGGCTCTCGGGCGGAGCGTTAACAGCACGGCCCTTGAAATGACGAGAGATGTTGACATCGTGTGCATGGTCGTCGACGCGACACAGCCAGTCGGCAAAGGCGACAAGTGGGTGAGCGAGCAACTGTCGATGCCGTCGGTGGTGGTGGTTCTGAACAAGATCGATAGGGCGTCGCCCCAGCAGATCATGAAGCAGCTTCAGACATTGTCGGCGATGGGTGCGGCCGAGTATTTTCCGATTTCGGCGAAAACTAATGCTGGCGTCGATGTTCTAGTGAATTATTTAGCTAGTCGTATGCCTGAAGGTGAGATGTTGTACCCACCGACCACAACCTCAGAAACCCCAGAAGAGTTGTGGATCGCTGAACTCGTACGCGAACAGCTGCTGGCAATGTTCGATGACGAGTTGCCGTACTCGATAGCCACGAGGGTTACAGAGTGGGAGTGGCCGCGCGTTCGCTGCGAGATTGTCGTCGAGCGCGAAAGCCAAAAAGGAATGGTCATTGGCAAGAACGGAAGCATCTTGAAAGAGGTCGGTACCAAAGTGCGTAGCCAGATGCCTGAAGGCGCATTCTTAGAATTGTTCGTCGTGGTCGATAAGGACTGGCAACAGCGCCCGGATCGCGTTGAACGGCTCGGCTATTAGCCAGATGCCTCTTGCACGATGAGGTTCTTGTAGTCGTCGAATGTGACGGCAGTGCCTGCGGCGGCCAAGTCACCGCGCCCGCGCGGTACCGCGATCGCGACACCGTCGACGCTGAACAAGACCTGGCCGATGCCAGGTCGGCTCGTGAGCGTGAGCACGAGTTGGGCGATCGCCAGCTTTTGATCGGCGGCCGGGAGGTCTTTGAGAAACGAGGAGCCCGCGTCGATAATCGCAACTCCGCGTAAGACATCGACCGAAGCAATAAAAAATTTAGGCACGGCGCTGCGCAATCCCGTTGTCGTGGCGTCGGCGCCGGGGCCTGAGATCAGAACCGTGAGGGTCTGTGTCGCCGTCGCCGGGCTGACAATGTTTTGCTGCGTCCTGATAAGCATGCTGTTAATGACGAAATAGACGGCAACGGGTTCGCTGACAACCTGCGGGTCGGAAGTGACTGTTTCCAGCGTGGTAGTCGTGCTCGGCGCGACCGTGCTCGTTGTGCTGGCGGCATTCAAATCAAACGGTATTTCGCCAGTAGGGAATTGCTCGTAATTGCCGCTTGACGGCACCGAGCATGCTGCTCCGAGCAAAGCCAGCGTCACGATTGCCAACATCTCACGGAGCAGTCCAAACGATTTCATTGAAATTCGCCATCTTGATCATCGGTGCGCACCGCACGGCGCATCGATACCACAAACAGGGCGCCGCCGCTATTAGCGTTCTCGACCCAAGCCTGACCGCCAAGAACTCTGGCGTGCTCGTAAACAATCGCCAACCCAAGTCCACTACCTGTGCTATTGCGCGACGCTGTGCCGCGGGCGAAGCGCTCGAAGATTCTTTCGCGTTCGCTCGCGGCGACCCCCGGTCCGGCGTCTTCAACGCTGAGCAACAGATAGTGCGAGCTGGTGTCGACATCGAGCCCAATTCGTGTTGCACCCGAGCCGTGATCGCGGGCATTGTCGAGCAGGTTGACCAAGATGCGCTCGATGCGTCTCCGGTCGGTGAGGGTCTGCTCAGAGTTGATCTCATTGGGCAACGAGTTGATGAGCGGGACATTCAAATAGCCGTGGCGATCCTTGATGCGTTCAATCAGGTCTGCGACGCGAACAAACTCGAGATGGGTTTCGCTGGCGCCAGCATCGAGTCGGGATAACTCGAGCAGGTCGAGCACGGTGCGGTCAAAGCGTCTCACCTGAGTGCTGACGATGTCGAGGGCCTGACGGTTGCGCTCCGAGAGATCGTCGCGGCGCGTCTCGAGAACTTCGACGGCCGTCGTCAACGCGGTAACTGGCGAGCGCAATTCGTGGCTGACATCGCTGGCGAATCTTTGCTCCCGCTCGATCCTGGCTTGCACTGCGTCTACCATCTCATTAAACGATGTTGCGAGCTGGTTGAGGTCTTCGTCGGTTTCCGGTTCAAGTCGTGTGTCCAGACCGCCAGTGGCGATCGTGTTAGCGGCATTCGAGACACGCTTCAGCGGTCTGAGAACATTACGACTCACCGAAAACCCGAGGACGCCAGCGGCGATCGTGATCAACAATATTCCCAGCGAAAGTGTCGTGCGGATCGTGCTCAAAGTTCGCTCGATGTCGCTAAGCGGGAAGGCCTCGAAGTATTCGGCCCTCACGCTCGGCATGGCGATGCCGATCGCCTCGTACGGGCTTCCAGAAAACATAAACCGTTGTCGACCAGATTTGCCACCCAGCGTCTCTGCGACAAGGTCTGGCGGCAAATTCGATTGCGTGAAACGTAGCGGTTCTTGGGCGTAGAAATAGTCGGGTCCGTTCTCGTCGGCATTCATGTGCACGACCGCGTATCCGCCGCGCTCGCTGCGAATGTTTGTGACCAAGTCGCCGATAACGGTGCGATCTGATGTGAGCACGGTACGAACCAACTGCGCGTTATTAAACGCTTGGCGCATGGCGACCTCGGTGCGCTGGCTTAAGAGGTACGAACGCGTGCTGGCGTAAGTGACGACGCTAAGGGCGACGGCCGCGGCGAAAGCCGCCAAGCTGAAATAGGCGATCATCTTGCCGCGCAGTCCGACAATTCTCGGCACGGTAAAACGTCTCACCGTTACAGCATTGCCTACAGAGGCTGCGCAATGAAAAACACCGACGGGCGTCAAGGGGGAGCATGACGACCCGTCGGTGTAACAGGGATAGTTTCACGCCCGAATATTGCCAAAACACCCTATTTGTATGCGTTTTGTGTAACAATTTGTCGGGATCGGGCAGACTACACAGGCATGCAAAGCCTCCTATTCATCGAAGACGATCGCGCGATTCGCGAGGCCCTGCGGATGGCCCTTGAAGACGAGGGGTACGAGGTGCGTGAGGCGCCAGACGGCGAAAGCGGGCTGGCAAATTTTGCGGCCCAACCGCCAGATCTGGTGCTGCTCGACCTACGCCTTCCCGACATCTCTGGTTTCGAAGTCTGCCGGAGGTTGCGCCAACACAGCATCGTGCCAATAATCATGGTTACCGCGCAAACCGATACCCACGACTTGGTCGCCGGACTCGAAGCCGGCGCCGACGATTACGTAACTAAACCAGTCGTCGCCAAAGAGTTGGCGGCGCGCATCAGGGCGGCGCTTCGCAGAACTCAGTTGATCGGCGATGTCGCTGGCACGCATTCGCACGTCACGCGCGTAGCCGATGTAGAAATCAATCGCGATCTCAGCATCGTGACTAAGGGCGGCGCCGAACTCAATCTGACAAAGACCGAGTATCACCTGGTGTGCGAATTCGCCGATCATCCGAATATGGTGTTGTCGCGAGATCAACTCTTAGAGCGAGTGTGGGGTTATGAGTACCTAGGCGACTCAAGGCTTGTCGACGCGCATATTCGCCGACTACGAGTGAAGATCGAAGACCATCCAGACGAGCCAAAAATTATCGTCACTGTGCGTGGGCTGGGTTATCGCTTAATACCAAGTTGAGTTTATCTAGCCTTGAATCTCGTCGCCTATCTAGTTGCGAACCGTAAAAAGTCTTCGACATCGGTGCGGCTGATCGTTCGCGGCATCGGCGGCAGCGTGGCGACAATCTTTTTGCCGTAACCCTTAGTCGCTAGACGTGGATCGAGGATCGCGACGACACCCTTGTCGCTCTGGGTGCGAATCAAGCGCCCAGCGGCCTGCGCCAACTGCGATGCCGCGCGCGGAATATCGATCTCGTTGAAGGCTCCAGACCCGATCAGGTCACGACGCGCCTTGAGCAACGGGTCATCGGGGCGGGGGAATGGAATCTTGTCGATGATCACGAGGCTCAGCGTGCGACCCGGAACGTCCACGCCCTGAAAAAAGCCCGCCGTCGCAAACAGGCATGCCGATTCTTCTTTTGCGAATTCTCCTAATAGCGCCATTTTCGGCAGATCGTCTTGTCGCCAGATCTTATACGGCAGCCGCAATTTGATCGCGTCGGCTGCGGCATGCATCGCCCGATAGGTGGTGAACAGCGCCAGCGTGCGACCGCCCGCGGCTTCGATCAGCCAGGCAATTTCATCGTGCACCGCGTCGTCGCGGGTCGGTTCGTTCGGCGCCGGCAGGTTCTTAGCGCAGTACAAGAGCGAGTGTTTCTCATAATTAAATGGGCTGCCGACATCGACCGCGTCCCACCCGTTTTCTGGCAGGCCGACTCGTTGCGGCAGCGAGAGGGGAATAGTCGCACTCGTAAGAATTGCAGTGCGCTGCGACCACACGCCCGAGTTAAGTATCGAGCCGACCTCGAGTGGCGCGATCTCCAGGCGCGGTCGCTCGGCCGTGCCCGTCACGAATGGCACATTGCCCTTCAGACTGCCCAGCGCAAAGTCGATCGATTCGGCAAGGCGGGTGCACAGTCCCTGTCCGCGAAGTTTGCGCTGCTTGGCCGATTCGTCATCTGTCCCGATCGACCGCAGTGCCTCGAGCGCGGTACCAACCTGCAGGCGGGTCATGATCAGCGCTTCGCGAATTTCTGGGGGCAGACTATTGGCGAGTTGCTTCTCGAGATGCGGGGTCAGCGCGCCTTTGAGTTGCAGTGCCGACTGGGTGAACTTCTCAATTAAGGCGTTGTCGCTAACTATCGCCCGAACCGCTGTCGAGACGGTGTTGATCGATATCGGGCCGATCTCGACGCCGACGGTAGAACTGATCACGTCTTCGAGTTGGTGCGCCTCATCGAAGATGACCAGCTCGTGATCTGGTAGCAGGGCGCCGCCACTCGCGACATGCAGACCGTATATATATGTATTGACGACGATCACATCGGCTTCTTCAGCCTTTTGTCTGGCGCGCTCGGTGAAGCATCTGTCGCCTACGGGGCAGCGGTGCGCACCGGGGCACTCGTCGCTGCCGACGCTGACGCTGCGCCACGCGCTTTCGCTTGGCGACCATGAGAGTTCGCCGGCATCGCCAGATTCTGAGGTCGCCGACCACTCGCGTAACTTTTTGATCTCTGCTTGTAACTTGACTGGCATCTCCTTAAAATCGAGACGCTCCTGTTTGGATGACTCCAATTCGGCGAGTCGCTGCAGGCAGATGTAGTTGTTGCGACCCTTGAGCACCGCCCAGGTCAAAGGAGTATCGCGAATTTTGTCGAACGCTTGCGCGAGAAGCGGCAAGTCGTGCATCGCCAGTTGGTCTTGTAGAGCCTTGGTGAAGGTGGCGACGACCGTGCGCTTGCCAGACAACGCAGCTGGCACGAGGTAGCCGAGCGTCTTGCCAGTGCCAGTGCCGGCTTGCACGATTAGATGACGACGTTTCTCGATTGCGACGGCGATGGTCGTTGCCATCTCATCTTGGCCTGGGCGCTCTTCGACCTCTGGCAGGTGCGCGGTCGCAAGACGCAAGGCATCTAGAACTTCGCTATCTCGTTTACTGGTAGTCAAGGCTTTGCAATCATCAAGAATTATTTCTGCAGTAAATCAAGCGCGCGATCCAGATCGACACCATCGAAGTCTGGCCAGGTGTGCTCGGTGAAGTGAACCATGGCGCCGGCGATCTGCCACAACATGAAATTGGAGATGCGCGTTTCGCCCGAGGTCCGCACCAGCACATCCACTGGCGGAAGGGCAGGGCTATACATATTATTAGCAATCGACGCCGCAGTTAGCGGCACGCCCGACTTGGCATCGATCGCGGCAAGGTTGGTGGCCCGCGTGATCTCGCTGCGACTGCCGTAATCAAAGGCGACTGTTAGAACCATGCCCGTGTTGTGTGCGGTGTCGGCGATCGCACGGCCGATTGCCTTTTGCACGAACATAGGCGTTCGCGAGCCAGGCTCGTCGAAGGGGCGGCCGATCCAAGCGATGCGCACATTGTTGGCGTTCAGTTCTTCGATTCGGCCGAACAGTTTTTTGTGCAGCGACAAAATATGGCGTACCTCGGCTCGCGGTCGCACCCAGTTCTCCGTTGAGAAGCCGAACACCGTTAGCCAACCGATGTTGCGTTTGCTGGCCTGGCGCACGATCTCGGCCAGGGTCGCTTCGCCGGCTGTGTGCCCCGCAGTGCGCGGCAGGCCGCGGCGTTTCGCCCAGCGCCCGTTGCCGTCCATAATGCAGGCAACGTGCACCCGCCTCGCCGAATCGATCGACTTTGCGCTGGATGTGGCGACGGTATTCATGCGTCCCAAACCCTACTTACAAGATGTGCCCACGTACAAGATGTGCCACCCCGGACACACATCCATCGTGCGACAATGGAGGCGTGGCGAAATTAGATCATGTCCTAATTTGCGGGGGCACAACGCGAGAGTGGCTAGCGAGCGGCTCGAAGATTTGGCATACGCAGTTGGCGTCGCTCGTCAAGTCAGTTCACGGTCAAGGACTGCGCTGGCTTACGGTCTGCCCGTACTCTGGCACGATGACGCCGACTGAACGCGTTGCATTGTACGCAGATTTGATTGGGGCCAACGGCGGCGACCTGCACCACGACAAAGTTAGCTACATAGCCGCTGAAGGTTTGATGGTGATCGTGGATCCGTGCGCCAATGGCCGCGAGCGTTTGGTGGCTGCCGCGGCGCGAATTGCGAACGACGTGTTTGACGAAGAGATGTTGGCCGCCGCGGTGCTGGCGCCCGCGCAGAGCGAGCCAGACCTAGTAGTTGTGCTGGGCAAGCCAAATAGGTTGCCGCAGTCTCTCGTCTGGGAGTTGGCCTATAGCGAGCTGGTATTCCTGAACGTCAAGTGGAAGTCGTTCAATGTTGAGCACTTGCAGATGGCCATAGACGACTTTGAACGCCGCGATCGACGCTACGGAGGTATCGATTCGTGAGCGTCTATCGTGATACGGCGGTAGTGCTGCGCAATTACAAACTCGGCGAGAGCGATCGAATCATCGTGATGATGACGGCGCAGCACGGCAAGGTTCGCGCCGTCGCCAAGGGAGTGCGCAAAACACGGTCTAAGTTCGGCGGGCGACTTGAGCCGCTCAGCCACATCGACGTGCAACTATATAAAGGTCGTAACCTCGACATCGTCAACCAGGTCGAATTGATTACGTCGACGGCACGACTGCACGGCGACCTGGACCGTCTCACGCAGGGCATCTCGATGCTCGAGGCCGTTGATCAGATTTCGCAGGACCGCGAGCCTGCGCAGTACCTTTACAAAATGTTGGTCGGCGCCCTCGAACAACTCTCGCAGCACGCGTCGCCGATCGTGTTGGCGGCTTTTTACTGGAAGTTGTTGGCCGCCGAGGGAGTTAGCCCGCAATTGTCGCGATGCGTGGATTGCCAAAGCGAAACTGAACTCGTGGCTTTCGACATGCTGCACGGCGGTGCGCAGTGTCGCGTCTGTCGCACCGGCGTAGGTATCACGGCGCCGGCGCTCGATTTATTGCGCATGATCCTCGGAGGCGGATTGGCGGGCGCGCTGGCGCAAACGGCGACGCCAGCCACCAGCGAGGTCACGCACCTCGCGACGCAGGCAATGGAGAATCATATTGAGCGTCGTTTGAAATCGGTGTCAATGTTCGAGCAACACAATCGCTAGTCTGACCAGTCGCTAGTCTGACCAGTCGCTAGCCTGAACTAGTGCCCGCTAGCGAACTCGAACAGATCGTAAACCTCGCCAAGCGACGCGGTTTCGTCTACCCGAGTGCCGAGATTTATGGCGGGTTCAGGTCGTCTTATGATTACGGCCCGCTTGGCTCGCTGATGTTGCGCAACGTCAAAGATGCATGGGTGCGCTCGATGGTTCAAGAGCGCGACGATGTGGTGCTGATTGACGCCGCAATATTGGGTCCACCACAGGTATTTGAGGCCAGCGGCCACCTCGCCAACTTCAGCGACCCATTGGTGGATTGCACGGTTTGCAAGAAACGGTTCCGCGAAGATCAACTCGAGGCCCGCGATTGCCCACAGAACATGAAGGTCTGTCAGTTCACAGAGGCTCGCGCATTCAACCTGATGTTCAAGACCCACGCCGGTCCGATCGAGGGAGAGGGTGCCGAGGTGTATCTACGCCCCGAGACAGCGCAAGGAATGTTCGTCAACTTTGCCAACGTCTTGCAAACATCGCGCAAGAAGCCACCGTTCGGTATCGCCCAGGTGGGTAAGTCGTTTCGCAACGAGATCACGCCAGGCAACTTCATCTTTCGCACCCGCGAGTTTGAGCAAATGGAGATGGAGTTCTTCGTGCCGCCCGCCGACGGACCGAAGTGGTATCAGTATTGGTGCGAGCAGCGCCTGCAGTGGTACATCGATCTGGGTATTCCCGCCGAGATGCTGCGGCTACGCGCCCACGACGCTGACGAACTGGCGCACTATTCGACCGGCACGAGCGACATCGAGTTCAAATTTCCTTGGGGATGGGGCGAGCTAGAGGGCATCGCCCAGCGCACAGACTTCGACCTCAACAAGCACAGCGATTTCTCTAAGCAAAAACTCGACTACTTCGATCAAGCGACCAACGAGCGTTATGTGCCGTTCGTGGTCGAGCCGGCAGCCGGCGCGAACCGCACGATGGCGGCGTTTTTGTTGGCCGCCTACGACGAGGACATTATTAACGATGAGCCGCGCACGGTCTTACGCCTGCACCCAAGGCTGGCGCCGTATCAAGTGGCGATCCTGCCCCTTTCGAAGAAGGACACGCTTAGTCCGCTTGCCCGAAGCATCTACGCCACCATGTCGAAGCGATACATGTGTGACTTCGACGAGACGCAGGCGATCGGGAAGCGCTACCGTCGTCAGGACGAGATTGGAACGCCGTTTTGTGTAACGGTCGACTTTGATTCTCTCGAAGACGGCGCTGTAACGATTCGCGAGCGCGACACGACCGCGCAGCAACGAGTGCCGATTGCTAACATCGAAAACGAAATGGCGCAGCGCCTCGGGTTTTAGGTCAAGAACAACACCACAACACAGGAGATAGATATGGGCCAGGTTGCAGTTGCGGTAAAACTTACAATTAAAGAGGGTCAACGCGACGCGATGACCGCGGCCGTGATGCCGGGCCTCGAGACGGCTAAGGCCGAGGTGGGCACCACTACTTACATCTTTCACCATGACGTCGCCGATGCCAATGTGGTCTGGTTCTATGAGTTGTATGTCGACAATGCTGCCTTCGACGCGCACATGAAGACCGAAGCCTTCAAAGCATTTTCGGCGTCGCTAGCGCCGTTCGTTGCTGGCCCGCCCGAGTTTAATATCTTGAACCCAATTGGCGGGAAGGGTCTCTAGAGCTTGTACCTAGACGAGATTATTGCTGCCCACCGCGCCACTGCGCGCGCTGACCAACGGGTGGCGGATCGTCTTATCGGCGAGGCCAAGGCGATGCCCAAGGCGCGCGGTTTTCGAGAGGCTCTCGCGGCTACGTCTCGGTCGCATCTGGCGGTCATTGCCGAGGTTAAGCGCAGATCGCCGTCGAAGGGCGATCTAAACACAGATCTAGACGCGGGCGTTATGGCTGCAGCTTACGAGAGCAGTGGTGCGGCTTGTGTTTCGGTGCTTACCGATCAGATTTTTTTCGGGGGTTCGGTGCAGGACCTAATAGCAGTATCACGGGCAATCAGGTTGCCGGTGCTGCGCAAAGACTTCACTGTCAGCGTAAATGATGTTTGTGATACTCGGTTGATGGGCGCGGATTGTCTGTTGTTGATCGTCGCCGCGCTCGATATTGGTGAGCTGCGCGATTTTTATTCGTTGGGCAAAGAACTCGGCCTCGATATTTTGGTTGAGGTGCACACCGAGTCCGAGCTAGAGGTTGCCCTTGAAATAGGCGCCGACATGATCGGCGTGAACCAGCGTAATCTGGCGACGTTCGTCGTCGATACTCAGATCGCCGCCAAGATGTCGGCGAAGATCCCAAGTGCGGTCGTCAAGGTAGCCGAGTCTGGGGTACGCGGGGCCGCCGACGCGCGGTTGTTGCGCGAAGCTGGGTACGAGGCCGTGTTGGTGGGCGAGTCGCTGGTGGTGTCTGGCGACGTTTCGGCCAAAATGAAAGAGTTACTGGTCGTCTAGTCGCGCGGCACTACCGTGATGAGTACATGTTTGTAAAGATCTGTGGCATCACGAACGAAGAAGATGCGCTGCTCGCCGTGGCAATGGGTGCTGACGCGATCGGGTTTATCTTTGCACCGTCGCCTCGCCAGATAGCGCCGACGAAGGTGCGCGAGATCGTGAAGCGCTTGCCTTCCGAGATATTGACAGTCGGTGTTTTTCGCGACGAGCACCCGCTGCGCATCACCGAGGTGATGAAATCGGCGCGCCTACAGGGTGTGCAGTTGCACGGACACGAAACACCCCAAGCGACGTTCGAGGTCGTGAAGAGCGCGCGGTTTGTAATTAAGGCCGTCGTCGCAGGGTCTGAAGACGCGCGTCGAGCATACGAGTTCAACACCGATGTGATTCTCGTCGACGGCGTATCGCCTGGTTCTGGCCAAGTACTCGATTGGTCCTTGCTCTCTGAAATACCCGACACTGTGTTGGTAATGCTCTCTGGCGGTCTGACCCCCGAGAATGTTGCCGACGGAGTCAAGCTGGTCAAGCCGTGGGGCGTCGATGTTTGTAGCGGCGTTGAAAAATCGCCGGGGCATAAGGATCCACTTAAGTTGCGGCGATTCATCGCGGCGGCTAGGGCCGCAGAACTCAAGCAGCCAGAGGTCCCTTGGGATCCGAAGAATCAACCCTATGACTGGGCGGAGGACGAGTAGATTTGTTTCGATGAAACTTGAGTTCCCGATCAATGGTCGATTTGGCGAGTTCGGCGGGCGTTTCGTACCAGAGACCCTCGTGCCGGCCTGTCAAGAACTTGAGGCAGCGTTTGTTGACGCCTGGGGCGATTCGTTGTTTCGTACCGAATTGAATGACCTGTTGCGCGACTACGCCGGTCGACCATCGATCATTACCGAGTGCCACAATCTGGGCGCGCAACTGGGCATCAGGCTGTTGCTTAAGCGCGAAGATCTAAATCACACCGGCTCGCACAAGATCAACAGCGTGCTCGGTCAAGTTTTGCTTGCCAAGCGGATGGGCAAGAAGCGCATCGTCGCCGAGACTGGCGCCGGACAACACGGGGTCGCTTCGGCAACGGCGGCCGCGTTACTGGGTCTCGAGTGCAAGGTGTACATGGGCGAGGTCGATGTAAAGCGCCAGGCCCTGAATGTTTTTCGCATGAAGTTGCTCGGCGCGCAAGTGGTGCCCGCTACGTCCGGCAGCAAGACGCTTAAGGACGCGGTCAACGAGGCGATGCGCGACTGGGTAGCTACGGTCGAGAACACTTATTACGCGATCGGGTCTGTGATGGGGCCGCACCCGTACCCGTGGATGGTGCGCACTTTTCAGAGCGTCATCGGCGAAGAGGCTCGTGTGCAATGCCAGAAAATTCTCAACGACAAAGACCCGGATGTCGTCGTCGCGTGCGTCGGTGGTGGCTCGAACGCGATGGGGATATTCGCGGGTTTTATCGACGCGCATTCGCGACTCGTCGGTGTCGAGCCAGCTGGTGGCGCGGCCGTCGGTCGCGGAGTGCCAGGAGTCGTGCACGGCATGCGCAGTTACTTGTTGCAAGATGAGCACGGCCAGGTGCAAGAGGCGCAGTCAATTAGCGCTGGGCTCGATTATCCTGGCGTCGGGCCAGAGCACTCGTACCTGGCCTCGATCGGTCGCGCTGAGTATCCGAGCGTCACCGATGCCGAGGTGATCGAAGGGTTTCAACTGATGGCGCGCGCCGAGGGAATCATTCCTGCGCTGGAGTGCGCGCATGCGATGGCGTGGATCACAAAAGAGGCGCCGATGATCCAGGGCCAGACCGTGCTGATGAATCTTTCGGGCCGTGGCGACAAGGACGTCGCCCAGATGATGGACATCCTCGGAGACGACGCCTAGTGAGTTACGGAATTTTAGAAACCCAATTGCGCGCGCAGCGCGCCGCCGGCAGAAAACTGCTCGTGCCCTACATCACTGGCGGCTACAAGGGTTGGCTGGAGGCGATTCGCGCCGCCGCCGCCAATGGCGCCGACGCGATCGAGATCGGTATTCCATTTTCTGACCCAGTAATGGATGGGCCAATCATTCAACGCGCATCCGAAGAAGCGCTCGAGTTGGGCGCCACGCCGATTTCAATCTTGCACGAATTACGCACGGTGGACGTTGGCGTGCCGCTCGCGGTGATGTGCTACTACAACACGGTGCATCACGCCGGAGACATGCGCTTTGCCAACTCGTTGCGCGAGGCCGGCGTGTGCGCGGCGATAGTGCCTGACCTGCCGCTCGAAGAATCCGGCCCATGGTGCCAGGCCGCCGATAATTCTGGTATCGAGACGGTGATGCTTGCCGCGCCGACTGCGCCCGACGAGCGACTGCCGCGAATCATTGCGCGCACGCGTGGATTCGTTTATACGGTTGGTCTGCTCGGCGTAACGGGCGAGCGCGACACTCTGGCGGCGACAGCGTTGTCGTTGGCACGCAGAGTTAAGGCGATCACAGATATTCCCGTGCTAATCGGTGTCGGTGTTTCCAACGCACAGCAGGCGGCTGAGGCCGTCACCGTCGCCGACGGCGTGGTGCAGGGTGCATCGGTTATGCGACGTCTGATCGAGTCTGGCCCCGACGCGGTTGGCGAGTACATCGCCGAGGTGCGCGCGGCGATCGACGGGGTAGTAGGGGCGAGGCAATAACGTGCCCAATACTAGTTTGCCTGGCACTAACTTGATCGCCATGCTCAAGGCTGGCGATAAGGCCCCTGCTTTCGATCTGCTCGACCAAAACGGCGAGACATTTTCGCTTAAGAAACTCGGTAAGCGCAAGGTTCTAATCTATTTTTATCCCAAGGCTGACACGCCTGGATGCACGCAGCAGTCGTGCCTGCTGCGTGATCTGAAGAGGGATATTGGTCGCACTGCGATAGTCGGGATCAGCCCGGACAAGCCCGCCAAGCAACTCAAGTTCGATGCCAAGTTCGAACTCGGATTCCCGCTGCTGGCCGATACCGAAAATGTCGTGGCGAAGGCCTACAAGGTATGGGTCAAGAAGTCGATGTACGGACGCGAATATATGGGCATCTTGCGATCGGCGTTTCTAGTCGATAGCGCCGGCGTGATCTTGCACGCTTGGTACAAGATCTCACCGAAGGACACGCCGGTGTTCTTGCTCGAGGCGCTCGGCAAGTGACTAACTTTGCGTTTCCGCTTCCCACTGATCTGCTGGCACACCGCGCGCCATTTTTGTTTGTCGACGCGATCACAGAACTAACGGCGGGCATTTCGGCATCCACGACATGGACGCTCACTGGTGACGAGTGGTTCTTCGCTGGCCACTTTCCGGGTCGGCCCACTCTGCCGGGCGTATTGATGTGCGAAGCCATCGCCCAAACAGGTGCGATCGCGATCCTCGCCGACCCCAAGTTCGCGGGCAAGCTGCCGTTATTCGGCGGACTCGATAACGCCCGCTTTCGGCGCCAGGTTCTCCCTGGTGACACTCTGCAGATCAGCGCCAAGATATCGCGAATGTCGGCACGGGCAGGCAAGGGCACCGGCACCGTAACCGTAAACGGCGGATTAGCTTGCGAGTGCGATCTGTTGTTCGTCGTCGTCGACGCGTAAG
>Ga0209284_10004029_pt1 | contig 17089 bp, 10 predicted proteins | sample FRY03_FD_187211 | JGI IMG/M metagenome (GOLD analysis project Ga0209284, IMG submission 187211) | Freshwater microbial communities from Lake Fryxell liftoff mats and glacier meltwater in Antarctica - FRY-03 (SPAdes) (version 2) | ecosystem: Environmental > Aquatic > Freshwater > Ice > Glacier... | reverse complement strand
CACTACCGCCTCCACCGTGGCTGCCACTACCGCCTCCACCGTGGCTGCCACTACCGCCTCCACCGCCGCTGCCGGCAGCCGTAATGACCCTAACACCAGCATGCTGACACAACCGAAACTCGACAATAACAATTGTGTACTTTGGAAGCGCATCTCCAAAAAACTTGCACATTATACTGATGCGCTCCACTCCCCGAACATACACACTCGATATGGCGTGCTCCACACCGGATACTTCGCGCTCTTCCGTTGCTACCAGTACATCATCGGTGTATCGGTGCGAAGAAATCACAATCTTGTCCTTGGGCCACTCGTGCGTCACATCTCCACAACACAAGATGTTGACCAGTTTGATATGAACCAACTTCCCCGCTTCATGTGCGCTCAATGGGAAAATCAGTACCCGCGCATTCATGTCGTCATCGTCGCCAATGTGTGTTCGTTCTATTGCACGGCACAGCGGAGCACCCGGGGTTGCAACCTCCAGTCCGCATTCGTAGGCGGTACCAATGCCGATGAATTCTTTCATATGAAAGGGACCATACACATTGTCGGGATTCATGGTGTGAAACTGGGATAGGATTCGTGCTAGCTGATCACACTCTGCTCGATACATATATACACTCAAAGTCGCAGGGATGTCCGTGGAATAGTCCTAAAACGGGCATGCAAAAATGTATATTTCCGACGCTTTTTGAGTGTTTATGGTGGAGGTGGTGTCGGCAATAGACCGGTGGTTGTGGGCGGCGATGCATTGGGAGATACTACGTCTACAGGTGTAGTCGCAGACGACAGTGGTCTCATAGACACGGAGAATCGTGATTTTTATTGAATAAACTCCAGGCTGAGCTGCATTTCGCACCTGCCCTAGTTTGACGTTGGAAGTCGACCCAAGAGATCTTCAAATCCACCAAGCGTGTTCGGAGCACACACCGGGGCAAATATAATATCAATTACATCACATGACAGGCCCTGAAACACACTAAGATCGCCGAGTCGTTTGTGCGTAACCATCATGAAAGCCAGAATGATGTCCTGGCGAACGCCATTCCAGCGGCCTACACGCGAACCGCCTAGGGATGCTGCAAGAACCTTCCTTGGAAGCCACTGGATGTGCGAATTTTTGAGTCCCAGGCCACTGAACTTGGAGTCATACGACCGCTGAAATGATGCCCCTTCCCCCCAAGTGTACAGTTCGCCTTTCGAAGTAACGGCAGCGGAGTGCGAGACTCCCGCAGAAAACACAATGACGTCGTTGTCGTGGAAGCGAGCATGTCGGATTCTGGTGGGGACTTTGACGTGACAAGCCACTCGATCTACAGTTATACCGCACAAAGGTTCAGTGGAGAGCCCACATGCCCAGAGTGTGTTGTCGTCGGTGAGGATCATTGTATGTTCAGAGCCACACCGCACAGAGCGCACGCGCTGGCCGTGAAATTTCCCGGTGTCTCCAACGCGCTTCATGCGTTTGCCAAGCATATTGTCTCCAAGACCTAGTTGATAGTTTCTGTTCGCGCCGCAGCCGTATAAGCCGCCGTCCGAGGTTACCACCATAGTGTAGTTGTCGCCGGCGTCGACAAAGACAGGGAGAGCACCACCGAAACTCTCAGCGGGGACCAGGATGGGACCGGAGTGCACACATGATCTGTACTCCATTCCTAACTGACACCAAGCATTCAACCCCCATCCAAAGAGAGCGCCGTCTTCAGCAGAGAGTGCCATGCAGTGCCTGTATCCCGCTGCAATGAGGGTGATGGTACTGTCTGCGAAAAAAGCAGGGTCGATTTGTGTAAAGATACGGCGAGACATTTTATCGTTGTGCCCGAGCTGGCCGGTGTCGTTTGCACCGGTGCTGAAGACACGGCCGTACTTTGTGAGGACAATTGTAAAATTTTGGCCGCATGCCACCATGCGCACTGGGGCGTGGTTGAAGCACGCGCGAGGCACAAGTACAGGACGCACAATGTTGAGAGAGCCTGCAGACGGGATTGCCGGCGGAGCGGATGAGCTGGTGTGGGCAACCGTGGTGGCAATGGTGGTGCCAGTGTCGTCATCGGCAGTGGTGCTAGGGGGGATTTCAATGATAGCGACGGGCTGGACTAACATATCCAAACCCAGCTGTCCTTCTTCGTTGCAACCCCAAACGAAGAGATTGTCGCCACGCGTGACGCAAGCGGAATGCGCACGTCCACAGGACACACTGATGACCTCCTCCCCCGCAAATGCATGCACCTTGTCCACCAGGGCCGGCAGCAGCTGATTTTCAGTGGTGCCCAGTCCAAGCTGGCCGTTGGTGTTGGTGCCAAAGGCATACAAGTCGCCGTGCTCGGTGACCACAACAGTGAAATTGGTGCCCAGCGATAAAGCCATTTCCCAGTCTCTCCCAGACTTGGGGGTGTGCGCAAAAAAGCCGACAGCCTTGATTTTACAAACAGTGCGCGCCCTACGTTCATATACACAACTACAATATTGGGGTTGCTTCACTGCTGCGAACTGTGTTTATTCGATTCGAGTGTTTCGTGTCCGTCTCGCAGAGGTTGCGTCTTAATAAACACTTTTTTAAAAATAGTCCGATATGTACGCATACACAACCAACATAGCGGGTTCACACATGTTTACTGGCAAAATATCAAGAGATGCCTACGCGAAGCAGCGGGAAGAATCCAGGTGACAATATGGCTCTGAACGGCATGCTAAGTAGCGGTGGCATAGGATTAAGTCGACCCAGCTCCACCGTTGCACAACGTGGCTGACGCGACAATAGCATCCGCATTCAGTACCGAAGGATGCGCACATGCACAGAAGAGCATACGCAAATAGCAGTACACGCGGCCGTTTTTCGTGTGCGCTTCCTCCGGGGTGAAGCTGTTTGAAGCATATCGGAGCATTTCTCGCTCGAGAGTGGTATGCCACCATTGCAGATCATGCTGCATGCGCACAGCACCGCCGAATCGCATTTTCGGAATATTGCGTGTGAAAAAGCACACGATATCGAGCATAGCTCGGGATACCAAGGCGTCGCCGAAAAACCCCAAGCGTGCCTCCGCAATGTAGTCCACATTCAGACCGCGTTTTATACGTGACTCTTTGAAGGGCAGTGGAGTTATGTACTTCTCCCGGTCCTTCCTGACGCAATCAACAAACTCCGAGTAAAATTGAAATGCAACTTGGTGCGCCGAGTTTAATAGATCGAGGTCCAGTGCTTTCGCACCCCTCGTGGACTCATACTGGTCAAAGTGCTGCACGAGTCGAAGCAGTACAGATAGTAACATCATTCGTGTCTTGTCAAATTGCATCATCTTGCGCATTCTCTCTGACAAGACAAAGGTCAGAAAATCGCGCAGGGGGCACTGCTGTGTGTTTTGGGATGTCGCCTTCCCCTTCCCGTTATCCAGCCTGGGCGGCACTGGCGGTGGTGGTGGTGGCGGCTTTTCTCTTGCTGCTGTCTCTGCGCACAAGGTCGCCAAAAACGAAAGCCCGACACCACAGAATGGCACAGATCCGACGGGTGCATCGACCACATTCGCTGGACGCCAGAGCTGTCCCTTCCACGACGGCGGGCCATTGTTGGACGAGGACGTGGGAATGTTCATCTGTAAGGGCGGCCGTACGTCGTGTTTGCTGCCGACACTCTGTAGCTTGCCCGTCCGTGCAACCAGAGGACGTGGGCGTTGTATGGTGTCAGCTCCTTGATCTACAGGCACTTTTGGCACTCTCACGCGGCCCGACGTGCGGACCGTCTTTGTAGGTTCAACTACCGACGTCACTGAGGTAGTATGTGCAGCTGCAGGGGCCCGCAGAGTGCCATCCGTGCGGAAAACAGGCAGGCTGTGCACCGCCTCACGCAGAACCGATGTGTTGAGTTCCTGTGACCTGTGCACAAGTTGCAAAAGATCGTGGACAGGACTACTCGGATCGAGGAGCGGAATTGGCGCAGACTGTGCTGCCGGTAGCGAAAGTGCAACATAGTTTGCCGCAGGTGGCACAGGATGTATAGGTGCCAACAGCGACAATTGCGGAATCTGGCGTGGCAGTCCTAGTATCGCAGGCATGGGTGGGGTGACAGACATCTGAGACAACACAGGAGTCAGCGGCGGCGTCGCATCTATTGCTTGATGGTCGGCATGGGCCATCTTGTGTTGCGCGGACCGTTTCTCGGTGTTGCCGTGGTGACCTCCGTTATTTTTGCGCTTCGCCGGCGTGGACGGTGGGGCCGATTCTTCCGCGGCCGACTCACCGGCCGCCGACTGTGCCGTGCAGCGTTCGCAAACGCACGTAAACCCCCACATTTCCAACAATTTTTTGCGGCGGAATTGGACGCCCTGTAGTAGGGCCTTTGGGGTGAGGTAGCTCACAGTGGCCTCTTCGCCTGCGGGAATGTCACGTAGTACCTGAACCCAAACTTCGCGCGGATCGTCCTTGGAATTTGTGTTGACACGGCGTCCTGTGCCTACTTCAGCTTGCACCGACGTCAGGTTGGTCTGCAGACTCGGGTTGCACGAATGGTTAAACTTGGACCCTTTGTAAACCGCCAACATGGTGGACTTGACCGGCATATTGTTGCGCACAGTCTTGTGCAACCACCCATTGACGCGCAAAACGTCTTCCAACCACTCGCCGCGCAACTGTATTGGCTCTCGGGCAGGTTGTAGCTTAGAGATCGATTCTTCGAGATCTGGGTGTGAAACTGCGAAATTTCGGCGCACCGCGGCCCACTGTACCACATAGTAGGCACGCATTCGTTCGGCATATTGCTGTCTTGTCTCACCGTCCAGGTGCAAAGGATCGTGCACAATCCATACGAAACTATCGCTGTAGATCTTGGCGCCTTTTGAAATGGGGGTTGTTGCAAACACCGCCTCTAGCGCTCCCCCGGTGCCTGCGCGGATGACGAATACATCGTCGAATGACGCGTCAAAGACGGTCTCACTGCCTCCGCCATTGCTCGACATCAACTGTGTGAACAAACAGACACGAGATTCGATTTTAATTTAGGTCCGGCTCTTCTTATATAGCGGCCGACATACACCGGCAGCACGATTTACACACCCTCACGGGCGTGCATTGGACGTGGGATTTCTAGTGCGCGACACTCCTTTTTCCCAACCACATTGCATGCCCTCTACTCTCCATGTACGCCGCAAAACGCAGTGTTTTGTGGTTTATGTAGGGATGCGTTTGCTATTTTTCTTGGCAAACCTTGCAGGCATCCATGCGCAGCTCCTGAGCCACAGCATTCTGCATCACATAGACAGCGGAACGTTGGCATATTATAATCTAACGCATCCAGACGACACAATCTTGCGCACAGTGCGCAGTGCAGTTGCCAAAGCACCACAACCGACGCGATCGCGAGAGAAAAAACTTCATTACAAATAAAGTAGACAACAGTATGCGGAATGCATCTAGTGGTATTTCGTGTCCTCTCTGTCGTACCGCAAACAAATGAAGTTGGCAAAACTTTCTGTGGTATTTGCACTATACTCTGTGGTTCGACGGCTCAGTTTTATGCATGACAGTCCGCAGTCCTCGCACCGATACACAGTTTCCAGCCGATGCCCAAAGGTTAGCGTGACGCGCGAGGACGACATCGAGTGCACCTGGATCTTTCCCACGCAGGGCAAACGAGTCTTGTAATCATCGTACACTTCGATGATCATGGCGGGCGTGCGTGTGCGATCAGCTGGCCAGTGTGTTGAAGGCGATCTATCACGCACACTCGTGCTTTTACGCAATAAATTCCCAAAATAGCCAATTTTACACAATTGCCCAAGATGAGGTGCGTTTGCGCTAGGACTCCATATCGGGGCGCAGCGCCATGTGGTACATTTCGGTCGAGAGCTGATGTGCTGGCGATGATTCGCCAAGCCGGGGTTGCTGGGCCATGGAGAACGCCATGGACGCCGCGGCCGGAAATTGGTGTCTTGACATGATCAGTCTCGGTGTCCTAATAAAATCCTGTACATCCCATGCTTCGTCGGGCACGTATTTGGCTCCCCACACATGGACACGACCACTGTGCGATATTGCACCGCAGTTTTTGACACCACATGAAATTGACACGACAGGGTCGTCGGCGTAGCCAAAATCCGTCAACATCCCGCTGTACATGGGGTTGTTGTCCAATTCTTCGATGCGCATCGGATGTCGGGATGTCAATGGCCGCATAGTGTGTGGGGCACTTGTTTGCCACCCCAGTCCGAGCTCTCCGTGTTCTCCCGAGCCGCACGACCAGATGTGCCCCTGTGTACTTAACATCAGTGTGAAAGTGCTACCACAGCACACACTCTGGAATGTAGTGTCGTCAAAGGGAACTTCGTTCGAACGAACGCGAACTGGCGTTTCATGGTAGTGGTAAGTTACTGTGGTGGAGTTTGGATCCTTTTCCGTGTCGGAGTGTATGATACCCCACTGCCATACTACCCCATCGTGGCTGAGGGCATTGCTGTGGTTATCACCGGCCGAGACGGCAATGATCCGACGGTGATCCCAGGCGGTGGAGTCTATTTTTTCTGGATGAGATCGGTCAGTGACCTCGTCGTCGTTAACCCCAAGGGCGCCATAGTTGTTTCTGCCCCATCCGTACACACTGCCATCGGCACACACAGTCAAGATGTGCGCCTGTCCAATGGAGAGACTGACAACATCTATGCCTTGGAAGAGTTCTCGTGGCACGCGTGCAAATGTTTGCAACGGGTTATCTGGGTGCACTAGATTTCTTGCAAGACTGTCATCTCCTACACACCACAGATTCCCACTCTCTGTCACAACAAAGAAGGAGCGGGCTGAAGACGCCCCCAGCGCCGGCGTTTCGCCGTGAAAATGTTCGCGACCGCGACGAACAGGGTTGGAGGAATAGATTTCTCCGACACGCACTTGTTGCTCCTCTCCCGGCACTTGTTGTTGCTCCTCTCCCGGCACTTGTTGTTGTTCCTCTGCCGGCACTTGTTGTTGTTCCTCTGCCGGCACTTGTTGTGGTTGCTCTGCCGGCACTTCTTGCTGCTCCTGCTCCTCGTGTGCTTGAGCGTCGTCTGACCGGCCATCATACCATGACCCGGACTCCGAGTACGATGAAGATTCAGAGGCAGAATCGGCGGCGCTCACAGCCGGCATTACAAACAATGTGCCCTGCTGACTGCCATAATTATCACCCCACGTGAAAACTGCTGCGTGCAGCCCTTGGCTGATTACACACACATTCTCGATTTTGCTACCAATGTTGGCGGAAATGTGCCTGAAACGTTCGTGTCGCAGTACGGGTGTGCTAACCGCTCTCGGTGTGCGCCTGTCCTGCAGATCGCCCTCCGCGTGCAGTCGCACACGACCAAACGAAAACAATTTATAATCCGCAACGAAAAATACATTTTTGTGATTGAGAGCAAGCGCCCCCATGTTCACCAACGGTATTTTCACGTGGGATGGTATATATAGGCCAGTGTGCGGAAGCAGGCACGATCCCCGCGGAAGCAGGCACGATCCCCGCGGGTTTCCATGCACGCTCGTGAGCGGTGGTGAATTGTGCGTGTAGGATCCAGAAACATGACTCTTTGCATGGGAGGTACGTCGTCGACGCTCATGGTGACGGAAGACGGAGACATGTCAGTCTTTGGTGTCAATATGTGTGGCGAGCTCGGTCTGGGACATGTGTCTTCCGTGTATAATCCCACGCTGCTCGACAAGCACGCTTTTGGTGGCGACGACGTCGTGATGGCATCGGCGGCTTCGTTTTATTCCGCCTGCGTCACCAGCACTGGCACCTTGTACATGTGGGGTATCGGCGCGACAGTGACAATTCCTTCTGCACGACAAAATATTCCAACACAAGTATTTGCACACACCCCCGTACTCATGGTGGCGTGCGGGTGGGATTTTACGATGCTCTTGACGCGGACAAAACATATTTGGACTTGCGGCAGTGCACAACACGGACAGTTAGGACACATGGATCGTGTATACAGGTCCGAATTCACACAGATTGACCATGAGCTTTTTGGGAACGGGGCTACTGTGACCATGATTGCGGTCGGATATTGGTACAGTATGGCGCTCACGCATGCGGAAGGGGCAGACACGCTGTGGACTTGGGGTAAAAACCGTCACGGGGAACTCGGACACGGGGACGATACAAACGATCGATTGGTTCCAGTTGCAATACCAGCAGACACATTCGATGGCGTTCCCGTGGTGTCCATGCACGGAGGCCTTCAACATACCTTGGTGGTAACGGCAGACGGCTCTCTGTGGGGGTCCGGTGACGATTCTCGTGGAGCCCTGAGCCTGCACGCGCATTACACGCCAGCGGACGGGGATGCTAATGTGTACACTATGCAAAAGGTGGTTGGGCCAGACTTTGCAGACGGGCACGGCGTACTGACGGCCGCAAATGGCCAGGCGGTTTCGATAGTGCTCGCCAAAAACAACACAGTGTGGGTTTGCGGCAGTGGCACTCATATTTTTGGAACAGGTACTGCACCGGACTGCACGCGGTCACTTACTTTAATCGATCCTGTGGTCTTTGGCAACAAGAAAATAATAGTCGTGGCCGCAGGGTCCTATCGTTGTGGTGTAGTTACTGAGGACGGCGATGTGTGGTTGTGGAACGGATCTTCGGGCCTGATGTTCGCTCCCGTACTACACGCACGCATTGGCCGCTGGCACAACCTGCTACGAGATCATGCCCTTGCATTTGCGATGATGGCGGTGCCACGTTTAAATTCCACTGCCTCTGGTGCTGCGAGGGATTTCCCTGCTGATCTCCTGGAATGGATGTTTAATAACATGCATTTTCAGCCACACCCGGACACTCCGCATGCCTTGCAGAATCTGATGGGACGACGACCTGTGCGCAGCGTGGCCGCATTGGACCTCGAAGCTCCTGAAGTGCTAGATGAAGAACATGAAGAGTAGTTGTACTAGTGAGCAGTGGGTGCGTGCTTGGGGAAGTTCCGCATGCAAGCGCAGCGGGTGAATATATGTGAGCATTTCCCTATATAAATGGACATCGAGAAGCACGCGCAATCCCCTCTATTTTTCCTGCGAATTCTCTGTTGTCGGCCGAAGAGGATGACTTTGTGCATGGGATATTCATCAATGTTCATGGTCACGGAAGATGGGGACTTGTCTGTCTATGGCAGCAATTACTTTGGCCAATTAGGGATAGACGGCACAGATAAGGTGGAGCATCCCACGCTGATTGACAAGCGCGCGTTTGGCGGGTGCGACGTCGTGATGGTGTCAGCCGGACTGCTACATTCCGCTTGCGTAACCAGCACTGGCAAATTGTGGATGTGGGGGAGGGGCTTATTTCGTGAGCAGCTCGCACCAACCCAATCCCGCGTTCCAATGCAAGTATTTCCACTATCACCTGTTCTCATGGTGGCGTGCGGGGACGCTTTCACGATGATCTTGACACGGGCCAAAGAGATTTGGACTTGTGGAGAGGGAGACCACGGACAGTTGGGGCACAACGATACAGGCTCCAGGACCGAGTTCACACTCATTGACCAAGAACGTTTCGGGGACGGAGCTACTGTGAAAATGATTGCTGTCGGGTATCTCCACAGCATGGCAATCACACAGACGGCAGCAGGTGACGATACCCTGTGGACTTGGGGCAAAAATCATACAGGAGAACTTGGACGCGGCAACATTAGTGGAGGTCAGCTGGTGCCAGTAGCGATACCCGCAACAACATTTGGCGGAACATACCCGGTGTCGATGGACGGAGGGGGGCATCATACCTTGGTTGTGACAGCAGACGGCTCATTATGGAGTTGTGGAGGAAACCATTGTGGACAGTTGGGATTGCATCGCGATATGTTGGAAGCGCTGGCGCTGTCTCCTGTGACCACACTACAGAGAGTGGTAGGACCCGATTTTGCAGACGGCCGCGGTGTACTTATGACAGCATGTGGCAGCCATCACTCGGTAGTGCTCTGCAAGAACCAAACCGTATGGGTTTGTGGGCTTTGTACAACACTTTTGGGCAGAACTACTCGCGAGGAGTACACGTGGGCACTGACTTTAATCGATCCGGCGCTCTTTGCACACAAGGCAATATTGTTAGTGGCAGCGGGTCCCCCTGGTTGCGGTGTAGTCACCGAGGACGGCGGCGTGTTCTTGTGGGGAGACGTTGTGCCGAACATGCACGCTCCGAAGCTTCACGCACGCATTGGCCGCTGGCACGACCTGCGAGAAGAAGACACCCTTGCTTTTGTGATGATGCAGGATGCACGTTTGGGTGCCTCGGCGTCTGTTGTTGCGAGGAGTCTCGATGACGACCTGCTGCGATGGATGTTTTGTAACATGCATTTCCGTCCACGCGCAGACACTCCGCGTGGCTTGCACAATCTGATGGGACGACGACCTGTGCGCCGCGTCGCCGCATTGGACCTCGAAGCTCCTGTGGTGCTAGACGACGACGATGAAGAGTAGTGGTAAAAGCACATAACGAACAAAGCGCAAACTGGGACATTGATTATTCAGGGAGAGGCGTTGCATTGTCTGGGCCTATATAAATAAGGGAACCAGACACGAATGTCTCAGATCACTAGCTTACCATAAAACATATCTTGCTCGTTTGGAATGCAGAACGGGGGGCGTACTGTGCTTGCCCCAACGTGTGACTGCACTCGGTGCGAATCTTTGGCAGAATACGGAGGGGTGTTGTCGCACAACTTTCCTGCTGTCCCTCTTCAACCACACCTTTTCAATAATGAAGCTGTTCGGGGATTTTTCCAACGCCGTCCTGGCCAACCTTTACCCTCTCCTTTTGCAACGTCGGTGTATACACAGCCTGGCACTGCGCCAAGACCTGTGCACGCGCAACACCAACAGCAAGCACTTGCAGACTATTATGCGCAAGGGCATATGCAGCACACAACACCGTCGAGTGGCAGTTTCGCCATGCCCATGACGCCACACCCGCATGCCCTACAATATGACGGCGGATTGCCCGCATATCAATACGACGGCAGTTATGGTGGACTGCCCTTGTTTGAAGACGCAGGGTTTCCGGAATATGGCATTGCACCGCATGTTGCTTCTTTACCTCCCGTAATGTATGCTTCGCCACCACCCGTAATGTATGCTTCGCCACCACCCGTAATGTATGCTTCGCCACCACGGTCATTGCGGTCGATGACGAGTGCATTCGACTCGCCACCCGGTGCTTCGTCGTCGCAGCAAATTCCGACCATGAGTATTGCAGAACGTCACTATGAAGCGAAGCGCAGAAACAACCACGCCGACGAAATGCGAGACGGTGACGACGAGCTTGAGCGGCAAGTGCATATGACGAGACTGCGTGAGGTAGCCCGACAGTCGTTGGATCTTCCAGGTGCAGCTGAGGGTTTGCAAACGCCTCGCCGTGCGCCTCGATACGACGGCAAGAAGAGGGATCGCGGGTGAATTCAGCAGGGGTATAGCCCACATGTAAGAGCAGGGTCCACCCAACTGATAGAACTTGTTGAAATTTTATCGCAATCGTTAGCGTGAACTCTTCGTATTTATGAAACACCGTATGTTTGCGCAGGGACCACTTGAAATTAATACTTACACTATATAAATAGACTAATGCACATTGTGTTGATGGGTACATGTCTACACAGTGCAACTTGTCCCCAACGTCATTTTCGTGCTGTGTGTGTCTAGAAGACAACAAATATAACGAAGAAGACGATCCACAAACGTATAAAGATTACTTGCAATGGGTCAAAAAACACCGGACAAATTATATACAGAGTCCGATTGCCCTTCACATCTGTGCGAAGCATCACAAGTGCTCGCCAGAGCTGTATGATTCGGTCCGACAGCAAGCGATCGAAAAAAGAGGTCTCGACACGTACCCGATAGCGTGTCCTGTCTTGGGGTGTGCGGAAAGATTGATACAAAATCCAACATCGCATAAATTGTGGGGCTTTCTAGTGGAAATATGTAAGAATGGTCATTTAATCGATTTTGACTGCTACCACAAGACGATGTTAAATCGAATCACATCCTGCCCACTGTGCCGCGAACCTATACGTCTTGAATCCGTGCATTGTATCCCAACTGTCCCCATTATTTCACCACACATATTACCTGGGTGTCGAGCCCTCGATGCTATGGGGGCTTTCCTCGACCTGGCGTTGGTGGAGGAAGAGGCACGTGGCACGGGGATTTCAAAGGACCCTTTGAATGAGGATGAGTCGATGCTGTGGCTGGTTCCAAGAGAATACGTGTCGTATGAAGATTTCCCATCGATGATACGGGAAATTTTCATCGATACACGACACAATTCACCTTTGCCTGGCATGCGTGAGAAAGTTGCACTTGTTTTCATTTTAGCACAAAACACCGACGACTACATGATATTGGTGGAACTGGTGGCAAGTTTTTTGGAGGACTGGGAATTGGTGAAGGGTGTGATTGATGTTGTTATACCATGCGGACAACTGGCCTTCTACAAGATCAAAAAAAATCTTGTGCAAACACTAATTGCGATTCAATGCATGATTCTTCCGAATAATAAGCTGCACGAAAATGTGGTCCAGAAAATGCAACTCGTCTTAACTATTCTCAGGTCTGCCGACAACTTTGTTGGGCGAAAGTGGTTGTCTATTCATACCGAGGAACAGGATACACACGTGTACACATCTGTCATAGATGAAGTTGTGCCAGATGTCCCCGCGCTCCCCGACGTGGCGAATTCAAGCGGACCCATAGCAGGACTGCCACTACCGCCAGACTAATCACTCGAGTTATATTGTAAGCACAAGCTGAAGAACGCACGGTAACAGACGATCAATTATTTATTATTGCACAATAGAGTATTGCAGAACGTCACTATGAAGCGAAGCGCAGAAACAACCACGCCGACGAAATGCGAGACGGTGACGACGAGCTTGAGCGGCAAGTGCATATGACGAGACTGCGTGAGGTAGCCCGACAGTCGTTGGATCTTCCAGGTGCAGCTGAGGGTTTGCAAACGCCTCGCCGTGCGCCTCGATACGACGGCAAGAAGAGGGATCGCGGGTGAATTCGGCACAATCATTTCATGCATCTGCGATGCCGTAAACGTTTTACATTATTAAGGGGTTCCAATACTGCATACCGCTGCCCTGTGATGTCCGAGTCATCACATCATATATGTATATAAGCGGCCTGCCGTGGAGTACAAACACCCGCATGGCCATCGCGCTGGGTAGGTATAGCACCGTCGTTGTGACTGAGGATGGCGACATATTCTCCTGTGGGGACAACTCGTGCGGGCAACTCGGGCTGGGTCACTACGTGGGCCAACAGAAGCCGGTGCTTGTCAACGATACAGAGAATGTATTCAAGGGCGAAGATGCTGTCATGGTGGCCGCTGGTCGTGTGCACGCTGCGTGTGTGACAAGCGACGGTTGTGCGTGGATCTGGGGGAACGAGTGTGCGAGCACACACACTGCTGATAACGGTTTCCAGACAACCGCGAATGCACTGCGTCCTCGCCTCATTTACACACCCGCGGGCGTGGGTCGCACCGCGGCTGTAATGATGGCGTGTGGACATAATTTCTCTCTTCTGTTGACAGAGACAGGTGAAGTGTGGGGTATGGGTGACGATGAAAATGGGTGTCTGGGGCGAGGGCCAGACGATGATGTGACCAACAAGTCGATCATGGCACGGATTAACCCGGTATACTTGGGTGGAGTGGACAGTGAGAGGAGACCACTTGTTCACATTGGTATGATAGGAGTCGGCGACTATCACAGTTTAGCTGTGGAAAGTAATGGCGGGCGTTTATGGACATGGGGTAGAAACTCGGCAGGGCAATTGGGTCACGGCAACCATGGATGCACGACGAATCGCTATTTGCCGACGGAAATCAACAAACACACTTTCGACGTGACCACAGGACAAACTGTGACAGCCGACCCTGTAGTTTTTGTTGACGGAAGCGCAGCGACAACCATGGTTGTCACGGCGAGTGGTGCAGTGTGGGGGTGTGGAGACAACCAGACGGGCGAACTGGGACTCGGGGAACGGAGGAGATATGATACTATGCAGCGTGTTGCTGGGCACGAAACTCTGGGAGCAGGAGGCGCGCGCACCGTGAGCTGTGGTCCCAAGCACGCTTTGGTCGTCACGCATACCAACAATGTCTGGAGCTGTGGACGTGGCATTGATCCGCTACTCGGTACAGGTATGCATCAGCAGGACAGTCTTGTGTTGACACCTCTGAACAGAGAGGACTTTGACGATGCGGATGTGGCGATTGCCGTCGCTGGTAGCACACATTCGGCGGCTGTGACCACGTCGGGACGCATGTACTCATGGGGACTCTCGTCGCCGCACAGGGTGCATAATGGCATGGGACTCGATTGCACGCAAAATCAGTGGACGCCCTGTGCGATCGCGTCTTGCGAGATGCGACGGGAGCGCGTCGGCCGATGGCATGCGACGAGGGATGCTACGATCATTGCATTTCTCTTGGGTCAGCATAATCGCCTGGGCATTCTCGCGAGCAACCGGGGTCTGTGCGAGGGGACGCTCACAATAATTCTGGAGAATCTCAGGTTCAAATGTCGAGAGGGCACTTCCAAAGGGCTGGCGCGCTTGATGGGCTTCAGTGCTTCGTAACACATACACACGCATGTCACAGACAAACCGATGTTGAACCGCATTTGTGGCATTGCCGTCATATATTTGATTCCATACAGACATACAAACATGCGTAGAATGCAACAGACAACTTCGATTGCCCTACACACACACACTACCAGGGATAATACTCATCCAGAACCATAATGGTGCCATTCGGCCGCAAAACCAGGAATTTCTCATAGATTGGGTCGCCACGCCAGTCGCCAGCACGAAACTGTCCTCTCTCGCCCAGAAAAGGCTCGAAACGACCCCACGTTTCCTCGTGCGTACCCTCGACGTAACTGATATAATCTACACTCCACTTGTAGTGCATCAGCACGCGATCCTGTACTTCCGTGGGTAACTTTTTCCAGTCTAGCATGTCGCACTGACTACAAGGGCGTCCGCGGCGGCGGGGGACAGTGTGGTGGTGCTGTGCTGGCAAAATCCACATGGCGCACCCATCATGGCATTGATCGCATAAATACCGTTGCAAGGTTCACGTGCACCCAAACTGGATCTCGAAGCGCGTGCGAATCTAATAAATACACATTTGCTGCATTACCGGAGTCGGGTGATGTTTGTATTTATGCACGGTTTAATGCATTTTTCCCGAATAACGTTGCAAAACTAAGCTCCTGTGATTATATAAATGCCTGCAAGTTCGGGTCAATGCATCGGCACGTCTTGCATAGATGGTGTCACACAACAACACCTTTACATTATGCGAAGCTGCCAGCCGCTGAGGGTGTCAGCACCGACGTGTCAGCACCGAAGTGTACTATATAAATTACCCTTGGACACACAGCACTTTCCCAGTGTGTAGTCAAGAAACCGTCAAGATGGCCGTGGCAGACGGCATGGGCTTCACTGTGGTACTGACAGAGGATGGTAGCGTGTGCACGTTTGGACAAAACAATGTGGGCCAGCTAGGGGTAGGCCACTCAAGGCCTATGTGTGGACCCACCATTCTCGACAATTTGCAAAATTTTGGGGGGCAAGATGTCGTCATGGTGGCGGCGAGCTATAAAAACAGCGCCTGCGTGAGTGCCGATGGGGCTGTTTGGACGTGGGGGGACAATTCGTGCGGTCAACTGGGACGCGATGGCCACATTCCCTTCTCCCACACTCCTGGGAGACTCGACCCTGTGCTTTTTGGACGCTCGCCAGCGCAGATGGTGTCATGCGGCCCCTGTTATATCTTGATTCTCAACTCACTAGGAGAGGTGTGGGCGTGCGGCTTGAACTATTGTGGACAGCTGGGACTTGGTCATCAGAACAACGAGGGGGTGTTCATGCGCATCAACCCCGATTGTTTTGGCGGCACGCCCGTTACAATGATTGCTTGTGGGTGGTTCCACAGCATTGCTTTAGTACGCGGAGGACGCGAGCTCTTTGCCTGGGGATGGAATAATTTTGGACCGCTCGGTGTCGGTGTGGGCATTTCAGCGAGCACCGACTTGCACGACCCAATTCGCTGCGCACATTATTGGGTCCCGACGCGCTCGAACACCGCCGCTGCTTTGGGCGAGGCGAAGATTGTCTTCATCAGTGCGGGCAACGATTTGACAATGGTGGTGTCGGATTCTGGGGACCTGTGGGGGTGTGGCAATGGCAGGCACAACGCGTTGGGTCTAGGCGACGATGCTGTACACCTCCAGTTCCAGCGGGTAGGGGGTGAGACACGCTTTGGTAGCGGTGGTGTGCGTATGGTGTCGTGCGGTAACCAGTATTCTCTCATTGTCGGGAAAAATGGATCTGTGTGGAGCTGTGGCAGCGGATCATATGGTGCTTTGGGAACGGAGATGATGTCGTCGGATGGTGTACGTCAGCGCGATAATGCGCAACCGATATTGCTGAACCGCGCAATGCTGTGCGATAGTAATGTGGTTGTAGTTGCTGCGGGGCAGCACTCGGTCGCCGCCACTGCGCACGGTCGTCTTTGCTTGTGGGGTAATTGTCATGGCGCAACACCTGCCGGCACACCACCAGTGACAAGGTGGATGCCGACAGCGCTCTGCATACAACGACTGCATGGTGCGCGCATAGGCCGGTGGCACGACGCGCCTGCCGAAATGCAGCTTGCCTTTGCCATGTGTACGCACGATGAATTAACTGTTGTCGGTGGTCGCACGGCCTTGTGCGGCATAAAAGAAGACTTGCTACGGCACTTGTGTGACCTTATGCGCTTCGCACCGCGAGAGGGCGCGTCACAGGCTTTGCGGCATCTGCTCGGTATTTTGTGAGAACGAACTCGTTCCAGTGAGATGCACCGTGTGAAACCTCTAAAATGACACACACATACACACATGCGCGTGTACTAAAATCGAAATAAAGTCATGTCGTGCTGTTGTTCTTGCTGGAGTTGGTGGTGTTGACCGCAATCATCGTGGTGTTGACAGCATTTACCCAGACGTGTGGCTGTGTTTTGGCTGTAACGTAGTACTTCTGTAACACGGATTCGATCCTCCTACGAGCAAAC
>Ga0209284_10004027_pt1 | contig 17095 bp, 9 predicted proteins | sample FRY03_FD_187211 | JGI IMG/M metagenome (GOLD analysis project Ga0209284, IMG submission 187211) | Freshwater microbial communities from Lake Fryxell liftoff mats and glacier meltwater in Antarctica - FRY-03 (SPAdes) (version 2) | ecosystem: Environmental > Aquatic > Freshwater > Ice > Glacier... | reverse complement strand
AACATAGTCTTCGTTCGTAATACCAAATTCAACGGGTTCTGTTCTTTCTTGAAAAGTTCCAAATAATTTGTCCCAAATAACAAAAGTGGAACCGTAATTTTTATCTATATATATATTATTTTTTCCATGATGTACACTGTGGAGAGTAGGTGTTATAAGAATTTTTTCTAAATATTTCATGCGAGGAAAGTTCTGTGTATGTTGAAAAAAATCATAGATGCCTGAAATTTTAAATGTTAGTATAAGTACAAATGGAGAGAATCCTATAAGAGGAAGAACGATCCAAAATGGGATCCTGTTTAAACCCTGGAACGGCGATGTTCTGAAGCCATTTGAAAAGTTAAAGTGATCGGAAGAATGATGTGTGAAATGCCCGGCCCACAGAAAGTTAATTTCATGTGAAAATCGATGGTACCAATAGGAAATAAAATCTATGGCTAAATATGCCAATATCCACTGAAGCCAAGTGTTTTCAAATTCATACCATCTGTAATTTTCATATACATAGCTAAGCACAAAGTAAAACATCAAGTAACCTATAATCGAAAACAACTGATCAATAGCTCCAATAGCCAAGTTTATTGCAGTATTGCGGTGACTGTATAATTTTTTCCCCTGCTTGTTAGAAATATACCATTCTATAAAAGCGATAAATAAAAATACTGGTAATAATAAAGCAATATCATTGATCATAATCCTATAAAGGTAATAGTTTTCTTCTTCAACTCAGTAAAAAGATACTTAGCTTCAAGTAATTATGTAAATGTTTTTAAATAGTAGTTAAAGTGTGACGGTCGCCTACTCGTGGCAAAATGAGCAATAGTCAGCAATCAGTAGTTTTTTGATGCTCCTGAACCATCATTTCAGCCTGCCTCATTGCAAGCATTGCTTTTTTCTTTTTAGAGCACGGATTCGTAAGATTTAAAAGATAAATGTGGATTTACATTATTCTGATTTAATACTCCAACTCGTCAATTTACTCATAACTTGGGGGTGTAGGCCGATAGCTATCGGGCGAAGACGATTCGAGTCCTTCAGCCTCATAACTTGAAACTCTCCGCTCAAAACTCACTGCACACCGCTCATAGCTCATAGCTCAAAGCTCACCGCCTCTCCTGGCACAACTCAATCAACACCCCATTACTACTTTTCGGATGTAAAAAACAAATGAGTTTATTGTCGGCGCCTTCTTTTGGTTCTTTGTTAAGCAAAATAAATCCTTCGGATTCGAGGCGTTTCATCTCAGCGTAAATATCATCTACATCAATGGCTACATGATGTATACCTTCGCCTTTTTTCTCTATGAATTTTGCAATGGGTGAATCAGGACTTGTGGCTTCGAGTAATTCAATCTTATTCGGACCTACTTGAAAAAAAGATGTTTTGACACCTTCGGAAACTACTTCTTCAATTTTATAATGCGGAGTATTGAAAAGTTTCGCGAATAATATATTTGACTCTTCTATCGATTTTACGGCAATGCCGAGATGTTCAATTTTATTCATAAAGCAAATTTAAGCTTATTTGTGAAGCCACGAGTCTGTTCAATTGCGATCATTTGATTTCCTCGCCTTCATCGTTCTTTGGGATGAAATTATAATGGATAAATGGTGTAGTCAGAATTGTTGTTTCTGATGATGCTTCCACAGGACGTGCACTTCCCTCTAAATTTTTATCTTCACTTTCATCGAAGCTTCCATCTTCGTAAGATTCGATGATTTCATTTCCTTCCGCATCGTAAATTTTATCATCTTCCAATTCATCTTCCCACACATATTTTGGTCTTTGCGGACCTTCATGTCTAAACATCCACGATAAAAGCAATCCTGCAAATCCCCCAAAAAGATGTCCTTCCCAACTCATGTCTTTAAACCAAGGGAAAATTCCCCAAATCATTCCGCCGTACAGAAAAATAATAATCATACTTACCGCCATCATACTTCTCCATTTTCGCCAGATGCCACTGAAGAAAATAAAAGAGGCAATTCCATACACCATTCCACTGGCACCAATATGATAGGAGGGTCTTCCGCCCAACCAAAGCCAGGTCCCTCCAATAAGCCAGAGCAGTACAAATACTTTCAATGACACATCCTTGTAGAAATAACGCAATAATGCCATCAACACAAATAACGGTACCGCATTGGAGAAAAGATGATCGTAGTCTTTGTGGATGAGCGGGAAAGTTAAGATGCCTCTAAGCGCATCAATCGATCTTGGAAAAACACCCCAAGTGGCGAAACTGACTTGATTACTGACTTCAAAATATTTAATAAAAGCAATAATCGCTACAAACAAAGCCCCGGGAATAAATGCGGATATAATATTTTTTACTTCGGGTTTCATGATGCTAAATTAGTGCTTATTGTTTAGTTCTGATTCATCGAATCATTTAGAAAAGTATGGTTGGACTTTCTAAGGACGATTCATTCGTATAAATATTTTACATTTGCGCCATGCACTTGTCCTTACAACATCGATTTACAGGTCACCATGGTTCCGTTTATGCTTTGGAATCGGGAATGGAAGCCGATGCATTTTTTTCTGGAGCGGGCGATAAGGTAGTGGCAAAGTGGAATGTAAATCATCCCGAGGAAGGAGGTTTAATTGCCAAAGCCACCGATTCCATTTATTGTTTGCGATTGTTGAAGGAACAAAATCGATTGCTTATCGGACAAGGAAGCGGAGGCATGCACGTAGTCCATCTTTTGGAAAATATAGAAGAACGTTTGTTAAAGTTGCACGATGCTCCCATTTTTACCATTGCCCATAGTCCATTGAATGGCCTACTTATTACGCTAGGTGGAGATGGGCTGATTAGCGTGTTGAATGCTCAAAGTTTGGAAGTAGTGCAGAGGCTCCGCTTAACGGATAAAAAATTGCGTTCCTTGGTTTTTAATAAGGCAGAGTCTTTGGCGTATATTGGCTGTGGAGATGGGAGTGTAGTATGTCTTTCTATTCCCGACATCAAAATTACGCATCGTTTTCAAGCGCATGGATTAGATTTTTCTGTGAATGCTTTGTGCTTATCACCCGATGGAATTTTTTTATTAAGTGGATCACGTGATGCACATTTGAAAGTTTTTGATTTGGAGAATTTCGAGGAAGTGAAATCAATACCCGCGCATAATTTTGCAATTTATGATATCGTTTTTGAACCTTCCGGAAAATATTTCGCTACAGCGAGTAGAGATAAATCTGTAAAAATTTGGGATTACGAATTGATGAGTGTTTTGGAGCGACTCGAAGGCAACGACGGTAAAGGACACATCAACTCTGTCAATAAATTGATGTGGATGCAAGATGGAACTCTGCTTTCTGCCGGCGACGATCGTGCGATTCAATCCTGGAAAATTTAATTTTGTACTCATCAAAGATTAATATATTGAATTTGTTAATGCAGGTGTTTCGCGAAGAGAAGCAGAGTCGCAGTTTTAAAATTGCAATGAAGGAATTCAGCTGTAGTGAATATATATCCAACATCATCTAATTTCTTGTCTGATTGATTTCTTAGTTTGTTATTTTGGTTTGGGCTGCATTTAAAAATGAGTGGAATTTGTTCATTGTGTTTTTATAATGACAATAATGTTCCGAGCATTTTGTTTTTTTAATTTAAAGTTCAGCGTCTCTGCATCATTCATGTGCTTGATAATTTTTACCTTTAATATCTATTGTAACGATAAATTAATAGGATAGAAGTTTGAATAAATATTTCCCGGATTTATTTTTGGGTTCAAAACAATTTCATAGTCAAACGCAGATCATTTTTACGAAAAAATTTATAAAATGAAGAATAAAAAACCCCGAAAATTTCTTTCCGGGGTTTTCGTAAATGGATGATTTTATTTTGATTTAATCAACCATCAATATAATTTGTTGTTTTTGATTTTCCATCTCCACAGAAACAAAATAGATGCCTTTTGAAAGATGATCGAGTTGGATGTTTTCTACCTGAATTCCTGCTTGCACATGTCCATCTTTTACATATATCGTTCGTCCGATATTATCATACAGGTAAATTGTAAAATCACTTTCTTTGATGACATTAAATTGAACGTTTACCATGGTCTTCGCCGGATTCGGATAAACATTTAAGTGCATGGAAAGCGGATCGCTATTTTTTGCACAATTGTACATTGTAATTCCACTGAATGTTCTTATTGGACTTGAACCGCAATTATTGGAGGTGCTTACTGATATACTTTGGTTAGCGAATGCAGTTCCTAACCATTGCACCGTTACATTTTTGGATCCCTGTCCTGCACTCACCATACCTCCTGCAGAAATGACCCATAGGTAATTTGTTGCGCCGGTAACAGTATTTACGCTATAATTTGAGCTGCTATTAGTACAAATTAAGTTTGTTGTATTCGCAATTAAACTTGAAACAGCAGGTCTTCCACTTAAATTTAAGGTTCGGGTTAAACTTTGTCCACAAGCATTGATTGCTTTTACAGTGATAGTTCCGGTTGAGAAATTAGCGAAATTAACAACTATTGAATTGCTTCCGGCACCGGAAACAATAGTGCCAACATTACATGACCAAGTATAAGAGGTGGCATTAAGTACTGCCGGAATAAAGTAATTTACCCCGCCAGCATTACATAGGCCGTTGGTGATTCCTGTGATATTGTTTGGCGCAGCGGGCACGTTTAATGTTAATGCTTTAGATCGAGCCGGACTTTGGCCGCAAACATTACTCGCTTTTACAGTTAGTGAACCTCCCATATAACCTGCAACAAATTGTGCAGTGATTATATTAGTACCGTGGCCACTAATAATATTGACACCCGATGGGAGAGTCCAAACATACCCAGAGGCTCTTGCAACCTTCGCAATACTAAATATAGCCACATCTCCTTCACAATTTTTACTAGGACCTGATACAGATGGTGGAGTAACCGGAGTTGCCACCTGAAAATCAATGATGATACATGTGCTCATACTTTCTGCACACGAGTCAATACCTTTTACACATACATTTCCTGAAATCCCGCTTTGTATTGAGGTGTTGGTCCAGCTAACGATTATGGAGTTAGTTCCTTGTCCTGAACTGATCGTACAACCAGACGGAACTGTCCATACATACGAATTCGCTTCAGGAAAAGTAGAAATACTAAATACACGAGATCCAGCTATTCCAGGTACACAACCCTGAGCAGAACCACCGCCAACAGCAATGGCGCCAGGCGTGATGTTTACGATTGGAGAAGTGCCACTTATTAATTCACCATTTACATAATTCACAACATAATTAGATGGTGTTTGCATTAGTAAGTTGGAAGGAACAATGCTATAAGTTCCTGCAGACAGTCCACCCGGAAGAACGGGAACATTTAATGAATCAAATAGATTAAAGTTGGGACCGCCTATGACTAAATTGCTGTCGGCATCATGATAACGATAACCAGCCAGTACATATGTATAAGGATCTAAAATTCCATCACAGGAAACATTTTGATCGACGGGAGTAAGTGTCAATTCAGCAGGAACTATGGTAAGTGCACCTAGCTCATAACTGATATCGAAATTCTCATTCAGTAATGCTCCCGGAACAATGGAATGAACACCTACTTCTAATCCTGTAATTAAATTGATGGAATTAAAGGTGAGGGAATCATCGGCAGGTGCATCAACATCATCTTCGTCAATAATAATGAACATGTCATCGTCGTTTTCATCAGCAACCGTTTCGCCGTTCACCAATGCTCTTCCGTTTACTAAAGCTCTTGCATTGACGAGTGCACGACCGTTTACAAGCGCTCTTCCATTTACCAAGGCTCTTGCATTCACCAAAGCACGACCGTTCACCAAAGCTCTAGCATTCACGAGAACTGTAGTGTCATTGTCATCTTGATAATTGAATACCGATGCAACGGCAACATCTACAATATGATTTGTATCTAATGTGTAAGATCCATTTACTAAGGCGCGTGCATTTACTAAAGCTCTTGCATTTACTAAGGCTCTAGCACTTGCCATACAGCTTAGTTGATCAATATCGGCATTTACCAATGCTCTTCCATTCACTAACGCTCGCGCATCTACCAAAGCAACTTCAGAAGCTAAATCGATTTCATGTGCAGTTTTGATTTCATTCGCGAAAGCAACTTGCTCAAGAGCAGAAATCATGGAGTCGGGGTAGGTATACGTGAATTGCAATTCTTCAATAAGATCACCATACGTAATGATTGTGTCGTTTGGTTTAATCACCAATGGCATTTTTTGAACTGACAATACACCATCCGTAAATTTATAGTTGTAGAATTCTGCCAGTGTTAATGAAGCTGGCAATGATAAGTTGATTACATTGGATGCAGGACGTATATAATACAATCCGGTATTGCTTGCACTGGTGGCTGAGCTGGTAAAAGTAACATTGTTGTCTAATCCTAAATCAGCAAGTGTTAATCCGGTACTAGCAAGAGGCTGGCCGTTTACGGTCACTGTTGAACTAAATGTAGGCAACTGCTCGCCGTACTTTTTGATTTTATTCTCTGCCGTAACAACTATATTGCTCACAGGAATTCCTAATAAAAACAAGGAGTCGGAAACACCACCATCCAATCCGGATGTTGAAATTGGAGGATTGTAAATACGCAGTGGCGGATTTCCAATAAACACCGGAATGTTTACACTCAATAAACCTGAATTTAATATCGTTGCCGAAAGAGTATCATAACGGAAAATTACTTTCGCATCGTTGCTGAAGAACTTTCCTGTTACCAATACCTCTACTGCTTGAATGCCTGGAGTAAATGCTGAATCTGCGAGTGATCGATTAAATGCAATGGGAGCAGGTCGTCCCAAAGTATTAAGTGCAGAATCTGCTTGTACAAAGCCAAAACCTGAAATCGCATCATGACCCGGAGTGTACATATCAAGAGAAGAACTTAAAAGTAAGCTTTTCATTTGCGCCGGGCTCATTGCAACATTGTTAAACTTTTTATTTGCTTCTTGCAATAGTGCTGCAACAGCTGCGATGTGTGGTGCTGCGCAAGAAGTTCCAAAGAAATTCGGGAACAAATCTCCATCAATATTTACTCCGCCCAATGCAACTGTGGTATTCACGCCATTTGGCCCCATGATATCGGGTTTTTGACGCACGGTTCCTTTTACTTCTACGCCACCGCGCGATGAAAACGAAGCAGCAGTTGGCGGATTGACGCCGAATGCAGGAGTGTTAGTATATAATACCGCACCTACAGCAATTGCTCCTTCTGAGTTAGGCTGCCCAACTACAGTGGATCCTCCATTGGTGTATTCGTTGATAATAGCATCACCACGGAAGATGATATATTTAAATTTAACATTATTGCTTCCCCATTTGCGGGTAATCATAATGTTCGCATTGGTATTTCCTCTTACAACGAATGGTAAAACTTCTAATGGATCACCCCAAATATTATTTCGGTTAAATCCAAACAAGCGATTGCCCAAATTGTCGATCAGATAAATGTCGAGATCATTCATTACACCCGGCAATTGTCCAAGTGAATAAATGGAATCTTGCCATTGCAATACGATGGTATAAGTGCCTTGTTTAAGAGTAATGTTTTGATAAATATCTCCACCGCCAAAATTGTGTGCTGTTCCGGTATAACCTGACGGTGCAGGAACAGGATTGAAAATACCTTCATAGGATGCAGTTCCAAAATTTCCTGCCGCAGAAATATAAGTAGTTCCATTTGCTACTGCTTTGTCTACAGCTTTTGAAACAACTCCATCATCAAAGAAGGGTTCAGTGATATAAGTTACATCATCAACAATGATATCACAACCGACAGAATCTAATGCATGAATTCCTTCAGCAAAATTTCCAGCACTAACAAATCCCGAATGGAAAGCTAATTCTGCTTTCGGAGCAATATCATGAATGATTTGTAACATCGCTCTTCCTTCATCGCTTCTTCTTCCGTAAGGATATTCTTGTACAACTTGAACAGGTGTTGTGAAATTTGGATTGTCTACACCCGGTAAATCACCGTTCAAGATGTCGGTGCCGGCAGGATTTCCAAAGAGTGAATTATAACTATCTGAAATCACTCCAATTTTTATTCCTTGCCCGTAAACATTCCATGCCAACGTTGCCGTATCAGAACGCATAGAAACACTACCTAATGTACTAGTGAGGCCGGTGGTAATGTTATTTGTATTGGCAAGACTTCCAGCAATAGGTGGATAGTATGGTCGAACATAATTTATCAATGTAGTAAGAGAATCTAATTTTGAAAGATTTGCAATTGGGATGAGTCCTGTGATAATAAAACTAGTATCACCATTATCAATGAAATCGCTCATTGCATAATTTGGCGTTTGCATCAATACGAATACACTATCGTGTTTACCAAAATCACAAATTATTTCTATAAGAACTTTGGTGCTGTCAATTAGGAAAACCGTATTGTTAGCAGTAATTGTATCTGAAATGGTAGTCGTAGTCGCCAATTGGAATAATTCCGAACCGATAAGGTTAGGAACTAATCCGGCAACTGGTGGAGTATAGTAGGGAACAATGCATGGCTCAGTTTCCATCACCATAACAATTGAAGCAACAGTTGAACATCCAAGTAGATTCGTAACCGTTACAGAATATGTTCCTGCAATAGTTATTGTGATATGAGTATCTGTTGAGTTGCCTGTTGACCATAAATAACCATAGCCCGGAACCGAATCTACACTTAATATAGTAAATCCAATATCTGGGCAAAGTAAGCTGGAAGTATTAATTGTAACAGGAGGTGCACTATCAGCGGGCACAACGATGACCGTATCAGTGATACATACTCCATCGTTTACTGTTAGTGTATAAGTGCCCCCGGGAACATTCGAGAAGTATCCAAAATTATTTCCGGCACTGTACGAAGTACCTACTAAATTGTAAATGTCATTAATATCTTCTGCTCCACCTCCTAAAGTATTATCTACATCCAGCTGACCAAAATAACCAAGGTCCACAAAGCCGGTGGCCTGTCCGTTACATCCTGCATTTCCAATGGTTAGTGCACTGAAATCAAAAGGGGCATTGATGTAGATAGTGATGGTGTCACTGTAAGTGCAACCATGTACGTCTATAGCAGAAACAGTATACGTAGTTTCAGATGTAGGCGAAATTGTATTCGCTTGGGTCAATGGTCCATTACTCCATGAGTAAGAAGCAAAGCCTGGTGTAGCATTTAATGTAATCGAATTGCCGACACAAATATTCCAGTTGAAACTTGGTCCTGCATAAACTTGATCGTAAACTACGGTAACAGCTGGGGAGTATGCAGAACAAAGACTTGATGTTATTTGCACATCATAAGTATATTCAACTCCTACTGTGATAGACGCTGAACTTTCTCCTGTTGACCATAAATACGAATCATAAGACATTGCATCTATTTTTCCAATAGCTACTGCATCAATTTCATTCCAGTCCAACACGGCCGGTGAATTCATAGCTATTCTTATTTCTGAAACATTATATGATGTTGTGGGGAAAGTAATATGAAGAATATTGATGGCATCGGCTTTTTGTCCGGCACTCGCAGTGTACACTACATCGAATAAAGAAGTATTTGGATTTTTTACATACACCGTGTCAATAGAGCCGGCAGAATAGGTTTCATATATATCAATGAAATTAATGGGTGCAGGATCGGCGAAAGTCACTTCGATAAATTCTCTTTGGTTGTCTTGTCCTAGAGGTGACCAAGCATTTTCATTATCACCGTAAGAAGTAACGTCAGGTGCGCCTAGAATTCGTGCTGCTGAATAACTTGTGTTAGAGTATTCTGAACTGAAGGCAGTAACGGCAGTGGCATAACGCAAAGAAGTTAATTGCCCAACGCCAAGAGCAATTGTTTCATTGTTGCAAGTAGGAAGCTTTAAAGTAGAGTAGGTAATAACAGGTGGATATAAAAGACCATCTTCATCAAAACTCAAATCGCAATCATCATCAATTCCGTTGCAAGCTTCTGTTGCACCCGGATAAACAGTGCTGTCAGCGTCGTTACAATCGGTATTATTATTCACGCCACAAGCTATTGGGCTTCCTACACCAAAACCATCATTATCTAAATCCACATATAATAATTGAGTATCGTCACAGTCCGTATTGTCAATTACATAACCCGGTGAAGGTCCATTACAAGTGTATTCAGAAGAATCTAAATCACCAAAACCATCTCCGTCATTATCTTTAAAATAGAAATCGAAACTGAGGTAATCGTCAATGCTTTGATTACAATCATCATCAATTCCATTACAAACTTCAATTGCAAATGGATAAATTAAGTCACTGTTATCATCGCAATCCGTGTTGTCAGGAACTCCGCACGCAACTGGCAAGCCTGCGCCATACCCATCTTCGTCGCTGTCTTGGTATTGCAATTCTGTATCATCACAATCAGAGAAGTTATCTACATATCCAAACGGTGCACCGGCACAAGCAATGGTGTCAATATTAGTATCTCCATAACCATCTCCATCTGCATCTAAATAATAGGGTGCACCCGGGTCGACTGCTACCGTTACTTGAGTACAAGCTCCCGGAATAACACATCCACCTTCACCACGTACATAATAAGTGGTCGTGGTGGAAGGACTTACAGTAAAACTTGCACCACTATTTAGTGAAGTTCCATTTCCACAACCTCCGGTATACCACTCCCAATCTGAAGCACTGTTCAAGTCGCCTGAGCTTACAGATAAGATTGGGCTTTCTCCTACACAAATTAATTCATCGGCAATAATTGGCAAATCTGGATTAGTACAGTTTAATTCTCCTACAGCAAAATCACTGAAAGATGTTAATCCGTTAATTTCAATTGAACCTGATGAAGCTCCGGCAACGGAAGGGTAGGTCCAGTCAGGACTATTGTATTTCGCCGCCACCATATTATTCGCTACAACAAAAGGATCAATCTCTCCGGAATTGTAATTTAGATTAAGTGTAGCATTACTAAATGAAGCACCGTTATTCGTAACCTTCCAATGTCGATTTACACTTTTAGCCGGTTGGATATTGGATGTGGCAATATTCGGATGATCCGAATTGTGGGTAGAAATAGTTACACCGGCAGAAAAAGTATTATTGAATAGTGTTAAAGTTACAGGTCTGTATCCACTTGCATCTCCAATTCTATATAAAAGTGAATAAGATCCAAGAGGAAAGGTGACTCTCAAATTTCAATCTACAAACGTAGAATTTCCGGAGTTATCTTGGACAGAAGCAAATTCTGCTAAAATAGCAGTATGGGGTCCTGTGTGTAATCCGCCGTAGTTAAAGTTGAGCGCATACGTGAAAGTTTGATCGCCGCCTAAATAAATACCATACGTATTATTAAATGTAATTAGTTGTTTTATTGTTCCGTTTCCGGCAATGGTTTGGTTGTCGCTAGAGCCGAAATAAGTTATATACGCTAAGTCAATCGTTCCATTGTTAACAAGCAATTGTGCGCCATATCCTAAGGAGCCATTTCCTGCCATCCTGGCTCCGTTATTTACTATGAGGTTTCCTGAAATTCCTAAATTTCCTCCTTGTATAGTGAAGTCGTCCCCAGGCCCATCATTGATAGTTAAAGTTGTACCAACGTTAACACCGAAATCACCTCCTGATTCTATAATGGTTTCATCCACCGTAACATCAAATGCAATGGTGATTAAATGTCCATTGCGGATGGTAGTAGCACCACTACTAAAATTAGGGGAAGAATTCGCAGGCATCCATGTGTTCCCAACATAGCTTTCCCAGTTGGAGCTATCACTCCAAGCTCCGCTGCTTATGCTTCGATAATCGCCGTTCGATTGCGCAAGAAGTTTTTGTGGGTTTAGACTAAGAATTGAGAGTGTGATTAATAATTCAAATAGAATTTTTCTCATGAGCGTAAAATTATAAAGGTTAGTTTTTTGCGGAATTTAAATATGACGCAACTTACAAATTATTTTTGAATTCTACCCTACCTTTTAAAGGCAATATCCCCTTTTTTGGGGATGATATTTATAAGGGGCTTTTAAACCAGGAATAGATATATTGCCTCAATCAAATACAGGTTTATCTTTAATTTATTGACTTTTAGTTTTTTAGGTCTAATGCGATTTTTTAGTTTGACTAAAATATTGATTGAACTTAGTACATTTGCTCAATGCGTAATGAAAATCTCAATACCGATAAAGAGGAATTAAGCTCGGGCGAAAAGGAGTTAGAAAAAGTACTTCGCCCCGCCGAATTTTTGGATTTTACCGGACAAGATAAAGTGATTGAGAATTTGAGAATTTTTGTACGTGCCGCAAAGCAACGTGGCGAAGCTCTTGATCATGTATTGTTGCATGGCCCTCCCGGTTTAGGAAAAACAACTTTAGCGTATATCATCTCAAATGAGTTGGGAAGTAATATTAAAACCACTTCCGGACCCGTACTCGATAAACCCGGTGATTTGGCCGGTCTGCTTACCAATCTGGAAGCGAATGATGTTCTTTTTATCGATGAAATTCATCGTCTGAGTCCAATTGTTGAGGAGTATTTATACTCTGCAATGGAAGATTATCGCATCGATATCATGATTGAAAGTGGTCCGAATGCGCGCTCTGTTCAAATAAAATTGAATCCTTTTACGCTCGTTGGTGCTACCACGCGTTCCGGATTATTAACTTCTCCTTTGCGTGCTCGTTTTGGCATCACCTCTCGTCTCGAATATTATGATGCAAAACGTTTGCAGTTAATAGTGCTTCGTGCTGCCGATATTTTAAAGATGGAAATTGAAGATGGTGCAGCTTTTGAAATTGCTCGTCGTAGCCGGGGAACGCCGCGTATCGCCAATTCTCTACTGCGAAGAGTGCGTGATTTTGCACAAATAAAAGGCGATGGAAAAATAAATATGGACATTGCAAAGTATGCATTGAATGCTTTAAATGTTGATGAGTTTGGTTTAGATGAAATGGACAATCGCATCCTAACAATGATCATCGATAAATTTAAAGGAGGTCCGGTTGGCATCAGTACTTTAAGCACCGCAGTAGGCGAAGAAGCCGGCACCATTGAAGAAGTATATGAACCATTTTTAATTATGGAAGGTTTTCTGATGCGGACACCGCGCGGTCGTGAAGTAACCGAGAAAGCCTATAAGCATCTGAATAAAACCTATCGTAAAAATACCGGAACTTTGTTTGGGGAGTAGGATTGTTTTTGCTCTTTTTGCAAAACCAAATTAGCAGAATAGTATAGAATATTTTTGATGCTAAAAATTCTATTTCAATTACAAATACATCCAACCTCGAAAACCAAATCGATCATTTAGTCTACCAACTATACGACTTAACGGAAGAAGAAATAAAAATTGTGGAGGGGGGTAATGAACAGAAATCATGAGCAAAATAAAATTATTACACAATAAAAATTGAAAGATGTTTCAAAAAGCAAAGGGACAAAAGTTTAAACTAAAATTTCTGAAGCAGAAAATTCTAAAAGGTAAAACAACATTGTAGCGAAAGGAAATTGGAAGCACTCAAAACAGAAAAGAATAAGGACAAAAAAAATAAAAAAATTGAAATCAAAATAAAATGAAAAAACTTTATCTAATTATTTTACTTTTAGCTTTGACTTTAAACTTACACGCACAAACGCCCTCTTGGATTTGGGCAAAAAGTGCAGGTGGAATATTTTCTGAAGAAGCTACATCTATTGCTGTTGATGCATTAGGCAATACTTACATTACAGGTTTTTTTACAAGCCCTACTTGCACTTTCGGTTCAACAACCTTAACAAACATTAGTTTTGCTGACATTTTTATAGCCAAATACGATTCGCTAGCAAATTTAGTGTGGGTCAAAAGTGCCGGAGGATTGGCTGACGATAAAAGCAAATCGATAGCAGTTGATACAAACGGAAACGTATATATCACAGGCTATTTCAATAGCGCTACCATTACTTTCGATACTGTTACATTAGCAACCACCTTTGGAAACGATATGTTTATTGCCAAATACAATGCTTCCGGCAACGTGGTTTGGGCAAAAAATGCAGGTGGCACTGGAGGCGACTATTCAAACAGTATAGCTGTGGATGCAAGCGGCAATAGTTTTATCACCGGATATTTTAACAGTGCAAACATACAATTTGGGAGTACAACTTTAGTAAACCCAAATTCAAGTTCAGGTGGATACAATTACTTCGTTGCTAAATACGATACCATCGGAAACCCTGTCTGGGCAAAAGCTGCGCTAGGTGCAAATGTTACTGGCAATAGTATTAAACTAAATGCTGCTGGAAACATATATGTATCTGGTTTTTTTATGGGCTCAGCTACATTTGATACAATTGCCAAAAATAGCAATGGAAGTAAAGATATTTTCACTGCCAAATACGATACTTTCGGTAATGCTATTTGGGTAAAATCTATTGGAGGGAGCAACGAAGAAATTGGCAATGCAATAAGTATAGATGCAAACGACAATAGCTACGTTACAGGCTATTTCAATAGTCTTTCGGTAATAGTTGGTGGCACAACGCTTACGAATAACGGTGCGCCCAATGGAGATGTATTAATCATTAAATACGATGAAACCGGCAATGTTATGTGGGCAAAAAAAGCATTGAACTATAGCAACGATATGGGATTGGCTATTGCTGCCGATGCTTTAGGCAATAGCTTTGTAAGCGGATATTATAATGGTTCTTCCCTAATTTTTGGAAGTATTGCACTTAATGCAGCAGCAGCTACTACTTCCGTTGGCGACCTTTTTGTGGTTAAGTACAACACTGCTGGAACTCCACTTTGGGCAAAAAATCTTGTGGCGTCAACAGGAGCAAGAGGACACAGTATCGCATTAGATGCAGCTGGCAATTGTTACCTAACTGGTTTTTTTGAAGACGTTTCATTGCCATTCGACAATATTACGCTGCTAAACGGCGGTAGCCAAGGACAAAGAGAAGTTTTTGTTGGTAAAATTGGCACTTCAACATCTGTTGGTTTGATTGAAAAAACAGAAAACAATGTGGTTGTGCTTTATCCAAATCCAACTTCCGGCAATTTAATTATTAATATAAATACTACATCCAAAACTCAAATAGAAATACTAAATCTCCTTGGAGAATGTATGTATAAAACAACAACTATTTCTCAGCAGACAAGTGTTGATTTATCTCAATTCGTAAAGGGAATATACGTTGTAAAAACTACCGACATAAATAAAAATGTTATGAATAAGAAAATCGTATTACAATAAAACCATTGCTAACAAAAATAAGCCGAACGCAAAAAGTATTTACCCAAAAGGTGGAGGGCAGCTTCGCTGACTTTTACTTCGTGATCTAAATACAGTATTAATCTGATTTTTTCTTTAATATCTTTCATGAAACCTTCGGCGTTGTGCTTAATGGATTTTGGTTTTTCATTCTCCTCGCGGCGGTTGTTAGTAAAACTCCCTGCAAGTGGGTAGCTACAATACAGTTTTGATTAGCTCATAATTGATTCAATTGACTTACTAAAACAATGAAAAATCAGAACCTACAAATAATGAACAACTTGAATTTAAAGTGGTCGAATCTGACCACTTTAAATATTAATTCTAGTCAAAATAATAATTCTTAACTATGCTCACTAACTACTCCCACATCATCAAAAAAGAAGCTGAGCGTTTAGGTTTTTCGCATGTGGGAATTTCTAAAGCTGATTTTTTAGAAGAAGAAGCCCCGCATCTAGAGAAGTGGCTTTCGAATAACATGCACGGGAAAATGTCGTACATGGAAAATTGGTTCGACAAACGTTTGGATCCTCGCTTGCTGGTAGATGGAGCGAAATCAGTGATTAGTCTTTTGCTTAATTATTATCCATCACATCAACAGGAAAAAACATTACCTCAAATTTCTAAATATGCTTACGGTCGCGATTATCATTTTGTGATTAAAGAAAAACTGAAAGAACTTTTAGCGTTTATGCAAGAGGAAATTGGTGATATTCACGGTCGTGCTTTTGTTGATTCTGCTCCTGTTCTTGACAGAGCATGGGCGAAGAAAAGTGGACTGGGATGGATCGGAAAAAATGGAAATTTAATCAACCCAAAAACAGGATCGTTTTTTTTTATTGCCGAATTAATTGTCGATATCGATTTAGAAGTGGATGCACCCATGAAGGATTATTGCGGTACTTGCACAAAATGCATGGACGCATGTCCTACCGATGCAATCCTTACATCTAAAGTAGTGGATGGCAGTAAATGCATTTCCTATTTCACTATTGAATTGAAAGAATCAATTCCCGATGAGTATAAATCGAAAATGGAAAACTGGGCATTCGGTTGCGATATTTGTCAGGATGTTTGTCCATGGAATCGATTTTCAAAACCACATCAGGAAAATAGTTTCAATCCGACAAACGGATTATTAGAAATGAATAAAAACGATTGGGAAGAAATTACAGAAGATGTATTCAAAGAAAAATTTAAAGAATCCCCGCTTCTACGACCGGGTTTAGAAAAAATAAAAAATACAATTCAGTTTATTTCACGTAATGACGAAAAGTCTGCATAATGACATCACTATAACGTGATCCAAAGGTGGCTAAGCACCATACCATTAAAAGTTTTCTTTCATCTTTTTTTAACCAGCTAAGGGCTTTCTTAAGTTCCTTTGTAAATAGTGATTTATCAAAACTAACTTTGGTCAGAATTTCTTTTGAGTATTCAAACATAATGTGCTAATTTTTTAAGACAACGATGCTAATTTAATAAGCTTGAAGATGAAAAAACGAATTAATTCGTAAAATCTTGCAAACCGATCGGTTTATAACTTTTAATCCTCACTCCATCTGTAACTTAAGTTTTCAAAACCGGCTAAATCCAAGGCCCTGTCTACCACCGTAGCGGCAAGTTGCTCGAAATTTTCGGGTTTGCTGTAAAAGGATGGACTTGCAGGTACAACAATGCCACCAGCCAAACTTATAGTTCTCATGTTCTCAATATGTATGAGGCTTAATGGAGTGTCTCTGGTAATTAAAAGCAACTTCCTTCTTTCTTTTAAAATAACATCAGCGGCTCTGGTAATCAAATCATTAGAAATTCCGTGAGCGATTCTGGCTAAGGTGCCCATTGAACAAGGGCATATAATCATGGTTTC
>Ga0209284_10004026_pt1 | contig 17103 bp, 30 predicted proteins | sample FRY03_FD_187211 | JGI IMG/M metagenome (GOLD analysis project Ga0209284, IMG submission 187211) | Freshwater microbial communities from Lake Fryxell liftoff mats and glacier meltwater in Antarctica - FRY-03 (SPAdes) (version 2) | ecosystem: Environmental > Aquatic > Freshwater > Ice > Glacier... | reverse complement strand
AAGCCCGAGCCCGATATGTGGGCCGAGCCCGAGCCCAAGCCCGAGCCCGAGCCCGAGCCCAAGAACCCCGAGAATACAATCGCCGCCTTTCTGCAAAAAGAGGCCGCCATGCTTAGGGCTCGGATTCTCTCGGGCGGCACTCCATGGGCCCATCCGCCCATAGAGGGGGCAGGAACCTCTCCGGAGCTTGTCCGCGAAAGCAAAAATCCCCCGCCTCCTGACTGGCGCCCAGAGCCACCCCCGCCACCACCGCCCAAGATTGCCGATCCGGCATCCTCGCAGCGGCCCGGCGATCGTTATCTGTCGTGCACCGATGGCCTCACAGATCCCGTCCCCGCCGCGTGGACACTCCGCACCGACACGCCAGCGCAGTTCGCGGGAAAACGGTTCAAGGCGTGGCGGAAGTTCCGAGGCATCAAGCGGGCTGAACTCGCGGCCGCCGTGGACGTATCCCTGACCTACTTCGGGGAGTGGGAGACGGGCGAGAGAACGCCTATCCCGATAAGAGCGTGGGGGCAGTTAGGGTTTCACGGCGACCCGTGGGTCTTACCGCAGGGAAAACTTAAAACTTAAACGTTTAACGAAAACACGGCCCCCACGCGGGGGCTTCTAGCGTAGCCTTTAGGGGCACACGGTCGAGTGAGGGGGCCTCGGATACGGCTGCGGGTCCAGAGCCCCCTACACGATTGCCTAGAGCGGCAAGACGGCGATACGACGGAGGCGGGGATGTCTAGTTACAGCGGGCCACCACAGAGTTTCAGTAAAAAGCCGGGATTTCCGTCACTTCTGCCGTCTTGGCCTCTCGGCGACGCGATGCCGTTCAGTCGCGTCGAAATACTAGCGGACGTCCGCACACGACTGTTGCAAGAGCACCTAACCCGGCTGGCCGCTTTCGAAGCTGGGCTTCGAATCGTCGCGCCGACATCCATCGCCCGGACCCGAAGTAACTGGGCCTCGTGGCTTGCCGAAAATCTAGCCGTCATTGACGGGCTACGGGAGGAGCTGAAACTAGCCGATTTGACCGGTGCAGACATCCCAAGTCGCCAGCAGGTGGACGTCGCGGCCATGGCGCGGTTTTACACGCAACACCCCCCATTGGGGCTATAATCAAAGGCGGAGACCCACGATGACCAACAACCGAACACAACTGTTGCAAGAGCACCTAAATCGGCTGGACTCTTTTGAAGCCCAGCTTCGAAACATCGCGCCGCACGTCGTCCAGAAAGCCGACGGGGTCCCGTGGTTAGACGCAAATCTAGCCTGCCTCGCAGGACTGCGGGAAGAGATAATGCTAGCCGAGTTGACGGGTGCAGACCTTCCAAATCGCGAGTATGTGGACGTCGCGGCCCTCGCGCGATTTTATATTCAATCGCAACCGCCACCATTGGCGCTATAACCGAAGGCGGAGCCCCAACTATGACCAACAACCGAGCACAACTGTTGCAATCGCATATAAACCGGCTGGACGCCGTTGAGTACCAGATCCGAAACCTCGCGCCGAACGTCGCCCAGAAAGTCAACTGGGCCTCGTGGCAAGCCGAAAATCTGGCCGTCATTGAAGGGCTGCGGGAAGAGATAATGCTAGCCGAGTTGACGGGTGCAGACCTTCCAAATCGCGAGTATGTGGACGTCGCGCGATTTTATATTCAATCGCGGCCGCCCTCAGTGCCACCAACACCTTCGGCGATCGTCAATGATTGACGACCGGGCCGACCAACTGCGCCTACGCCTAGACCGACTGGACTTGTTCGAGATCCAGATACGGGCCCGCGCGCAGGGTGTTGACCCCGCCGCGAGTGAGGCACGACTAGACGAAAATCTGACCTTTCTCAACGAGCTGCGGGAAGAGCTGATGTTCGCTGATTTGACCGGCGCGCCTATCCCAAGCGGCTCGGCGTTGATCGCTCTCAGACAATCGTGCCAAGCTGCTCGCGGGGCTCCTACTTCAGATCGAACGCGTCGAGACGTTCATCGGGGGCATTCGGCTACGCGACCGGCCGGTCTTTAACCTAGAGTGGTGCGATCAAAATCTGGCCTACCTCGCCGGACTGCGGGAAGAGATAATGCTAGCCGAGCTGACCGGTGCTGACCTCCCAAGCCCCGCACATCTGGGCGTAAGGGCGTGGGGATATTATATGCAATCGCAACCAACGTCGGGGCTGGCGTGGGGGCCTACAAGATGACCAACGAACAGCGCCGCTGGCAACTTGACCAGCTTCTCGTCCTACTCGCCGACATAGAGGAGCAGGTCCTACGCGTTGCATGGGTGTTTAAGCAATCCCCGCGGGAACAGTGGCGCCGTGAAAATATGGCCTTTGTAACCGAGATTCGGGAAGAGGCGCTGCTCGCCGATTTTACCGGTGCAGACATCCCGAGGATCGTGTTTAACGGCCGCCAGTATCCCGGGCTGCTACTTTACGTCCGTGCGCCCGAGCCGGAGGGGGCGCAATGACCATTCCTTTGAGGTGGAACGGGCTATCGGTCCTGAGCCTTATCCCCAACACGTTGGGGGGAGAGGCGGTGGTAAACACACACGCGCTCGCCATGGACCGGCTGGTCGAGGCTTACGGCTTTGCCCTCCGCCTGCGCGATTTTGACGAAGGTCTTAGTTATTGGTACTGCAAGAAGATCGAAGACATGGTTGAACTAGTCGACCTCGCCCACTTGGTCGGCGGCGTCCACACAAAAGAGGCGGCCGCGCTTCACGGAGAGATCCGCCACGCGCTGGCCTTGTGGGTTGAGGCGTCCAGCTTTGGTTTGAGGTGAAACATGAAACTCGGACTTGAAAATAAACCAGTTAGACCGTTGAAAAGGGCGTTAAGGATGCAGTTCACAAAACCCGCCGAGGGATTCGACAGTGCTGAATGGTTTTACGCCGTCGTTGACCCTGTGCAGCAATGCACGGACGAGCTTGATAGGTTCGAGCCGTACCTCCAAACGCTTGCAGAACGCGGGGGCCAATGGTTGAAGTTCGCCACCACAACCCGCGCCGAGATCGAAGAGCTGATAAGGATCGCCCCCGTTGCACACGCGACCGACGCGAAGCTCTGGCCGTTGGTGACGGACATCCGCGACCGTATAGACGAGGCGCTCTTGGAGACCGCCCCGGACCTCCAACTATTACGTTGACAGCCTAAACGTTTAAATGGTAAAAGCGATCGGGATCAAACAGAAAGGGGCAAGCGATGGAAGAGGACGGCACAGCAAGAGACCTTTGGTGGTCTGTCTCCCAAGCGTACGACCTCGCGTCCTATCCGGGCACGGGCAGGTCGAAACCGTGGCTGTTGCCAAGCACCACCGACGCGCTACCCTCGGAGTGGTACGGGCTGGCCGTCGGGGTCATAGACCGCCACATCGCCGCCTTGGCGTTGCGACCGGGCCGGCTGAACACCGACGCGGCCGCAACGCTCGGGGAAGAGTCCGCGACCCTGCGTGAGGGACTCCCGCTTGCCAGCGTCACCGGGGTTGATATTCACCTAGCGGTCGTGCGGCTTTGGAAAAAGGTTGAAGCTGCATACAACCAAGGGGCGCGAATCCACCACCGCAGCTTGAAGGCCCGCAAAGCTTGGAGTTCAAAGCATGGCTCCTAAGTCGCCCCCGGACGTGAGACTCGAACGCTGGAAAGAAACGCGGCGGTTGATCGACGACTCCACGCTCGAAAAAGTTCATGCCACGCTGGTAAAAAACAGGCTCTTGAGAGCCCGTTTTCAGGCCGCGTCATTGGTCGCCTACGAAGGCGCCTCCGCCCTAGTGGAAGAACTGAATCAACTCAGTGAAACCCTTGCACTTTGCGAAATCACCAAAACGCCCATTTCGGGGCTCATTTTGGACCTTTGCAAGCGCATAGATACGTTCTTCCGAAACGAGGTGAAGCGATGAGCAGCTATAGTCATTGGGCGGAAGTCAAAGCGGACGAACAAGAAGAAGAAGAAGAAGACGACATTTGGGTGCCCATGGACGAGGACGAGAACCCCTACACCCCCGAGAGTCTGGCGGAGTGGTTCGGCCGCTCCTACAAGGCGCTGGCGGTGGCAGAGCACAACGCTAGTTGCGTCGCGGCCGTCAACCCAGAGCGCGGGCGGGAGTTGCAAACACTTATCGCCGCGAAGCGGGAAGAGTTCCAGTTGGCCGAAGTAACAGGCGCGGGCCTCTGGAAAGGCTACTGGGACGAGGTTTACCACCTTAACTGGATGGCCGAACAAGCTCGGAAGGTGCTGAAGTGAGCATCACCGACACATTTTGGTCCACGATACACGAGCAGCGGGCAAGAGAGAACCCGGAACTCGACGGCCCCTACGTTGCCCAAGCCCAAGCTGAGCGCGCGTGGCAGTTCAAACGCGCCTTTTATTCGTTGAGGACCGTCGATCTCCACGCCGACATGCTGGAGGTCTTCGACCCGGAGCGTGGCCGGGAACTGCGCACCCTTGTCGACCAAAAAAGGGAAGAGCTAATGCTCGCCGATTTGACTGGTGCTGACCTCGGGCCGGATTACTGGGGTGAGTTTTACCACCTCCGCGAGTCGGCCGGCGCGCTGGTGCGGGAGGCTTCACGACGCCGACCTTGACGACAAGGGACTAAACGGTTCACAGTTGGGGCGAGTCTTGACCCCAGCCCGGAGCCCGTCCAGTGACCCGCCACGCCTTATTCCCCTATTCCGGTTCAAAAGCCCGTGACGTCCAACACCTCCCCGCCCCACCGAAGGGAACAGTCACGATAGTTGAACCCTTCGCGGGAAGTCTGGCCTATAGTGTCGCTCACCGGGTGCCTAACATTATATGTGCTGAAGCATCGGAGTTGGCCCGGGACTTATTGTTATACCTAAACAAGTCCACCTATCACCGGCTTCACACGATTCAAGCCTTGCGTATCCAACGCGTCCAAATCGCCCAGTTCGGCGAGCGGCACGGGTTGACCGAGCCCGAGCAAACTCTTGTGCGCTTGTTCACCGCCGGGGCCATTTCCGGCGCGCTCAACAGCAAGATTTTATACCCGAACAAGCGCCTTGCGCTAGACTTTAAGTCGCTCGCTTACTTCAGGCATACAAACTTGCAGGTGCATAAAGACTTCCGGGACCTGCTCGCCCCTGACAGCTTCGCGGGTGTTGACCCCGAAAGCACTTGGTATTTTGTAGACCCCCCATATCTCGACACGGTCGCGGGGTACGATAAGGGTTGCGGCGGCATGAGCCCGTCAGAGGTCATGGCCTTAATCGAAGGCAAGCGCGGGATCTTGACGTATCACGAGCCGTCGACGTTCCCGGGCCTCAACTGGAAAGTCGCGCGCCAGCGCACGGTCGGGAACCCGCACGGCGGCACCACCGACCGCACCGAGTGGTATGCGGTGTTCGGATGATATTTGATCGCGAAGAGCTGGAAGAGATCGGGAACCTAAGCCGCGAGGCCGAGGTCGAGGGCGGCTTCGCGCGCATACCACGCGAGGCGTACCCAAAGATCCTTGCACTTGCAAAGAAAGACCCCGGCTTTGCCGAGGACCTCCGAGTGCGGGCAAAGGTCCTTCGGGGCGCCCGTCGCGTGATGGCCAAGTATGACAGCTCCACCTTTGCCGAGTACGTCTTGCGGACGGAGGGGGACGGCAAGCCGATTCGCAACGCGCCGATGCACGACGCGATGCACGACCTTTGCCGTGAGCGCAAACGGGTTGTGCTTTGGGGCTCGCCGACGACGGGCAAGAGCCTTCAAATCTCGGTCGCCTATGGTCTATCGGAGCTGGGCAAAGATCCGAACATGCACATTTGCGTGATCCAAGCCACCGACACGCTGGCGAAGAAAACGATCCGGACGGTCGGCGCGTATATCTCGGATTTTCACTCGCCCGGCTACGCGGCGCTTCACGAGATCTACCCCCGGATGGTGCCGTCCAAGCGGGGCGACGCCGTCTGGAATAGTCACGCGCTGACGGTCGAACGTACAGCAACGGCCCGTGACCCGAGCTACCAGTGCTGCGGCCTCTTCGGGAACATCCTAGGGTCGCGCCTCGACTTGATCATCATTGACGATATTTTGACCTTCAACAATACCCGCAACCCAGAGTCCCGCCAGCGGGTGGTCGACTGGATCTTGACGACGGTCATCAACCGCCTCGACCCGGAAAAGGGCAAGCTGATTTTCATGGGGAACGCTTGGCACCCCGACGACGCAATGCACGTCTTCGCCGAGGGCCGGTTCGAAGAAGCGTTCGAGTCCGGGCTGTCAAACGATAACACAGTTCAACGGGGGGTCTGGGCGAGCGCCCGGTTCCCGATCCGTGACGAGCTTGGCAAAACCAACTGGCCCGACAAGTGGCCTCAGAAAGTACTTGACGAACACATCAAGGGCCTCCCGCCGGGCGAGGTCGCTCGGGCGTTCGATTGCGTGGCGGGCTCGGACGCGACCTCGCGGATGAAACGAATCTGGTTTTCCCAGTGCAAGGTTGCGGGGGCAGCCGGCGAGCTGACCCCCGGCGTCCCGGCCCTTATGCGTCAAGTCCGCGACGAAGAGGACCCCCGGACGTTTTACTGCGGGGTTGACCTTGCGTTTGCCGACATTTCGAAGAAGGGTGACCGTTGCGCTATCTCCACGATCGCGGTCGATTCCACCGGACGGGTGGAGCTGATCAATATCCGCTCGGGCCGATGGTTGATCGACGAGCTGCTAGGCGAGATCGAAAGCGCCTATAACCGTTGGGAGCCCCGCTACATATTTATTGAGTCAAACGCCGCCCAGCAGGTAATCGGCCGCATGATGCGAGGCGAGCTTGCCGCGCTTGGACTCGACTTCCCGCAGCAGTTGAAACGTTCAATCCGCCAGTACGAGACGACGGCCGCCAAACATCACCCGAAATGGGGCATTGAAGGGATCGGCGTAGAGCTGGCCGCCAAGATCTGGACTATCCCCTCCGGGAACACCGGCGAGGTGCACCCCGAGATTGAACGCTGGATTCAAGAGATGCTCCACTATTCGCCGGACCCGAAGATCCACACGGGCGATCGCGCTATGGCGACCTATATGGCGTGGGATGGAATGCGGCGACGGCTCGGAGCAAACCGGGTGCCGTTCTTTGACGATCCAACCCTTGACAATCCGATTCCGGCCGGGGACCTCACAGAGCCCGGCGTAGCCGAAGGGCTGATTCTCCCCCGGACCAAGCGAAAGAAGTCTATTGAAGAGAAACTAGAAGACCGCCGGAACATGCAACCGATGGCCGACGCGAATCCTTGGGATGATCTCAACGACTTCCTTGGCGGCATGTAGCGGCCCCCGGACGAAATAAAACGCACGGCGAGGCGCTTTTAGACGTTTATTGTGTTGACGGCATAAACGTTTAGGGTACAATATCACAAGAGGGAAGGGAATCACCCCGGACCCGCAAAGGAGCCCCCGCCATGAACACCGAGACCATCAAGCCCGGCATGAACCTCATCAACGTCCTTCCCAGCGGCGCAACCCTCGCGGGTCTCGTCAAGGCCCTTACCTGATTTCGCGGGGACGCAAGCCCCCGCATCTTAACCATTGGCCCTAAGAGGAGAAGCATGAGAACCAAGACCCGCCGGACCCCCGAGTCCATCGCTGCCGACATCGCCCGGGGCGCGAAGTTCCGCACCTACCGTTACTCGGTCGGGAAGCGGCAAACTGAGATCGCAGACGAGCTTGACGTCTGCCAGAAGACGATCTCAACGTGGGAGACGGGCGAGAGCCCGGTGCCCGAGTACGCGTGGCTCGTGTTCGACCTCGACACTGAGCCAACGACCGGGCCGCCGGGTCGCACCGAGCCATCGGACTGGCCGCCGGGCCGGACAGCGCCGCGGATGGTGCCCGACGCCGCCGCGGTAACCGAGGTCGAGTTTACCCGCCATGACCTCCCGGCCATCGGCCCCCCAAACGGGCCGTTCACCACCGAGATAACGCACGACGGCGTGACATGGTTCGCCCCGCCGGGGGCGACCTTCAAACACGCGCGGCACGCCGCCCGTTACGCCAACCTGCACCGGGAAAACGCCCGGACGATCGACGCGAGTTGCAACGTGATATTCGCCAAGTCACCGCGGGTCTGGACGATCCGCACGTTCCACGGGTTCGACCCATCGGGGCGCCCGGCCGAGTTCCCGAGCTTTAGGCTCGCGCTTGAGGCGGCCGCGTCGGCATGGGTCGCCAAGGGGATGGCCGACGAGATAACCATCCTCCGGAGAACGGGTGACCACTGGATCGACACCGCGTTTTTCCCGATGCCTTACCCGCTGACGACCGGGGAGTCGGAGGTCGGCCTCGTTTCGCGCAAAAAGGCCGTGGCCGAGAGCCTCTGGCGGGGCTCTGCGATCGAGTGCACAGTACTCGCGCGCATTGTGCAATCGGTGATAACCTCGCTCCCGCAGTTTAATCACGAGGGGTTCCGCGTTGTCGCTATCCCGGTGCAAGCCCCGGCGTCGGCAAAAGAGATCGACGAGCTGCGGAAGGAGCGCGCCGCCGCGCTACTTGAAAACGAGTCGCTGTGGCACGAAAAGGAGGAGTGGATAGAAGCTCGGGACAAGGCGATCCGCGTCCTTTCCGGCGATGATTAAGTTGACACACTAAACGTTTAGGCGTAAAATAACAAAGCCCCATAGGAGGGGGCCAAACATGGGCGACGACACGAAAACGGTCTGCGTGACCCAGCACGGCAGCAACCACACGAACTATCATCCCCCGGGCGCCGTTTATTATGGCGAGTGGTGGGTACCAACGATCGACGCAGACCGACCCCGAGTATATCCCGGGGCGCGGACCTTCGCCCGCCGGGGGTCGGTCATGGACCTGCTCGCGAAGGTCGCGGCGCAGGAAACGCAGATTCAAGACTTGACGGCAAAGCTCGCCGCGCTCGAAACCGCGGTGGACGACGACGACCCCGATTTCGACGACGATTTCGACGGCGACGATTTCGACGACGACGACGACGACGACCCCGAGCACGCCGAGCACCTAGAAGCGGCGCTTGCGCTCGCCCGGGTGCATTTTGCCCAGTACGCCGCCGAAGCCGAAGCCGAAGCCGAAGCCGAAGCCGAAGCCGAAGCCGAAGCCGCGCCCGAGCCTGTGCCTGAGCAACGACGGGCCATCATCGCCGAGTGCATCGCCGCGTTGGTGGCGCTCCACACCGACCGATGATGAGACAACCCCCGTCCGAGGGGGTTTTTCTCACTTTATTTACAACCGGCCGTGTTTATAACGCTTTTTACGGGGACAAGGTGTTGACACCCTAAACGTTTAGGGTACAATATCAGCAAGAGGGAAAGGGAATCAACCCGGACCCGAAAAGGAGAAAACGCGATGAACACCTTCACGACATTTCGATGCGCAGCCTTCACCGGCCACCCGGTGAAGCTTCATGTAATGGCCGTCGACGCGCACGGCAACGTCCGCGTCTACGACGATGTCGCGGACCACCTCACATCCTGCCACGCTCTGACGGCGCGGCAGGAGGCGGCCATTCGGGCCAAGGCGCGAAGCGGCCCCAAGGCCGCCGGCTCGGGCAACTTCCACAGCCGGCCCTGATCGCCGGCCCCTTCGGGGGCCTTTTATTTTCAACTTTGGACGTTTATTGTGTTGACGGCATAAACGTTTAGAGTACAATATCAGCAAGGGGGAAAGGGAATCAACCCGGACCCCTAGAAGGAGAAAACGCTATGACCTCAACCACGCCCCCCGGCCATGTCTCCGCGTACACCGCAACCGCAACCGAGAGCGCCATCGCGCTCAGGGTCAAGTGCTTCAACCATGACGGCTTCTTGGTCGTCATGGGCAACCTCGCCACGAACGGAGGGTACGGCGTGAACCATACCCTCCTGATCGTGTCGGCCGGCCACGGCGCGGCGGTCCCGACCGTGCTGGCGCCGCACCTGCCCCCGGCGGTCGGAGCAGCCCCCGACTATGCGGGGACATACCCGGTGTTCGAGTGCCGGATGGTGGGCACCGTCCGGAATGCCGTCCGCGAGAAGGTGGCGGTCGGCACCGTCACCTGCGACGCCGCGGGCGAGATCATCGCTTGGGATTTGGCCCCGGGAGTGGCCGTCGACGGCCTCTTCCGCGCCGCCCCCGCGTTAGCTCGCAACGTGGCGGAGGCCGAAGACCGCGCCCTTGTGGCGCTGATCGCTGGGAAGACCAGCGCGTGGAAGCTGGCCCTCTGGACCAAGGACAAAAAGGCCATGGCCCAAGGGTTAACGGCGGCCGGGATGAACAAGGACAACATCTCGGACGCCGACAACGCGACCGCGTTTGCGATCGCCGCCGAGAAGGATGCCTTCTTTAAGACCATCCAGCGCGTGCACTGGCGGCTCGGGATGGCGGCAAAGTCGCCGCTTCTTACCCGCGCGAACGAGGCCGCGCTCGCGGGGTAAAACCCATTCACCCCCGGACATTTATTGTGTTGACACTCTAAACGTTTAGGGCACAATCCAGAGGCACCGCGGGGAGTCACCCGCTAGGGACCCGGAGGGAGTCAAAATGGTCGAGATAATCAAGGCGCGCATTCGCGCGAGCAGCATCTTCAACGTCGCGAAGATATTTCGCGAATCGGGCGTCCTTGCCTTGACCGCCACCTTCGGGGGCGCGTCGGTGATGTTCGCCACCGACGGCGACCTGTTCGAGATAGACGGGCGAGCCGCCACCCGCGAAAACGTCGAGGCGGTGTTCCGCCTCGGGGGCGCGAACGTGGTCATCTTGGCCTTTGACGCCCCACCTCTCCCGGCCCCGCCCAAGTGAGCGACCGATACCCGCCTGACATCACCGACCCCGACCTCTTCGAAGGTATTGGGGACCTGCGGCACACCTTCTGGCACAAGTCGGGGGGCTTCCAAGAGCAGGCCCGGACCAGCGCCCACGGGGCTCGGATCCACCAGCTCGCCGACGAAGTCACAAACCGGCTCGGCCTCGTGGCGAGCAAGGCGGAGTGGGCGCGCCGTAAGCGCACGTTGACTCCGGGCGAACTCCGAGTTGCCCACATCGTGGTGATGATCCTAGACGGTTTGGGGGCGGTCCTGCACCGCACCGAGCAGCTCTTGGCGTTGCGCGCGGCCGAGCCTTGGCCCGATGGACACAAGGCGCTGGTGGACGCCACCGCCGCCGCGATCGCCGTCGAGACGGAAAAGATCCGCGCGATAGTATGCATGCTCACGCCCACGGCCGAGTTATTCTCGGGGGTCCTTTACCCTAGCACTCATGAGATCCAGTTCACGGTAGCGCGCGCGCTGCAATGGGTCCAACGCGCACTGGACGGTTTGCCATGTTAGTTTCTAAACCAACGATCCGCAGCGAGACACTTTTGCTGCTTGAGGCCCGCAAGATCCCGGCGACGATGACCGAGGTCTTTCGAGCCGTCACGTTGACCGACCTCTTGACCGTCGTCGCGGACAACCTCGGTCGCAACCGGAGTATGGTTAGGCGGCAAGCCGGCACCATGAGCATGGCCAGTATTGTCAAAGAACTGGCCACGCTGCGGGAGGCCCCAAATGGCGAGGAATAACGTCGGCGGCGGCTATCGGCGAAATGCGCTCAGCTGGACCCCGAAACGCGAGACGCCTAGAGACAAGGCCCGCCGCGCTCGCGACCTGCACCTCGGGCAGACGTATCAAGCGCCTTGCTGGCGAATGCGGGTCTCCGCACGCAACAGCATTAGCTTGCTGGCGGGTGCCTATTCTGGAGTCGGCCAAAAGACGTTGATGGTGACGTTGATGGTGACGATCGGGAATATCACGCTCTCGATCTCCGTCTACAACGGCGGGGTGCTTTGGACTGCAACCTTCGTCGACCCCCTTGACGGTGCCGTTGTACAGGTTGAGCGTAAGCAGTCCGAACGGACGAAGAAATACGGTGACAACGACGAGGCGGTCCTACGGGTAAACTTTCAGCGGGCCGCCAAACGTCTTCGGCCGCGCGCTGACTGGGCTCCGGTTATCGACTTCACCGACCGGCTGTTCGAGGCGATGGTGCTTATCGACGCGGTGTCAACCGACGCCGCGCCGCTCGGAATGAGCGATCGCATGGTTATAGCGTTTGACGCACTTGCCGACGACATCGGGACGGCCAGTCACCCCCCGCCCCCCAAAGAGGCCGGTGGCATGAGGAAGCTCAACCATCAAAAGGTCTACGGCACGCATATCTATGTCTCGGGGCTGTCCGTGGAACACCCGGTTGCGCATAGAGCTTTAACGGCAGGCGGGACGGCCTACGTTGACAACGTTCAACTTTACGTGAACCCGCTCTCCGGGCCGTTCGAGCTAAAATAAAACGCCCCACGGGTCTTTTCTAAGCGTTTAGGTGTTGACACCCTAAACGTTTAGGGTACAATACAAGCAAGAGGGAAGGGAATCACCCCGGACCCGCAAAGGAGAAAGACCATGGCAGCAACGATCAAGGAAGCCCGAGCGAAGGCGATCGCCGAAATCAAAGACTGGGGCGGCGCGGTCGTCTCGGTGGTCGTATCGATTGGGCCGGCCGGCCACCCCCCGCTTTACGTCGAGTTCGACGCCGACGGCGAGATGCTCGCTGGTTGGAAAGAGGGCAAAACCCTCTGGCAGGAACCGGGGTCGCAGACCGAACCCGGGTATATCCCGGGACGCGGTCCTTGAATCCCAAGGACCTACACGGAAACGAGGGAGGCGCCGAAGACAAGCGCCTCCCCGGGAATGCCGCGGTCGAGTTCGGCCCGGTGACGCTCGCGATCATCGGCGGCTGGGCTGACCAAGTCGGCGAGGGGGCGCCTCGACCGTTCCGGACGCAGGTCACGGCCCTTCTAGAGCGGCTCAGGATCGGCTCGAATAGGCTATATTCGAGCCTCCGGAAGTTCCACCCGGAGGTTTACGCCCGCCTCAACCGGCTACGCGCTAGCTGGTACGCCCACCGGGACACCGTGGCGAAGCACGCCACCCGGCAAGACGAGCCTACGGGCATCACCTCGGTAAAGCTGGGGCTCCACCGGTCAACGCTGGCGCGCGAGGCCCTCAAGCGCAAAGAGCGCACGCGCAAGCACCGGGGCTCGCGCTTCACGCTCTCCGACGCCGCGGCCGACGCGCTTGACGATTTCGAGGCCGAGCTAGAAGTGTTCGAGACCGAAAAAGAGTTGCCTTTCCGACCGTTCCCGGCCGTGGAGCGTTTCGCTGGGTTGCTCGGGCTGACGAACCGGGACGCCCGGGAGTGCATCGGCTACCTTCGCCCCGATCTTTGGGCGCGCTACGGCAAACAGGTCAAACGCTATAGTCGGGCTCTTGACGCGGAATGCCGCGGCACCGACGACCCCGCCCTAATCGGGGACCGATTCGAGCTTGAAACATCAACCGTGCGAAAGCACCGATTACGTCTCAAGGCACGAGACGAAGGGAAGCCTTACCAATGATTCACTTTGTAACCGAGGTTCCGGACCTTTCGCCAATCATCGCTTGCTGCGACAAGACCGTCCCCGACAACGTTGTCCACCAACTAATCGTGGACGGACGGATTCGCTCGCGGACATACACGTTTGACACCCCGGACCGCCGGGACCCTCAATGGGGCGAGTGGGTCGCGTGGGTCACCGGCCTTGAGCACAAGCCCGCCGCGCTCCTTCTCGTCGGCCGTGAGATTCGCGTAAGCGACGTCGCGCCGCTGGGCCGGCTCGGGATCCCGATTTACTTTCTTGTGACCCCGGACGTGGCAAGTGGAAACTGAGGCCCGCTCGGAGCTGGCGCTGGAAATGTCCAGACCTAACTCGGTTCGGTTCGGTTCGGTCTCGTGTAGCAACGGTTGGTTACGCGTGTCTTCTCGGTTCAAGCCCGGAAAGGTATCGGATACAGGCATCGTCACCCGGGGCGGCCTCGTCGAAATCATGCTGCGGGTAACAACGTTTGACTTCAAGGTTTACGCCTTTTGCCGACGGCCGTGCGGTCGGGCTGGCCTTAACCGGATCGTCAACGCCGAGTTCGTACCGGCCGGCGCGGATGCGTTCCATCAGATTGATTACCTAGTCCCGGGGCTGGTGGAGCTTTACGGCCCTGACGGCGGGCTCGCGCTCTTGGCGCTGCGGGAAGTCATTGCGGAGTCCCTGTTACGCGACCTCGTCAACCCGCCGCCGCCGGATGCGCACCCGTGGACGTCCTTTAGGGAGACTTGGCAGGCGCATCCCGAATACGGGACCGTCACGGTGCAGGGCACCCGCGCGCGGCTGACGCAGGGGCGGGCCTTCCCCCCTACGCCTCGGATTTTCGACATCACGCTTGACGCGATGTTCTGATACTAATCGGCCGCCGGGGTCGCTTTTAGGCGTTTAGGTGTTGACACCCTAAACGTTTAAGCTACAATACCCAAAGAGGGGAGGGAATCACCCCGGACCCAAAAGGAGAAAACGCCATGAACACTTTCACCTTGATCGCGAGCCTCCCGCCGACCTTCGTCAGCCGCGCGATCGCGGAAGCGGGCGGATGCCGGGTTTTCACCGGCCCCGAGCTGTGCGAGCACTTCGCCGCGGGGCTGGACGCCGACAACGCGCCGGTCAACGGCGTCCGATTTAGCAAGACCCTCGACCGCGCCGACCCTGCCGAGTACGATCGGCAGCTCGCGGCGTTCCTGCCGGATTACTGGGCGCTTGACAAGTGCCCCGTTGCCGCCGGACACGGTCGTTATGAGGGAAAGGATGGGTGTTGGATCGCCCTCGCCGACCACGCCTACCTAGTCGCCCGGCGCATCACCGAGGGTGAAGCGGGCACCCCGACCCCCACCGGAGAGTGAAATGGCCGCCAGAAAGACCCCCGAGGCCGTCAAGGTCCTAAAGACGGCCCTCAACCGGAGGGGCTGCAAGCTCGTCGTCGACGGGACCGGCCGGACCCTTGCCACGAGTATCTCCGGCACCTGCGGCTCGCAGCTCAAGCTGCTCCGCTGGGCAGACCGCAACGCGGACGTCTTCAGCCGGGCGATTCGCGCCCTATGGCTTGACGACGACCCCCGTAACCGCCGCGTTACCGGGGATCTTCCAGCCATGACGTGCCCCGTCCGTCGGGAGGCCATGCGAGTTAAGCTACTCGCCGTCTGGACCGCAACCGATCCGACGGACGCCCCGGAATGAGCACACGAGCGGTCTATTGGGCCGATCTTCAGATCGGCCGGGTTGTCGCCATCATAGACGGCAACTGGTACTCTGAGGCTGACAACGAGTCCCGAGTTGTTATTTCCTGCTCGCTCGGCGACTCCGAGTTCGCCCGGGCGATACTCTCACCCGAGGCGTCCCGCCATAAAAAGCGGTCCCGCGACTGGAACGGGTTGACGCAGCAGCGGGCGATTTTCCACCTAGTCTACGGGAACCTGACCGGCGTCGTTCACCCCTTCTTTTGGTCGGGGATGAAGGTGGAAGAAGTTCCGATGAACTGCTACCACCACGGCGGCCGGAGGTCGGCCGGCTTTTGCGTGCATGACATTCAAGCCCGGGTCAAAGTCGAACTTGACGATCTTCTCAAGCTCGTCCACGCCACGGGGGAATCCGAGTCCCCGGCCCGGGATATCGCGCGGGTTGCCCACGAGCTATTTGTGACGACCCGACAAGACCTCACGGAGCTTGTCGACCTATCGGAGGACGAATGAAAGAGGTAGACGGGCGCCCGCGGGGCGCGTGGTATGAGTTCGCCAAGGTGGTCTGGGCCGTGCCCCAAGGACGAGCCGTCTTCGCGGTGACGGCCCGGCATAGCTGCGATTTCGCCGTTGACGACGGGTTCGGCGGCGAGCGGCTGGAACGCTGGATTCGGGTAACCTGCAACGCGGACGATTTCGAGGGCCGGCCGGCCTTCGCCTTCTGTAGGTTTCTTGTCGATCGAGGGCCCCGGTCATTTGACCTCGCCCTACTCTGCAAGAACATCGCCGCATCTGGGCTGCGCGGTTATCGTCGGGGACCCGCCGAGCTGTTTCTGGCGTGGGAAACAAACGGCCGTGCCCAGTTGGTGCCGCCCGGGACTTGGCTCGACCGCGCCCACTTTAAAGGGACCTACGAGGCGCACATCGGTTGGGAGGACCTGACGAGTGCTTACCGACAAGAGCTTGCGCTCGTCGAGATGACCCACCAAGGGCCGGACGAGTTTCGGGCCGCTGAAGCCGACTATGTAGTTGCAACAATGCGGCTGGTCAACTTCCGGGAAGGCGTAGACCCGAACGCGGCCGGATGAAAACGGTTAGGGCTTGCGTGTTTTTCGCGCGGGGTGATACCTCTAATGCATGGCCCTTAAAAAACCCAAAACGCCCAAAGTCAAGCCGCCCGCCTCAACACCGGCGCGGCCCGATATCAAACGCCACCGCACCGAGACGGTCAGTCTCGACCGGCTCCAACCAGCGGCCTACAACCCCCGGCGCATCACCGAGGGCGCAAAGCAGGGTCTTCGCAGCACCATCGAGCGATTCGGACTCGTCCAACAGATTGTCTGGAACGAGCGGACCGGGAACATCGTCGGCGGTCACCAACGCTTTGAGGTGCTCAAGGACATGGGCGAGACCGAGGTCGCCGTCACGGTCGTCGACTTGACCTTGGCCGAAGAAAAGTTGCTCAACCTCTCGTTAAACAACCCGGCGATTCAAGGCTCGTGGGATGATAGCTTGCTATCGAGCCTCTCGCTTGAGCTAGGCGCGATCGGGGAGCTGGGGGACGTCTTCGGCGAGCTTCACCTTGACGACCTGCTCGGGTTTGCCGACGGCTCGGGGATTGACACCGCCTCAAGAGCCTTAGCGGGTATCGACGAAGACGACGATGACGATCTCGACGACGACGATCCGGATATTGACGCCCCCCTCGGCGTCTTGAACGTGACGCTGTCGATCGAAATACCGCAGGACAAAGAGCTAAGCCTCCGGGAGGCCGTTAGCGGATGGGCGACGGCGAACGGGGTATCGGCGCGGTTGAAGTGAACCGCTTTCTGGTATCCTACGCCTACATGTCCCCGCCCATGCAAGAGGCGTTGTTCAGCTCGGGTGCCAAGATCTTAATCGATTCCGGGGCTTTCACCGCTTGGAAGAGTGGCAAACCGATTGAGCTCGAAGCTTACCGCGATTGGTTGTTAGCGCACCAAGATAAGGTTTGGGGGTATCTCAATCTTGACGTGGTAGGTGACCCCGAAGGTTCAGAGGTGAACCT
>Ga0209284_10004023_pt1 | contig 17109 bp, 11 predicted proteins | sample FRY03_FD_187211 | JGI IMG/M metagenome (GOLD analysis project Ga0209284, IMG submission 187211) | Freshwater microbial communities from Lake Fryxell liftoff mats and glacier meltwater in Antarctica - FRY-03 (SPAdes) (version 2) | ecosystem: Environmental > Aquatic > Freshwater > Ice > Glacier... | reverse complement strand
AGATTCGTCTGCATCATCTGCATCACATTGGCGTGGGTCTGGCGGGATGTGGGCGAACAGTGGGGGGTGATGAAGAGGCGGGGTGCATCCCACAGGGGATTGTCAGCGGGCAGGGGTTCGACGTCCGCCACGTCCAGAGCCGCGCCCAGCAGTCGCCCGCTTTTGAGCGTCTCGACAAGTGCAGACTCGTTGACAATGCCGCCCCGGGAGACGACCATAAAAATCGCCGAATCCTTCAGCAATTCCAACTCCCGCGCCCCGATCATTCCGCGCGTTTCAGGGGTTATGGGCACAGTCACAATTACCACATCGGATTTTTCCAGCAGACTGTCCAGTCCATCCAGCAGCCCCAACTCGCTCACGTAATCGGGTTTGGCGACGGGGTGCGCGTCCACTGCGATCACATTCATCTCGAAGGCTGCGGCGCGCGAGGCGATGTTGCGCCCGATATTGCCCAGGCCGACGATACCCATTGTCAGCCCGGCCAGGCCAGTGAAGGACAGGTCGGCGCCCCGAATCCACTCGTGGCGTTTCTGCGCTGCGTAGAGTTCGTCGAAGCGGCGGGCCAGGTGTACCAGCATCCCAAAGGTGTGCTCGGCGATGGTGCTGGCGTGCGCGCCCCGTGTGTTGGTGACGGTAATGTCGGTGGCAGGCAGGCCGGGTGCGTTGCGCATCCATTCCACACCCGCGCTGGATGACTGAATCCATTTCAGATTCTTCAGCCCTTCCAGCAATTGCTGATCAACGCTGCCGAAAGCAGCCTCGGCGTCTGCGCCAACGGCAATGATCTCCTCCGGCGTGTCACCGCTGACAAATTCGACTTGGGGGAAGGCATCGCGGAACATTTCCACGTAATGACCTACCCAGGCTTGTGTAATCACGACTTTCATTGGGATTTCCTCCGGGTTTTATTGGTGTGGGGAAGCTGGAACGAGAAAACTGCTTATCCGCCTCTCGGACGGGCAGGCGTCACTATAGCACAGGATGGGTGGCTGCTCAACCAGCGAAAACCTCACACCACCTGATTTCTCAGTTCCTCCCGCCCCTCCCACAACCTGCCCAAATTCTCCAGCAGAATATCCAGCACATTCTCCTCATACATCCGCGTCTCGCCCGCGGTGTGGGGGGTGATGAGCAGATTCTCCACATCCCAGAAGGGGGAGTCGGCGGGCAGAGGTTCGTCCCAGAAGTGGTCGATGGCCGCGCCCGCGATTGTGCCATTTTTCAGGGCAGCCAACAGAGCCGGTTCATCCACACAGCGCCCCCGTGCCATATTAATGAGGTATGCGCCGGGTTTCATCGCAGCGAAGACGGGCGCATCGATAAGATTCGTTGTCGCTGGTGTCAGCGGGCAGGTGAGGGCCACAAAGTCGGCCTGGGGCAGCAGTTCGATCAGACGATCCGGCGTGTGTACTTCGTCCGCCACGCCCTGCGCTGTGGACGGGTCGCGCTTTGTGGCGATCACCCGCATATCGAAGGCTTTCGCCAGCTTTGCCAGCCGGGAGCCAATCGCGCCCAGCCCGACAATCAATAGCGTCTTGCCGCCCAGTTCATCTTCCCGCCGGGAGAGATCGGAGATCATTCCCCGCCAGATGTGCTGGCGCTGGTTGTCCCGCCCGGTGTGGATGTGGCGGGCCAGGCCCAGAATGCAGGCCATTGCGTGTTCGCTGACAGCGTTGCGGTTGACGCCGCTGGCATTGGCCAGGCGGATGCCCCGCGCGCCCAGCGCCGCCTGGTCAAACTGGTCCACGCCCGCGCCGATGGACTGGATAAAGCGCAGTTTGGGCGCGTGTTCCAGCAAACTGTTCTGCCAGAAACCAGAGATGACCAGCACATCCGCTTCGGGCAGCCGCTCGGCCAGCTCCTGGCGCGACCAGACCTGAAAGTGGCGAAGCCCTGTGTTGCGTGCGGCAAAGGTGGATTCCATCTGATAGGCCACGTGGGCGAAGCAGATGGTCAGATCGGTGGAGGGGGGAAAAGAGGTAGCCATCGGTATATCGTCCTTCTCGTTGTGGTTGAAAGGTGAAAGGTGAGATCGTTCGGTAATCTCACCTTTCACCTCTCATTTTTGTGGCTCTTTGGGATTTCAGGGGGTTGACAAGAAAACCCCACCCTAACCCTCCCCAGTTTGGGGAGGGAACTCTTCTCTCGTTGACGAAATGACAGCTCCTCCCCCAGCATGGGGGAGGTTGGGTGGGGGTAAAATTTGTCAACCCCCTGAAATCCTGTTGAACCCACAAAGTCAAGTACCACCACCAATTGTACATTAAAAATCAAACAGGTAATAAGCTAGTGTAACGAAGAAGAGGGCGGGAGCCGTGGGCAAACTGGTCAAGAAGATCAGCCACGACTTGCCTGAGCAGGAAATAGTCGTGTGCGAATTCGTGACCACGCAAAACATCGGCTTTCAGCCAACGCCAGCGCTTTTCAATCGGATTGAGCCAACTGGCATAGGTGGGTGGGTAGACCGGTTGAATGTTGAGTCTTTCCGCTGTGACCAAAACGTTGTCGCTGTAGTGAAATTGCAGTTGTCCTGCACGACAAAGAGATGTACAAAATGGGGGGGGCTGGGAGGGAGTTACTCCTCCACCTCCGGCGCGAAGGCCAACGCCAGCGCGGCCCCACTCACCTCTTCATAGACCGCCACGAGCTGGTCGTAGGTTTCCAGGCTGTCCGTGCGAAAGGGGGGATGGCCCAGGCGGCGCAGGAGGGCCAGGCGGATGGTGGGCGGGCTGATGTGGTGGTGCAGGTCGGCCAACTGCTTGCCCCGTCCCCAAAAATTGTCGATCTGCGTGGAGAGGGGCAGGGCCGTGGGGCTGTTCTCCTGCAAAGAGGTGACGCCAGCATAGCCAGCCGCCGGCGCGACCAACAGTCCCTCCCCCGCTGCGGGGCGGTGTCCTGAGCCTGTCGAAGGGGAGGCCAGGTGGGGGTTGCGGCGCTGACGCATGGCCTGCAACACCTGCTGGCGATCCCGCCCGCGCAGACGAAAGAGCAGCCAGGGGTCCTCGTCCAGCATCTGGCCCATCACAAAAAGCACAGCGGAGACGTGCTTGCAGGGCTGCTCCCAGCCCGCACAGACCGAACAGTTGGCCTCAATCTCATAGCGCCCCGCGGGCAGCAGGTGGACGCCCTCCTCCCGAAAGCGCTCGTCGATAGAGTGGGGCAGATCACCGGCCAGCAGTTGGGCCGCGTAGAGCGCCTGGCCGCTGAGCGAATCCAACACCCGGTTCCAGGCGTCGTCGTCGTGGGTGTTCAGCAGCACCTCCACATCGCAGACGCCCAAATCCCCATCCTGCACCTGAGCCGTCACCCGGCCCACCTGCACCTCCACCGCGGTCACCCGCCCGCGGCGGGCGTGGGAGCGCCCCCGGCGCATATCGTAGCCCAATTCGTCCATCAGCCCGTGCCAGCGCTCGGACCAGACCGCGCCGTTCGACGCAAAGAGTGCGTTCGTCATCAGCCGATCACCTCTTCCTCAATTTCGTCCCGGCGCAGGGTGAGCATCTGGCGCAACTGATCCGTGTCCAGTTCTGACAGCCAGTCCTCGCCGTTGCCCACAATCGACTCGGCCAAGGACTGCTTGCTCTCGATCAGCTCGTGGATGCGCTCTTCCAGCGTGCCAGCCACCACAAATTTGTAGACCTGCACCGAGCGCTTCTGGCCGATGCGGAAGGCCCGGTCCGTGGCCTGGTTCTCCACCGCGGGGTTCCACCAGCGGTCAAAGTGGAAGACGTGATTGGCCCGTGTCAGATTCAGCCCCACGCCGCCAGCGCGCAGGCTGAGAATAAAGATGGACGGCCCGCCGGTTTCCGCCTGGAAAGCCTGCACCATCTGATCCCGCTTGACCGCGGGCGTGCCCCCGTGCAGGAATAGCACATCCCGGCCAAAGCTCTCCTCCAAATGGGTCTTGAGCAGATGGCCCATCTGGACAAATTGGGTGAAGATCAGCGCCCGGTCGTCCACACTCAGCGCCTCTTCCACCATCGCGGTCAGGCGGCTCAGTTTGCCGCTACGCCCGATAAGGGGTTTCTGCTGGCCCAGATAGTGGGCCGGGTGGTTGCAGACCTGCTTCAATCTGAGCAGCAGACTGAGTACCAGCCCCCGGCGCTGGATGCCCTCGCTGCTCTCCACCCGCTCCATCGTCTCCGTCACAACCCTATTGTAGAGTTTGGCCTGCTCTTTGGAGAGGGGGCAATAGACGATCATTTCGTTCTTTTCGGGCAGGTCGGTGATAATCGTCGGGTCGGTCTTCAGGCGGCGCAGGAGGAAGGGCTGCACCAGACGGCGCAGTTCCGCCGCGGTGGCCTCGTCGTTGTAGCGTTCGATGGGCAGCACGAACTGCTGGCGGAAGCTCTCCCGGCTGCCCAAATAGCCGGGGTTGAGAAATTCCATCAGACTCCACAATTCCAGCAGCCGGTTCTCCACAGGCGTACCGGTGAGGGCGATGCGGCTGGCCGCGGGGATGCGGCGCACGGCTTGGGTCTGCTTGGCCGCGGGGTTTTTAATGTTCTGGGCCTCGTCCAGAATCAGCGTACTCCACTCGGTCTCGACCAACAGTTCGATGTCCCGCCGGGCCGTGCCATAGCTGGTGACGACCAAATCGTGTTCGGCCAAAGCGGTGGCAAACTCGGCCCCGTCCAGCCGCCCGCTGCCGTGATGCACCATCGCCCGCAGGGTCGGGGCAAAGCGGTCGATCTCGTGCCGCCAGTTGGCGACGACGCTCGTCGGGCAGATGAGCAGCGTGGGCGGCAGCGTCTCCCCCTGGGCCGCGGCCACAAAGCGGGCGTGCAGCAGCAGGCCGATGGCCTCAATCGTCTTGCCCAGCCCCATATCGTCGGCCAGACACGCGCCCAGCCCCAGGCGGCGCAGATACCAGAGCCAGCCCGCGCCCCGGCGCTGATAGGGGCGCAATGTGCCGATAAAGCCCTCCGGTTCGGCCAGTTCCTCCATCGACCCCGCATCCCGCAGCCGCTGCAAGACCTCATCCAGCCAGCCTTCGATCTCCACCGTATCCAGGGGCAGCGCTTCGGGGATCTTCTCCCCGTAGGTCGGACTGACAGTCCGACCCGCGACAGGCGGACTAACAGTCCGCCCTACGAATGATTGGGCCATGCGCATGGCCTGGAGCAGATTCGTCTGCCCTTCGGCCTGATTGCCCTGCAAAAAGCCTCTCGCCGCGGCCACCTGCGCCGGTTCCAGTTCCAGCCAGCGCCCGCGAATGTTGACCAGGGGCGACTGCATGGCGGTCAGATTCTCGAATTCGTCCTGATTCAGCGCATCGTCGCCCAGTGTCAGTTCCCAGCGGTAACGGATCAGACTGTTGAGGGTCAGCGCTCCATTCTTTTGCGCGTCTCGCGCTTCGCCGTACTGTTGTTCATCATTGCCGTTGAGATGCCCCGGCCTGTCGCTGAAAAGGCGCAGACGCAGCCCCAGCCGGGAGCGTCCCCGCTGCTGCCACCAGTCGGGCAGGATCAGCCCAAAGCCGCTGCTTTCCAGCAACGGGCCGATCTCCCGCAAAAATTGGTGAGCCTCGGCGGTTGTGAGCAAAGCCATCTCCGGGCGGGAGGTGCGCAGGCTCTCTTTGATGGGCGGGAAGAGACGGCTGGCGATGCCCAGCCCGGCCAGCAGCCGTTCCTGGGGCTGGTCAAAGCGCATCTCGCCCAGACGCAGGCTGGGCTTCTGCTCCTGCCAGACCTGTTGGGCCGAAACCATCAGTTCTGAATCGGCGCGGGCCTGAAGAAAATAGCGCAGAATCCAGCGGGTCGGGTTCTGCGCGTCCGGTGCTTCCAGGCCAAAAGCCACCCGAAACTGGGCGTCGGCAGCCGATGCGTGAAGCTGCTCGATCCAGCCGATCCACTCCTGGAAAAGGGTGTGAGCGGGCTGGGGCGGCAGCGCAACTGTCGTCTGGGCGGAGAGCAGGCTTGCCATCCACTGGCGCGCGGGCGACGGCTCGGCCCGGAGCCGGTCGGTTGAGCTTGCGGTGTCCTGAGCCTGCCGAAGGGTCGAAACCCCGGCGAAGGGCGCGGCCCAATGGCGCACGGCCTGATCCACCAGCGCGGCGATGAAATGTTCGGTGAGCAGACCGGGCGAGAGGGCCAGGTCCAGGCTTTCCAGATTGTAGGCGCGGCAGATGGGGGGCATAGCCTCGACCAGTGCCTCCACCCGGCGGCGCAGGATCGGGTCGAGCATTTGGGGCTGCCAGAGGGCCTGAAAACGCCCATTGCTGTCGGCCAGCAGACCGGGCAGCAGGTGTTGGCCGGCCAGAATTTCCAGGACGGTTTTGGCCGCGTGGCTCCAAAAGCGCAGATCGTTGCCCAGGCGGGCGTGGCGCAGGGGCGAACTCGGCTCGGTGGCGTCGATGAGGCTCTGGCTGCTCAGACGGCTGAGAAAGGTGAGGGCGTGGAAGGGTTCCAGCGTCAGGCCGGTGACCTGCCAGGGGGAGAGAAAGGCCGGTCCCGTCTCGCCGCCGCTGAGGGACGAGACACCCTTCTGGAAGGAGCCGAGACGAGTCAGCGGGTGTCCGTGCTGGGTGGGCAGCCAGACCAGCGCGTTGCTGGGGGTGCTGTCGGTCTCCTCGGCGGTGGCGAGTTGGCGCACCATCTGGCGGAACTCGCCCACAGCCAACTGGCCCGGATGGGAAGGCACTTTGGCGGCGCGGCTGCGTCCCCCGTTGCTCTCTTTGCCGTTCTCTTTGCCGTTCTCTTTACCGTTCTCTTTACCGTGACCGTTGCTCGCTCCGTAGGTCGGACTGTCAGTCCGACTTACGGAAGTATCAAAGCCGTTGTCATCGGCTGCGACAGGGGTGTGGCTCTCGGCCCACAAGAACAATTGACCGTAGGGAACTTTGGAATCGGAAGGAAGCCAGGCGGCATGAATGGTAAAAGGCATAGCGAGTATTGTAGCGTGAAAGGCGTCTCAAATCAAATTTTGGACGCTCTTTCAGGCAACGAAGTTCCGGTGGAGACGGCAGGAGTGGGGAAAACGGAGGGCAGGCGGAGAGGGAAGGAGAAATGGGACACAAATTTACGCAGATTCAGAAGGGATCAGCGACGCCGGCCATTATCTGCCCTGAAAAGAAGAACACGGATACGCACGGAAGGAAGGGATTGGCACGGATTTGTTTCCCCTCGTTCCCATCGCGCCGCGTCCTGATCTGCCGCTGCCGCCTTCCGGGAAGCAGTCACGCCATTGAGGGGATCGTGAAGTTGATCTGGCCGCTTCCCGAAAGGTATACTTACTGAGTGAAATTGGGGATGGCGTAGGTGCGGTTTGTAACCGCACGATTGGCGGACTACAAAAACTGAGATAATGGGAAGATTATTATGTCAAGCCGTGACTTATTTTTGGCGCTGAATCGCCCTTTCCCCTTCTCTCCAATTGGTGTATCCTTCTTCGTAACGTTTGACCCGTTTCATCACTACATTTTCCATTCCGCATTCTGATTTCCGCAATCCGCATTCTATCTTCCCCATTCCAACTATCAAAGGAGTCTGCAATGTCTACCTATCGCATCGGTGTCATCGGTTTCGCCCATATGCACATCAACAGTCTGCTGGCCCAGTTTGCCGCCCACCCCCAGAGTCTCCTTGTGGCCGGCGCGGACACAGCGCCCATCCGCCCGGACGCGGGTGAAGAACGCTCTACCCGTAAATGGAACGCGGCCAACGCCGTCGAGACGATCGGCCTGCCCAAACTCTACGACGACTACCGGGAGATGCTGGCCCAGGAGCAGTTCGATATTATCATCTGCTGCGCCGAGAACAACCAGCACGGGGATGTGGCCGAAGCCTGCGCCGCCGCGGGCGTGCATATGGTAGTCGAGAAGCCAATGGCCGCCTCTCTGGCCGAGGGGCTGCGTATGGCCCGCGCGGCACGGGCCGCGGGGACGCATATGATTATCAACTGGCCCACGGCCTGGTCTGCCATCGACCGCAAGGCCAAAGCGCTGCTGGACGCGGGCGAGATTGGCCGGGTGTTGCAGGTCAAATGGCGGGGTGGACATACGGGTCCACTGGGGCCGGGCGTGCGCCATCCGGGTGTGACCAACCAGGCCGAACCCCTGAGCGGCGAATTGCGGGGGACCACCTGGTGGCATCAGGCGGATGCGGGCGGCGGCACAATGCTCGACTACTGCTGCTACGGTTCTATGATTTCCCGCTGGCTGGTGGGTGAGCAGGCCACATCTGTGATGGGTCTGCGCGCCAATCTGGACAGCCCGTGGGGTGATGCCGAAGACAACGCCGCGCTGTTTGTGCGCTTCCCCCGCGCCTACACCATCTGCGAAGGCTCGTGGACGACGCTGGATCACGGCGTCCCCACCGGCCCGATTGTCTATGGCACGACGGGTACGCTGCTGGTGGATGGAAAAGGCCCCGACGCCTTTATCCGCGTGGAGCGGGGCGCGGGCCAGACGACGCGCTACGAAGCCGACCCGTTGGCAACCGGACGCACGAACATCGCCGAGGAGATGATCCACCATTTGGACACAGGCGATGCCCTCTACCCGATGCTGGATTTGGACTTCAATCTGGAAGTAATGGCGATTCTGGATGCGGGTTTGCGCTCTGCGGCCAGCAGCCAATCGGAGAGCGTGGACAACGGGGTGTGGCGTCTGGGGGGAAGATGACCGGCGGAAGATGACCGACGGAAGATGGCCGACGGAAGATGGCCGACGGAAGATGACCGGTCACATTTTCATTTTCCTACGCGCTGAGACTAGCGCTGGTTGGGATACGAAGAACAGGCTCGTCACCCGGTCTGACTGGTTTCGATACGGTAAACAGCACCCGCTTAAGAAAGCGGGTGCTGTTTACCGGCATCAGCCCTCGCGATGTTCCGTACGCATTTTCCCCGAATGTCAGCCGATCCGCTCTTTACCAGCGCCGAAAAGGAGCGTATACTGGGACAAACCTTACATCTTGTGTACAATCAAATTTTGTGTACAATCAAATCTAATTGAAACAACATTTGAAGTGCATACAATTCGAGTAGGGGTGCTGGTCAATGGCCGGGGCGAGATTTTCTACATTTATGGGCGCACAGGCAAATTTTTGGAGCCTGCCCCCGGCGAAACGACCGCCAATATCCTCTCTATGGCCCGGGATGGCCTGCGCCGGGAGCTGATGAACGCGCTGCACAGGGCGGTGACCCAGAAAAAGCCGGTAGACAGCGCCGGGCTGCGGGTACGCACCAATGGGCATACGATTACCGCCAATCTGACCGTGCGGCCTGTGACTGTTGGGCCTGGCGAAGCGCTGGTTCCCGATCTCTTTCTGGTGATTCTGGAAGAGAGCAAAGCGGAAGAATTGGCGGCGGGGGGCGAAGCGGGGGGCGAGCAGGTGTCTACTGTGGATGGGGAGACAGCGAAGACGTACGCTTTGCCTGTAGATAAACGGATTGCCGCGCTGGAAGGGGAACTGCGCACGAAAGAAGAGTATCTCCAGACGACGCTGGAGGAGATGGAGACGGCCAACGAGGAGTTGAAATCTACGAACGAGGAGATGCAGTCGGTCAACGAAGAACTGCAATCCACTAACGAAGAGTTGGAGACCGCCAAAGAGGAGATGCAATCGGTGAATGAGGAGTTGGCGACGGTCAACACCGAACTGCAAGTCAAAGTGGCCGATCTTTCCCGCGCCAACAACGATATGAACAATCTGCTGGCGGGAACGGGTGTGGGCACACTTTTTGTGGATCACCGCATGCGCATTGTCCGTTTTACCCCGACGGCCACCCGACTGATCAATCTGATTCAGAGCGATATTGGCCGCCCGGTGGGGCATATCGTCTCCAATCTGACGGGCTACGACCAGCTGGTGGCGGATGTGCAAGCCGTGTTGGATAGTCTGATCCCGGTGGAGATTGAAGTGCAGACCCGCACAGGCGAATGGTATCTGATGCGGATACGGCCCTATCGCACTGTGGACAATCAGATCGAGGGTGCGGTGATCACTTTCGCGGAGGTCACGACATTAAAGACGACCGAACTGGCCTTGCAAGCGGCGCACACACTGGCCGACAGTATCGTGGCTACCGTGCGCGATCCCCTGCTTGTGTTGGACGGAAAGCTGCGTGTGGTCAAGGCCAGCCAGGCTTTCTATCGGATATTCGGGGTGGACGAAAAAAAGACCTCCGGCGAGTTGATATTCAATCTGGGCAACGGCCAATGGAATATCTCGGCGTTGCGCACGCTGCTGGAAGATATTCTGCCCCAGAGTAGCAGCTTTGATGATTTTGAAGTGACTCATACCTTTGAACGGCTGGGAGAGCGGCGGATGCTGCTCAATGCCCGGCGCGTCCACAACGAAAGCGACCAGGCCGCGCTGATTTTGCTGGCGATCGAGGATGTGACAGAGGGGTATAAAAACGGGGAGGAGTAGGGGCACGAGGTGGGGCGGGGTTATCTCTCGTCTTCACCTGTACATTTCGTCCCGCCCCACCTCGTGCCCCTACCGCTGTTGCCCCGCACTATTGAGAAGATGCCGTTTAGGATCAAGTGGTCGAAGAGTTCGGCCATAAAACTTGCAATTTCTTGGGGGAGTAAATGCATAACTTAACCGAACTGTCAGATGAAAACCTACCTTCTGAACTGCGCCAGCGCGCCGAGGCCCAGGCCCAGGCCCACAGCGTGAATATGCATCGAATGGAGGCGCTTTCTCCCGAAGCGGCCCGCCGTTTGATCTACGAATTACAGGTGTATCAGATCGAACTGGAGATGCAGAACGAAGAGTTGCGCCAGACCCAGAATGCGTTGGAGCAGGTCCGATCCGACTATTTCGATCTCTACGATCTGGCCCCGATCGGCTATCTCATCCTCAGCGAAAAAGGGCTGATCGAACAGGCCAATCTGTACGCGATCAATCTGTTGGGGCAGTCGCGCAGCCGACTACTGACCCAACAGCTCAGCCAGTTTTTTGACGCCCCAGGCCAGGATGACTTCTACCACTTATGCCGTCAGCTTTTGTCTACTGGCAAGGCACAGGCGTGCGAATTGCCTCTGTCGAGGCCAGATGACCCTCCCTGCTGGGTGCGGGCAGACGCCACACTGGGGCAGAAAGATCAGTCAGCGGCTCAGACGATCCGTATTACCCTGCTCGATATCAGCGAACGCAAGGAGGCCGAAGCAGAGCGGGAAGCACTGTTAGTCCAGGTGCAGACCCAAGAGATCGCCCAGGAGATCGCCCAAGTGATACAGAATGTACCCGCGGGTGTGCTGCTGTTGGATGGGGGTGGGCGGGTCACGCTCACCAATCCTCTGGCCGCAGCCTATCTGCTCGCCCTGGCCGGCACGGGCGTCGGCGAACTGATCAGCCATCTGGGGGATCGCTCCCTGGCCGATCTACTGACCCCAGACGCTGACTGGCAGACGGTGGCCGCCGGATCGTCCCTCTTTGAAGTGATATCCCGCCCCATAGCCGATGGCACAGGCAATGGGCGTTGGGTGCTGGTGATCCGGGATGTTACCCAGGAACGGGAAACTCAGAGGCGGGTGGAACAGCAGGCACGCCTGGCGGCTGTGGGCCAGTTGGCCGCGGGCATTGCCCACGATTTCAACAATATACTGGGCGTCATCGTTCTACAGGCCGAAATGGTGGAGCGCGTTGCCCGGCTGGGTGCAGCCGACAGCCAGCGTCTGCAAATCATTCGCACACAGACCAAACACGCGGCCCGTCTGATTCAGCAAATCCTTGACTTCAGCCGCAACGCCGTGTTGGAACGCAGCGTCTTTGATCTGCGTATTTTTCTCCACGGGGAGATCGATCTTCTGAGCCGCACCCTGCCAGAGACAGAGAATATTCAGATCGGATTGGACTGTCAACCGGGCGAATATCTGGTCCTGGCGGACCCCACACGGATGCAGCAAATGCTGATGAATCTGGCTATCAACAGTCGGGACGCGATGCCCAACGGCGGCGAACTACGGGTGACATTGACCCACTCTGCCGCGCCCGTGGGGCGGGAGGAAGGTTTTGTGCCCTGGATTCAGTTGACGATGGCTGATACGGGAGAAGGGATCGAGCCAGCAATAGTGCCCCACATCTTCGAGCCATTTTTCACCACCAAAGAGCCGGGCAAGGGCAGCGGGCTGGGACTGGCCCAGATTTATGGTATTGTCAAACAGCACGAGGGCGAGATCGATGTGCATTCCGTGCGCGGCAAGGGTACGACATTCACGATCCACCTGCCCGGCACACAGCAGCCAGCCAGTATGTCGGAGTCATCGGCCATCGAGACGGCGGCGGGCAGTGGTGAGAGAGTTCTAATCGTCGAAGACAACGCAGTCCTTCAGGATGCCCTGGGCGAAATTGTGGAAATGCTCGGTTATCGTGTGCTGATGGCACACAATGGCAAAGAGGCGTTGGAACTTCTGACTGCCGAGGGTTCCGACATCGACATCGTACTCAGCGATCTGACAATGCCGGTGATGGGCGGCGAAGAACTGTTCAAAACCATGCGAGTCCAGGGGCTTCGCGTGCCGGTATTAATATTAAGCGGCCATCCATTAGAGAACGCAATAGAAGATCTCAAAGCCGAAGGGCTGGCCGGTTGGATAGTCAAACCGCCCACGTTCGAACAATTGCGGGCGGCCCTGGCCCAGGCGTTGCACCCGGTGTAGAACGTTATGTGTAAAATGTCAGGCGTAGAACGTCATACGGGCGTTGGGGAGTTTCGGGGGCAGCGTCTTTGGGTGCGCCCATCTGCGATAAAAAGGCTTTTGCAGTAGGGGAGTCAATTCATTCATTCTTGATTACTACCTCGACAACGCCACATTTCATTATCTTACACAAAAGACCAGCGCTGGTTGAGTAGCTGACAGAATCCTTCGGGTTCTGTCAGCTACTCAACCAGCGCTCACTAATCTGGCTCACTAATCTGATCGGCACGCAACATTTGTGGTTTCGCCACCCTACGAACTACAAAACCCCCACTCTCCCAATCCCCATTACCCCCTCGGCAACACCCGCTTCGGAACCTTACACACCATCGTAAACGCCGGGTCGAAGACATTGCCCAGGTCATATTCCACACATTGCCCCATCAGAATATGCGCGCCCACCGGGTCCAGGCCGTAGTCGCTTTGCAGCCAGCGCAACATTTCCGTCGTGGCGTGCTGCACGCACTGGTCGAGCGGGCGGGCGTTGCCGACGGTGAAAATATAGTCGGCGTTTTCACCCCGCGGCCAATTGATGCGCTTGCCCTTCTGCACAGAGAGCGTCACCTGCACGTCGAAAGAAATTTCGATGCCCGTGCCCACAATTTCCCCGTCGCCTTGCAGCGCGTGGCCGTCGCCGATGTGAAAGAGCGCGCCCTCCGTCAGCACCGGAAAGTAGACGGTCACCCCTTCCACAAAGCCCCGGTAGTCCATATTGCCGCCGTGCTGGGCAGAAGTGGCGGTGGAGATCGCCTCGCTCCGGGCCGGGGCCACGCCAAAGCAGCCCACCATCGGCGCGAGGGGCAGCGTGAATGTGCCCAGGCTGGTGCTTGTGTCGGCCAGCGTAGCCGTGCCAGCCCCGTTGTCGATGTTCCAGATCGCCAGGGAATCTTCTCCGGCGATCTGGGGCATTTGGATCACATAATCCGGGTCCACCACATTCGCGGCCACGACTTTGCGCGTCCAGCCGGTGGGCCGGTTGGGGGTCAATTTGTCCAGATGGACGACGAGCGTGTCGCCCGGCTCGGCTCCTTCCACATAAAAGGGGCCGGTCATCGGGTTGCCCCGCGGGGTGATCCGTGCGCCGCTGGCATCCTGTCCGCCAGCGTCCACGGTTGTGGTGATGATCGTATCCCCGCTCTGCACGCGCAAGACAGGCGCGTGCGAGCCGATATTCGTGTGGTAGTGGGTGGGTTGGAAGGTGTGGACGGTCATTGATTGGGTCTCCTTAATTGAGATTTCGATAGAAAAGGCAATACAACGCAAATATGCAAAGGAGCGAAAACGCAAAGAAATCGTTCTGCCCGTTGTCTCTCCGCATCTTTGCGCCTTTGCGTTAAAATGCAGTCTGCCAATTATACCCGCCCGCCTCTGTTTCAGCGATCTGGCAAAATTGGGGTACAATTTCGTTTTGGCCGAACCATCACCCCGGACCCTCCCATGCGCCTCGCCGTTCTTGCCGACATCCACGGAAACCTGCCCGCCTTCCAGGCCGTTCTGGCCGAGTTGGAACGCATCCAGCCCGACGCCGTAGCGGTGAACGGCGATCTGATCAATCCGGTCCCCTTCAACGGGGAAGTCGTCGACTTCATTCGCAGCACCGATTGGGCGGTTGTGCGGGGCAACCACGAATTTTACCTGCTGGATTTTGGCACGGAGCGGGCCATCCCCGGCTCGGACGATCCCGTGCGCTGGGGCAGTCTGCACTGGCTGGTGCGCAATGTGACCAGCGCACAGGCCCAATTCCTGGCCGCGCTGCCCGACGAACGCACCCTCTATTTTCCCGGCACACAGCCTATCCGCATGGCCCACGGCGTGCCCGGGCGCAACCGGGTCGGCTTCTATCAGCAGCAGCCCGCCGAGAAGATTCTGCTGGAAATCCGCGACATTCCCCAGCAGACGCTTCTCTCCGCCCACACCCACGTCCAAGTGGACCGGCAGCTTTCCATCGCCAACAGCGACTTTCAGGCCAACCCTCACGGGGAGGACGGTCACTATTTGGACGGATCGCCCCCCCCTTCCCCTCCCGGCTCTGTGCCCGGCTCTGTGCCCGGCCACTGGCATCTGATCAACCCCGGCAGCGTGGGCCTGCCCCTGGAAAAGGATACCCGCGCCGCCTTCGCCGTGCTGGAGAGCGTGCCGGAGAGCGTCGAACCCGGCGGCTGGCGGGTGACCCATCACCGGGTGGAGTACGACCGCCGCCCCGCGCTGGAAGCCTTCTCCACCAGTGGGCTGCTGGAAGCGGGCGGGCCGATTGCCCAAATTTTCTATTGGGAGCTGATTACCGCCGAGCCGGAGATTGTGGACTATTACCGCTGGTCTCACAAAAATGGCTACGACGCGGACGGGGAGATGCAGGGCGCGTTTGATGCTTATGTGGCGGCGACGGCGCGGGATGCGTATGTGCGCGCACGGGACCCACTCCACAACCGGTCGCTGACCCGATGACGCCCCGCAAGCCTCACTTGCGTCGCCTGCCCCAACTGCGCCTGGCCTTTCTGGGCGACATCCACGGCAACCTGCCCGCGCTGGAAGCGGTGCTGGCCCATCTGGACCGCACCCAATCCCCCGACGCCGTCTATCTGCTGGGCGATCTGGTCAACCGCTGCCCGTGGAACAACGAAGTGATGGACCGGCTGGCGGCGCGGGGCTGGCCGTCGGTCTCCGGCAACCACGATTTGGTGGTGAGCCGCCTGCACACCTCGGCCATTCGCCCCCCCTTTGACGAGCGCCAGAACTTCCCGGTAATGTACTGGACGTGGGATCACCTGCGCCCGGAACATATCGCGTCGCTACACGAACTGCCCGCCGAAATGACCGTCGCCCTCGACGGCGCGCCCCCCATTCGCCTGCTGCACGGGCTGCCCGGCAACCCATTTGTGGGCGTCTACCCGGAGAGCGACGAAGCGGAGATTGCCCCAAAATTTGCGGGCTATACGGAGCCGGTCGTCATCGGCGGCCACACCCACCGCCCCCTGGACCGGCACATCGGCGGCAGGCATTTCCTCAATCCGGGCAGTGTGGGGCTGCCCTACAACAGCGATCCGCGCGCCCAGTATATGACGCTGGATTTGCTGGCGGGCGGAGGAAATAGCGTAAATGGCCCGGTCTGGCAGCCCACTTTTCACCGGCTGGCCTACGACACCGGGCTGCTGGCCGACGCCTTCCGCACGTCCGGGCTGCTGGCCGAGGCGGGACCCCTGGCCCAACTCTATCTGCGCACAGTTCTCAACGGGGAACCCTGGGCCAGCGATTTCGGCTATTGGCTCAAATCCCAGCCCGCCGCGGTGCGGGAGGACATTGCCGGCGCGGTGGAGGCGTATCTGCGGGTTCACGGGCCGGGGAAGTGGGCTTTTGGGTGAGGGAGGAGAACTTCCGCTAATATGTGGTTATCGGACGTTCACTACTTTTTCTTTGGTCGATACTTCTTCTGCCACAATTCCCATTCTTCCTTACTCATTTCGTCCGAATCGACCGCCCCCTTGACTTTGGGGTCGAAGTCGCCCGGCCATTGGGTAGTGTTGTCGTATAGTGCCCCTCTTAGATCGGTTTTCAGAAGGTTCTCCCCTGCGAGGTTGGCTCTCCAAAGGAGCGCCCCTTCGAGGTTGGCTCCCCAAAATTTCACCCCTGCGAGGTTGGCTCCCGAAAGGTCTGCCCCTGTGAGCTCGGCTTTCCAAAGGTCTGCCCCTGTGAGAATGGCTTCCGAAAGGAGCGCCCCTGTGAGAATGGCTCCCCGAAGGAGCGCCCCTGTGAGAATGGCTCCCCGAAGGTCCGCCCCTGTGAGATTGGCTTCCATAAGGTCCGCCCCTGTGAGATCGGCTTTCCAAAGGTGTGCGCCTACAAATGTTCCGTCTTGAAGCCACTCTTCATCCAAGGCGATTCTCGCTGCTTCAAGAGCAAAGCCGTTGCTAAAACTTGCCATTTGGCGAATGATGTTTCTCTTGTATTCACGCTCACTTCTCTGGCGATTGAGTTCATCGATCCCCAATACCCCAACGCCAATCCCAAGCAGTTCAGGCCACAGACCGGACCAGATGGTTTTATATTCACCAGAAAGCAGAATAGCAATTGCGATTGCAATACCGATCCATGCAAACCCACGGACGCGCCATCCTGGGTCAGCGAAGTATTTTGATATGTCTTTGGGCAGTAATCCCAAAGAATTCAAGGCGCCCACAGCCCAAAGAACCTCAAGTACGATTGCAATGCCAAGCCACATAAGCGGGTTCCTGTTTTGGTACGGTAGGTGCGGTTTGTAACCGCACATTTGTGGATGTCCGCCAATCGTGCGGTTAGAAACCGCACCTACGGCATCACCGATTTTACGGCAGTAAGTATACCTTCCGGGAAGCGGCCAGGACAACTACCGCATTCCCTCAATAGCGTGGCCGCTTCCCGGAAGGCGGCAGTGGCAGATCAGGACGCGGAGCGTCCGCGCTGCGTTCCCACGCGGAGCG
>Ga0209284_10004013_pt1 | contig 17162 bp, 9 predicted proteins | sample FRY03_FD_187211 | JGI IMG/M metagenome (GOLD analysis project Ga0209284, IMG submission 187211) | Freshwater microbial communities from Lake Fryxell liftoff mats and glacier meltwater in Antarctica - FRY-03 (SPAdes) (version 2) | ecosystem: Environmental > Aquatic > Freshwater > Ice > Glacier... | reverse complement strand
GGCTTTCTCATTCTTTCAACTTACCTGCTCCGGGCACTCGCGGTCGAGTCCGCAATGCAGTTCTGCAAATGCTCCGCGCAAAGGCTCCGCGCTTGCAAGATACGGAGGCAATCGTTACACTGGGATTAATGGACGAACTTCCCGACATTCCCGGAGTCGATCCGGAGCTGCTGAAAGATCCGGTGTTTCGGCGACTCATGGCCGAAGGTCTCGCCATCCAGGACCGTTTTGCCGCCGAGCCGATCTACGCGAGGACCGGAAAAGGGTACCTGAAGAGCGCGGGCGTCAGTGAGATCAAGGCGGTGAAAGAAAAGTTGAAGGCGGCATCGGAATCGATCCTCGTAAGGGAAGACCCCTGAGTATGAAGCGCATCGCTCCCTGGCTCGCTCCGTTTTCCTGGCAAATAGTTACAGCGCAGAATGCGGTCTTGTGTCATGCCAGGAACGCCCTCCACAAACCAACGTCGGACGGCTACGAGGATACCCGGACCCTGTGGGAATCGCGTTACCTCGAATCCATACCCCTCGAGGACGCCGTCGACTTGTGCCGACAGTGCCACCGACTGGCCCCCTTCTGCTTCTACAACGGAAATACGTTTGCCTCGATCATCGCTCTGGTCATCCGCACGATGGAACTCCCGCCCGACGAGGCCGTCGTCGTCCGCAGCCTCGCCGGGCACATTGTCGCCGGCGTCGCGAGTGAGGCAGAAGAGGCGGCCTTCCTCGAGTTTTGCGAGTCGCTTGCTTAGGAAGCGCCCCTCAATCACGCCAAGCGTGAACACGTATACCGTCGCGCTGGTTTCCAGCGCCCGCATTCCGTATGGTATACGACCTTGAGCTGCGGTCTCCGCCGGCTTGTCCTCACCGCAACCACCACCGACCATGCTTACCATTCTCGGCGATACATCCGGAAAATTTTGTGATGGGCTTTCCCGCCGCTCCTTTCTCCAAATCGGCGGTCTCGCTCTCGGCGGAGCCAGTCTGCCGCAGATCCTAGCGGCGGAGGCAGCCGGGGGAAAAGTCGCGCGCGGGATCAATCACAAGGCGGTCATCATGATCTTCCTGCCCGGCGGGCCTCCGCATCAGGACATGTGGGATCTCAAGCCCGAGGCCCCCGCCGAATACCGCGGCGAGTTCAGGCCCATCCGCACGAATGTCCCCGGGATCGAGATCTGCGAAGAGTTTCCCCTCCTCGCGAAGATGGCCGACAAGCTCACCTTCGTCCGCAGCCTCGTCGGGGCCGAGGGCCCGCACGACGCGATGATGTGCCTCACCGGTCGTCCCGGCCGCACCAACGTCCCTCCCGGCGGCTGGCCCAGCATCGGTGCGGCGATGTCAAAGTTGCAGGGTGGCGTCAATGAGTCCTGCCCTCCCTTTGTCGGGCTCTCGCCCAAATGCGGTCATGATCCGTGGGGGAATCCCGGTCCGGCCGGCTTCCTCGGGCCTTCCCACTCGCCTTTCACCCCTTTTCGCGGAGCTGGCAAAGAAGACATCGTGCTCAAGGGCGTGAGTCTCGATCGCCTCAACGACCGTCGCGCCCTCCTCGGCAGCTTCGACAATTTTCGCCGCGAGGTCGATCAGTCAGGCATGATGGCCGGTCTCGACACCTTCAACGAGCAGGCCTTCGGCGTCCTCACCTCGAGCGCCCTCGCCGGAGCACTCGACATATCCAGCGAAGATCCCGCGACCATCGCCCGCTATGGAAAGGGGACTGACCAGTTTCTCGACGACGGCAGTTGGAGACGTCTCGACCAGTTTCTCATGGCCCGCCGTCTCGTCGAGGCCGGGGCCCGTTGCGTCACCCTCGGGTTCTCGCGCTGGGACTGGCACAGCAACAATTTCAAGAGCGCCCGCAGCGAATTCCCCATGCTCGATCAGGGGCTCAGCGCCCTCGTTCAGGATCTCCACGACCGCGGACTCTCCGACGATGTCAGCGTCGTCGTCTGGGGAGAGTTCGGCCGCACTCCAAAGATCAATGACAAAGGCGGCCGCGACCATTGGCCCCGCGTCAACAGCGCCGTCCTCGCCTGCGGCGGCATGAAGCACGGCCAGATCATCGGCGCGACCGACCGCCTCGGCGGAGAAGCAGTGGAAAGACCGGTCGAGTTTCAGGAAGTCTTCTCGACCCTTTACAAAGCCGCCGGCATCGACGCGTGCAACACCACCATCCCCGACCTCACCGGTCGCCCCATTTACCTCGTCGATCCTCACTACACCCCGATGAAGGAACTCATCAGCTAATATGAACCGCTCTTTCATACTCATCCTCGCCCTCACCCTCGGCACCCTCAATGCCCAGGAAGCCACCAACGCTCCCACCGGGACGACCACCGGGCCAACCACCGGGCCAACCACCGGGCCAACCACCGGGCCAACCACCGGGCCAACCACCGGGCCAACCACCGGGACCGCGGGCGTCCCGCCCGCTTCTCTAGCCCCGGCCCCAGCAACCCCACCCCCGCCCGCCGCCAAGCTCTCCTTCCACGCTCCCCAATCCACCGTCCGCGGTCCCTGGTCCGGCACCCAGCTCATCATCACTGACGACGCGTCCGGCATCTCCCGCGATGTCACCCACGAAGCCGCCCTCAAGGCCGAGACCCCCGGCATCGTCGAGATCGATGTAAAAGGCTACGTCACCCCCCTGAAAAACGGCAAAACCCGCCTCCTCGCCTCTCTCTCCGGCACGAGCGGCCTCCCCGCCGTCACCGAGATCGAAGTGACCGGATTCGACACCCCCGCGCCCATCCACTTTTCGCAGGAGGTCGTCAGCGTCTTCACCAAATACGGCTGCAACGGCGGCGGCTGCCACGGCAAGTCCGGCGGGCAGAACAACTTCCGCCTTTCCCTGCTCGGCTACGAGCCTTGGAACGATCACGAGTGGCTCGTCCGCGAGTCCCGCGCCCGCCGCGTCTTCCCGAGCGCGCCCGAGAACAGTCTCCTCATCATGAAAGCGACCGGCGAGATCCCTCACGAGGGCGGGATCCGCTTGCAAAAGGGATCGATCGATTACAACAATCTCGTCCGCTGGGTCCGCGAAGGCATGCCTTACCAGCCCGACGACGCGCCGAAAGTCACCGGCATCTCCGTCTACCCGCACGAGCGGGTCGCGACCGCCCACGCCACCCAGCAACTCGCCGTGACAGCCAGCTTCTCCGACGGCAGCACCCGCGACATCACCCGGCTCGCGATCTACGAAGCCAACCAGAAAGCCATGGCCGAAGTCGATGGCGACGGCTATGTCACCCTCGCCGACCAGACCGGCTCGACGGCGATCATGGTCCGCTACCAGGAGCACGTCGCCGTCTTCCGCGCCACCATTCCGCTCGGCGCCGAGATGGGCGAACTGCCGGCGAAAGAGAACTTCGTCGACGATCACATTTTCAAAAAGCTCAGCCTACTCGGGCTGCCGCCCTCGCCGCTCACCGATGACGCCGCCTTCCTCCGCCGTGTCACCGTCGACATCACCGGTCGTCTCCCCACTGCGGAAGAGACCACCGCCTTCCTCGCCTCGGCCGAGCCTGACAAACGCGCTAAAAAAATCGACGCCCTCCTTGACACACCCGACTACGCCGCCTACTTCGCGCAGAAATGGGCGAGCATCCTTCGCAACAAACGCACCAAAGAAACCTACCAGCGCGGCACCTACGCCTTCCACGACTGGCTCCGTGCCGGCATCGAGGAGAACAAGCCGTTCAACACCCTCGTGACCGAGCTCGTCACCGCCTCGGGCGAGATCGGGCAGAACCCCGCCGTCGGCTGGTTCCGGGCCGTGAAAGATCAGAAAGAGCAGATGCAGGACATCGCCCAGGTCTTCCTCGGCATCCGCATGCAGTGCGCCCAGTGCCACCACCATCCCTACGAGAAATGGTCGCAGGATGACTACTACAGCTTCGCCGCCTTCCTCAGCGCGGTCGGGCGCAAGCCGGGCGAGGGACCCGACGAGGAGATCATTTTCCACAAACGCACCGTCGCGACGATGCAGAACCCGAACACACAGACCGTCCTCAAGCCCGCCGCCCTAGGCGACGCGCCTCTCGACCTTCCCGTGTCCGAAGACCCCCGCGCCGCCCTCGCCGGCTGGCTCACCGCAGAGGGCAATCCCTGGTTCTCGCGCATGCTCGTGAACCGCTACTGGAAGCACTTCTTCAGTCTCGGCCTCGTCGAGCCCGAGGACGACATGCGTGTCACCAATCCCGCCTCGCATCCCGAACTGCTCGACGCCCTCGCCGCCGACTTCTCGAAAAACGGCTTTGATCTCAAGCACCTCGTCCGCACCCTCACGAACAGCCGCACCTACCAGCTCAGCTCCATTCCGAACGATTACAATACCTCGGACTCGCAGAATTTCTCCCGCTACTATCCCAAGCGGCTCCAGGCCGAGGTCCTCCTCGACTCCATCAATGTCGTCTCGAAGTCAGAGGAGACTTTCAAGAACCAGCCCGCCGGCGTCCGGGCCGTGCTCCTGCCCGATGACAAGTTCAACGACGACTCCTTCTTCCTCTCCGTCTTCGGTCGGCCCGAGATGGACAGCGCCTGTGAGTGCGAACGTGTCGCCGACGCCAACCTCGCCCAGAGCCTGCACCTCATTAACTCCGAGACCATCCAGAACAAGCTCGGCCACGCCGGTGGTCGCGCCGCCGCCCTGGCAAAAGCGACCGAGCGGCCCGACCACGAGCGCCTCGGCGAACTCTACCTCTACGCCCTCGCCCGCGAGCCGCGCCAGCCCGAGCTCGATGCCGCCCACGCCCATCTCGTGAGGAAGCGCACCGCTGCCGCCGCTGCCGACGAGCCCGCCCGTGCCAAAGCCGAGCAGGAGGCCTTCGAGGACATCCTCTGGGCGCTCGTGAACACGAAAGAGTTTCTCTTCAACCACTGATCCGTCTCCGCGACCGATCCAAAGTTATTGTCTTGTGAGGATGAAACATCTCCGCGCCACGCTCCTTTTCCCGGTTCTTCTCTTCCCGATGGCGGGGCACGCCCAGTTGCCCTCGGCGGAGTTGCAGACGCTCACTCCGCCCCTCGTCCGCGCCGGTGAGACGACCGAGATCACCGTCGTGGGTCTGAATCTTGAAGATCTCACCGCCCTTTCCTTCTCCGATCCGCAGATCAAAGCGGAACTCGTCCCCGGGACGAAGAGGTTCCGCGTCACCGTGCCCGAGACCGCGGGCGAAGGCCCCGTCGAGGCCCGCGTCGATGGCTACTTCGGGCGGTCCACCTCGCGGCTTCTCTCCATCGTCCCCAAAGATACCGTCATCGTCGCCGACGCCGGCGCCGCCCACCACTCACCCGCCACCGCGCCCGCGCTGCCCCTCAATGCCGAGGCCTACGGAGTCACCGATGCGAACCGGATCGATCGTTGGAAAATCTCCCTGACAAAAGGACAACGAATCCTCGTTCACGCCCTCGCCGAGCGGCTCGACTCGCGTGCTGATGCCAGTCTCATCCTCACCGACATGACGGGGAAAGTCCTCGAGAGCAGCCACAACGTCATCGGACGCGACCCGCTCCTCGACTTCACCGCCCCCGCCGCTGGCGAGTATCTTGTCGGGATCCACGACTTTCTCTACAACGGGGGGGCCGAGTATTCTTACGTTCTCACCGCGAGCACTCGTCCATGGGTCGATGCCGTCTTTCCTCCGGCCGGTCAAGAGGGTCAAGTCATCGCGGCAACCCTGTTGGGTCGCAACCTCCCCGGCGGCAGTCAGGGTGACGGACTCGCGATCGATGGCAAACCCCTCGAGACCCTGAGCGTGACCATCCCCGTGGCCGCACCCGAGAGCCCCCGGCCCGACCCCAATCTGCCTGCCCGCGCGATGTTGGCAGGATTTGGGTTTCGTCAGGGGGAGTCCAATGCCGTCCGTCTCGGTATCGCAAAAGAACCCGTCGTTCCGGAGCAGAACGACGCCGTCCTGCCGCCTTTGACCGGGCCGACGGAGATCGCGGCGCGCTTTGATGCTCCCGGCGACACGGATCAGTTTCGCCTTTCCGCAAAAGCCGGCACCGCTTACTGGATCGAGGTGATTGGCGACAGACTCTCGGGCAAGGCCGACCCCTACCTAATCGTGGAGAAGATCACCAAAGCGGCCGACGGCACCGAGACCTTTGCCATTGTCCGCGAAGGAGACGATACCGCCGCGAAGGTCGGCACCAGATTGTCTTCGGGATCCCGCGACACCAGCCTGCTGATCGCCGCCGCTGATGCCGCCGACTACCGCATCACTGCGGTGAACCAGTTCGACAGCGGCGGCCCGACCCATCTCTACCGACTCGCTGTGCGCGAGGCGCGTCCCGACTTCGAACTCGTCGCGGTGGCGGAGCGGTCGCACTACGAGCTTAATCAGGCCCACCCCGCCGCCCCGCTCTTGCGCAAAGGCGGGACGGAGCCCGTCCGGGTCCTCATTCATCGTCGCGATGGCTTCGATGGCCCCATCACCCTCGAGGCGGTCGGCCTGCCCGCCGGGGTTACTTGCCCGCCTGTCACTGCCACGGTGAAAGAGGACTCCATCCGGCTCGTCTTCCACGCCGCGCCCGATGCGGCGGGGTGGAACGGTGACATCCGCATCGTCGGGAAAGCCTCATCCGGAGCTACCGAGCTCGTCCGCGAAGCCCGGGCTGCCGCCTTTGTCCAGGGAGTTGCCGACGCGACGAAGGAGCGGCTCCGCCCGCGGCTCAGTGTCACGATGCCCCTCTCCGTCAGCGCCACCGAAAAGGCCCCTCTCGCCCTCGAGGTCGGGAACGGCGGACGTTTTACGGTCGAAATGGGGCAAAAGCTCGAGATCCCCGTGAAGGTCGTCGGACGCAACGGCGTCAAAGGCCCGCTCGCTCTCACCGCCGACGGTCTCCAGGGCCTGCGCCAGTCGCCCGTGCTGACCCTTGCTGACAAAGTCGACGAGGGTAAACTGACCCTCACCTTCACCACCCAGAACAACATTTTTACCCCCGAGGCCGGCACCTGGACCTTTCTCATCAAAGCCGCCGCGACGACATCCTACCGCTACCGGCCCGAGGCAGCCGAATCCGCCGCCGCCGAAGTGAAAAAAGCCGACGAAGCGCTCAAGGCCGCGACGCCGGAAAACAAAGCGGCCCTAACAAAAGCCAAAACAGACGCCGAAGCGAAAGCCAAAGCCCTCGCTGCCGCCGCGGCGGCCAAGGACATCAAATTTTCCGCTTACACCCTGCCCATCACCGTCGAAGTGAAACCGGCGCCGAAAAAAGATTCCTGATGAAGACCTCCTCATTACTCCTCTCTCTCGTTCTCGTCGCCCCGTTCCTTGCCCGCGCTGAGGGACTCCCCGTCGCCGAACTGAAACGCGACACTCCCGTGAACTTCGCGACTGAGGTCTATCCCTTTCTCAAGGCCAACTGTCTCTCCTGTCACAACCAGAGCAAACCCAAGGCCGATCTCATCCTCGAATCACCGCAGGACATGATCAAAGGCGGTGAATCCGGCCCCGCGATCGTTCCCGGTAAAGGTGCCGATTCCTTCCTCTTCGCCACGGCGGCCCACCTCGAAGAGCCGACGATGCCCCCGGCGAACAACAAATCGAAAGCCGAGAACCTCACCCCCGATCAGCTCGCTCTGCTGCGACTCTGGATCGATCAGGGGGCCAAGGGTGACGCCGTCTCCACTGCAGCTCCCGAGTCGTGGACGCTCCTGACAGGACCACAACCTATCTACACCGCCGCGATTTCAAACGACGGACGCTTCGCCGCCGCCGGACGCGGGCAGCAAGTCCATCTCTACGATCTCAAGCTCGGCAAACTCGCCGCAACCCTGCGTGATCCGGGGCTCGAGATGCCCGTGACCCAGCAGGACATCGTCCAGGCCGTCGCCTTCAGTCCCGATGGGGAAACCCTCGCCACTGCCGGATTCCGTGTCGTCAAAGTCTTCCAACGCAGTCCCGCAGCAGCAGGGAAACCCGCTGCCCTCGCAGCTGAGCCTGCAAGCATGGCCGTTTCCCCCGATAGCAAACGCACCGCGATCGGGGCTGCCGACGGCTCCATTTCCCTGGTGAACAACGACCCGCCCGAGGCCGCGCCCGTGACCGTAAAAGATCACGCCGGAGCCGTCACCGCACTCGCCTTCTCCGCCGACGGGACCACCCTCTTTTCCGCCGGGGCCGACAAAACCGTGAAGTCCCGTCCCGTCGCCGACCCTGCCAAAGTCACCAGCCTTGCTCTCCCGGCTCCCGCCGCTTCCTTCGCGCTGGTCAACGGAGGAAAACACCTCCTCCTCGCCTGCGCCGACCAGACCCTTCGCCTCTGCGCGGCCGATCTCAAAAGCGACCTCGCCTTCACCCCGCCACCTGCTCCAGCAAAAGCACCTGCTCCCGCTGGGACCGCGGGCGTCCCGCCCGCTCCGAAGCCTGCGGCCACTCCTCCTGCACCTGCCGTAGAGCCAAAACCAAATCCCACCCCGCCCGCAGCCGATGTAAAACCCGCGCCCACCGGGACTGCGGTCGCCGCACCCGCACCCGCACCCGCACCCGCACCCGCACCCGCACCCGCACCGACAACTCCACCAGCCCCGAAACCAGTCACCCTGCCCGCTCCGGCCACCAAAAAGCTCCTCGAGTTCAAGCCCCACGCGCAGCCTCTCGTCGCCGTCGCGAGCACGACAGTCGACGGATCTGAATTCGCAGCCGCGTATGCCGACGGCACTGTGATCCTTTTCAAGATCAATGCCGCCAAACCCGGCGACAATCCGACCGAGCTTCGCCGCCTCGCCCACGGTGCCGCGCTGACCCATCTCGCCGTCTCCCTCAACAGCCCCGGGGGCATTCGCCTCGCGACCGCCGGCGCGACCGGCCCGGTCAATCTCTGGAATCCCGCCGACGGCAAGAAGATCACCGAATTCAAAGGGGATCCCACCCTCGCGCCGCGTCTAGCAGCCCTCCAACGCAACTCCGCCGTCGCGACCCGTCGCAAGGCGCATTGGGACCGCCTTGCCCCCGAGGCTGAGACGCTCTGGAAGGCGGAGAGCGAAAAGTCGATCCAGTCAGGAGACGAACTCGCCAAGGCCCGCCGCGACCTCGCCGCGAAGCAGCGCGATCTCCGGGCGCTGGAGTCCGCCACTCCCGCGACTACCGAAGACATCCTCGCCAAATCCCGCGAGGCCCTCGTTGTCGCCGAACGCACCGTCAGCGGAGCGGCCCGCAATCGCGATCTCTCCGCCGCCCTCGCCGGGGAGGCCTTCGGCCGGCAGACGGCTGCGAAGTCCGGCTCCAAAGAATCTGAAACCCTCGTCGCTGCTCTCAAAGCCGAGAGCGAGGCCCTTCAAAAAGCCGCGCCCGAAGAGGAGAAAAAATCGACGGTCAATGCCCTCGCCTTTTCCACCGATGGGTCGCTCCTGATCCAGTCGCTTGCCGGGGGAAAACTCCGTCTTTTCTCCCTAATCGCCGGGGCCTGGCTCGAGGACATCTCGTCGGGCAAAGAGGTCATTGCCCTCACCGCTGCCGGAGACCGCATCCTCACCGCGAGCAAAGACAAGCAACTCGTCGGCTGGACTCTACCCGGACGTGACTGGACTCTCGCGGCGACTCTCGGTGACGGGAAAAGCCCCGATCCCTTCGTCGATCGCGTCACCGCCCTCGCCTTCGACCCCGAGGGTCGCAAGCTCATCACCGGCACCGGCGTTCCCTCCCGCAACGGGCAGATCGCGATCTGGGACACCGCCACCTGGAGTCAGGTCGTCGCCAATCCCAAGGCCCACATCGACACCCTCACCGCCTTCGCCTTTTCGCCCGACGGATCCCGCGTCGCGAGTGCCTCGACTGACAAGCTCATCAAGATCCTCGACACCGAGACGCTCGAAGTGCAGCAGACTTTCGAAGGCCACACCAGCCACGTCCTCGACATCGCCTGGAACGCCGACGATCTCTCCCTCGCGAGCGCCTCAGCCGATCTGAAAGTGAAAGTCTGGGACCTCGCCGACGGCCGGGTCAAAAGCACCGTCGAGGGCTACACCAAAGAGATCGGCACAGTGAGCTACGTCGGCGAGACCGAGTCCCTCCTTACCGCGAGCGGTGACAAGGTCGTGAAGCTCGCGAATCAGCCTCTCCCCGAAGCCGGCGATACGTTCCTCCACACCGCTGCCGCCAGTGCCGACGGCACGAGGATCATCGCGGGCGGGCAGGACAGCATCCTGCGACTTTGGGACGGCACCGCGAAGAAACTCATCACCGCCTTCCCCAGTCCCGAGGCCGAGGTTGGGAAAGTGGCGGGGAAGTGATTCCGGGATCCTCACATTTCCGGTAGCCGAAGCGATTGCTCTGACTAAATCACATGTCCGTGAGGGCCAAACGGGCCTGGAGACCCGTTCTACTTTTCAAGGACAGCGCGTCGAACTTCCAGTTGAGGGAGCAGCCAATGTTCCCCAGCTACGCCCCTGCACCTCACTTCTTTACCACCGCTGCGGTTACTTCCACGGTGATCGGGAGCGAATACGTCGCGAACTGCTGGGTTCGTTCCTTCGCCTTCGTCTCCAGCGCGGTCGCGGTTTTCATGGCGGCCTCTTCGGTCGTGGCGAGCTTCGCCAGTTTTGCCTCGGCGTCCTGCACGACCTTCTTAGCCGCATCGACGCCGGCCTGCGCGGCCGTCACTTCTCCCTTGAGCGCATCGCGGGCGGCATCATCGGCGGTACTGGCTTCGCGCGGCTTTGCCTCGGCGAGGGTCTTTTCGGCGGCAACGACGATGGCCTTCGCTTTTGCCACTTCTTCGGTAAAGGGCGCCTTGAGCCCTTTGAGCCGAGCGACTTCAGCGGCGGCAGCCTCCGCGGCGGCTGGGTTCTGGCGGTACTTCGCGTTGCCGACGCCCCGGAGGACAAACTGATAGCGGCCCGGCTTGAGCTCGAAGTTGCCCCCCGGAGTGAAGGCCATCTTGAGGATTCCCTCTTTCTCGGTCTCGCCCAGCGTGGGCGTCGGCGCTCCCCGTTTGAGGCCGGGGAAGCCATGGACATTGACCGCGAGACTGCCGACGCGGGTGCCGGTCTCGGTGAGCTTTATGGGGAAATCGAGGGACTTGCCGAGTTCGACGGTCCAGACCTTGTCCTCCTTCAGCTCGATCCGGGTCGGCTCCACTTCCTGATCGAGCACGGAGAGGACCGTCTCGAGATCGAGGCGCGAGCGCACCTGGGCCTGATTGCCGAAAACGCGTTTCCCCCAGATGATGGAGGCGGGCCGGGCACCCCGTACGAGATCCTTGCCCCCGATCTTCGCGGTGCCGGTGATCGCGATCGCCCCGGTCCAGGCCGCTGCGTCTGGCGTCGCCCAGAGGGTGAGAAATCCCTGACTGCTCGATCCGCTCAGGACGAGTGGTTTTGCGCTCACCCCGGCCGGAAGCCCGGCGGCGGTCACGGTGATGTCCCCGTCATAGCCGTCGCGGCGGAAGGCAATAACGCGGTAGACGACCGATCCCCCGCGCCTCAGCACAGGCGAGGCGGGGAAGGCGTCGTTGTTGATCGTCTTGGCGAATTCGGTCCCGGTGATGAGTTGGAAATCGGGTTTCGCTTCGCGGATCGCAAGCCGGTAGAGATGGGCGGCGCTCCCGCCTCCGCTCTGGTTCCCGAGGGTGATGCGGTAGTCGGCGTCGGCATCCGGGACGAGGCTGAGAGCAGGGTCGAGCGAGTCGGCGTTGAGATCGTCGAGACTTTCCTGGCTGTAGAATGAGGGGAGGTCGTCATTGGTCCCGACGAGGGTGTAGCTCTCTTTGCCGGCGGCATCTTTCGCGATTTTCTCGACGGTCACGACGGGATCCGCGCTCACGCCGAGGCGGTGGCAAAACACGTCAATCCAGTAGGTCGTGCCTTTCTTCAGACTGACCCGGAACGGATCAACATCGCCGGGCAGGTCAAAGCGCCCCGCGATCTCTGCGGGGACCGCCACGGTCTGGAACTCGCTCTTCGCATCCTCGGTGACGACGGGCGCGGTGGCGAAGCCGATGCTCACGGGATTTGCTCCAGCGAGGGTGTGTTCGAAAGTCGGCACCATGCTCTCGCGAGGAATCGCGGGGCTGAAGCTCGTCGGCACGGTCGCTTCGGCGGGGACGTCGAGACTGACTTCGAGCGTCTCGAGCGGTTTGCCTTTGACGGACCAGTTGTCCCCGAGCGATCCGTTCGGCAGGTTGCGGCCGAAAAAGGTGAAGGCCCGTTTTTGCCCCGGCTCACCGGCAGGCGGAAAGACGAAGTCCACGTGCGGCCCGCGACTGAGACGGAGGTGATAGAAAAACTCGCGTCCTCCGCCGTAGAGCGCATCGCTCAGCGAGACGAAGTAGTCGCCGTCCGCCGGCGGGGTGAAGTCGATGAAGGGATCGCGACCGAAGTGATGGCGGCTGTTCTCGAGTTCGCGCCCGCCCGAATCGAAGACGGCCATGAGGACGTCGCCCTTCGCATCGAGGCGCTCGGCGAGGACTTCGAGGAGGAGACGTTCACCCTTTTTCCCGGCGAAGCGATACCAGTCGAACCGACCCGCATCGAGGGTGCCGAGGACGCCGTTCTCCGACTCGAGGGCCAGGGCGGTCTCGGCGGTGGAGTGGTCGCCGCTCTCGAGGATCTCCGCCGACCCTGACGGAAACACCACGAAGGGTCGCGCCGTGGAGAGTCCGAAGTAGCCGTGCGACCGCACCTCGTAGACCCCCGGCGGCACTTCGGCGGGGATCGTCACGGTGAACTTGCCCTCGACCGGACGCGGGGTCGGGTAAAAGTCGTCGGCCGGGAGCAAAACGGGCGCGGCGGTGATCTTCGGATGCGAAAAGCGCAGCGCCTTTGCCCCCTCGAGCTCCTTGCCCGTGGTCGTCATCTCAAAGGTCGTCCCGGCCTTGGCGACCGCCGGGGCGACGGTGAGCAGATCCGGGTTCGGCATGAAGGCGAAGCCCGGAAGAGGGATGAGAATAAGGCAGGCGGCGGCGAGGAGAACTCTCATCGAATGGCGAGGTGTCAGGGTGCGGGCAAAGAGTGTCGGGTCGATGGGTGAACCCTCTTTGTTCAGCGATTGAACATGAATTCCTTCGTATTGAGGACGACCCAGACGATGTCTTCGAAGGCTTCTTTCTCGGCCTGTGCTTTAGGGAGCCTGGCCGGGTCGGCGGCGGAAAAGTCGCGTTTCTTTTTGAGATGGGCGAGGGCGATGGCGAGCTCTTCGGGACCGGGCCCGCGGGAGAGGGCGCGCAGGTAGAGTTCGGAGAGACGGTCTTCGTCGCTGCGGTCGGTCGCCTTCGCGAGGGTCGCGGCGCGGCCGTTGGCGGCGGTGAGCTTGGCCTGGATCGTGTCCGAGTTGAGGAGGTGGAGGCTCTGCCCGAGGTTCGCCTCGCCGGTGCGTTCGCACTCGCAGGCGGTGTCCATCGAGGGGCGGCCGAACATCATGAGAAACTCCGACTCGAGGGTGCCGCGCTCGTTGGGCAGGGCGATCGCGCGGACCGCCTGGGGCTGACGGGTGAAGGCATTGACCGCCCCGGTGACGTCGTTGACCGAGTCAAGGAGAACCTCGGCCTGGAGCCGTTTGGGATAATAGCGGGCGTAGTTCTGCTCGTCGTCGGCGTTCTGCTCGTTCGGGTCGCCACTCATCTGATAGGTGCGGCTGTTCGTGATCGTGCGGATGAGCTCCTTCAGATCGAAGCCGCTCGCGACGAAGGAGCCCGCGAGTTCTTCGAAGAGAGCGGGGTGGGTCGCGGGGTTGCTGGGGCGGATGTCGTCCTCGGGCTCGACGAGGCCGCGGCTGAAAAAATGTTTCCAGTAACGGTTTACGAGCATTTTCGCGAAGTAGGGATTTTCCTTCGCGCGCATCCACTGCGCGAGGTGGGTGCGGGGATCCTGCGTCGCGGGGATTTCGAGCGGGGCGGCGGCGCCGAGCAACTTCGGCTTCAGCTTCTCCTTCGTGCCGGGGTGCTCCACCAGGGCGGCCTTTTGCGCGTGAAAATAGATGTCCTCTTCGGGTAGTTTCGGTACGCCTTTTTTCTCCAGGGTCGAGAAGAAGGCGGTGAAGGCGAAGTAGTCATTCTGGCTCCACTGCTCGTAGGGGTGGTGATGGCACTGGGCGCACTGCATGCGGATGCCGAGGAAGACCTGGGCGATATTCTCCATGCGCTCCTTGCCATCGATGACGACCCGGTACCAATTTACCGCCGGGTTCTCGATGGACTTGCCGGTGGCGACGATGAGGTCGGAGACGAAGGCGTCGTAGGGCTTGTTCTCATTGAGACTGCTGCGGATCCAGGCGTGGAAGGCGTGGGAGTCGCGGGCGATCCAGTCGACGCCGCTATCGACCTTGTTCCGCAGGATCCCGGCCCACTTCCCGGCAAAGTAGTCGGCATACTCGGTCGAGTCGAGGAGCGCATCGATCTTTTTGGCGCGTCTGTCAGGCTCGGTCGAGTCGAGGAAGGCGGCGGTCTCTTCGAGGGTGGGGAGACGCCCCGCGATGTCGAGGGTGACGCGGCGCAGGAAAAGGCTGTCAGAGGTGTCGCCCGAGGGCGGGATGCCCATCACGCCGAGCTGGGCGAAGATCTGTTTGTCGATGAAGTTCGCCGCTTCGGGAAGTGCGGTGAGCTGACCGCCGAGCGGGATCATCGCGGTGAAGGTGTCGATGTGCTCCTGGAAGCGGACGAGGACGGCGGTGCTGCCGGTGCGGTTGGAGAAAGTGACGAGTCCCGTTTCGGCAGAGGTGGCGCGCTCGGGCTGGTTCGCCTCGTACTGGGCGACGCGGGTGATGTCGCGGACGGTGCCGTCGCTGAAGGTGGCGCTGACGACGAGCTGCTGCGTGCTCCCGGGGGTGGTGACGATGTTTTTCGGGAAGACTTCGATGCGCTCGACGGTGGCCTCGTTTTCTTCGCGGAAGACGACGCCGCCCTCGATCCAGCGCAGGATCTTGCGGTAGTCTTCCGACCCTTTTTTGAGCCGGGCTCCGCCCTCGTGGGGGAGCTCGCCGCTTGCTTTCATGAGCAGCATGCTGTTCTCCGGCGCCGAGGGGGCGACGCGGCGGCCGCGGGAGTAGCGCACGATGTTGTCGTAGTCGCTCGCGGGCTCGTAGCCGAGGAGGGAAAGTTGAAATCCGTTCTGCCCCGAGGCCTTGGCGTGGCATCCTCCCGCGTTGCAGTGATTGCGGGTGAAGACGGGGACGACGTCGTTGGTGAAGCTGACCGGCTGCGGTTTGGCGAAGTCGATCACCGAGATCGGAACCCGGAGCGGGGTCGCGCCCGCTGCCGCCGATGTCACGACGAGGGTGGTCTCGCCTTCGCCGATCGGCACCAGGTAACCCGACGAATCGATCGCGGCGATGCCGGCGGGTTCGAGGGTGAACTTTACCTCGCGGGTGAGGTCGCGGTTTTTTCCCTCCATCACGATGACCTGGGAGCGGGCCTCGGGCCCTTTCAGGACGATGGGTCCGGCACCGGCACCGGTGCGGAGAGAAAGGTCGCCAGATTGCGCAGCGACCGTCGCCGCGAGGAGACCGGCGATCAGGGGAATCGCGTGAGAGCAGCGGAGGGTAGCAGGCATCGGATCAGGCGGTCGCTGCGAGTTCCTCGATAGGTTTGCCCGAGGGGAGAATCTGCATGGGGAGACCTTCGAGATTTTTCAGATACTCATTGTAATCGATCCCGAGGTGGCGGTAGACGGTGGCCCAGAGATCGTTCGGCGCCATGATGCGCTCGGTCGGGTTCTCGCCCTTCGCATCGGTCGCGCCGATGATCTGGCCCATGCGGGCGCCTCCGCCCGAGACAAGCACGGACATGGCCTTGGGCCAGTGGTCGCGACCGGGCTGCATCACCTTGGACTTATTACCGCGCTGGGTATTGATCTTGGGGGTGTGACCGAAGTCGCTCGCGACGACGAGCATCACCTTCTGATCGAGACCGCGGGCATAGAGATCCTCGATCAGGGCGGTGAGGGCCTGGTCATACATCGGCAGACGCCATTTGCAGTCGTCGAAGATGTGGCAATTGACCGCATGGGAGTCCCAGTTGAACGCGCAGTTCGACGGGATCGCTTTTCCGGGTGTGGGGTTTTCCCACACGACGGTTACGAAGCGACTCCCCGCCTCGACGAGACGCCGTGCCATGAGACTGCGCTGGCCGTAGGCGTGGCGACCGTAGCGGTCGCGGACCTTGTCGGTCTCTTTTCCGAGATCAAAGGCCGAGCGGACCTGGTCGCTCGTGAGCATCTCCATGGCCTGGACGTTGAAGGAATCCATCGCGTCCATGATGCCGCTCTTGTCGACATCGCGGCGGAGACGGTCCATCCCGTTGAGCATCGCGAGCCTGTCGTCGAGCCGGGTCTCCATCTCCTGCTTCACCCCGATGTTATCGACTTTAAAAGCCGGATCACTCGGGTCGCCCGCGACGACGAAGGGCGTCTGCGAGGCACCGAGGTAGGCGGAGCCGAGGGCAAAGGTATCAATACCCTGACGCCCGCGATCAACCGCCGCGACACACGGGGGCATGCCATTGCCGCCATTGCCGAGGACCTGCTTCACGATGCTGGAAACCGCGGGGGCGTCATTGACCGTGCCCGTCGGAGTCTTCGGCGCGCGACCGGTCATCATGCGCTTGTGGGCGCCGCCGTGGTCGGCGAACTCGTGCTGGATCGAGCGGATGATCGTAAATTTATCCGCGATCTTTGCGTGCATGGGGAGCAACTCGCAGACCTCGATGCCCGGGACATTTGTGCGAATCGGATTAAAGACCCCTCGATACTCGATCGGCGCGCCGGGCTTCATGTCGTAGGTCTCCATGTGCGGCATGCCGCCGGGCAGCCAGACAAAGATGACCGCTTTGTCGCTCTTGACCGCTGCCGCCCCCGCGCTCGCCGCCATCGCTTCGTAGCGGAGGAGGTCACTGAGACCGAGACCGGCCGCTCCGAGTCCACCGATCTGGAGGAAGCTCCGCCGTGAGAGCGGTCCGGGGCAGAATTGCTTTGCGTAATGGGTGCTCATAACAGAGGTAACCTATCAGGAATCGGCAACTTTACCGTCACGGTATCGCGTGAGGACAAATGCTCGAATGGGCTTGCCAGGTAGTGTAAATCTTTGTCTGTAAGAGCCGCGCAACCCGAGTCTGCCGTTCAGGCCGACGATGGAGCGTAGCGGAATCGTCGGCCTGAACGGCGTCGCGCCTCCCACCCGGGGGTTGCAGTGTCCGTCCAAGTCTGGAAGCTGGGGGTGCGAACCTATCAGCACA
>Ga0209284_10004009_pt1 | contig 17181 bp, 9 predicted proteins | sample FRY03_FD_187211 | JGI IMG/M metagenome (GOLD analysis project Ga0209284, IMG submission 187211) | Freshwater microbial communities from Lake Fryxell liftoff mats and glacier meltwater in Antarctica - FRY-03 (SPAdes) (version 2) | ecosystem: Environmental > Aquatic > Freshwater > Ice > Glacier... | reverse complement strand
GCGCACCCACCGGCGCCGCCTCTCTCCGCTCTGCGTCTTGTCCTGCTCTCGGGTCGTTCATCCCCGTCACTCTCCCCAGCCTTCCCGACTCCACTAGACGCGGTTGCTGATGGGCTTACCCTTCACCGAAGATCTGGCCGGTTTCGCCGACCTGCCCGCCGTGCTGCCACCAGGCGGAGCCCTCTTCATCCAAGCCGCCACCCCTGTGGAGCTGATGCCACCGGATCCCCTCGCCCAGATCCTCTATTACCACCAAGACCACCTCGGCTCCTCCAGCGCCGTCACGGATTCCCAGGGGAACCTTGTCGAGGAAACTGCTCATTATCCTTTCGGTGCCCCGCGCCACCAACACCTCTGCGGAAAGGTGGATTCGTACTACGGGTTCACGCAAAAAGAACAGGACCCGGAGAGTGGCCTGCATTATTTCGAAGCCCGTTACATGGCTTCAAACCTCTCCCGCTTTCTCTCCGCCGACCCCCTGTACCTCATCCCGGATGCCATTCCACCGGAGACGCTTGGCCGCTTCCTGACCAACAGCCAGATGTTGAATCTCTATGCCTACGCCTTGAACAATCCGCTCAAATACACCGACCCCAGCGGGCTCGATGCGGCCAGCGACATCGAAAAGATTGACAATGCCAACGATCTCCGCGATGCCGCGTTCACCTTAGTGGAATTGGTCGCCAAGGAAGACGGCCTCATCTCGGACACCGCCAAGGGCTTCGGCAAGGTGGCGACGCCCATTGGCCCCCTCATTGATGGCATTGCTCTTCTCCAGAATCCCAGTTCTCGCACCGCCTCGGATTTCTCTTCGACCGTGGGCATCACCGCCGCCAGCGTGGTCAACCCCGCCATCGGCCTGGCGGTTTTGGCATCGAAGCTCGTCGGGGGACCGGACATTCAGAAGGGACTTCATGATCTGGGCACCGCCATCGGCGGGGCCCTGGCAGAGCCCTCGGCCTTGGCGGAGGTCGTCGAAAAATGGGAAATCCAACAAATGACCCACGCCAAATTCGCCAAGATGCGCGACCGGCATGTCTTGGACGCGATGGACAACCCCGGGGCCTTCCGGGGAAATCATCCCCTGCCCGGCTCCGCGGCCAAACAGCCCCAGCCAGGCCGCACCTCCATCCATTCCATGGACAATGCCGCCAGCCGCATTGCCACCGAGTGGAACAAAAGCCTCCGCTCTCAGACGTCCAATTAGGTGTTGTCGATTGGCCGGCCGTCCACTGAAGCCGGATTATGCCCGCTGGCGCTGGGCGAGCACGCGGCGCACGCCCCCTAGCAGGGCCAGGCCGCACCCATCAGGGCCCGAGGGCCCCCGTCTCGGGCACCCGTGAAGCCGCAGGCTGGGGACGACGAAAGTCGAAGGTGCCGTGCCAGTACCCGTCTTTCCCGACCCACGCCATTTCAAGAGGGACGATAAACCTGCGCCTTTTGTTCGTCGCACGGATTTCCCCGGCGGAGCGGCGGCCAACGGGCTTGACGGGCCTCAGCCCAGTCTCGCGGTTCTGGGCAAACGACGGTTGCGACGCGTCCGGCGGCGGGCCCGGCGGCGGGCCCGGCGGCACCCGCCCCATGACCTGAGCGGCCGGCCTCTGCCACCGGTCGCACTCGTTCGATTCCCGGGCGGGGCGCCCGGTCGGACAGATTTTTGCCGGGGAGGAGTCAACCTCCACAAAGACATGCTTCCAGATCGAAATCCGGGTGTCAGTGGCCCTTGTCGAACCCTGACCGGAACCAAAACCCTTGATCCTGACGGGGGCCGGCCGTCGACCCAGGCACGCTGGTTGCGTGCACGGCATTTTGTGCGTATAAGCACAACTGTAATTCCGACCTCCCGCAAGCCTCAACCTACGATATGACCACTGGATTTCGGCCCGCCTGGGGCGCGGCGACTGCGCTGGTTCTCCTCGCCCCGGCACCGGTGGAAGCCGCCTTTCCCCAGATCAAGCTCGAACCGGTGATCGTCGGGCAGATTCATTCACCGGTGGCGATGGTGCATGCGGGCGATGGCAGCGGCCGAATGTTCATTGCCGATCAACGCGGCAGTATTCGCATTTTCCGTGACGGGGTGCTCCAGCCCGGGGTGTTTCTAGACCTTTCCCCGAAACTGGTATTGGAGCGGGCCGGTTTCGACGAACGCGGGCTGCTCGGCCTGGCCTTTCACCCTGGTTATGCGAATCCCGCAGCCCCCGGCTTCCGGCGTTTTTACGTTTTTTACAGCGCCCCTGCGCCGAATGCGCCAGGCACCGCGACCTCCCCGGTGGACTGCCGCACCGTGATTGCCGAATTTAAGGTCTCCGCAACCGATCCCAATGCGGCGGATCCCGCGTCCGAGCGGGTGCTGCTTTCCTTCGACAAACCCCAGTTCAATCACAATGGAGGCGGTCTGGTCTTTGGGCCGGACGGGATGCTTTATTTTTCCGCCGGTGACGGCGGCAGTTCGAACGACAACAACTTCGGCCACACCGGGGGCGGCGGCAATCCCCGGCCGACCAACGCCAGGGGCAACGCGCAGGATCTGACCAACTTCATGGGCAAAATCCACCGCATCGATCCCCTCGGCACCAACGGCCCGGGCGGACAGTATGGCATCCCGGCGTCGAATCCCTTCGCGACCAATCCCGCTGGCGAGCGCCCGGAGATTTATGCCCATGGCTTGAGAAATTGCTGGCGGTTCTCTTTCGACAGCCTGCCGGGCGGCACCAATGAACTGTTCGCCGCGGACGTGGGCCAAGGGCAGGTTGAAGAGATCAACCTCGTCACCCTGGGCGGAAACTACGGATGGAGGAACAAGGAGGGGGCATTTGTCCCGGGCTTTTCCCTTGATGCGCCGGCCATGCTGGTGCCCGACACCCACCCCATCGCCCAATATGCCCACCCGGGCATCGACATCGGGTCACCGGCGCTGCCTCAGTACGGCCTGTCGGTCACGGGAGGCCACGTGTATCGGGGCGCTGCCCTGCCCGGCCTGACGGGCAAATACGTGTTTGCCGACTGGAGCCAAAGCTTCACCGAACCCAGCGGACGCATGCTCGGGATGGAGCAGACGTCCCCCGGGACTTGGGCGATCTCCGATCTGGATGTGCTCGACGGAAACCCGATTTCACAGTTCATCCAGGGATTTGGCCAGGATGCGGACGGCGAGCTGTATGTGCTGACCAAAACCGCCACGGGTGTGAGCGATCCGGATCCGAAGTCCGGCCTGCCCAGCGGGGTCATTTTGAAAATTGTCCCGGTGCCTCCCACCACTTCCGTGACCCTCACCGCCAGCAAGGATAATTCAGTCTATCAGGAAGGCGACCTCAGCAACGGCGCCGGCAGCTGGATTTTCGCTGGAGCCACCGACCCGGGCAAAAACGACGCCGCTCTGCGCCGCGCCCTCATCGGCTTTAACCTGTCGGCCATCCCCGCCGGCTCCACCATCGCCAGCGCCGCCGTGACCCTGGACATGGATCGCACGATCTCCCCAGCGTCTGCGTTTTCCCTGCATCCCCTGCTCGGCGACTGGGGCGAAGGCACCGCCAATCCCTCCGCCCAGGAAGGCGACGGGACGACCGCCTCACCCGATGACGCAACCTGGCTCAAACCCTTTTTCGGCCAACCCGCCACCTGGACGGAACCCGGCGGAGACTTCGTCCCGGAATCGTCGGCCACCACCATCGTCAACACCGCCGCCAGCGTCGCCCAGGGAATCTACACGTGGACGTCGCCTCGCCTCGCCCACGACGTCAACGGCTGGCTCGCCGATTCCGCCGCCAACTTCGGCTGGATGCTCAAGGCGGATGTGGAAAGCGTGATCAAAGCCGGAGGCACCGGAGCCACCGGCCAGTTCACCGTCACCCTGCCGGACACCGCCGAACTCCGTGACGGCATGGTGGCCTTCGGCACCGGCATCGCCGGCACCGCCAAAATCGCCGCCGGAGGCATCAAACCGGACACCAACGTGGTCACCCTGACCGCGGCCAACACCAGCATCGTCAGCGGCAAGATCATCTTCGGTGCCCCCTCGGCCAAACGCTTTCATTCCCGGGCCTCAGCCACCGCCGCGTCGCGGCCACGCCTCCTCCTCAACTATGTGCCGCCGCCGCCGCCGCCGGCCACCCGCCGGGAGGCGTGGGAACAGGAATCCTTCCTGACGGGCCAGTTCATCAGCGACGGCAACGACACCGATGGCGACGGCATTGAGGACGGAGTGGAATATGCCTGGGGATTTGATCCGCGGGAGCGCCATGCGGTGGAGGATGGTCTGAAGGTGGATGCTTCAGGCGTGACCGCCGCCACCCCGCTCACGATCACCTTCCGCCGTGACCCGCGCGCCACGGATCTGACCTACCGGCTCCAGGCCGCGTCCGACCTCGGGACCTGGACCGATTTGGCGGTGAGCGCCGCCGGTGACCCGCCCACCGGCCCGGGTTTTGTAAGCGAATCGGAAATCCCCGACGAGTCGCCCATCCGATCCGTCCTCGTCCGCGACCCGGTGCCCGGGGAAAACATTCGCTTCGTCCGCCTGAAGGTGGAACGCCGGCCATGAACAACTCATTTCCATTGCGCGCCGGGTGGACCGACGCCCTGCCCCGCCCGTTTCGTCGGGCGCTGGGGATCCTGCTCGCGCTGGTCCCGGCCCCGGCGTTGGCCGCCACCCTGGCGCTCAGCCTGGCGGCTGACGCCGTGCTTTACGAGGACGCCGCCGGCACCACCGCCAATGGGGCCGGTGAATTCCTCCTTGCCGGGCGGACCAACCAGGCCGCCGGTTCGCGCCGTCGCAGCCTGCTCCGGTTCGATGCCGGCGCGCTGCCCGCCGATGCCGTGATCACCGGCGTGTCGCTGCGCCTGTTCCTCTTCGCCGTGACCACGGCGGAAACCGACCTCCAGCTGCACCGCCTGACCCGGCCGTGGACGGAAGGTCCGGCCGATCCCGCAGGCAACGAATCCGGCGGCGCGGCCGCGCTCGCCGGCGACGTGACCTGGCGGCACACCCACTTCGACCAGTCGCTGTGGACCTCGCCCGGCGGCGACGCCGCCGGCGATCCGTCCGCCACGCTCCCCGCCGGCACGGCTTCCGGATTCCTCACCTGGACCGGACCCGGGCTGACCGCCGATCTGACGGCCTGGGTGGCCGATCCCTCGCTCAATGCCGGTTGGCTGCTACGCGACGCCGAAACAGTTCCGCAAACCGCCAAACGTTTCGCCTCCGGCGATCATGCCGACCCCGCGCTGCGCCCGGTCCTGACCATCGAGTTCACCCCGGTGCCCGAACCGTCAGCGGCCTCGCTGCTGCTCGCGGCGTTCGGCCTCCTCAGCCGCCGGACTCGCCCGGCCGGCCGGTCGTAGGCGTGTGCCCGTCGGGTCTCGTCGGCATGGTGGTCGAACATGCCCAGGGGCGCGACCTCCGGGCGCGCAGGCGGTGAGGGCGTCCCCTGGCCAAACGACGCCCCCCTGCTCTCCACGTCCGTGAAGGAGAAGAAGCGCTCTTGGCGCGGTGGCAATCCCCCCCGTTCGAACCCACTGAAGCAGACGATGCGGGGCATCCACAGAGCGCACGCCCACCGCCTACGCGCCCGGAGGTCGCGTCCCACCTCGCACGTCCCACCTCGCACGTCCCACCGCTGGGCGAGAAGCAACCCTTAGGCAAACAGCGCTCCCACTGGTTTGGCTTTAACCAGCTCCCGCGGCTGCTTGAGGTGGTTGAGCACAATGGTTTCCGGATCGATGCCGAAGGCGTGGTAGATGGTGGCGAGCATTTCCGTCGGGTGCACCGGATTCTCGGCCGGTGCGGAGCCGGTCTGGTCGGACTTGCCGTGCACGTATCCGCGTTTGATGCCGGCCCCGGCGATGATGGAGGTGTAGCAATACGGCCAGTGATCGCGGCCATCGGCGCTGTTGCCGTTGCCGGAGGTGCTGACGCCCTTTTCCGGACTGCGGCCGAACTCCCCGATGGCCACGACGAGGGTTTCGTCGAGCAGGCCGCGGCTGTCGAGGTCGTCGAAAAGCGCGCTCAGGCCCTGGTCGAGCATCGGACCGGACTGGTTCTTCATCCGGTTGGTCAGCTCGACATGGTGGTCCCAGGAATGGTTGTCGGAATTGGCCACCTTCGGCCAGACGACCTCGACCACCCGGGTGCCGGCCTCGATCAGGCGGCGGGCCAGCAGGCAGCTCTGGCCAAACGTGTGGCGCCCGTACCGGTCGCGCATTTCCGGCGTTTCGCTGTCCAGCGAGAAGGCGTCGCGGGCGCGGCCCGAGACGATGAGGTTCAGGGCGCGCTCGTAGTATTCATCCAGGTTGTAGTGGGCGACCGCCTTGTCGAGATCCTTCATTTTGGCAGTGAGCGTCTCGCGCAGGCTGGCGCGGCGGCGCAGACGCAGGGAAAAGACCTCGGGGCGCAGCTGGAGGTCGTCCACGCGGATGCGGGCCATTTTCTCCATATCCATGTCATCGCCATCAGGATAAAGCGTGTACGGGTCCCAGGCCTTGCCGAGGAAGCCGGCGGTGCCGCCCTTGCCGATGACGTTGCTTTCCTGGAGCGGGCGGGGCAGCATGACGAACGGCAGCATCGGCTCGTCGGTCGGCTTGAGCCGGATGATGTTGGACCCGAAATTGGGGTAATCCTTCGCATTGGGCGGCTCGAGCTGCCCGGAAGGGCTGACCTTGTCGGTCGTGTAGCCGGTCATGATTTGGTAGATGGCCGCGGTGTGGTTGAAGAGGCCGTTGGGCGTGTAGCCCATGGACCGGATCATGGTGAACTTGTCGTTCACCTTGGCGAGGCCGGGCAGGATTTCGGTGAAATGAACGCCGGGGATTTTGGTGGGAATCGTCCCAAAGGCGCTACGGATCTTGTCCGGCACGTTCTCCTTCGGATCCCAGAGGTCGAGATGGCTCGGCCCGCCCTGAAGGTAGACCATGATGATGTTTTTCGCCCTGCCCCAGCCGGGCGAGCGCATGACATCCGCGGGCGTGCCGGCAGCGACCGCCTGCGCCCGCAGCAGGTTGTTCAGAGTCATGCCGACGAGGCCGCCGCCGCCGACGCGCAGAACGTCACGGCGCGAAATCCCGAGATGGCGGTCGCAAAGGTCTTTTCCAGGTGATCCAGGCAGGCGAAACATAGGAGCTTAGTGGTTGAAGAGGAATTCGGGTGAATTGATGAGCGCCCAGACCAGGTCCTGGGCGCCGGTGAGGCGACCGTCCGCCATCTGGCGAATGCTTTCGGCGACGTCCTCGCGGAGCCGCTGGATTTTCGGGGGGACCGGCACCGGCTGCCCGGCGGAAGCAAGCGCGGCGCTGAGGTCGGCGAGGCGCGCATCCGGGGGCACCGGGGCGCGGGCGGCCGACAGGGCTTTGATGAGCTCACCGCGGACGGCGTCGAGCGCCCCGGCTTCCGCCCGCACGGCCGCCTGCTGATCCGGAGTGCGCTGGGGCGGCACGGTCGCGAGCGCGTCGTTGACGCTTTCGGGCAGGCCCGGCGGCAGCGGATCGGCCGCCGAGGTCACCCACAGGCGGAAGCGGCCCAGGGTGTGCTGGTTGTCGGGATACCGGAAGCGGAGAGTGACCGTGAGGCGCGCGCCCCGCGGCTGATCGAGCGGCGTCTTCAGCGCCAGGGTGGCGCTGTGGCGGACGGACGGCCCGCCCTCGACGGCCCAGCCCTTGGCTCCGTCGGCCGCCTCTTTCAGGAGATCGGCGGGATCGAACCCCTGCTGGACGAACGAGGCCCGGGCACCGGAGAATTCCAGCGGCCCCTTCTGGCTGGCGTCGGCCAGGGAGACCCAGGACACGCTGACTTGATTGAGCACAAAGTTGCCATTCGGTGCCCTTCCCGGACCGCCCGAGGGCAGGCGGTCGTCCGGGATCGCTTCCACGACCAAGCCGGTGATGCGGCCGACGGAGGGATCGATTTCCAGCGTGTGATCGCCATTGGCGGCCGGACCGGAGACGAGGATCGAGTGGTCCGGTTGGGGGGTGAGGACGACGCCCGCGGTGGCGGTGGCGGTGACCACGCGGGCGGGATGCCAAACCGGGGCTTCGGGGGTGAGATGCGGGTGAATCCAGGCCTCGACGCTGGCGCCCACCGCCTCTTCGCGGGTTTTGAGCGCTGCGGCGGCCTGCTGGATGGACGTCTCCCGGGCCTCCGTGGCCGCCTTTTCTTTCGCGGCGGCTCCGGGTTCGTAGGCTTTCAGCGCCGCGGTCGCGGCGAACACGGCCTCGTCGCGTTTGACCTCCGCAGCCACCCGGGACGCAGCCCAGTCCGTTTCTGCAGCGGCCAGTTGCGCGGTCAGGGCGGCGTGATCGGCCGCCTGCTGCGGCTGGAAGGAGAGGGTGGCGTCCACCTCCCCGGCCTGGGCCGGCCGGCCAAGCACGCGCAGGAAGATCTTTTCGACCAGACTGCGATCGTCCGGTTCCTCGCGGGCCAGGGCGGCGATGGCATTGCCGCCGTCGGCGATGGCGTCGGCCACGACCGGGCCGCCAAGCAGCGACATGACCGGCCCGAGCTGCACATCGTTGCTGCGCTCGCATTCGCACGCGCTCTCCCGCACCGGGCGACCGAGGTTGGCCAGGAATCCGCTCGGCAGGTCCAGGGCGGCGTCCGGCAGCGCGGCGGCCCGGGTGCCGGCCGGCACCCCGGGAATGTTCGGCGTGGACCCGGTCACCGTCATGATGCTGTCGAAAAGCGCCTCCGCCGGGAGCCTCCGGGCCAGGGCGTGGGAGAAATTCACGACGTCGTCCTCGTTCCAGCGGTTCGTGGCGACCGACAGCTGGTAGGTCCGGGACGTGCAGATGGCGCGGATGGTTTTTTTGATGTCGAAACCGCCGGCGATGAACTCCTGGCGCAGGTGATCGAGCAGTTCGGGATTCGACGGCGGGTTGCCGGCGCGGATGTCATCGAGCGGCTCGATGAGGCCCACGCCCAGCAGGTAGCCCCAGAGGCGGTTCACGAAGCTGAGGGCGAAATACCGGTTATCCTCGGCGACCAGCCAGTCCGCGAATTCCTGCCGGCGAGTCCGTCCGGGTTCGGTGGCGGCGGTGGTGGCGGGGTACGGAAAGGCCGGTGCGACAACCAGTTTGGTGCGCACGTGCTGCACCTCGCCGGTCGCCTGGTCGCCGGCCGTCTCAAACAGCGGCAGCGCGCCCTCGACCGCCGTGCCGCCGATGGTGCGGCCGTTGCTGGCGGGGTCGGGCGTGCGCGCTACCTGGGCGAACCACGCGGCGGTTTGATAATACTGGTCCTGAGTCCAGCGCTCGAAGGGATGGTCGTGGCATTTGTTGCAGTTGAATCGCGTGGCCAGGAAGAGGTGAGTGGTGTTCTCCATCGTGTCCTCCGGGGTGCGGAGGATTTTGAAATAGGCGGCGGGCGGATTTTCGCGGTTGGAGCCGGTGGCCGTGATGATTTGGTGCACCATGGAATTCCACGGCGCGTTTTTTTCCACCTGGCCGCGAATCCAGTCCCGCAGCCCCTGGGCCCCTTCGCGCCCGAGGAATTTCCCGTTCACCTGCAGCAGGTCGGCCAGCTTGTTGGTCCACTGCTCGGTGAAGGACGGCCGCGCCATCAGCCGGTCCACCGCCTCGTCTCGCTTGACCCGGGTTTCGCGCGGGTCGGCGAGAAAAGCGGACACCTCCTCGGGCGTCGGCGGCAGACCGGTCAGGTCGAGCGATGCCCGGCGCAGGAATTCAGCGTCGGAACACAGCCCGGAGGGTTCGATTTTCAGCCGCTGCCATTTGGCGGCGACCAGCGCGTCGATCCGCGACCAGGCCTCCGGCTCCTTCCAGGCAAAGCCGGTGCGGTCGCCCATGACCGTGACCGTGGTGGCCGCATACGCGCCCTCGAACCGCGCGAGCAGCGGAGCCTCACCCCGGCGCAGGGTAAAGACAAGGCCGCTCCGTGAGGAGGCGGCCACGTCGGGATTGCCGCTGTCGACAAAGGCCAGCGTCGTCACGTCCCGCGTGCTGCCGTTGGCATAGGTGGCGACCACGCGCATTTGCTGGCGGCTGCCGACGTGCTGAACGACCGGATTCCGCGGAAAAATGGTGATGCCGGTGACCCGTGGCGTGGCGCGCTCGAGCCGTCCGCCATCGGCGATCCACGCGCGCAGGATCTCGTAGGAATCCTCCCCCGGCACGGTGAGCTGGCCACCCTCGTGAGGCACCGCGGCGCTCGCTTTCTGGAGAAACAGACTGCTGTCCGGCACCGCCGGACTGGCGCGGCGTCCGGCCTGCTCGTCGATCAGCGCCAGCACGTCGAACTCCGGATCGTAGCCGCGCAGGGAGAGCTTGAATCCGTTCCGGCCGTCCTGGGCACCGTGGCAGGTCCCCGTGTTGCACCCGAGCCGCGACAGCACCGGCATCACCTCCCGCACATAATCCGGGTGCAGGGGCGCGCCGGTGTCGCGCACTTCCACCGGCAGGCTGACCGAGGCCGCCCCGAGGCTGAGCGCTAGGCTGCCGGTCCCGTCGGAGACGGGTTTGAGCAGCCCGTGGCGATCGAGGGTGGCCACCGGATGGGACCACTGGCCGGTAACGAAACGCGTCGCATCGGCGGCCGTGCCGTCGCGCAGGCGGGCGGTCACGACGATCTGGCTGGCATCCGTGACTCCACGCAGTGTCAGCGACGCGGGATCCACCTCCAGGCTGGCGACGGTGGCCGGATCGAGGGCGGGTTCGGGCAGTTCGCCCGGAGGCACGAGCGGCGGCAGCACCGGCGGGGTCGCCGGGCGGGCGCGGACCAGCGCGCCGGGATCGATCGGAGCGACGGGAAATGCGCGGCTTTCCCGGCCCTCGGCCGCATCAATGATGCGCACCGTGCCCCGGCTTCCGGCCACCGCGAGCTGGGTGCCCTCCGGGTTCCAGTCGACGGCAAACAAGCGGTCGCCGGGCAGGGCGAGTTCGCTGAGGACGCGGGCACCGTCGGTGAGATAGCCCTCCAGCCGTTTCCGTTCGTCCACCGAGTGACCGGCGGCCTCCTTTTCCACGATGACCTTGATGTCGTCCGGCAGCGCGGCGTCGTACTCCGCCGCGTGGAGGCGCAGCAACCCGCCCGTCCCCTGGCTCGCCACCGCCGCAAAGGCCCGGCCATCCGGCCGCCACGCCAGCCCGAAAACCCGCCCCGGGAGCGCCGGCCAGCGGCGGATGAGATTCGCGTTGTCGCCAATGACCCGTTTGGTCAGGCGGTGCATGCGATAGACCTGGGGCACGCCGTCCGACCCGCCGAGCAGCACCTCGTCGCGCTCCGGGTGACGGGTCACGACGTGCAGGCCGCCACGCAGCGCCCCGGGCGTGATCGACGTGATGTTGTCAATGAACCGCTGAGTGGCGACTTCGGTGAGCTTGGCCGCCATGTCGCGGCCGACGGAGGCAAGGTGCGATCCATCGACCGACCACGCCGTGTCCAGCGCCCAGTCGCCATGCGCCCCGTTCGAAAGGATCTCCTGGCCTGTGGCCACCTCCAGGGCACGCACGCTGTTGTCGCCATGGTCCCCGCAGCCGAAGGCGAGGAATTTCCCGTCCGGCGACCAACTGACGCCGTAAAGGGTGTCGAAGGTCGCCGCGTGCGACAGTTTGAGGGTGTGGTCGGCCGTGTTCCACACCTGGATTTCGCCGCTGCGGCCGGGGTTGCCGCCTGCGGCGGCGAGCCACTGCCCGTCCGGCGAAAAGGCCACCGATTCCACCCGCTCGGAGAGGCCGATCAGACGCGCCGCGAGGCCGGAGCCGTTGGCCCGGTGCAGCAGCACTTCATGGTGCCCGGCCACCGCGATCCACTGCCCGTCCGGCGACCAGTCGAGCGAACTGACCACCGGCGGCGCGCCGTACACCGGCGGGTTTTCGGCCGAATACCGGCGTTCGGCGTCGGCCGGGGTGTCGTTGTGCGCGCCTTCCTCGATCCACCGGCGCACGAGGTTGATTTGCACCGGGTGCAGCGCCGGCCGTTTCTGCGGCATTTCCGCCTCGCCGGTGGGACCGGGGATGATGAGGCGGAGCAGCGGGCTTCCGTCCGGTTGGCCGGCGACCACCGCCGGTTCGTCGCCGGCGCCGCCGAGCAGCTTGGCGAAATCCGTCATTATATAATCCCCCTTCGCCTTCGCCGGCTGATGGCAGCCGTGGCATTGCGCCTCAAACACCGGGCGAATGTCCCGGTAGTAGCTGACCGGCGCGTCCCCGGCCGAGGCCAGCGCAGAGACCAAAACGGTGCCGAGAACACTCAGGGGGGCGCGGAGGGAACAGTCGAAAGTTCGGGGATTCATGCGTGGGTCGAGCGATCCGGGCATCGCGGCTTAAGATTCTGTGAATAATGCAAAGTTTTGACCGGCCGAGGCAATAGATTTCTCCTCGTCAAATCCCCGGTGCCTCGAGTAGGTTAAAACCCTCCGGCCCAGCTCCACGCGAACGCCGCCACGCAGGCCAGGACGAGAGCGATGCTCACCCACCCCGCCGCCCTCGCCCAGCGTCCCGAGCGGGCGGTGCCCATGACCGAGGCATCGCCGGCCAGGAGGTGCAGGGCGATGACGTGCAGCGAAAGGACCACGGCGTTGACGACCTGGCTCGTGTAGATCAGCGTCGGGGCGTTGAGGCTGCGTCAGAGGTGGTCCGCGCCCAGCACTCCGCCAGCCAGGCGGTGTCGGCGGCGTCGTGCTTGCCGCCGGCTCATCACCGACGATGTTTCCCTTCCCGGCAAATTTCCAATACAGCGCTTCCGGGTTCTCCACCGCCTCCACCATGATGTCGGCGATCCGTTGCAGGATCGCCTGCCCGCGCGGCGTGTTGCGGAAATAATAATGTCCGCCCCCGAGCATGATCGGCACCGCCTCCACCCCGTAGTGTTGGCAAAACGGATGTGGATTGAGCTGGTTGGTCACCATCGTCTCCCGGGCCACGTCGGCGGGCCGCCGCCGCACATTCCAAAACGTCAGATCATCCGTCGCCAATTCCTGCCACCAATAGCCGATATCCCGCAGCACCAACCTGACGTCGGACACGCTGGAAAAGGTGGAGTTCACCTTCGGTCTCTACATGCGGACGTTTTTCTGCGATCCGTCAGGATTGTTTTTCAACCTGTTGGAGATGTGAGCCCAACGGGGGTGCAGGGTGCAATGAGAGTGAAGTGGAATATGACGATGGTGGATGAACTGAAACAGGGCCCGTCCGACCATGATCAACCCTGCGGCCCGACGCCGGACGGGGCGAGCCCGAGGCACCACCCTGCCCGGGACGGCGATGCGGGCGAGCCGCCTGTCGGGACGCGGGAAAGGCCCAGGACCATTGAGGAATTTTTCCCAGTGAGGTTCTGTCTTGCGGCTCCCACGCTATTTCACCGACCATATGGTGCTCCAGCGGGATCAACCGGTGCGGGTGTGGGGCTGGGCGGAGGCGGGCGAGGAGGTGAGCGCATCCGTCGCCGGCAAATCAGCGGCCACCAAGGCCGATGACTCCGGCCAATGGAAACTGGAGATGCCCGCCATCAGCTCGGGTGAAAACCTTGAGCTGATCGTGAAGGGGACGAACACCCTGATCCTGAAAAATGTCATCATGGGCGACATCTGGGTCTGCTCCGGTCAGTCAAACATGGAAATGTCCCTCGGCGGCTGTCTTGGCGATGCGGAAGACATTCAATCGGCCAACCTGCCGAAGATCCGCCGCATCAAGTTTAACCACGAGCAGTCGAGCCAGCCCGGGACGGAGGCGCCGACGGCGACACCTTGGCAGGTGTGTTCGCCAGCAACGGTTTCGGGATTTACCGCGGTGGGATTTTACTTTGCGCGCGAAGTCCACCAGAAAACCGGGGTCCCCATCGGCCTCGTCGATTCCAACTGGGGTGGGACCGCGATCGAGCCATGGGTGGCGCTGGAGGGTCTTGGCATGGTGGAGGCCCTGCAGGCGGCGTTGGCGGCGCGGCAGGCGGAAATCACGGCGTATCAGGGCGCGCTGACCTCATCGTTGCCGGAGATGGAAAAGTGGATCGCCCAGACCCGGAAAAGCCTGGCGGCGGGCACGGCGACCACCCCGCCGCCGCGGATGCCGGAAGGAATTGGCTCCTACAGCGGGATGTACAACGCCATGATCCATCCCATCGTGCCGGCTCCCATCAAAGGCGCTCTCTGGTATCAGGGCGAATCCAACGGCGACGAAGGCACGTCGTATTTCCACAAGATGTCGGCCCTCATCGGCGGCTGGCGAAAGCAGTGGGGACTGGGCGATTTCCCGTTTTACTTCGTCCAGCTCGCCAGTTTCCAGGACCCGATTGAAGATCCCGCTGGCGGCAATGGCTGGGCCCGGCTCCGCGAAGCCCAGCTGCAATCCCTGGCCCTTCCCCACACCGGCATGGCGGTCATCACCGACACCGTGCCGATGGCCGAGCGCGGCGACATCCACCCACGAAACAAGTACGACGTCGGCTCGCGCCTCGCCCAGTGGGCGCTGGCCAAGGATTACGGACAAACCAGCGTGGTCTGCTCCGGCCCGTTGTGCAAAGCGATGACCGTCGCGGAGGGCAAGGCCCGCCTCGAGTTCGACCACACCGGCTCGGGCCTGATGATCGGTAAAAAAGAGGGCCGGAGCCCGGCCGTGGAGGACACGCATGGAAAACTCAATCGGTTCGCCATCGCCGGGGCCGACCGGAAATGGCATTGGGCCAACGCGGTCATCGAAAAAAACGCCGTCATCGTCGCGTCGCCCGAGGTCAGGGATCCGGTCGCCGTGCGTTACGCCTTCGAGATGAACCCCGACGGATCCAACCTGTACAACCGCGAAGGCCTTCCGGCCTCGCCGTTCCGCACCGACGCCTGGTAGCCAGCCGTGCGGAGGGACCTTTCCCCAAAAGCCCTGGCACCGACGCTGGGACCCGACGGGCCGGCCGGTGGCCGCAGCCGGAGCGGGCGACCTGGATCGAGGGCCGGGCCGATGCGACCGCCCTCACCCTCGTGATGAGGAACCCCGAAGGAGGGGTGATCGAAACCGTGCAACTCCAGCCCCTGGCCTGATTCTTCCAGAGCGGGCGGGGCTTCGGCGGCGACGGTGGCGGTGGCGCGAAAAATCCCTGAACCAGGTCCTCGGCGTCCTGCGGCTGCCTCCCTTGCCGCCACGCGCAGCGATCAAGCGGCCGCCAGTAAATTTCAAGGAGGGACGAGAGTCCCCTGATCCCGCTCAGCAAATCACGCAAGGGCAGCCGCGCACCGCACTGATGGCCGAGGGGGGCGCGGCGTCGAGAATAGGATCATGCGCTCCAAACATGCCATGAGGCCGCCGGCCGGGGCCGGCCCGGTTCCCCACGCGGCGGTGCCGCCGAGGCACCCCGCCGCCTTTCCCGTGGAAGCGGCACTCCAGAAAAACGGCGCGGATGGGCCTGCCCCCGGCCCGGCCCATGTCTGACCCCCCTCCTCCAGCCATGAAGACCGCTCCGGTCCCCCGAGGACGCCGGCACCCCGCGTCGTTCTCCACCCTGCCGGCGGAAACGTGGCCCAAGCTCCAGCTGCACATCAGCCAGATGTGGCCGACGCTGACCCGCGATCTGAAACACGCGGTGGAGGCCGCCCGCGATCCCAAAACGCACTGCGAGGGGCCGTGCGTGCCGGTCTATGTCTCGGGGGCGGAATCGCCCGCCGAGATCATGCTGAGCCTTGAGCGGGTGCTGGAGCCGTCGGATTTCGCGCGGGTGTCGGTCCGCCCGCTGCCGGGGGCACCGGAGCATATCACCGAGCACGGGCTGCTCTATCTGCCGGGCCGGTACGTGGTGCCCGGAGGGCGGTTCAACGAGCTGTACGGCTGGGACAGCTACTTCATCGCGCTCGGGTTGCTGCGCGAGGGGCGGACCGGCCTCGCCCAAAGCCTGGCCGACCAGTGCCTGTACGAGGTGGAGCACTACGGGGCGGTGCTCAACTGCAACCGCACCTACTGCCTGGCCCGGTCCCATCCGCCCTTCCTCTCCCGCCTGGTCCTGGCAGTGTTTTCCCACACTGGCGATCTGGAATGGCTGCGGCGCGCCCTGCCGTCGCTGGAACGCTACCATGCGTACTGGCAGACCCCTCCGCATTTCACCGCGGCGACCGGACTGTCGCGCTATCACGCCTTCGGCGAAGGCCCCGCCCCCGAGGCCGTGCAGGGCGAGGTCGACGCCGACGGGCGCACCCACTACGAACGCGTCTGCGAACGCCTGCGACAGCACTTCCGCACGGCGCCGTGGCTCGAACGCATGTACGATCCAGCCACCCACACCCTGACCGCCGAGGGCTACCGCAACGACCGCACCGTCCGCGAAAGCGGCTTTGACCTGACCGACCGCTTCGGCCCCTGCGGCCTGCTCGCGCGGGACTTCGCGCCCGTCTGTCTGAACTCGCTCCTCTGGTGCATGGAATCGGACATCGCCGCGATCCGGCGCCGCATTGAGGCCACGTCCGCCAGCATCGAACACTGGGAGTCGCTGGCTCGCGAGCGCGCCGCGCGGATGCAGGATCATTTTTGGGACGAACAGGAGGGGTTGTTCCTCGACTGGAATCTCCCGTCCAGTCGCCGCAGCAGCTACGCCTATGCCACCGCCTTCATGCCGCTCTGGGCCGGCTGGGCCACCCCGGAGCAGGCCCGGCGACTGGTGCGGCGGCTGCCCGACTTCCTGGCCCCGGGCGGCTTGCTGACCAGTCTCGAGACCACCGGCTGCCAGTGGGACGCCCCCTTCACTTGGGCCCCGCTGGTGCTCGTCGCCTCCCGCGGCTTGGCCGCTTTCGGCCATGAGCGCGAGGGAGCCGTGGTCGGCTTGCGCTTCCTCGAGCTGGCGGCGCGGGAGTTCGAACGCACCGGACAGCTCTTCGAAAAATATGACGCGGTGGAGGCGACCTCGGACGTCGATGGCAAGATCCTGTACGGCTATCCGACCAACGAACCCGGCTTCGGTTGGACCAACGCCGTCGTCAGCGAACTGCTGGCCACCCTGGACCCGCCCGGTTCGCCCCGCCGGCGCTCGGCAAAATGCTGAGGGTGTTCAGCAGGCCGCCGATGGCGTCCACCGCCGCCGCCTGATGGCCGCCCGCCGGTCGCCTCCCATCCTATATGCACCCTTCGCCCGTCCTCTTCGTTCGTCAGATGCCCATACCACACCCCAGAGTCCATCCGCACCTGCCGGCCCCCGCCGACCGTCATCGCCGGTTCGAAGCGGGGAGGGCCGAAGCAGCCCCTCTCGTCCCCTTCGCTCCCCCCCCCCCCCCC
>Ga0209284_10004008_pt1 | contig 17188 bp, 15 predicted proteins | sample FRY03_FD_187211 | JGI IMG/M metagenome (GOLD analysis project Ga0209284, IMG submission 187211) | Freshwater microbial communities from Lake Fryxell liftoff mats and glacier meltwater in Antarctica - FRY-03 (SPAdes) (version 2) | ecosystem: Environmental > Aquatic > Freshwater > Ice > Glacier... | reverse complement strand
GTACTGCGAACTGACAATTCGCATTACAAAAAGCAGCTATGACCCAAACTGTCCTGGCTGTAGACATCGGCTCCACCTGGTGCAAAGCCGCCTGGTTGGACAGCCGCGGACAGATGCTCGCTCAGGGCCGAGCCTATACCCGTGACATCCCCCCCGGCCCGCGCAGCACACCGGACGGTTTCTGGGCAGCATTTGTGGCCGCGGTGCGGGAAGCCACCGGTCGCCTGCCCAGCACTGCGCAGCCAGCAGCCATCGGCATCGCCTGTCGCGCCCTCTTTGGCATCTGCCTGGATGCCGACGGGAACGCGTCCTGGCCCGCCTGGGAGATGGCTCTGGACCGTTACACCAATCCGGTCATTGCCTATGCCCACACGGATGAGGCGTGGAACGGCACAAATCCCTTTCTCTACGGCTACACCCCCTCCTTTGCTGGTATCTTCCACTGGCTGCGTATCCACAAGCCGGAGGTGCTGACTTCTGTCGTGTGCGCCGGCGCGCTGCGAGATTTTATCGTCTATCGTATGACCGGCGCGTGGGTGACGGACCCGGCCACCGGCCCCAATCAATACACCTGGCCGGAAGGACTCTTTCCCCTCTCCGGCCTCTCGCCCGACGCTCTGCCCGCCATTCTGGACCCACACGCCATCGCCGGTGGTTTGACCGCCGCGGCCAGCGAAGCCCTGGGCTTGCCGGAGGGCTTGCCCGTCGTCGTCGGTCAGCACGACGGCGCGGCGGCCAATCTGGGCGTAGGAGCGATTCGGCCCAACGACGGCTGCTTCACACTGGGCACAAATTTCGTCTTTCGGGGTGTGATGGGCGCGCATCCGGGCAGCCACGCAATGGGCTATTGGGTGGCCCCCGGCGTCTGGTCTTTTGTGGGCAATATCGGGGCGGCCACCCGCCAGTTTGAACTGATGACCAGAGCGATTGACGAGGAGACGTCCGCTGTTGCCGAACTTCACAGCCACTTGTCCCCGCTGGCAGCGGAAGTTCCGCCGGGAAGTCACGGGCTTGTGCTGGGTCCACTGCCCGGCGAAGAGGCCACAGTTTGTGAATCCGTGCGCCAGGCCCGTGCCGCGGGCTATACCAACGGCGTTGTCTACCAGGCCATTCTGGAAGCCGTGGCCGGGGCCGAGCTGCGGCTGGTCAACCGGGCGCGGGAAGCGGGTGCACGCCCGACCCGTTTTATTGCCACCGGTGGCGCCGCGGCCAACCGGACGTTTCTACAAATTCTTGCCTCTGTATTGGACGCGCCTGTAGAGATGGGGCAAACCGAAGGGGGCATTCTGGGCGCGGGGATGGCCGCCGCAGTGGGCGCGGGCTGGTATACGTCTTTGGATGGGGCGCTGGCGGGAATGGGTACACCCGGCCCGCTTGTGCAGCCCGATCCCGATGCGGTGGCCTTTTATGCCCAGACAGAGTTGTAGGGTAAGAAACCTGCCCTACGGAAATTCTCAACGGAGCGATGCAATGAATTATCTCGACAGATTGAACGTCCCGCGCGTCATCAACGCCAGCGGACGGATGACCGCGCTGGGCGTGAATACCCTCAGCGACGACGTAAGCGCGGCGGTAGCCGAGGCGGGCCGCGCGTATGTGGATATGCGGGCATTGCGCCAGGCCGCGGAAGAACGCATCGCCGAACTGATCGGCGCTGAGGCGGCGATGATCACCACCGGTGCGGCCGCAGGCGTGGCGCTGATGGTGGCCGCCTGCATCGCCGGGGACGATATCAGCCGCGTCCAGGCATTGCCCGATCCGCTGGGCCATCCGAATGAAATTCTTCTGCAAGCGGGCCATCAGGTCAGCTTTGGCGCACCCATCACCCAAATGATCCGTATGGCGGGAGGCCAGCCGCGGGCCGTCGGGCTGGTCAATTCCGTCAGCGAGGCCCACCTGACCGGCGCATTTGGCCCGCAGGTGGCCGCTTTTCTGTATATCCAGTCCCACCACACCGTCCACAAAGGGATGCTTTCGCTCGCGCGCTGTATTGAGTTGTGCAGAGATGCGGGCGTGCCGGTGCTGATCGACGCAGCCGCGGAAGAGGACCTGACCCATTTTGTGCAGAGTGGCGCGGCGCTGGTCACATTCAGCGGGGGCAAGGCAATTGGCGGGCCGACGAGTGGGATTGTGGCGGGGCAACGGGCGCTGGTGCGGGCGTGCCAGGCGCAAAATGGCGGGATTGGCCGCCCGATGAAAGTGGGCAAAGAGCAGATTCTCGGCCTGTGGGTGGCCCTGGAAGCCTATGCCCAGCGGGACGTGGCCGCCGAGCAGGCGCACAACAGCCGTCTTGTGGATGAACTGCTGGCCGGTTTTGCGCCCTTTGCCGAGACCCGGCGGCTGGCCGATGAAGCGGGCCGGGGCATCGAAAGGGCGGCGATTGTCCTGCCACCAGCGCGATCCGCCGCGTTGCTCACTTTTTTGGAAGAGGGCACGCCGCCCATCCACACCCGCAGCCATCAGGCCAATTTGGGGATTGTCGTCTTCGATCCCCGCCCTTTGGCCGATGGGGAGGTGGAGGTGATTGTGGAGCGAGTGAGGGTATTCTTTGCCAATCCGCGCTGATCCGCTCGTTCAGCCCAATCCGCGTTCTATTCTTCGATCCGCAGCATCCCAAAGCGTTCTGGTCTGTGAAAATCCGCCGGTTCGGTCAGCGTCGGCGACCAGCAGCTAAATTCCGGCTCGGCATTTCTGGGCCGTTCGATACGGTAGAAGTTGGCCCGCAGGATAGTTGGCAATGGCCCATCGGGCACAATCCCCACCCAGGGCAGGGCCAGCACAGCCCACCAGCGTTTCTCCGCATCGACACGTTGTGCGTGCCAGCGGATGCCCGGCCAATCCCAGGCCGTCTCCACCACCATTTCGGCTCTGTCGCCTGTCGGGTTTTGCACCCAGGCGTCAAAAAGCACACCGTTCGGGCTGACTTCAATCTCCGCATATTCTGTCGGCGTATCTTCGCCCGCAGCCAGAAAGAGCTCTACCACCTCCTCATTGTAAATGGGATCGTCCCGCTGGGTGAGCGTGCCCCAAATATCCCGATCCGCGCAGTCGAAACGCACATACAGGGCAGACGTATCGTAATAGAGGCGCACAGCCGTCTGCTGACGGGCGCGGGCACTCCCATCGGCCAACTGTAATGGAGGAAGTATGGGGACTGTACGCCAGGATGGAGGGGAATTCAGGTCAGACACGACCAGAGGAACGAGCGCTTTGGGAATGGGATTTTGGTTCACTTCTTTTTCCTTACTTCGTCAATTCACCGCACCAGGCGGCGAAAGGGTTCTTTCTTCAAATCGCAGAGCAGTAGATCGTCCAGGTTGTCGTTTTCCAAGCCCTGGCGGATCACCTGAAACGCGCCATAGGCAGCTTCGACGGTTTGATCGATATCGATTTGCGTATGGGCCAGGGTGGTTTTGAAACTGGCGTAGCAGTGGACGCCCCGGCGGGACATCTCCTGCACAAAAAGTGTATTGACTTTGGGGCGCAAGCTTTCGTCGGGCAGGTCGAGTTGGAGAACCGGGTTTGTGTAGAGGCCGACCAGCCCACCGGAGAGACCAGCGGCGTCAATGGCCTCATCCATACCCCAGCGCAACCCCTCGCCGATCTCAAAAAAGCGCGCTTCTGCGTCCCTGCGTTTCAATTCTCGAATAGTCGTCAGGCTGGCGGCCATACCGACATTGTCGCTCCAATAGGAACTGGAAATGAACATCCGGGCCGCGTCTTCCATCACCGCCCGCTGGCCCACGACCGCACCCATCGGGTAGCCGTTGGACATCGCTTTTGCCACGACTGTCATATGGGGCGTGACGCCCACCGCCTGTTGCACGCCTCCGATGCGCAGCCGCCAGCCGCAGGAGACTTCATCGAAAATCAGTATCCCGTCGTGCTGTTCCACCAGCGCTTTGACCCCTGCCAAATAACCCGGCGCGGGCAGTTCACTGCGCGCCGGTTCCATCATCACCCCGGCCACTTCGCCGGCGTGCTCGTCCAGCAGGCGAGAAAGAGCGTCCAGATCGCCGTAGGGAAAGGGGATGACTGTGCCGGCCAGGGCGCGGGGCACGCCGATGGGTTCGATGCCCGCAAAGGGATACTCGCCGCTCTCCGGGTCCACGCCAAAGTTGGCGGCCTGATACCAGTCGTGCCAGCCGTGATAGCCACAGATGAGGATTTTGTCCCGGCCTGTGACGCCCCGAACGATGCGAGCCGCCACCGCGCAGGCTTCGCCGCCCCCTTTCGTGTAGCGCACCATCTCCGCGCTGGGGATAGTGGCGACCAGTTCCTCGGCCAGTTCGATCTCCAACGGGCTGTTGAGTGTATAAATGCTGCCCCGGTCGATCTGATTTTTGACCGCGTCGTCCACCACCGGGTCCGCGTGGCCGAGGATGACCGCGCCCACCCCATTCACCCAATCGATATATTCGTTCTCGTCCACATCCACAAAGCGCGAACCGCTGGCGCGCTGGGCATAGACCGGGCTGATGCCATTGGCGAATTGATCGGCCCGGCGGCTGATGAGTTGGGTGCGGCCTGGGATCAGTTCCTCGGCGCGGCGGTAGAGTTCGTAAGAGCGGGATACATCGGGTGTCTGTGTCATGGCTCTATTGTACAATTTGGTCAGCAGGAAAACAAGATTTCTTACAAGCGTGTGGGAAGGGTATGATTAGAAGAAATTGGAGATTCGTTTTTTAATCCCCGATTCTCGATTTCTACTCTACCACCCGAAAGGACATTCGATGTCAATTCTCGACAAATTTAACCTAACCGGCCGCGTCGCGCTGGTCACCGGCGGCAACCGGGGGCTGGGCCGACAGATGGCCCTGGCCCTGGCCGAAGCGGGCGCAGATGTGGCCCTGACCAGCCGGGACCAGGCGCGGGCGGATGAGGCCGCAGCTTCCATCGCCCAGGCCACGGGACGCAACGTGCGGGGCTATGCCTGTGATGTGAGCAGCACAGCCGAAACAGTGGCGACCGTCCAGCAGACGATTACGGACTTGGGCGGGCTGCATATTGTGGTCAACAACGCGGGCATCAACATCCGCGGCCCAATTGACGAATTGACACCGGAGGAATTCCGTCAGGTGTTGGACACAAACGTCGTCGGCGTCTGGAATGTCTGCCGGGCCGCCGCGGGCCATCTGAAAGCCCAGAAGTATGGGCGTGTGATCAACATCGGCTCCACTCTTTCGATTATCGCCCTGGCCGACCGCACACCCTACACCAGCAGCAAAGGCGCGGTCTTGCAGATGTCCCGCGCCCTGGCGTTGGAATGGGCACCCCACGGCATTACTGTCAACACAATGCTGCCCGGCCCCTTTGCCACGGAGATGAACCTGCCGCTGATGAACGACCCGGAACAATACAAAACATTCATCGCCAAAATTCCACTGGGGCGCTGGGGCAATCTGGACGAAATTGGCGGGCTGGCTGTCTTTCTGGCCAGCGACGCGGCCAGTTTTGTTACCGGCGCAGGGGTGACGATCGATGGCGGCTGGACGGTTCACTAAATTGATGTATCTTCTCAGTATTTGGGGGAAAGACCTGTCAGGTGTACCAGTTGAGAAGTCTGGCAAACGAGAAAGTCGGTTGGCGCACCTGACAGGTCTTTCTTTACCCCCCCCCGATTATTGAGAAGACACATTGACAGGGAAAGATGACGAAAATGAGAACGCCAGCCTATCGGATTGAAACGGAACGGACTGTGCTGCGTTGCTGGCAGCCGACGGATGCGCCCCTGCTCTCGGCGGCGATTGAGGCCAGTTTGGCGCATCTGCGCGGTTGGATGCCCTGGGCCGCGGGCGAGCCGAAAAGCCTGGACGAGCGAGCGGCATTTTTGCGCGCCATGCGTGCCGCCTTTGACCGGGACGAGGAGTACGTCTACGGCATTTTCAACCGGGACGAAACAGCGGTCATCGGCGGCACGGGTCTGCACCGGCGGGATGGGGGCAACTGCTTGGAGATCGGTTATTGGATTCACGTGGACTACACCAACCGGGGGCTGGCAACGGAGATCAGCGCGGCGCTGACGAAGGCGGCATTTGCCATTCACGGCGTGGATTGGGTCGAGATTCATTGCGATCCCAACAACGCACGCAGCGCAGCTGTCCCCCGCAAACTGGGCTATACTTTCGAGGCCACCCTGCGCCGACGCCGCACGACGCCCCAGGGCCAGCCCGAAGGCACAATGATTTGGTCGCTCTTTGCCGACGAATTTCCCAACAGCCCGGCAGCGATGGCAGAGATGTGCGCATTCGATATATTGGGACGTGAAATCGAGTGAGCAGTAATCAGTTATCAGTGGTCGTCGGTAGCAACTGATAACTGATTACTGCTCACTTCTTACCGCGCCAACGGAATCGCCTCGATGCGCACCCAATCGTAGAGCGCCCGTGCCGTGCCCTGGCTGCGGGAACCGGCCAGCAGTCCCACATCCCCCACGGGCAAGCGCAGGTCATCGGCACTGAACAGCAGTTCCGGGCCGATATAAAAGCGCAACGCCTGCCCGTCATCCTCCACCGCCAGCAGATTCTCGCCGCCGACAGTCGCCAGCAACGGGCTATCTGTCCACGGCTGAAGGGTGCGCCAGTTGCCCTGTTCTTGGGCCTGCACCTGGTATTTGCCCCGGCCATCCACCACAAAAAGATAGAAATTCTGGTCGTTTTGATAGCGCACAATCAGCCCCGCATAGCCCCAGGCCGAGCTGTCCCCGGACGAGCCGGTGAGCATCAGACTGCTGTCATAGCGGTATGCGCCCAGATCGATCTGCCCCAGGGTTGTCCAGGCCAGGACGCCCGGCTTGTCGATGCGAATCTGGTAGAGATCGCCCACATAACCCATAGACCAGTCGCCGGTGATCACCGCGGGAGCCAGCCCCAGCACAGGCTGCACAAAATCATCCCGCAGGAGAGTGGCCGATTCCCCAACGCCCGCCGAAGTCAGCGTCACCCCTGGCTGGACACTGCGCACCAGCAACCAGACAGTGACCGCCAGCAGCGCAATCAGCAGCAGAATCGCCAGCCAGGAAAATCCACTTATCCCTCTATCAACCGGCGGCTGATAGACCACCGCCTTGGCCGTCGGACGCACAGCCGAAAGGCCGATGGCCTGCCGCTTGCGTGCCCGCTCGTCCAGGGCAGTTTCTTCCGGGTTGGGTGGTTCGGTCGCTGTCAAATGCATAACCTATAGCAATCCAAACACCTTTAGAATCGCACCCAGACAGCCGATAGGGGTCTTAGGTGGCGTAGGCGTGGGGTCCTCCGGTGCGGGATCCGGCGTGGGGTCCGGTATGGGATCCGGCGTGGGGTCCGGTGCGGGATCCGGTGTGGGGTCCGGTGTGGGATCCGGTGTGGGATCCGGTGCGGGGTCCGGTGTGGGATCAGTCGGTGGGCCAGGAGGCGTCACAGCCGCGCTTGCCGTGACAGCGGCCAAGGCATCAACCCGGCCCTGGCCCTGGCTGTTGGGGTCCAGATTCAGATTGATAGCCGTGTCGCGCAAAATACGCTTGACATCTGCCGGGGTGAGATTGGGATTGGCTTTCAGCATCAGTGCGCAGAGGCCAGCCACGTGGGGCGCCGCCATACTCGTGCCCTGGGCGCTGGTATAATTGTCGTCCATCGGGCTGCCCATAGACGTGCCCGTGGCCCGGGCCGCCACAATTTTCGTGCCGGGCGCGGTAATGTCGGGCTTTACCCGGCCATCCAGCGTCGGTCCTCGGCTGCTAAAGTTCGCCACGCCGTCCGTGTCCGTGTCTGTGCTGGCCCCAACGGTAATCGGCTTTTCGGCGGCGCCAGGACTGCCCACTGTGTTGGCTCCCGGCCCCGCGTTGCCCGCGGCCACAACCATCACTTTGCCAGCGTCCACGGCGGCGTTGCACATTGTGCTGAGTGCATCTTTGCCGTCGCTGTTGCCGTCCGAACCCAGCGAGAGGTTGAGGACGTGCGCGCCGTTCTGCACGGCCCACTCCACGCCCGCCATCACATCGCTCATCCGTCCGCCGCCGGAGTCGGAGAGCACCTTTGCCACCATAATTGTAGCCCCGGGCGCCACGCCCACATATTTCCCGCCGCTGGCTGCGCCCGTCCCCGCCACAGTCGAGGCCACGTGGGTTCCGTGACCGTTGCCATCCTTCACCGAGCCTTTGCCCGAAAAGTCTTTGGTCAGGCCGATGCGCCCGGCAAAGTCTGGGTGGTCACTGTCGATGCCTGTGTCTACGATGCAGACGGTGACGCCTTCGCCCCGGTTGCCCAACTGCTGCCACACTTTGTCTGCGCCCATGTGGGGCACAGAGACATCTATCATTGTGTGGACCAGCTCGTCGAACCAGACATTCTCCACCCCTTCCAATTGGGTGAGAGCCTCAATCTGGTTGGGGTCCACATCCACCGCAACCGCGGGGATGATGCTATAGCCCTGGCGCACATTCATCGTGGAGATGGAGCGGGTTCCAGTGGCAAAGACCTCGCGGCCGCGGCCTGATTTGAACTGGATAATCACAGGGATGGATTCGCCGCCGCCTGCGGACTGGATCAGGCTGCGTGTGCGGGGTGTCAGCTTATCACTTTCATCAGTAGCCATCGGTTTTCTCCTTGTCGGGTAGAATCCGCTCGTGGAATTCGCTTACTGCCAGGTGTGAACAGGACCGTCTGCTTCAATGCCGACCAGCCATTCTTCGTCCACAAGGGAGAGGATAGCTTGGCCGGGGCCGGTGACGATGAATTGGGGAACGAGGGTGAGTCGATAGCGCACAGTCAACCCGGCGGCTTCCAGGCGGGCCTGGGTTTCGTCGTCCGCGCTGCGTACGCGCAGGATCAGGTCAACCGGCTGTTGGGGAGCAGTTTCGATTGAACGGCGCAGGCTATCGGGCAATTTTACGCTGTCAGGCATTGTCATGGGCTGATTATAGCACTACGCGCACTGGCACGCAAGCACTTTGTAAAAATAAGGAATAGAACGCGGATGACGCGGATTGGGCCAGATTCAGCAGATTCCTGCGGATTTTCTTCTTAGGCGATTCCAAGAAAATAAGTATCCAGAAGTCCCCGGCACTTCACGAACTTCGCTGCCTGAATTACAGAATACAGACTCGCTTGGACAGAAAGTGCCGGGGACTTTTGCCGTATACTTTATTATTTGAATGAGCCTTATCCGCTTTCATCCGCCCAATCCGCGTCATCCGCGTTCTATAAAACTCTATGGCAGCCCCTCCTGTGCAATCGCCTTCCTGCCATTTTGTGAAAGGCGGCTCCACCCGCGCCCGGTCTCGGCCAGATTGCGGGCCAGATCGCGGGCCAGGAGGCTGGGCAGAATCGTATGCCCATAGCGGCGCACCAATCGCCCGTGCCACAACCCCACATAACCGCTGCGGGTGTCGGGCTGGCTCCAGCGAAAGCCATAGCGCAGATAGCCCGCCAGTTCCCACAGCCAGAGCAGACAGAGCGCCATCCACCCCGGCAGCCAGAAGCCCACAAAGACGAAAGCCGCGTAGTGGCGGGCCGGGTTGCGGTCATCCACCAAGCCGCGCTTGAAGCCGTCTGTGCCCCAGCGGACGGGTGGCGCGCCTTCCATCTGGCGCAGAAAACGCCAGGGATTCCAGGCATCCTGCACGCGGATGTAGGCCGTCTGCTCGGCGAAGGCCAGCACAAAGCGCTGGGTTCCTCGACGGGTCAACGGGAAACGGGCCGCCAGTGCGCTGGTGGCGGCGATAAAGCCGGTGAGTCCGCCAGGCGTGGGATTGGACATCGACTCCCCTCTATTCCGGCGTGAAGAGAATCTTCACTGATTTACGCGCTTCAAAGAGGTCAAAGGCTTCCTGCCAGCCCTCGATGGGGAGCGTGTGGGAGATGAGCGGCGTCGTCTGCACCTGGCCGGTTTCCATCAGACGCAGGGCTTTGCGCCAGGCGCTGGGCACAGAGGCAAAGCTGCCGTTGACCTGAATTTCCTTGTAACAGACCTGTTCCAAATCCCAGCGGATAGGCCGCCCGATCAGCCCCATCTGCGCGAAGTAGCCCCGGCGACGCACGAGGGAGAGGGCCAATTGCGCGCCCGCCTCTGCGCCGGAACATTCAAAGACCACATCCGCACCCAGCCCATCGGTCAGCCCGTTGACGACGGCCAATGCATCTTCCGTCTGCACATTGACTGTCACATCAATGCCCAGCGAACGGGCCAATGCCAGCCGTTCCTCGTCCGCAGATGTGCCCAACAAAATGACACGAGCACCCGCTGCCTTTACCACCTGGGCTGCCAGCAGGCCGATCGCGCCCGGCCCGACGACAGCCACAGTGTCGCTGGGTTCCACACGAGTCATTTCCAAGGCGTGAACGCAGCAGGCCAGGGGTTCGGTGAGCGCGCCGGCGCGAATGCTGACGCTGGCGGGCAGGTGGTGGATACTGTGGGCGGGAACCAGCACATATTTGGCGAAAGCGCCGTGTACACCGCTGCCAATGGAACGCCGGTGGGGGCACTGGTTGGGCAGGCCGTCCCGGCAGAAGGCGCAGCGCCCGCAGGTGTAAAAATAGGGTTCGCTGGTCACCCGGTCGCCGGGCGCGCAGGTGACAACGCCATCGCCCACCGCGGCGACTACACCCGCCACCTCGTGGCCCAGAATGACAGGGGGATAGGAGGGGTATTCGTCGTGATAGATGTGCATGTCGGTCCCGCAGACCCCCGCGCCCTGCACTTCGATCACCACATGGCCGGGGATGGCCTCCGGCTCTGGCACGTCGATCAGCGCCACATTGCCTTTGCCTCGCTCAATTTTGGCAACACCTTTCATAGCAGATTCTCCTGAAAATGAAACAACTTAACGCAATGGTGCAAAGAGGCAAAGATGCAGAGGGCAGAGGGATTCCTTTGCGTCTCTGCCTCTTTGCCTCTTTGCGTTGAATTTTTCCTACCCTTTATCGATGACTGGCGGGCGACGGTCGCCCACGCGGGTGGCCTGCTCGAAGGCGTGGGCCAGTTGCAGCACGCCGAAATCGTCCTGGTGGCGGCCCACAATCTGCACGCCCACGGGCAGCCCGTCCGGTGTAAAGCCGCAGGGCACAGAGATGGCCGGATGGCCGGTGACAGTAATATAATAGCACGACTTCATCCAGTCGATGTACGTCTCCATCGCCACAAGGCCCGCGCCCGTGTCGATTTCGGTGATGTATTCCTGATCCACCGAGAAGGGCGGGACCTGATTGACGGGCAGAATCAGAAATTCGTATTCCTGCATAAAGTCGTGCATCCGCTGAAAGAGTTCCGTGCGCTTCTGCTCGGCCCGGCCAATCTGCGGACCAGTCAGCCGCTCTCCTTCCTCAATGTTCCAGATGACTGTATCTTTCATTTCGCTTCGTCGGGTCTTCATCAGTTCCCCATAGCCCAGATGAAAACGCCAGGCCCGCCAGACTTTGAAGGCTTCGTCCGCGCCGCTGTAATCGGGCGTGGCCTCGTCCACGCGGCAGCCCAGATCAGCAAAGGCGGGCAACTTTCCCGCAATGGCCGCGGTCACGCGGGGATCGACCGGCAGATCGCCCAGATTCGGGCTGTAGGCGATGCGTGTGCCGGAAAAATCCCGTTCCAGCGGGCGAGAAAATAGACTGCCCGACTCGGCGATGGAGATGGGGCAGCGGTCGTCTGGTCCCGCCATCACCGACATCAACAGGGCCACATCCTGCACGGTGCGGGCCATCGGGCCTTGCAAGGAGATACCGAACCAGCCCGCCTGATTGGGCACAACCGGAATCCGTCCCGGCGAGGGGCGGAAGCCGACGACGTTGCAGAAGTTGGCCGGGTTGCGCAGGGAGCCGCCCATATCGCTGCCGTCGGCGATGGGCGTCATCCCACAGGCCAGGGCCACCGCCTGCCCGCCGCTGCTGCCGCCGCAGGTTTTGCTCAGGTCATAGGGGTTGCGGGTGACGCCAAATACCGGGTTGAAACTCTGGGAGCCAGCGCCGAACTCCGGCACATTTGTCTTGCCCAGAGGAATCGCGCCGGCCCGGTGCGCCCGTTCGATGAGCAGCGCGCTGCGGGCGGGCACATTGTCCCGGAAGATGGGCGAGCCAAAAGTGGTGCGAATGCCCGCGGTTTCGTTGGTGTCCTTGTGGAGCATAGGCAGGCCGTGGAGCGGACCGACTGCCTCGCCCCGGTCCAACCTGGCGTCGGCTGCCCGTGCCTGTGCCAGCGCCTGCTCCGGCAGAAATGTGACGACCGCATTCAGCGGCGGATTCACCCGCTCGATGTGGGCGATGTGGGCTTCCATCACCTCCACAGCGGAGAGTTCCCGCGCCCGGATGCGTCGGGCCAGTTCCGTGGCGGGGAGAAAACAGATGTCGGACATTTGACACTCCTTTGGGGGTCTTGGCTAGGGGTATTGGCTATGGGGTATCGGTCATTTATTACGACCCACTCAGCGCCCATTATCAACTATTTAGCTATTTCTTGAAAGCGCGCCTCGTCGATATTCCCGCCACAGAGTACGACAACGACGCTCTGTCCGGCGTAGCGTTGGCCGGTCTGCAGCAGAGCCGCCACCGCCACGCCCGCTGCGCCTTCGATGATTTCGCTGTGGCTATGATAGACCAAACGCATGGCATCGGCAATGGCAGATTCCGAGACGGTCAACCACTCGTCCACCACAGAGCGGCAGAGTTCAAATGTAATGGCGTCCGGCTCGATGCCCCCGGCAGTGCCGTCGGAGAGGGTGGGCAAGCCGTCCATCTCGACAATGCGCCCGGCCTGCACTGAGGCCAGCATCACCGGCGAATTTTCCGGCAAGCAGCCGATGACCTGGACATTCCGGGATTTGGCATAACTCCCGATCCCGCCTATCAGCCCGCCGCCGCCCACAGCCACAAAAACCGCATCCAGCGCGGGCTGTTGGCGCAACATCTCCACAGCGACACTCCCCTGCCCGGCGACGATTTCCGGGTCGTTGTAGGGGGAGACGAAGACCCGTCCCGTCTCATCCGCCACGCGGCGGGCGGTTGTCTCTGCGTTTACAGCATCGCCGGGGACGAAGCGCAACGTCACATCAAAAGTCCGCAGCTTCGCCACTTTACGGGGCGATGCGCTCTCCGGCATGAAAATTGTGGCGGCGATGCCCAGTTGAGCGGCTGCGTGGGCCACCGCCAGGCCGTGATTGCCCGTGGACGCCGTGACGACGCCTATCACTCGCTCCTCGGCAGAGAGAGTAAGCAGTTTATTGGTCGCACCCCGCAGTTTGAATGAGCCGGTGGTCTGGCGATTTTCCAGCTTCAGAAAGACCGACGCGCCGGTTCGTTCCGAGAGAAGGGGCGACGGAATCAGCGGCGTTTCGATGACGTGCGAGCGAATGCGCTCTGCGGCAGCCAGAATGGAACGGGCATTGAATGGATTAGGGGTCATCGGGGTTTGTCCTGGTTCAGTTACCTCTTTGAGCGAATCGCTTACCGTAGCGAGACTTGGGAATAGGGCAATTTAACGCCGTTCAGTGTACATAATCCAGCGCTGTTCCGCCTAATCACTTTTCCATCCATCAACTCTGCCAGTACATCGACGCTCTTTTGACCGAACTCTTGCCCCACTGCTACACTTGTTCGGTATTTCCTATCGTTTCCGCGGTCCACTTCAAAGGAGAATGGGCAATGATTATCGGACTTCCCAAAGAGATTAAAGACAACGAAAACCGGGTGGGGATGACGGCTGGCGCGGTCCGGGTGCTGACACGCCAGAGCCATCGGGTGCTTGTGCAGAGTGGCGCTGGCATAGGCAGTTCTATCACCGACGATGAATACCGGGAGGCGGGCGCGGAGATTGTGGCGGACGCGGACGCGGCCTGGTCTGCCGAAATGGTTGTGAAGGTGAAAGAACCCATCGCTGCCGAATTTGGCTATCTTCGGGATGATCTGCTGCTCTTCACTTATCTGCATCTGGCCGCGGATCGCAGCCTGGCCGAGCGGCTGCTGGCGGCGGGCACAACTGCCGTGGCCTATGAAACTGTGCAAACAGCCGACGGCAAGCTGCCCCTGCTGACACCGATGAGCGAAGTGGCCGGGCGCATGGCGACACAAGTGGGCGCGGCCTATCTGCAACGCAACAACGGCGGGCGGGGTGTGCTGTTGGGCGGTGTGCCCGGTGTCGCGCCGGGACGGGTCGCCATTTTGGGCGGCGGTGTGGTGGGCACAAATGCGGCCAAAATCGCGCTGGGCATGGGCGCGCACGTCACGGTGCTGGACCTGAGCCACGACCGGCTGCAATATCTGGATGACATCTACCGGGGCCAGTTGGAGACGCGCACCAGCAACGAAGCGAATGTGGAAGAGGCTGTCTATGCCGCGGATTTGGTCATCGGCGCGGTGCTGATCCCTGGCGGGCGTGCGCCCTGGCTGGTCACACGGGCGATGCTGGGGGATATGAAATTCGGTTCGGTGATTGTGGACGTTTCGGTGGATCAGGGCGGCTGTGTGGAGACGAGCCGACCCACCACCCACAGCAACCCCACATTTGTCATCGACGATGTGGTGCATTATTGCGTGGCGAATATGCCCGGCGCCGTCCCCCGCACCAGCACTTTTGCCCTGACCAATCAGACGCTGCCCTACACATTGCGGCTGGCCGCCAAAGGCCGCGAGGCCATCAAAGAGAGCAAGCCATTGCAGGGCGGTCTCAACACCCATCGGGGCCAGTTGACCTACGCTGCGGTGGCGAAGGAGTTTGGTTTGCCGTACGCTGACCCGCTGGTTGCGCTGGGGTAATTCGTTCTCATCCGTCCAGCAATGCCTCCAACGCAGCGACATCCGTCACCGGCAGCTTACACGCGAAATTTTCGCAGACGTAGGCTGCCGGTTTGCCGTTCACCAGCCCTCTGCCTTCCAACAAAGGCAGGGGATTCTCATCGCCGGGGCTTTTGGCAGCGATGACTGTGTGGGGCAAATAACGGCGACGCACAACGGCCAGCAGAGCCTGGGTGGCCGGGTCGTCGGGATCGCCGACAATCGCCACCTCCTGGCTGGGGTGCAGATAGTCATCCAGCGCGCCGAGCAGACGGCCAAAGCCTGTGGGCTGTTGGGCCATCGCCGAGGCCATCGGCAGAAAGATGCGGCTGGCCTCGTGGCGATAGCCGTCGTTGCCTGTCAATTTTGCCAAACGCAGCAGAGATTCAGCGGCCAGACTGTTGCCGCTGGGGATGGCGTTGTCGATGAGGTCTTTGCGACGCACCACCAACTGTTCGTGGTCAACGCCCGTCTGGAATAGCCCGCCAAAATCCGGGTCGCCGAACTGTTCCAGCATCAGCCGGGCCAGACGGCTCGCCTCGGCCAGCCAGCGCAGGTCAAAAGTGGATTCGTAGAGGGCGATGAGGCCGCGCACAAAGGCCGCGTAGTCCTCCAGATAGGCGTTGAGTTTGGCCTGCCCATCTTTGTACGTCCGGTAGAGTTTGCCGTCGGGCTGGCGCATTGCGTCCAGGATAAAGTTGGCTGCGTTCTGCGCGGCGGCCAGCGCGTCGGGGCGGTCCAGTGTCACGCCGATTTGGGCCAGGGCGTGGATCATCAGCCCGTTCCATTCGGTCAGAACCTTCTCGTCCCGGCCCGGTTTGATGCGCTTTTCCCGCTCCACAAAGAGCTTGCCGCGCATCCCAGCCAGACGTTCCTCTAATGCCTCGACTGTCAGACCCGCGCTCTTTGCCACCTGCTCCACGGGGCGCACGATATTCAGAATCGTGTGCCCTTCAAAGTTGCCTCGCGCCGTGACGCCATAGACTTGGCCGAAGAGTACCGCATCCTCTTTGCCCAGAATCGCTTCGACCTCTCCGATTGTCCAGACAAAGAATTTGCCCTCTTCCCCTTCGCTGTCCGCGTCTTGCGTGCTGTAGAAGCCGCCTTCCGGGCTGGTCATCTCCCGCAATACGTAGTCGGTCGTCTCGTTGATCACTCGGCGGAAAAGGTCGCGTCCGGTAATCTGCCAGGCGTGCAGATTGCTGCGCAACAGTTGGGCGTTGTCATAGAGCATCTTCTCGAAATGGGGAACCAGCCAGATGCGGTCCACACTGTAGCGATGGAAACCGCCGCCCAACTGGTCGTAGATGCCGCCCTCGGCCATCTTTTCCAGCGTCGTCTCGGCGATGTACAGCGTCTCCAGATCGCCTGTGTGCGCATACTGGCTCATGGCAAAATCGAGGGTCATGGGTTGGGGGAATTTGGGCTGATCGCCAAAACCGCCGTACTGGTCGTCGAAGTATTGTTGCAATTTATTCACCGCTTCGACCAAAATCTGTGTGCTAATATCATCCGCACCGGGAGCAATCGCGCCAGAGCGAGCCAGAGACGCGGTCAGCCGTTCGGCCTGGCCTTCGATGTCGGCCCGTTTGTTGGCATAGGCATCCGAGACGGCGATAAGAATCTGCGGAAAGCTGGGCATACCGTAGCGGGGCGCGGGAGGAAAGTATGTGCCACCGTAAAAGGGCTGTCCCTCCGGCGTCAGAAAGACGCTCATTGGCCAGCCGCCGCTGCCGGTCATAGCCTGTACAGCCTCCATATAAATCGAATCCAAGTCCGGTCTCTCCTCCCGATCCACTTTGATATTGACAAAGCGCTCGTTCATCAGGGCCGCGGTCTGCTCGTCCTCAAAGCTCTCCCGCTCCATCACGTGACACCAGTGACAGGCGCTATAACCGATACTCAGAAAAATAGGGCGATCGGCAGACTCGGCCAGGGCCAACGCTTCTTCCCCCCAGGGAAACCAATCCACCGGGTTGTGGGCGTGTTGGAGCAGATAGGGCGAAGTCTCGTGGGCCAGACGGTTGGTGTGGGTCATTGTCTCTTCCATTGCGCTGTTCGGGAAATTGGATGAGTATAATTGGATGAGTATAGTATAGCATAGGCAGGCTGATTGACCGTTTGACGGGGTTTTCGGCTTTGCCAAAGTGACACAACAGAGGCCAGCGAAACACTCTATTGGGCGCACATCCTATTGGGCGCACATCCTATTGGGCGCACATCGCTCCTGTTTGGACTTTTGATAAAAATGGACCTTTCGATCCGCATGAAATGGGGTGCTACCGGAGTGAGACTTGACGACAAAAAAGAGTAGTGGAATTAACTGGCAATTTGGGTCGGTTCGAGTCGAAACTCGAACCCCGAGTTAACTCGTTTTTCTGGCTTGCTTCGCAATCTGTACCCCTGGTAGAACCATCCGTTTTATGATTCTGACGCCTCATTTTGTCAAAAGTCGA
>Ga0209284_10003996_pt1 | contig 17231 bp, 10 predicted proteins | sample FRY03_FD_187211 | JGI IMG/M metagenome (GOLD analysis project Ga0209284, IMG submission 187211) | Freshwater microbial communities from Lake Fryxell liftoff mats and glacier meltwater in Antarctica - FRY-03 (SPAdes) (version 2) | ecosystem: Environmental > Aquatic > Freshwater > Ice > Glacier... | reverse complement strand
GTAAAAAAAACAATACGAGTTCAAATAGGTATTTGAATTTTAAAGAATGGTTATTAGCTTGACAGTCTCGTTTTTATTATTCCTAAGGTTAAGTGCTTTGTTCATTAAGATATTTACAACAAGTTCGCGGCCGCGAACTTGTTGTCATTAAGAAATTTTTTTTATAAGGACAGATAAGTATTTTTTTAACTCTTCTTTCTGAAAGTTTGTTAACTGTTTCAATCCTTTCTCTTGAAATTTCATCTGGCCTTGAGCAGAAGTTATTCTTAATACAGAAAAATTATTATGGGAAGATGGTTCTAGTCCTAATATTTTCTTTATTTTGTCCTTTTCTCCTTTAGTATTTGCCATTATTATTTGACGAAGCTTGTCTCTGGAAAATACTTTGTTTTCTATAATATATTTTTGTATATCTTGGTCTAAATCAGCATATTTTAAATGTTCTGAAACATGGCTTTTGGTAACTGATATTTTGTTCCCTAACTCTACCTGAGTTTTGAACACACCTGCCTCAAGAAGGTTCTTATAAGTTTGTCCTAACTCGACTGGATGCAAATCTTTTCTATACAAATTCTCAACTAAAGCTATAGCATCTGCTTGCTGGATGTCATTTATAATAATACAAGGTACCTTTTCTAACCCAGCAACTTTAGCAGCTCTAAGTCTTCTTTCTCCACTTATAACTTCGTATTTGTTGTTTTTTACTCTCATGATAGTTAGAGGGTGCCTAACTCCATGCATTTTAATCGAATCTGCTAAAGAGTTTATTTCTTCTTCATCAAATGACTTCCTTGCTTGATTGTGAAATGGCACCAAGTCATCTAATGGTATGTAGAAAAATTCTCCCACCATACTTTCTAGCCCAAGACTTGGTCTAAGTGTAGAATTAGTATTAGGTTTTACCATTTTTTCCAATTCTTTAGACATAGGTTTGTATGTAATTTTCCTAGTCATATCACACCTGTTTTGTAGTATATTTTTCTAATAAATAGTGTACTAATTCAATTATATCAGCCAACGCAATTGAATTTTTTTTCGCGAATAACGCCAGCGGTTTCCCTAGTTTTGCTCCTGTATTAATGTCTTCACTTCTTCTAACGGCATAATCTGGTTTAATATATGGTCCATAATATTCTCTTAAGGCAGTCATTGCCTCAGCTGAGCTTGACGTTCTGTCTTCGTATTTATTTGGTATAATGTTTAATTCTCGAGAATGTATTCTCATATGGGAATAGAATCTTTCTAGATCTTCGACTAATAACTTTAAGCCATTTAAACTATATGGTTGCGTTTCACATACAATATTAATAACATCACAGAAAGTTATTACATTTCTATTCAATAAACTAATTGTAGGATTAGTATCAATAAAAATAAAATCATATTCTTTTTCTATTTCCGCTAGTTCAATACTAAACCTTTCTTCTCTTTTTGGAAGCTGGTTTAATTCAACCTCCAAGCGTGTTAAAGAAAGGTTAGAGGGAATACAATCTAAACCTTCAAAAATAGTCTTTTTTATATCTACAAATTTTATTTTTTTAATTAAAAAATCATATAAAGTTAAAAAACTATCGTCATTTGGAAACCCGCATGATGTAGATAAGTGGCCTTGTGGATCCGTATCTATAATAAGTACTTTGTATCCCATTAATGCTATATGGGTTGATACCTGAAAACAGAGGCTGGTTTTACCAGTTCCTCCTTTAAAATTATAAAAGGCAAATTTCTTTTTTTTAATTGTACTTTTGGATTTTGAGAGCAGCCCTTTAATTATCTTTCTAGAACTATCTATAGAATATCTTTGATTTCTATGGATGCTAAGATCTAGTGGTTTGTATCCATTAGATGTAATATATCTGCTTACAGTTGGCGCACTTGTGTCACAAAGTTTAGCTATGGTCCACTGAACTAAACCATCTTTTTCTTTGTCAATCATAATTTTTATTAAATAATTTTTCTACTACCCTTTTTATACCATAGACATCGCTCAATCAAGTAATATTAAGTTATTAAGTTATTATATTTAATATGATTGTATATCGTTAAATAAATTACGAATCTATTTTTGCATTATATAGATTTTTTAGTTGCAAAACTGTTTTTAGCATTATATCTTACTGTTAATGAGTTATTTTCATATAAAAAAAGGTGCCGAGACCATATAGATACCCAACACCCTAAAAAATTAATATAGATTTTATAGAAATAAGAATTTAATGCTTGGCTGCTATATTTCTTATAACCATAATTCTATACTCTTTTTCTGGAATATCAAGTGTTTTAAGCAACTCATTGCTAGTTTAGTAATAAGTTGGTTGCCTAATCTAGCCACCTACTAAAAATAATAATTTAGTTTTTACAAAAATTCAGATTTACTGTTTTTTTGAGCCAAAAAGTGAATTTAGAGCGTAAGATTACTGCCAGTATCTTAATACCGCATCGGTTTTTTACGAGAATTATTGTCCCTATGGCACACAAAAATGCCGCAAATTTATCATAGCAAATGCTATATATTTCATACCATAATGATGGGCACTAATTCGCTCAAATCGGATAAGCAACCTTTTAAACTTGTCTTCCCAAGCAAATACACGCTCTATTGTACGAAACCGTTCCTTGAAAATCTTTTTATCGAACAAAGTCTTGCGACCTCTTTTTGTTTGCTTACGATTTCTCTTATTTGGATTGATATTTGGCTTCATCCCGGCGTTATAAATCTTCTTTCTATTAGCTCTACAATCGTATACTCCATCAAGACTCATAATGCTCCTAGACAGACTGAAACCAACGGTTTTAGCAATCCATTTTAACGGTTTTATCGCCTCTCTTATTAAAGGAGATTCATTTTTATTTCCAGGCGCAAATATCACTGGAGCGATAACATTACAATTTCTATCACAAATTGCGACTGCTTTATCACCTTTCATATGTTTATGGCCGTTATAGCCTATATTATCGCCCCTTTTTTAGCGCTCGTTGTTGTGCCATCTCCGTGTATTACACTAACATCCAAAAGATTCTTCGTAAATAATTCACCAACTGAGCCAATAAAAATCTTCTCAAAACAACCATCTTTTACCCAGCGTTGGAATATTCTAAATATTCGTGTGTGATGGATCTCTGGTTTGCCCAAGGCATCTTTCTCAATTGGTAATTCTTCCCATTGACATCCGGTATGCATAAGCTTCAAAATGTAGTTGAATATTACATGAAATGTCAATTTTGTATCTGGACCTCTTGATACTTTGGTGAGATAGGGTAAGACAAATTCATTAAATTCTTTTTCTTTCAAACTGGTCTGGATGCTTTGCCATCTATGGGATGTAGACATTTTTACCGTTTAATTATTGTGGCTCATTTAGTAATAGTACTATATGCCTTAAACCTCAGCATCGCAATGCTTTAATGGCTTTTTAAAAACTAGCAATGAGTTAATGGTGTTTACTAAATTTATTGCTAATTCTGATATTTGTATTACAAAGTTTAAAAATTTCTTTCTGTGATATATTTTTTAAACTTATTTTTCTCATTTTTGTATTTTTCTGCACCAGCTAAAGGAGCTTTCTTTACGGTGAGATTAGGCCAAATTTGTGAATTTGATTTAGCAAACTCAATCCAGTCAATTAGTTCTTTAGTTTCAGTTTTTATAGCTCCTATCGGACATATTGAAAAACAAATTCCACAATCAATACATTCGTTAGGATTAATTACTAACATTAATGCACCTTCATAGAAGCAATTAACAGGGCATACTTCAACACAATCAGTATATTTACACTTTATACATTCGTCAGTAATAACGTGTGTCATAATTATTTAATTTTTTAAAAATTTAGTAATCATAAATATTTTATTTTATATTATTTTTAAATATCACACAATCTAACCTGCTTACTATTTTTTTATACGAGGAGAGTCCATCGGTACTCATACTATCCTTATCAGCATTTCTAAATAATATTTCTTCTATAGGAGTTAAAGATAATTTTTTAAAAATTTTTCCAGTTACTTTAAAAACTCTATTTAGTGGGAAATGATAAATTTGGATCCACGGTAATCCTTCACTCGTGAAATCTTGTGACAAATTAAAATAAGAGTATTTTTCAGGAATTTGAGAAGCGTTTAATAATACTATTTGATCTGAGTCATCAATATTTAAGTTCATCATAGAAAATCTACTAAATCCGCCATCTTTTTTAATCATTCTAAAAATTTTAATATCTTTTGGTAAATAATTATTTAATTCAGGAACTTTTTTAAGTTGTAAAATTAAATCTTTGTTATTTTCAAAATCTAATTCCAAAATTTCAACATTTTCAGCATCATTGTGTTTGTAAATGACTTGATTATCATTAGTATACAAAGGTTTTTTTGTTTTAACAGAGATAATACCATTTCTGTATTCTCTGATTGTATCATTATTTTTTGAAACGTAACGGTTAATAGGAAGAACAATAGAATGTTCTTTCAATTTTTCAATTTCTTGGTTCAAAACAACACCCCTTACTACTGTGCTGAGACGTTTTCCTTTAGAGGAACCAGCTGAATATGAGCCATTATAATCAATTGGAGAAAGTACGGCATGAAAAGGAAATATAGTAGGAACTGTATAGCTAGGGTGTGCGGTTCTTGATAAATGTTTTGGTGATTGGCTAAATATCATACCAACTGACTCTTTAGGAAAAAGTGTTATCAAAAATCTATCCTCCGATAAATTATCTTGTATGATAGTTGCTGAGAAAGTATCTTTTGACATGTCCCAATCTACGAGTGTTAAATCTTGAAAAATCTTATATTTTGAAGAATCAGATGATTGTTGTTTTAGAAAAGTAAATTGTTTTGCAGATTGGTCTTGATGAAATTTATGAGCATCCTGGTTTAAAACAAAGTTTATTTCCCTGGACATGCCTTTAATGTTTAGACCTAACTTTTCCTTTGTGATATTTGATAAATTTTGTGCATAAGATTCAAGTACATAATGTCCCTTTTCGTCTACATATATAGGATTAGATTGCTCATCATATCCTATTGGATCAGGATATTTTGAGGCAATAGCAGAAATTTCTGTAGTTAAACAATCATAGTGATTTACATCAATTGTTAATTTGAGCTCCTCATTATTTATTTTATTTAATAAATTTTCTAATAAATGATGTTTTTCCGGAGTCATATAAAAAAACACATCGGTAGATCCAAAATCTACTACACTAACATTTCTGTTTTTGTATCTTCCTGGTAATTTTAGGTTATTAGTATCTGATTTCTTTGAGGCATAAGAGTAGCTAGATAAAAGACTAATTATTAGCACAGGTATTAAATATTTAAATGATGACATATTTGCTCTTCCAGTTTATATTTTTAATATTAATAATTAAATTACAAGTTGACATGTAGCTAAGTCTTATGCTACTTAAAATTGAATGAAATAGCAAATAGGAAATAATTAGTATGTATCCTGATGATTTATTAGCTAACTGGCGAAGTGGTAGGGAGTCATGGAGTGATGTTTCAAATGAAGATTGGAACAATTGGAAGTGGCAAATGAGCAACAGTATTAGAAACTTAAAGCATCTTCAGAGTTTAATTGATCTAACTGAAGATGAAAAAGAAGGGTGTGAATTAGCTCATACAAAATTGTCTTTATCGATAACCCCATATTACTTTAATCTAATTGATCGTAATGATGTTAACTGCCCTATGCGTAAGCAAGTTATTCCTAGTGTTAACGAAGCTATAATTTCACCAGAGGAGATGCTTGATCCGGTAGGAGAAGAAAAAACTAATCCTGTTAAGGGAATTGTTCACAGATATCCTGATCGTATTTTATTTCTTGTTACCAGTGTTTGCGCTAGTTATTGTCGTTATTGTACTAGAAGTAGGCTTGTTTCAAATGCTCAGGGTTATGATTTTCGTCCAGAACTTGAATCTGGCTTGAATTACATTCAGCAGCACTCTGAAATCAGAGATGTTTTAATTAGTGGTGGAGATCCTCTGCTTCTGTCTGATGAAAAACTAGATTATCTTATCAAACGTTTACGTGAAATAAAGCATGTAGAATTTGTAAGAATTGGTTCTCGAGTACCTGTATTTCTTCCACAGCGTATTACACCCAATTTATGTCAAATATTTAAAAAATATGGACCTATTTGGTTAAGTATTCATGTAAATCATCCTATAGAATGCACTAAAGAATTAAAAAATGCTTGTGAGCAGTTAATTTGTTCAAATGTAGTAATTGGTAACCAATCGGTTTTATTGAAAGGTATTAATGATGAGGTTATTACTTTGACCTCACTATCTCATAGGTTATTGCAAATGGGTGTAAGGCCTTATTATCTTTATTCATGCGACTTAATTACTGGAAGCAGTCATTTTAGGGTAGGAATTAAAAAAGCCATAGATATAATAAAAAAAATGAGAGGATATACTAGTGGTTATGCGATACCTCAATTAGTAATTGATGCTCCAGGAGGTGGGGGAAAGATTCCTATTAACCCTGACTATATAGAAAAGTTTACTAATGATAGAGTGTTCTTAAAAAACTATAAAGGTGATGTTTATAGTTATCCTATAGATTAATTATAAGATTTTTATTATGTTAAATCAAAAAGATATTGAAAGGTTGGAATTAGAACTGTATTTGGCATTTAAACCAAAAACTATTGATGATTTTGCTGGACTTAGAGAAACTGCTAATCAATTATGTTCTTCGATAATATTAAGATTCTTTCATGATGCTGGAATTGATACTAGGGCCAATTTTAGTATAGATCGTCATAAATTGGTAGAAAAGCTGTCTATTATATCTTCCTATCACCGTTTACTAGATTTCTTCTTAGTGCACTTGCTTAATCAGAACGTAATAACTGTTGAAGAAGAGAAAATTGTATTTAAAAATACGCATCTGCTTTCCCCGAACCATATACTAAAAAAAATATCTGATCTTTATCCTAAGTTTAGCCAGTTTTTTTCTTTTCTAGAGCGATGTTCTTTAGATTACTTATTAGTTTTTTCTGGTGTAAAACAAGCTACTGAAGTTCTTTTTCCTACAGGAGACTCAAGTGTATTAGAGAGAATATATCAAAACACTCCTAAAATTGGAACAGAAGATTTGTATCTAAATTTAGTTAAAGATATTACAGTTAAAAACTTGTCTGGGCGAAATGAGGTTTTTGAAGCGATCGAAGTTGGTGGTGGGCAAGGTATATTAACACGAATTCTTTTACCATCTATATCGCAGTACCTAGGTAGCTATACTTTTACAGATATAAGTCAAGGTTTAGTGAACGATGCAAAAGAGGTTTTCGGATCTTCTAAAAATATATATTTCAAAACATTAGATATTTCTAAAGACCCTCAAGAGCAGGGGTACAACAAAAAAAGCTATAGTCATTTATATGCATTTAATGTTATTCATGCAACAGAAAATGTTAAAATCAGCTTAGAACATTGTATTTCTTTAGTTAAAAAAGGTGGGTGGATATTCTTAGTTGAAACTACTAGACAGCAACCTTGGATAGACATGATTTATGGATTATTTACTAGTTGGTGGCATTTTAATGATCAGTATCGTTCTTATTCTCCATTACTTGAGGTTAGTCAATGGAAAAAGTTGCTACAAGATATGGGGGTTGAAAAGAGTATTGTAATGCCAATTCAAAGAGATTTGGTAGAAAATACAGATACATGCATAATTGCTATTAAATTATAATTATAAAATCTTAAAGGAATAAAATTTTTATGAAAATTAAGAAAGCTCTCAAGATTTTGGCAGTAACAAAAAACTATAAGGCTAATGATATAAATAAATGTCGTCGTATAATAGAGATTTATGAGACATTAAAATCAATTAGTGAAAAAGATGATTTAATTGATGATAAGTCATTGAAAGCATATTTGTTAGAAGGTCTAGAATTAAAAGGATTACCTACTGATGAAATCAGTGCATTTATTGATAATTCATTAAGCAGTTTAGCTATACTAACTCAAAAGACGATACAATTATTTTGTTTTCCTTATGCCGGAGGAGGGAGTGATTTTTATAAAAAATGGAAAAAAAAGTACAACAGCACTTTCTTTTTTGACATAGAATTAGTGGAATACTCAGGTAGAGGAGAAAAAACTGGTACACCACTTATTAAAGATTTTACAGAAATAGTTACTCAGTTAGCTGATGAAATTGGAAGAAGAATTAACAGGCCATTTGCTTTTTTTGGACATAGCTTAGGAGCTATACTAGCTTTTGAGATAGCTAAAAAAATAAAAATTGATAAAAAAATATCACCTATTGGTCTCTTTTTATCTGGTTGTCCGGCACCAGATTATCTCCCTGATCAAATTTCTTTACAAAATTTATCTGATGATGAGTTTATAGCAAAAATAATCCAATTAGGAGGGATCCCACAGGAAATAATCAATGAGCCAAAACCTCTAAATTTTTTTTTACCATACCTAAAAAACGATTTTTCTTTAATTGATACTTATACCTCTTTGAATACAGATTTATTTACTGTTCCATTAGTTGTTTTTACAGGAGATAAAGATCCAAAAGTATCAGTTAAGCAAGTTATGGGTTGGGAAAGTTATACTAATAGTTTTTTTGAGTGTCATGTTATGCCTGGAGATCACTTTTTTGTAAAAGATGAAAGTGCAATCTTAGAAAAAATAAATTTACATTTAGGCGAAATAATATGAGAACTCAATCGTTTTTGACATTATTAGATTATTTAGAGCATTATAGCACTGAGAAGCCTAATGATGTGGTATTTAGCTTTTTAGATGAATCTGGATTTTTAAAATCTAGTCTTACTTTTATTCAAGTACGTGATTTATCACGTACTTTAGCAAAAGCACTATTAGCTCATACAAAACCAAAAACTAGAGTAGCTTTAGTTTTTTCTCAGGGGTTAGAATTTATTATTGCCTTTTGGGCATGTCTTTATGCTGGAGTTACTGCTGTACCTATACCACCTCCTAGTGGTACAAGGCAGAAAGATCGAGTATTGAAGGTGTTGAGAGATGCAGAAGCCAATATATGTCTTTCACATTCCGATGTAATGAATGCGGCCTATGTAAAAGAAAGCCAAATTTTTTCTAAAAATGAAATTCATTGGTTAGATATTGATAAAATTTTATATAAAAATAATACAAATTCTATATTGCCAAATATTTCTCAGGATGATGTAGCTTTTTTACAATATACGTCAGGTTCAACTTCTGTTCCTAAAGGAGTTATGGTTTCACATAAAAACATTTTATATAACCAAAAAATCATAACATCTGCTTTTTGTCATGATTCTTCCAGTAAAATTGTTGGATGGTTGCCTTTTACACACGATATGGGATTGATAGGTAATATTTTACACCCTATATATATTGGTGCATCATGTACTTTATTCTCTCCCCTTTCTTTTTTGAAAAAACCTTTAATGTGGCTTAGGATAATATCTTCCATAAAAGCTACAACTAGTGGAGGTCCAAATTTTGGTTACCAGCTTTGTGTTGATACAATTTCTGAAGATGATCTTAAAACTATTGATCTATCCTCATGGAAGGTAGCTTTTAATGGTTCTGAAATGGTTTCAGAAAAAACTATTAATTTATTTATCAAGAAATTTGAGGTATGCGGATTCAACCCACATGCTTTTCTACCATGTTATGGCTTAGCAGAATCTACTCTTTTTGTTACTTCTTCTATAGTTAATACTCCTATTAAAACTACTAGTAATAATAATTTCAAACATTTGAATCTAGTATCTTTGGGAAAAACATACGAAGACGATATAATAAAAATTGTTGATCCTAATTCTCATGAAGTGTGTACTGAGAAGCAGGAAGGTGAAATTTGGATTAAAAGTGATTCAGTTTGTAAAGGCTACTATAATAAGAAAGAAGAAACAGAAGAAACTTTTACTGCTTTTACCTCGATTGGAGAAGGACCATTCTTACGTACTGGTGATATTGGATTTATTGAAGGAGGAGATTTATATTTTACAGCTAGAAGGAAAAATTTGATTATAATAAGAGGAAAAAACTTCTACCCAGAAGATATTGAATTATCAATAAATGAATTAACGCCTATATTAAGTAATTGTCGTGTTGCAGCTTTTAGTATTACCTCTGAGGTTACAGAATCATTGATAATATTCATTGAATGTAAACGCAATATGCTTAAAGAACTAGATTTTGGACAATTAACTAATTTAATCCAAAACAGAATTTTACAAGAGTTTCAGGTTAGTGTAGAAGCAGTATGGTTTTTAAAGCCTAATTCTATTCCTCGTACAACTAGTGGAAAACTGCAGTATCATGAATGCCGTAGAATGTTTAAGCAGCAGGATATATCACCATTATGGAAGTGGGAAGAATTACAATATAATAATTTTAGTGCTCAAGATTTTATTACCTCTCTTTTAAAATTAAATGAATCTGATATAGAAATTGATCAACCATTAATTAATTATGGCCTAGATTCTCTTAAGGGAACTCAAATTTTGCATTACATTAATGAGAATACTAGCGAGCTTATCACTTTTCAGTCTTTGATGAATGGAATGACTTTGCGTACCGTAAAAGAACATTTGATCAAATTTAAAAGATTTAGGATAGATAAAGAAGAAAATTTTCTAAGAGAATTTGAATCATCAGGGCCGCTTTCTTATCAACAAGAAAACTTGTCAGTTATTCAAAATATTAATCCAAACGATACTTCTTATAACATACCCATATTATTAAAAATGGAAGGTACGTTAAATAAAAGTGCTTTCATACAGACCATAGAAAAAATAGTTGATCGCCACCAGATATTTAGATCTTCTATCAAAGAGATATCAAAAAAATTAATTCAAGAAGTTTCGCAGAAGATTCTTTTACCTTTTGAAGAAGTAAGTTCTTTACAAGAAATTTATATAGATATTAAGACTCCATTTGATTTATCGAATGCCCCTCTTTTTCGGATAAAAATGTACCAGGAAACTATAAAAGTTACATATATTCTTCTTAACTTTCACCACTCTATTTTTGATGGTTGGTCTATGAGAGTTTTTTTAGAAGATTTTTTACTAATTTATAAATGTATAGTAGAAGATAAAGAACTGGTTTTAGAGGCTATTCCTGGTAGTTATATTGAATTTGCGAATACTCAAAGATCTCTAGATTATAGTAAAATGCTAAAATATTGGCTAGATTACCTAAAAGGGGATATTCCCGCCTTACGCATTTCTGAATATCATCGCTCTGATCCAAATATAACTCCTATTGGAGGAAAAATAAATGTTGAAATTTCAGGTAAGTTATTACTACTTCTTAAAGAATGTTCTAAAAAACTCCAAAGTACAGTTTTTATAACTTTATTTACTATTTTTCATATCACTTTAAATCTTTATTCAGGTGAAGATATTATTATAGTTGGATACCCAGCTGCTAATCGTAGAGCAAGTAAATGGAAACAAATAATAGGTTTTTTTGTAAATACTCTTGTTAATAAAACAATTTTTTGTAAGCATACTACTTTTCAAGATATTTTAAAACAATGCAAAGATGGGGTATTAAACGGTTCAGATTTTGAAGAATTACCTTTTCAACACTTAGTTGATAACATAAATCCCCTTAGAAGTAGCGATAGTTCTCCGATTTTTCAAGCAATGTTTGTAATGCAAGATGTTTCTACTGAGCCAATAATTTTAGACAATTTAAAAATCTTACTACAAGAGCTATCTCCTGTAGTTCCTATTTATGATCTTGTGCTACAAGTAGAAGAAAAAGATCACTCCATCTCTTTAATTTTTGAATATCGAGCAGACAAATTACCTGATTCTGTTATACAAGAATTCAAAGATGACTATTTAGCTACTCTAGTAAACTGTCTAAAGAATCCTTATTTACCGATTAGCAATTTTTCATGCCGAACCTACTCTAATATCTTTGATTCAATTAAACAACAAGCACAAATATACCCTCATAACATTGCGATAAAGTCAATAAGTGAAGAAATTAGTTATAATCTTTTAATTCAATATACAGCTTCAATAGCTCAGACACTTATTGATAATGGACTTATCCAAGGTCAAACTGTTGGATTAATCACAAAAAGAACACCTTTTACAATTGCTGCCATATTGGGAATAATGCAAGCAGGAGGGGTATATGTGCCTATTGATCCAAATTATCCTAGTAAAAGGATTGAATTCATTTTAAAAGATGCAAATATTTCATTCCTTTTAACCGATAGTGAGTTACTTGCTGATTATCTCTCATCATTTAAAGGAAATTTAGTAATTATTTCCAAAGCTTTGAAAAATAAATCTTTTAAAAGTAATCTATGTGGCAAGAATGCTTACATCATGTATACGTCTGGTTCTACAGGAAATCCAAAAGGTGTAGTGGTTTCGCATGATTCCTTGTTATATTTTACCAAAGAGGCAATTAAGTTATTTGATATTAAGAATCCACAGAATATTTATCAATTTGCTTCAATTTGTTGGGATACAAGTTCAGAGGAAATCTTTCCATGTCTCTTGACAGGAGGTACATTAATTTTGCGTTCAGATGCAATTGTTGAACCTTTTGATATGTTATTGAAGAATTTAGAACAGGAAAAAATAGAAATCTGTAACTTACCTACTTCTTACTGGAACAATTTTCTTATGTTTTTAATGGCTAAAAATTTGCAATTACCTAAAACACTAAAATTAATAATAGTAGGAGGAGAAAAAATTAACCAAGAGGCTGTAAAAAACTGGCAAAATTATATCGGGGGAAAAGTAAAATTATTAAATACTTATGGTTCAACTGAAACTACATCTATTTCAGCAGCATTTGATCTTTCAAATTGGAATGGCAACACTTTTGTAGTACCTATAGGCCAGCCTCTTAATGGAACTGAGTTTTATATACTTGATAAATATCTAAGACCTGTCCCCACTGGAGTTTCAGGTCAGCTTTATATTGGAGGAAGAGGTGTTGCAGTGGGTTATATAAATAATCAACTTTTAAACAATCAGAAATTCTTAAAAATCAAAGAAGATAGAGTTTATAATACAGAGGATATAGCATACAAGGATTTTGAAGGTATATTTTATATAAAAGGTAGAGAAGGAAATAACATTAAGCGCAGAGGTTTTCTAATTTGTCTTGATGAAATAGAACATAATTTGAAAAGACTCTCAGAAGTAAAAGATTGTTTGGTACACAGTCTTCAAAGCGAGAGTAATTTATCTCCAACAATTAGAGCATATATCATACTTAGTCAATTTAATTCTTCTGAAATTTTAATAAGAAAAAAGCTCAGGCAAGTTTTACCTGAATATATGATTCCTGATGTAATTATAATTTTAGATGAGTTTTTATATCTTTTTAATGGAAAAATTGATCATAACGCTTTAAACCAACTTCAACCATTTTATTTACCAGAAACACAATTTTTTTGTGAATTTGAAGAAAAAATTTCTACAGTATGGAAACAAGTTTTATCTACAGAGGCTATGGATCTTAATACAAGTTTTTTTGATTTTGGAGGAAATTCTCTTCTTTTGTTAAACTTACACCAAAAATTAGAAGAGATCTTTAATATCAAATTCCCTATAGCTAGTTTATTTGACCATTATACTATTGGTGAGCAGGCTATGATGATTAAAACTTATGTAGATAATAAAAATATGTAATTTATAGACAGAAATACAATTTTTTAATTGATTTAATTTATTCTAAAATATTATACTCAAAATATTAGTAATTATAAGGTTTATAGATTTTATGCAAATAGAAAAAAATAGTGATATTGCTGTAGTTGGTATGGCCTGTAGATTTCCTGGAGCAAATTATCCAGAAGAGTTTTGGGGAAACTTAATTAATAAAAAGGATTCTGTTTGTACTTTTCCAAAAGAAAGAATCAGAGATATAAGGTGTATTAATAAAAAAGCTTTTGAGGAATTAAAATATACTCCCTGCAAAATTGGAGGATATTTCGATAGAATTGATTTATTTGATCATTCTTTTTTTGGAATAACTCCTGCTGAAGCAAAAGTTATGGATCCAAGTCATAGAATATTTTTAGAAGTAGCAGTAGAGGCCATAGAAAATGCTGGGTTAACAGAAAAGAAGTTAAAGAGATCAAAAACAGCTGTTATAGTTGGTTATTCAATTAATGATGATAACTATGTTGATTTTTTACCCAAAGATGATCCTAATGTAGCACTTGGTAATCAACCTGCTATGCTAGCTTATAGATTGGCTTATTATTATGACTTGAATGGGCCTACAATGATTATTGATACTACCTGTTCTTCTTCATTAGTAGCAGTTCATCAAGCTTGTATGGCAATTAAATCAGGTGATTGTGAACAAGCTGTAGTAGGTGGAGTAAATATACGCCTTTTTCCTGCAGTAAGAAATATAAATAATTTAAGTCTTGATGCTTATGATGGAAAATGTAGAACTTTTGATGAAAAAGCAAATGGTACAAATACTGGAGATGGAGTTGGTGTTATTGTACTAAAGAAACTTGAGGAAGCTCAAAAAGATAAAGATTTTATATATGCCATAATAAAAGGATCAGCAGTCAATAGTGATGGGGCTTCTAATGGTTTGACTGCTCCTAATCCTTCGTCACAAGCTGCTTTACTTTTAGAAGCTTGGGATAGGTCAGGAATTGATATTGAAAAAATAGCTTTTATAGAATCTCATGGTACTGGAACAAAACTAGGTGACCCTATAGAATTTCATGGGATATGTTTAGCTTTTCAGAAATATACTAAAAATAAGCAGTTCGCTGCTTTAGGAGCGGTTAAAACAAATATTGGCCACCTTGAAGCTACTGCTGGGATTGCAGGCTTAATTAAGTCAGTATTAGCATTAAAAAAGCGAAAATTACCAGCTAATATTCATTTTGAAAAATCAAACCCATATATTGATTTTGATGATAGCCCAGTTTTTGTTCCTATTGAAATACAAGATTGGCAAGAACGCACAGAACCACTTTTAGCTGGAGTAAGTTCTTTTGGACTTAGTGGTACAAACTGTCATGTTGTATTATCTGAACATATAAAGAATTCCTCTGCTCATAAAGCAGAAGAACAAAATAACAGAGTGTTTTTCTTATCTGCTAAAACTGAAGCTTCCCTTAAACAAAGTTTAAATAAAACTATTAATTTCATAGTAGAAAATTTTTATTCATCTTCATTTCAAGATATAACATTTTCTTCTGTGGCTTGTCGGAACAATTACGGCTGTTCTATTGCTTTTGTAGCTAACAATTTAGATGAATTACTAGAAAAATTACGCTGGTACTCAGGAGAATTAGAAAAATGTGGTAATTTTTTCTTATCAGAAGAAAAATTAGTTTTTTTTCATCAGCAAAAAGGAAAACATTATTGGCAAATTAATGAATCAGCCAGAGAGCTACTAAATGAGAAGGAGCTTACACTTCTTTCACAATATTTTAATGATCAACACATTTATTTGGACCAACTTTTTTCTTTGGAGCATGTTTCTAAAGTTCCGCTTCCAACTTATTCTTTTGAGTCTATAAGGCACTGGCCTAAATTAGAAATTGAAGAAGAAGAAACTCTAGATGAAAAAGTTGAAGAATTTTTTTATACATTATCTTGGAAAAATGATGCTGGTAATCATTTTGAAGAGAATTCTGCTTTATTATCAAAAAAGGCTCTAGTTTTTATGCACTCTGTACCTGAGCATGATGCTATATATGAGGAATTAAATAAGCACTATAATGGATCAATTATTAAAATATTATCTGGAATAGATTTCAAGGAAATTAATGATAAAACTATAATTATTAATCCGCAAAATGAAGATAATTATACAAAATTAGCAATGGATAAAGAAGATTCTATTGATATAATTTATATGTGGGATTTAAAGAAAGGTAAGAACTTTATGGAAACATACAAAGATGTTTCCATTTCACAGGATGAAAGCTCTTTACCTGTTTTTCATCTATTAAAGACTTTACCACAAAATATTTCTGTTAGATTATTTGTTTTAACTTCATGTGCTTATCAAGTCGCTAAATCAGAAAAAATTTTTGATCCAACAAGTATGCCTGTATTTGGATTGATCAAGGTTGCTTCTCAGGAAAATCCAAAACTTTTTTCTCTTGGATTAGATATTGATTTAGATGGATTTGATAGTCAAATAATGCCAAAACTTTTGGTAAAAGAAATGCTAACTATCCAAGAAACAAATCTTCCTGTTATAGCTTACAGAGATAATAAAAAATTTGTACAAGTATTAGAAAAAATAAAAATTAGTTCGGTATCACCAAGATCTATAAGTATAAGAAATGATGGAATTTATGTTATTGCTGGAGGAGCTGGATACCTTGGTATGGAAACAGCTCTTTACCTTGCTAAGCAAGAGAGAGTAAAAATTCTATTAATAGGAAGAAAAAGTTTTGATCAATTATCATCAAAACGTCTTGAGCAGTTTAAACAAATTAATGATTTAGGTTCGCAAATATTTTATTATCAGTCTGATGTTACAGATTTTTCACAATGCAAGAAAACTGTTGATGAGATCCATTCTAAGTTTGGTAAGATAAATGGTATTTTTATAACAATAAAAAATATAAGTCATAAAAGAATTAAAAATTTATCAATTGAGGAGTTTAAAAATAATGTGCTTGCTAAGATTAAGGGTGTATGGACCCTCGATTTTCTAACTTTAGAAGATAATTTAGATTTTATGGCCACTTTTTCTTCTATTTCCTCTTTAACAGGTGGACCAACTGGAGCTGATTGTTCAGCTTCAAATTTATTTTTAGATAGTTTTGGGCACTGGAGAAATTCAAGAAGTAGAACAACTATCACAATGAACTTTACCCTTATAGATTCTGATGATGGAAGTATAGACTCGGATAGAATAAGTATGATACCTCCTATATCTAAGCAAGAGTTTTTATATTGTATGGATACTTGTATAAAAAAAGAGATTAATTTTGCAGTTATTGTTAACTTTAACAATAAAGTAATGAAGATGGTACTACCATTTATGAAGATACGTTTTTCAGAGGATATGTTATTAGAATTTACGCAAGAAATAAATACCAAAGATAGTATTAATCAAACTCGTATTCAAGGATTTATAGGTCAACAAGTTTTAACAAAATCTGATATTATTTCGATTTTACAAAAAATCTGGACCGAGGTACTTGGATACTCTGGTATTGACTCAAATGCTAATTTCTTTGATATCGGTGGTGACTCAATTAGCGC
>Ga0209284_10003995_pt1 | contig 17238 bp, 10 predicted proteins | sample FRY03_FD_187211 | JGI IMG/M metagenome (GOLD analysis project Ga0209284, IMG submission 187211) | Freshwater microbial communities from Lake Fryxell liftoff mats and glacier meltwater in Antarctica - FRY-03 (SPAdes) (version 2) | ecosystem: Environmental > Aquatic > Freshwater > Ice > Glacier... | reverse complement strand
GATTACAGAGGGGGCAGTTCATACGCAGTTTGTCCGTTGGTGGTTTGCTGGGTAAAGGCGCGATCTGTTAGAATGTTTCTGTTTGCCGATGCGCCTGAATCCAAGCGGGATTGTGCGGATATGTCATTCCAGCGCTGCATAATTATAGTATCCAGAATATGCAACTAAGAATCCATTGGCAATAAGTACGAGAATTGTAGAAGGCTTCGGCCACATTATACTATAGCTAGTAAAGAATTATAGCCAGGGGAAGAGGTCATTTTCAATGAAAGCAATGCTCTACGCAGATAAAATGGAACAAGCCGTATCCGTATTGGATGAAGTACGCATTGTGGAATACGGCAGTGCCAATCACGGAGAAAGCGGTCAGATGCGTCTGTACTTCAAGACAAAAGCGCTCAATGCCACCAAAACAATGGTGGAATTGCACCGGGACATGAAAATGACAGTGAAACTGGAAGATGGGCGTACAGGCAGCGCGCTGCTCTCCCATTCCAGTATGGACAGCGAAGGCCACGCGGTCGGCGTGCTGCGCATTCTGGGTGCATTGAGCTAATCGCCTATCTGTCTTCTATCAGGCCAAAATGCCTGGCCGGTGCAGTCGTAGTCGTCTGCGCAGGCCGGGCGTTTTTTGATTGGGGGAGCAAAACCCGGAAATCAGGCGTTAGGGATAGCGTATCGCTTGCAGCTTTCCATCCCACCTGCCACTCGGAACAAAGACGTGCAATCACCAACCGCTCTACCCAAACCGAAAACCACCCGCAACCTCTTCTGGCTGGCTTTTGCCGTCAGCTTTGTGCTTCTCTCCGCCGTCAGTTGTGGCGGCGTGGCGATGCTTGTGGGATTCAACGCCAACACCCTGGCCGATCTCCAATCCTCCGGCCCGGTGTGGACACCCCCACCCCTGCCTACGCCTCTGTCCGCGGATACGACGGCGCCTGCCGCGCGGCCATCGGCGGACACCACCCCAGAGCCAGGCCGCTTGCAGCCAGCCATAGCAGCCCGCAACGTTGCCAGCAGTCGGGTCAATATCCGCCGCACGCCCGGCTATCTGGGCAAAGGCGATGAAGACATTATAGGGCAGATGGAGCAAGGCGCAACTATTACAATTCTGGAATGGCCCCAAACCGCCGACCAACTGATTTGGTGGCGTATCCGTCTCGACAGCCCCAGCGGCCCGGTCGAAGGCTGGGTGGCCGAATCAACTGCCAGCGGCGTGCAAATTCTCGCACCGGAATAGTGAACGTACTTAAATGCCAACCACCGACTTCACCCCTCGCCCAGCCCAAGAGCGCATACTGGAATACACCGGCGGTCGCCTGGGCATCAGCGCGGTGCCGGGCAGCGGCAAGACATTTACCCTCAGCTTGCTGGCCGCACAACTGGTGGAAAAGTTGGCCGCGGGCGGACCGATGGACAACCGGGAGGTGCTGGTCGTCACTCTTACAAACAGCGCGGTGGAAAACTTTCGCCAACGCATCAACCAATTTGTGACGACGCAAGGGCTGCTGCCCGGCGTGGGCTACCGGGTGCGCACCCTCCACGGCCTGGCCCACGACATTCTGCGCGAGCGCCCCGGTCTGGTGGGCCTCTCGGAAGATTTTGGCATTGTGGACGAGCGCACCGGCCTGGAGATCAAACGGGAAGCAGTCATCAATTATCTCTCCGCCCACCCGGACGCGCTGGCCCCTTTCATCAAACCGGAATTTCTCGACAACCCCCGGCGCATCGAGCGCTATCTGCTGGACGACGCGCTGGAAATCGCCAATGCCGTCATCCGCATCGCCAAAAACCAGCGCGCAGACGCGGCCCGCCTGCGCAACGCGCGCAGCAAACAGAGCGGAACTTGGCCCCTCCTCGACTTCGGTCTGCATATCTTCTCTGATTACCAGCGCAGCCTGAATCTGCGCGGGGCTATCGACTTCGACGATCTGATTGTGCTGGCGCTACAGGCGTTGGAAGCCGACGCTGGCTTTCTGGGCCGGATGCAGGAGCGCTGGCCGTATGTGCTGGAAGACGAAGCCCAGGACAGCAGTCTGTTGCAGGAGCGGATGCTGAGCCTGCTCACGGCTGTCCACGGCAATTGGGTGCGGGTGGGCGATCCCAACCAGGCCATCAACACAACTTTCACCAGCGCCGATCCCAAATTCCTGCGCCAATTCGTCGCCCGACCCGATGTGACCGCCCGCCCCCTGCCCAACTCCGGGCGCAGCGCCCAGCCGATTATTGACCTGGCGAACGCGCTGGCAAGCTGGAGCCGCACATCCCATCCGGTGCTGCCCAAAGAGCAGGCACTCTCCACGCCCGCCATCCAGCCCACCGCGGCGGATGATCCCCAGCCCAACCCGCCGCCGGGCAATCCCGCGGTGTACGTCTACGACCGCCCGCTTTCGCCCGACGAAGAGATCGATGTGATCGTCAAAACTGTACGCACTTGGCTGGTCAAAAACCCGGAGCAGACGGTGGCTGTGCTGGCCCCGGACAACTGGCGGGGTTTTAATCTCATCCAGGCGCTGGAAAAAGAATCCATCCCCTTTGACGATTCTCTGTTGCGCACCAATAACAGCGTGCGGGTGGCAGCCAATGCCCTGGCCCGCATTCTGCTTTACATCGGCGAACCCCACACGCCCACCCATCTGCCCCGGCTCTGGCTGGAAAGCTGGTGGCCGCGCCGGGGTCTGCCCGCCAGCGGGGAAAATGGGACTCCCTCCCCCACAGTGGGGGAGGGCCGGGGTGGGGGTTCGCCGGTGGCTGTGATTGCCAACGAAGACGAACTGCCCGAAGCTGTGCGCACTTTTGCCCGCGCGTTGGGCAAAGCCACCCAGCCCGAACGGCTCTTCTTTCCGGCGGCGGGGGATGATTGGCTGGACGAGATCGGCTGGATGCACGACCACCCCGGCTTCCCCGCCGTGGCCGAACTTTTTCGGGCCGATCTGCGCCGCTGGACTGCGGCCACTGTCCTGCCCATCGACGAACTGATTCTGACGCTGGGCAATGACATTTTTACCGAACCGAGCGACCTGGCCTTTGCCCACAGCGTGGCTATTCTCCTGGCCCGGCGCGTGCGCGAACAGCCCCATCTGCGCCTGCCCGATTTGGCCCAGGAGTTGGACGACGTGGCTCAGAACCGGCGGCGCATTGTGGGGATGAGCGAGGATGCGCTGGGCTATGAGCCGACACCGGGCAAAGTGACGGTGGCGACGATGCACGGGGCCAAAGGGCTGGAATGGGACCGGGTCTATCTGGCGTCGGTGAACAGTTACAGCTATCCCAGCGGGACGGACGACGACGATTACCGGGGCGAGCGCTGGTTTGTGCGGGACAATCTCAACCTGACCGCAGAGGTCATCGCCCAGACCGAACAGTTGCATATGGGCACGCTGGACGAGTACATCCCCGGCGCGGCGACGAAGCAGGCCCGCATCGACATCGCGGCCGAGCGTCTGCGTCTGCTTTATGTGGGCATCACCCGCGCCCGCCGGGAACTGATCGTCCTCTACAACACCGGTCGCCGCCACGAGACGAATCCGCTGCCCCCCGCGCTGGGCTTTCAGGCCCTGCTCCATCTCTCAATCTCCCAATCCCTATGAAAATCCTGCACCTGTACAAAGACTACTTCCCCGTCCTGGGGGGTATCGAAAATCATATCAAATGGCTGGCCGAGGGGATGGCGGCACGCGGCCACGACGTGCGTGTGCTGGTGACGAACACGGGGCGGGGCGATGTGGCCGAGACTATCGACGGCGTGCGGGTGGTCAAAGTCAGCCGTCACTTCAACATCTCCTCCGCGCCGATTGGCTTGGGGATGGCCGGTCAGTTGCGCCGGTTGGGGCAGGACGCGGATATTGTCCATCTCCACGCGCCCTACCCGCCGGGGGAACTGGCCCAACTGCTGGTGGGCGCGGGCCAGCGCACAGTCATCACTTATCACAGCGATATTGTGAAACAGGCCGGGCTGTTGCGTTTCTACGCGTCCTTTCTGCGCGCCGCTCTGAAGCGGGCCGACAGAATCCTCGTCGCCAGCCCGCCGTATGTGCAGAGTTCAGCCTTTTTGCGTCCTATCCACGAACACACGCCGGGGAAAATTGCGCTTGTGCCGTTTGGGATTGACCTCTCCCGCTTCGCTACCGAACCCCAGGCTGCTGCCATCCGCGCCCGTTACGGACCCCAGCCGCTGGTGCTTTTTGTGGGCCGTCTGCGCTATTACAAAGGGCTGCACGTGCTGGTGCAGGCGATGGCGCAGGTGGAAAGCGCCCGCTGTCTGATTGTTGGCGTCGGACCCCTGGAAGCCGAGATTCGGGCGCAGGTGACGGCGTTGGGATTGACGGAGCGGGTCTTCTTTGCCGGGGAAGTGGATGACGAATCGCTCCCCGCTTTCTATCGGGCCGCGGATATTTTCTGCCTGCCTTCCGTCCACCGCAGCGAAGCCCTGGGGATTGTCCTGCTGGAAGCGATGGCGAGCGGCCTGCCGTTGATTTCCACTGAACTGGGCACAGGCACGTCGTGGGTGAACCAGCACGAAAAGACGGGGCTGGTCGTCCTGCCGGAAGACCCGGTTGCGTTGGCCGCAGCTATCGAACGGTTGGCGGGCAACGACGAGGAACGGCAGAGTTTCGGGCAGGCCGGGCTGCGCCGGGCGCAAGAGGAATTTGATTTGGAAAAGATGCTGAAGCGGACAGAAGTTCTGTATGGGGAAGTGATGGAAGGATAGATGGTTGACTTCCCGTACGTTTTTGCGTACAATCCAAATGCGTTTTAGAATTTATGGACAGGAGTCAATATGCCCACCGTAACCGTCACACAAGCCAGAAATTCACTCTATCAACTGGTCGATAGCGTTGCTGACAGCCATGAGCCTGTCCTCATTACGGGCAAAAGGGCAAATGCCGTTCTGATATCCGAAGGAGATTGGCGCGCTATCAATGAAACCCTCTATTTGCTGGCAATTCCCGGTATGCGCGAATCAATTCTGGAAGGAATGCAGACCGCCATCGACGAATGCAGCGATGAGGTAGTGTGGTGAGCTGGCGCATTGTTTTTACAAAACAAGCCCAGAAAGATGCAAAAAAGCTTCCCGCTTCTGGTCTCAAAGCCAAAGCCGAAGAATTGCTGGAAATTCTGCGCCAAAATCCTTATCAGAATCCGCCAGCCTATGAGAATTTGGTTGGTGACTTGGCTGGGGCTTATTCTCGCCGTATCAACATTCAACATCGCCTGGTCTATCAAATTCTGGAAGAAGAGCAGACGGTAAAAGTACTCCGCATGTGGAGCCATTACGAATAATCTACACACCTACCGATTCCCACCAACCATCATCAATCTCTTCTACGAATTTGCCCTGTGCTATAATGGCCTTTGAATCTCAAAACGCACAGCAACTCACTTCTTTTGGACACGACCCTATGCAGAAGTCGAAAATTCAGTCCTGGTGCGAACACATCATCGAAGCAGGCTGGCTGGCCGCGCTGATCGTCGCTCCCCTCTTTTTCAATGTCTTTTCCAGCCGGGTTTTCGAGCCAGACAAAATCAGTCTCGTGCGCTCAGTTGCCCTGGTGATGCTCCTGGCCTATCTGGTGCGACTGGCCGACGGCGGCCCTTTTTGGCTGCCAGCCCAATCGTCTGCGTCAGAGACAACGCCAACGGGGAGATCATCAAAAGAATCCTCATCAAAAGAGGTGTTACCCCCAGAGTCGGATAGCCCGACGCAAGGACGGGGTCTGTTGGCGCGCTTTATCCGCGTTCCCCTATTGCTACCGCTCATTCTCCTCGTCCTGGCCTATGCGATCAGCACAGTGCTGAGTGTGGCTCCGTCGGTCAGTTGGTGGGGTTCCTACCAGCGCTTGCAGGGCACGTATACATTCTTCAGTTACATCGTTATTGCTGTGCTGACTGCTGCCCATCTGCGCTCCCCGGAACAGCTACGCCGCCTGCAACACACGATTATTCTCACCAGCCTGCCCATCGCTATCTACGGGGTCATCCAACACTACGCCATCGATCCCCTGCCCTGGGGCGGCGATGTGATCACCCGCGTCTCTGGCAATGCGGGCAACCCGATTTTTCTGGCCGCCCATCTAATTATGGCCGCCTTCCTTACGCTCGAGCGCATCTTCAGCAGCTTTGCTTTTCTGCTCAATGGAGAGAACGAAAAAGGAGAAAACGAAAAAGGAGAGAATGAGCGGAATGAAGACACGCCGCCTGTTCACGACATTCCCAGCGCGCTGGTGGGTGGCTCCTACCTTTTCATTTTTATCGTGCAAGTGCTGGCAATCTATTGGACACAAAGTCGCGGTCCCTGGCTGGGGCTGGCCGCAGGCGGATACATTTTTGTCCTGTTGCTCATTACGGGTCTGCGTCCTTCCCACTATCGGGCCTGGACCGCTGGGTGGATCGGGCTGCTGTTGGTCGGCGCTAGCTTCCTGGTGCTGATCAATACGACGAATCTATTTCCAGGGCTGGCATCTGTGCCCAATTTGGGTCGCCTGACAACCCTATTGGCGATGGAAGGCAGCACAAACGAAGTCCGTCTGCTGATTTGGGGTGGCGTGTCAGAGATGATCACACCCCACGAACCACTCATCTTCCCTGATGGCGAAAAAGATAAAGTCAACCTGATTCGGCCTCTCGTCGGATATGGACCAGAGGCTATGTGGGTTGCCTTCAATAACTTCTATCCACCCCGGCTGGCGCAGGTGGAGGCGCGCAATGCCAGCCCGGATCGATCCCACAACGAGACGTGGGACAGTCTCGCCATCACAGGCGCGTTCGGCTTTCTGGCCTATGTGTTAATGTTTATGACGCTCTTCTATTGGACGCTGCGTTGGCTGGGACTGATCACCTCCCGCCGGGACCTCTGGCTTTTTCTGAGCCTGTGGCTGGGCGGCGGTATTCTGATGAGCGCAATTTTCATCACCACCGACGGTAGCTGGCGCTTCTTTGGCGTGGCCCTGCCCACCGGCTTTATTGTCGGGCTGATTCTCTATATCACATTGGCCGTCTTTCTGCATCCCGAAGCGAAGATCGAGGTGAAGGACCAGCGGCGACAGTTGCTGCTGGTGGCAATTTTGGCGGCGATTGTGGCCCACTATGTGGAAATTCATTTCGGTATTGCCATCGCCGCCACCCGCACCTATTTTTGGATTCTCAGCGCAGTCTTGCTTGTGCTGGGTATGCGCTGGTTGACACCGGAACCCTTTGCCGAAGTGGGCCAAACAGCTCCGGTGGATCGGGGCGGGCGCACAACCCGCCGCCAGCGGGGCAGCCGTTCTGCGCCTGCACAAAGGGCCGTTCAAGGGGCCGAAGATGGCTTCTTCTCAGCCCTGCCCGGCACAGTATTCTCCGACCTGCTGGTGATGCTCACGCTCGTCTTCCTCTACACAACGAATTTTCAAGGATCGAGCAATGCCTTTCAAATCCTGACCAGCAGCCTGAATACCCGAATGGTCAACGGCCAGCCAGTCAGCAGCCCCGGCATCCTCTTTTTGCTTCTCTTCACCTGGCTGATATCCACCGTCGTCGGCCTCTCTGTGGCTGCCCTGCGCAGCGGAGAAGGGCGCAGCGCGGGCTGGTGGCTGCGAGGCTTCGCGCTCTATTCCGGTGTGCTGTGGCTGGGCTGGCTTGTCTACGGGCTGATCCAGGCCGGGCGGCTGGCCCCTGCCGCGGCGGGCAGCCAACTGACGGAGCAACTGGGCCATATCGCCGGCCACTTTAGCCTGTACACTTGGCTGATCGTCTTCTGGATTGTAGCAGCCGGGACAGCCTTTGCCTGGACGGCTTTGACCGAAGCCAGACGCCGAGTTTTCTCCCACGCATTGATCACCCTTTTTGGCGGTGCCGCTCTGGCCGTCGCCACTTTCCTGATTGTGGGCAATGTCAACGTGGCACTGGTGCGAGCGGATGTCTTCTACAAACAGGGACAGCAGTTTGACAGCACAGGGGATTGGGTGGGCAGCGTAGAACTCTACCGCCGCTCCCTGGCTGTGCGTCCTTCCGAGGATCACTATATGCTCTTTCTGGGGCGCAGCCTGCTGGAACAGGCCAAACGTGCGCCCGCGGAAAGCCCGCTGCAAATGCCCGACACTTTGACTGTGCGGATGGTGCTGGGGCTGACCGCGCAAGAGGTCTCGCAGATGAACCAGACGGATCTGCTCCACGCGGCGGAGACGATTCTGCTGGAAGCCCAGCGGGTCAATCCGCTGAATACAGATCACACGGCCAACCTGGCCCGCCTTTACCGCAGTTGGGCTGATTTGGGGGGCGACGCGGCGGCGCGGGAAGCCGCCCTGGCAAAGAGCCTGGCCTATTACGAAACGGCACTGATTCTCAGCCCCAACGCGGCCCATCTGTGGAACGAAAAAGGCTCGACGCTGACGCTGATGAACAAAAATGATGAGGCGGAAGCGACTTATCTGCACAGCCTGACGCTGGATGACCGCTTCGAGAATACGTATCTGCTTCTGGCAGAGCTTTACGAGCGCACGGGGCAGGCCGACAAACTGGCGGATTTGCTGGAAAAAGGACTGGAACAGATACCCGGCAGCACCCAACTGCGCAGTTTCCTGGGCGTTGTCTTGGCCCGCACCGGGGATATGGAAGGTGCGCTGGAGACGAACCTGGGCATCGTCGAACAGAACCCCAACGATCTGAATGCCATGCGCAACCTGGCAATCATCTACCGGGATTTGGATCAGCCCGAAAATTCGATTCTGTGGGCCGAGCGGGCTGTAGAACTGGCGGGGAACGACAAGAATATCGTCGTGCCCATCCTGCGCTTGCTGGTCGAACTCTATAGCCGTCAGGGACAGCCGGAGCAGGTGACAATTCAGTACGAGCGGATGCTCGCCCTCTCGCCTGACGACATTGGCACACTCAGCACACTGGCTTCGCTCTATCTCCAGGAGCAGCGGGTGGACGAAACCCTGCCCATCCTGCAACATCTGATGACGCTGGAACCGACCAACTATCTCTACCCGTTGCAACTGGCCCAGATATACGCCCAGTTGGGCGATCTGGCAGCGGCCAAGCAGTTTGCCCAAAGCGCGCTGGAACTGGCCCCCGATGCAGACAAACCGGGGATCGAACAGTTCATAGGCACATTGGGGGAATGATGCAGTGGAGAAGAATAAATAGTGAATGCTGAATAGTGAATTATGAATTTTTAATAATTCGTAGACCTATCGCTCGACAGCGAACGTTCATTTGTTCTGTCACCCGTTCACCTTTCGTTTTTCGGAGTAAAGGTTCTTGACACCCTTCATTTTGATGGCTGCCAGCGCTCTTATCTTCGCCATCGGCGGGACGCCCGTGGCCCGCTGGACTGCGCTGCGATTGGGGATTATCGATCAGCCGGCGGCGCGCAAAATTCACATCAGCCCGGTTCCCCTCTTGGGGGGCGCGGCCATCTACGCCGCGTTTATCCTGGCCCTCTTTTTCTTTGGCGATCTCTTTTATGTGGCCGAGGTGGTGGCGATCTTTATCGGGGCTACGCTGTGCAGCCTTGTCGGCGCGCTGGATGACCGACGGGGACTTGGCAGCTATCCGAAGTTGGCGGTGCAGTTGATTGCCGCGGGGATTCTCGTCTTTGGCGGCGTGCAGGTCCGCCTCTTCGGCCACTGGCTGGATATTGCGATTACGGTTCTCTGGGTTGTGGGCATTACCAACGCCTTCAACCTGCTCGACAATATGGACGGTCTCTCCGGCGGGATTGCGATGATTGCTGCTGTCTTTTTTACATTATTGGCCGCAATGAGCGACCAGTATTTGGTGGGGATTCTGGCCGCGGCCCTGGCTGGCGCGTGCGCTGGCTTTCTGATCTACAATTGGAATCCGGCCCATATTTTTATGGGTGACACGGGCAGTCTCTTTATCGGGTTCCTGCTGGCAGCCGTGGCGATTAAATTGCGCTTCCCGTCCAACAGCGTTACAGTAACGTGGATGATTCCCCTGCTTGTGTTGGGACTGCCTATCTTTGACACGACGCTCGTCTTTGTCAGCCGTCTGCGCAAAGGAGTGAACCCCCTGACCACACCTGGCAAGGATCACATCAGCCATCGGCTGGCCCGGCTCACAGGCAGCCGACGGGAAGCTGTGCTGATCTGTTATCTCATCGCCGGGGCCATTGGATTGGGAGCGGTCTTTCTCACCCAGGCCCTCCTCTCCGAGGCGATTGTGATCGGGCTGGGCGTTTCGCTCCTTGCGATCAGCGGCATCTGGTGGCTGGAATTTCGCAAGGGGGGATATAACAGCGATGAATAACAGAAGTACACGGATGGTACGGATAGAAGAGACTTTCACGGATTCTACCTGTTTTTGCTGTTCTGTAGTTCTTTAGATATTTATTTGTAGGGGCGCTGCTTGCTGCGCCCGTGATGTGAAGTGGGCGTAGCAAGCAGCGCCCTTACGCTCTGTAAATTTTTCCCACATAGCCTTTGATGTCTGCCGTAACCTTTCGCTATATCACTAATTTTGAGGAGATTCTATCTTGCGATTTGTTCAACAAATTTCACCCACCCGCTTTTCACGGGTCATTCTGCTGTTGATGCTGGCCCTGCTGATGACGGCCTGCGGCAATCTTGCCAGCAACCAACCAGCCCCCACCGCTACGGAAGTACCCGCAGTCGCCGAAACGCCTATCGCTACAGACATACCCGTCCCCGCGCCGGCTGCTGCTGTGGCTATCCAGCCCGCCGGCTCCGGCGCAGCGGCTCAACTGGAACCCGCCGCCCGTAACGGAATGTACACCGCGCCACCAGAGATGACGATTGACCCGTCGAAGGTCTACTACGCCACGCTCAAAACCGAAAAGGGCGACATTAGCGTCCAGCTTTTCGCTGACCGCGCCCCGATTACTGTCAATAATTTTGTCTTCCTCGCCCGCGAAGGTTTTTATGACAACACCACCTTCCACCGGGTGCTGGAAGACTTTATGGCCCAAGTGGGCGACCCGACCGGCACAGGCGCAGGCGGCCCCGGCTACCAATTCCGGGACGAGTTTGCGCCCGGCCTGGGCTTTGACCGGCCCAATCTGCTGGCGATGGCGAATTCCGGCCCCGGCACAAATGGCAGCCAATTCTTCATCACCTTTGCCCCCACGGACTGGCTGAACAATCTGCACACAATCTTCGGTGAAGTGGTGAGCGGTCAGGATGTCTTGGCCCAGCTCACCCGCCGCGACCCGAACCAGAACCCGGCGACACCTGGCGACGCGCTATACACCGTCGAAATTGAAGAGAGCGATACGAGCGATCTGCCCACGCCCACGCCGCTGCCGCCCACACCCACACCCTTTGCACCCAGCAGCATCGCCCCCAGCGACCTGACGAGCGGAGATAAACCTCTGGCCCAACTGCCGGTGGAAGAGCGCAGCGGCTATTTCAACAGCGCGCCGGAGATTGTCATTGACACGGCAGCCAACTACGTGGCGACGATTGTGACATCCAAGGGTACGATGACAGTTACGCTCTATGCTGCGGAAGCACCCGCCGCAGTGAATAATTTTGTATTGTTGGCAAGCTTGGGTTTCTACGACGGCACGCCCGTCAACGAAGTAACACCGGGGCAAGCGCTGATTATGGGCGCGCCGGAGAATGTGCCCACCAGTCACGCTGGCTATTTCTTCAGTGGCGAGGTAGGCAGTACCCGCGCCTGGGCCGTTGGTGCATTGGCGTTTCTGCCTTCGCAGGACTCGCAGACCGGCGAGTTGGTCAGCAATTCCAGCCAGATGCTCATTACGCTGGTTGCGCCACCCGCCGAAGCAACGGCCCAACTCAGCTTCTTTGGCGAAATCGTCGAAGGCATTGATGTGCTGGAAAGTCTTGTGAATGGGGATACGATTGAGGAAGTGCGAATAGCAACAGCCGAGTAGTGTGGCGAGGCTATTGCCATAGCCCGGCTGCTGTCATAACTGTTAGTGAAACGTGAAACGTGAGAAAGGCCGGTGATCTCACGTTTCACGCTTCCCGTTTCAGATACCCAACCAATTTCCTCTTTCATCGTTCTTTTTCTTCACCGTTCTTTTTCTTCACCATCTCTTCTTCACCGTCTCTTCTTCATCGGGAACAATCCCGCCTTCTTCTTCGTCCTGTACCTAAGACAGGCCTCTACCTACGACAGGTGTGTCCGCAATGAGCCAGTCGCCCATTTCCTATTCAGCGCCAGAGCCTATCCCCGTCAAGGGGTCGATCGACGCGAATGCTGTGCGGATGGAAGGCGTACTGGACGTTAGGCAGGAAGCACCTGCACCGACCGACTGGCGCATGAATGCCCTGCGCATCGGGGCGCTTCTCGCCATTACCGTTGGCTCGTGCTGGCTGGCTTTCAACCCGGAATGGGTGCGCAGCCTGGGCCGATGGGGCTATTTGAGTGTCTTTTTCATCAGCCTGCTTTCCAGCGCCACTGTTCTGATTCCCGCACCGGGCCTGGCCGTCGTCTTCGCGATGGGCGGCGCGCTGGACCCGGTGACGCTGGGCATCATTGCCGGGATCGGCAGCGGGCTGGGCGAATTGAGCGGCTATATTGCCGGGGCCAGCGGACGGGGGTTGATCCTGCGCAACAAAGGCATCAACAGCCACCTGCGCTGGTTTACCACCCAATACACCCTGCCTGCGCTCTTTGTGCTTGCCATCCTGCCCCTCCCTGTCTTCGATCTGGCCGGTGTGATGGCTGGGGCACTGAAGATACGAGTGAGCCATTTTCTGGCTGTTGTCATCAGTGGGAAGATTATCAAACATATACTGGTGGCGATGCTTGGGGCCGGGTCGTGGGGATTTTTTCACCACCTGTTGGGACTGTAGAACATCCGCAAAGAAGAGGAAAGAAGGAAACTATGCGCAACTTACGCTGGATACTCCCTGTTATTTTGCTGCTGGCGCTGATTGCAAGCTGCTCTGGCGACGGCCCGCGCGGCGTGTCAGTCGTCGAGGCAGGCTATTCGACGGAGGCTGACGTGCCCATCCCCGATGATACAATTCCCTTTCAACTGAGCGAAGGCGTGGCCGGGTACGACCCCGGCGCGGTGCAGTTGCCGATTGCCGAAACCACCCCGCTGACCGCCGAAGAATTGCAGGCTGTGCTTGTGCGCCTGCCCGCGGTGCAGACAGAAACGGGCGATGTGCAGGAATACGCCCTGCCCAGCGATCTCCTGCCCCCACCCCGCCCCGGCGTGGAGGTGGACATCCCGTTCCCGCCCGCCGAGACACTGCCCGCCATTGAAGTGGAGAGCGGCCCGGTGGAAGTGGTGCGTTTTTCGCCCGAAGGCGACGTGCCGCTGGTCCCTCGCCTGAGCGTCACCTTCAACCAGCCGATGGTGGCTTTGACCAGCCACCCCCCCTCCGCCTCTGGCGGTCTCCCCCCCACTGTGGGGGGGACGGAAGGGGGGATGCCCGTAAAGCTGACGCCGGATGTGCCGGGCCATTGGCGCTGGGTTGGCACGAAAACCCTCTTTTTTGAAGCGGATGTGGAAGGTATCGACCGCTTCCCAATGGCGACCGAATATACAGTGGAGATTCCCGCCGGCATAGAGTCGGCCACTGGGACGACGCTGGCTGAGGCCGTCACATTCAGCTTCCGCACACCGCCGCCTGTTCTGGGACAGATTTATCCCAGCGGCGGTCCCCAACAGTTGAACCCGCTGATCTTCGCCTCCTTCGACCAGGCCATCGAGCCGGACGCCGTGCTGGAATCGGTGGAAGTGACGGCAGGCAGCACAGAATATCCCATTCGACTGGCAACAGAAGAAGAGATCGCCGCCGACAGCCGGATGGCCGGTATTGTCAGCCGGGCGCAGAGCGGGCGCTGGCTCGTCTTGCGCGCCCAGGACGACTTCCCCAAAGACACGACCGTTTCGGTTAATTTTCTGGCTGGCACGCCTTCCGCCGAAGGCTCCCGCACCACCGAAAAAGCGCAAGGCTTCAGCTTCCAGACCTACGGCCCCCTGCGGGTGGTACGCAGCAGTTGTGCCTGGGGCGGCAACGAATGCCCCCCCTTCACCCCCTGGAGCGTCACCTTTTCCAATCCCCTGGACGCCAGCCGCTTCGATCCCTCGCTGATTTCCATCGAGCCGGAACTGAGCGGGATGCGGGTCGATCTCTTTGGCAACGACATCCAAATCAGCGGCAACAGCCAGGGACGCACAAAATATACGGTGACGCTGAAGGCGGGCATCACCGATTTCTTCGGCCAGCAGTTGGGCCAGGACGCCACCGTCACCTTTCAGGTCGGCCCGGCAGAGGCTTATCTCAGCGTTCCCGGCGACCGCTTTGTGGTGATGGACCCGTCGGGCAAACCGACGATCAGCGCCTTTTCGGTCAATATCCCGCGCATAAACGTGGAAATCTATGCGGTGGAAGTGGCTGATTTCGCCGACTTTATGGCCTTTTTCCAGGACTACAACCGGGCGGACGACGCACCGCCGCCGGGCCGTCGGGTAGTCAAGCGAACAATCAGTGTGCAGGGCGAAGACGACGCGCTGACCGAGACCGCCGTCGATCTGGCCGAAGCTTTGCAGGGCAAGACCGGCAATCTGATCGTCAAAATTGCGCCGGACGCAGGGCCGCTGGCCGGTATCTTCAACCGCAATCTGGCCCAGCAGGTGCGCAATTACACCAGCTACCATTGGGTGCAGGTCACGCAGATCGGTCTGGACGCTATCTTCGACAGCGGTCAGGTGGTGGCCTGGGCCAACAATCTGGCCGATGGCGCACCCCTGGCCGGTGTGGAAATCTCCCTCTGGCCCAACGGCAAGAGCGGCGTCACCGACGAAAACGGCGTGGCAAAACTCAGTCTGCCCGCGCCGGATCAGGCCGGGGCGATGCTGCTTCTGGCCCAAAAGGGTGACGATAGCGCTTTTATCCCCCAGAATACTTACTATTACAACAGTAACGACGGTTGGCGCGCTTCCCCAGAAAGCTATGAAGCCCGCTATTACGTCTTCGACGACCGCCAGATGTACCGGCCCGACGAAACAGTCAGCATCAAAGGCTGGATTCGGGCGATTACGCCCGGTGTCACCGGCGATGTGGAACTTCTCCGCCAGAGCGCGGCCACATCGATCAACTGGCTGGCGACAGACCCCCAGGGCAATGAAATCGGCAAGGGCAACGTGCCCCTGACCGCACTGGGTGGCTTCGATTTTCAGATCAAACTGCCGGAAAATGTGAATCTGGGCTATGCTCAGGTGCAGATCAGCGCAGTGGGCGGCGAACTCCAAACCTTCGGCTACAGCGGCACAACCTATCACAGCTTCCAGATTCAGGAATTCCGCCGACCGGAATTTGAGGTGACAGCCAGCGCCAGCGAAGGCCCCCATTTTGTGGGCGGCTCCGCCACGGCGACGGTAGCAGCCAACTATTTCTCCGGCGGCCCGTTGCCCGGCGCAGATGCCAACTGGTTTGTGCGGGCTTCCTCCGGCATCTATCAGCCGCCCAACTGGAGCGAATTCAGCTTTGGCACGTGGATTCCCTGGTGGCGCTTCTACGGCGGCGACGGCTCGGAATTGGGCAGCGCCTCCTTCGATTCCCGCACGGACGCCGCGGGCGAGCACACCCTGCGCCTGGACTTCAGGCCCAGCGACCCGCCCGGCGTGATAGTGCTGGATGCCGGCGTCACTGTCTTCGATGTCAACCGTCAGGGCTGGAGTTCGAGCGCTTCCCTGCTCGTTCACCCCGCGGACCGCTACGTGGGGCTGCGCTCGGATCGCTACTTTGTAGAAAAGGGCGATCCCCTGCCCGTTGAGATTGTCGTGACTGATTTGGACGGCGGCGTGGATGTGGAGCACGAAGTAAATGTGCGGGCCGCGCTGCTGGACTGGGAATACAAAAACGGCGACTGGAAGCAGGTGGAGATCGACGTGCAGGAATGCACAGTGCGCACCACCGCCGCGGCTGATCCCAACGACGCCAACGCCGAGTTTGCCACCTGCACCTTCGAGACGACGCAGGGCGGCCAGTTGCAGATCACCGCCAGCATTACCGACGGCGAAGGGCGCAAGAATCGTTCGGAGATTACCCGCTGGATTGGCGGCGGGCGCGGTCCTGTGGCCCGCACTGTCCAGCAGGAAGAGGTGCAACTGATCCCCAACGGCGAGAAGTATCAGCCGGGAGATGTGGCCGAACTGCTCGTCCAGTCCCCCTTCTTCCCCGCCGAGGGTCTTGTCACCCTGCGCCGGGGCGGGCTGGTCTCCACCGAACGCTTCTCGATGGACGGGCCGACATACACTGTGCGTGTGCCGATTGAAGAGAGTTACACCCCCGAAATCCGGGTGGTTGTCGATCTGGTGGGCGCGGCGGAACGGACCGATGACAGTGGCAATCCCCTGACCGGTGTAGCCAAACGCCCGGCCTATGCCCAGGGCAGTATCACCCTTTCTGTGCCGCCCATCAGCCGCACGCTCTCTGTGGTGGCAACACCCCAGGAGAGCCGTCTGGAGCCGGGTGGCGCAACAGCCATCGACCTGACCGTCACGAATGCAGACGGCACGCCGGTGGCCGATGCGGAATTGGCCGTCGTTGTGGTGGATGAGGCGATTCTGGCCCTCACCGGCTATCAACTCATCGACCCGATTGGCGTCTTCTACAGCGGGCGCGGCGAGAATATCTTTGATATGCACAACCGGGCCAATCTGCTGCTGGTGAACCCGGATATGCTACAGCAGGCCGGTGCGCCAGGAATGGGCGGCGGTGGGGATGTCTTGAAGGAGCGCAACTTTTCGGCAGCGATGGGCTCGCCGGCCGCCGCACCGATGGCAATGGCCGAGATGGCGATGGATTCGTCAGCGGCCGGCGGTGAGGCCCAGCAGGCCGGACAACCCATCCGGGTACGCTCCAACTTCGACCCGTTGGCTCTCTTTGCGCCGACAGTGCAAACCGATGCCGACGGCAAAGCTTCCGTCGAAGTCATCGTCCCCGACAACCTGACCCGCTACCGGGTGATGGTTGTGGCCGTGGGTGATGGCAAATACTTCGGCTCCGGCGAGGCCAGCGTAACCGCCCGCCTGCCGCTGATGGTGCGCCCGTCGGCTCCTCGCTTCCTCAATTTCGGGGACAGCTTCGAGTTGCCGGTGGTTCTGCAAAACCAGACCGACGAGGATATGACCGTTCACGTGGCCGTCAAAGCGACGAATGCCGACCTGACCGGCGAAGGCGCACAGGCCATCGAGCAGGGCGAGGCGGCTGGCTATTCATTGACTGTCCCGGCCAACAACCGGGTGGAGGTGCGCTTCCCCACCACAACCGCCAGCGCGGG
>Ga0209284_10003978_pt1 | contig 17289 bp, 10 predicted proteins | sample FRY03_FD_187211 | JGI IMG/M metagenome (GOLD analysis project Ga0209284, IMG submission 187211) | Freshwater microbial communities from Lake Fryxell liftoff mats and glacier meltwater in Antarctica - FRY-03 (SPAdes) (version 2) | ecosystem: Environmental > Aquatic > Freshwater > Ice > Glacier... | reverse complement strand
ACGCTGAATCTTTTAATTCAAAAGTAAAACTCTTTAGAGCAAATCAAAGAGGTGTCGTAGATGTGAAATTCTTTCTGTTTAGAATGGAAAAACTTTTTAGTTAATCCCCAGAAAATTTATGTGACCCTATAGTGGAGATAAATCATTTAACAGGTCGGTAATTTTATTGGCCGAACATAATGAAGAAGGATCCGTGGGTTTTATAATTAACAAACCCTTGAGATATACTTTAAACGACTTGATTCCTGAAATTAAAGCAGCATTCAAGATATATAATGGTGGTCCTGTGGAACAGGACAACCTTTATTTTATTCACAATGTCCCGGAACTGATTCCAAATAGTGTGGAAATTTCCAACGGGATTTATTGGGGAGGTGAATATGAATCAACAAAAGAACTCATCAACTGCGGCAAAATAAATAAAGAAAATATCCGCTTCTTTTTAGGCTATACTGGTTGGGAAGAAAATCAATTAGAAACTGAGACGGAAGAAAATTCATGGATTATTACCCAAAATAATTATGAAAATAAAATAATTGGAAAATCACCTTCCCACTTTTGGAAAAAACAAATTATGGAATTGGGCGGTGAATATCTTTTATGGTCAAATGCTCCTAAAAATCCATCCTTAAATTAATTACTACTTATAGATTCATTTAGTTTTTGAATTAATATCGTTGCTAAATTGGTGGTAAAATCCTTTTTGCGATACTTGGTGACGGGCTGGATTCCTTTAATGACATTTGTAATAAATAATTCGTTCGCTTTTTGAAGGTCAAACGGAGAAATTACTTCCTCTAGAACTTCTAAATTTTCTATTTTCCGAGCCAAAGCCAAAATTTGTCTTCGCATTACACCATTCAAACAACCTTCAGAAACGGGAGGCGTAAGAAGAGTATTGCCTTTCAACATAAAAATATTTCCTTGTAATGCTTCGATAACATTTTTGCTGTCGTTCAATAGCAAACAATTGTCCAAACCATTTTCATTAGCAAAAATACTCCCCGTAATATTTATGATTTTATTGGTGGTTTTTATGGAGGAAAGCAGCTGCTTTGTCACATAAAAATCGGTGTATAAATCTACGACATATTCCCCTTGATTAAGGGAATACAAAGTGTCATCAAGACTTTCGACATTAATCAAAAACGAAACTGTGTTGTTTTGTGGCAAATAATAACCACCATCGTTTCTATAGACCGTAATTCGGGCACGAGCTGAAAGTGCTGATTCTTTGGCTATTGCCAATGCTAGAATTTGTTCTTCAAAAAATTCCATAGTGAAATTCATTGGGATTTCCATTCGAATCACACGCATAGAAGACATTAACCTGAAATAATGATCTTCTAAAAAAAGGATTTTGCCATTTACTATTTTGACCGTTTCAAAAACGGCATCACCAAATAAAAAGGCTCGGTTTTGTGTCAATAAACTAGCGTCGTTTGACACGATTGTACCATTAAAATTAATCATAATATTTAAAAAAAAGTCACGCTAAAAGCGTGACAAATATAAGTTATAAAATATAATATTGCTAAACAGACCCAATTATATGTTTTAGATCTGAAATTTGATTTTCCCACAAAAGTCTTGATTCGTCAACTTCGTCTTTGTCTGCAAAATCAACAACCATTAAGGAAACATCTTTTGTTATTTCGTCAACTAAAATATGAAGTTCAAAATAGAATTCCGTATCTTTATTATTGTCATCTACCCATTTGAATCTAACTTTTTCTCCAGATTTTTTAGAACAAAGTCTGGCTTTCTCTTCGGAATCATTCCAAATAAAAGTGAAAAATTCACCTCGAGAATTAACATTATCCGCAAACCATTCTGACAAACCTGATGGTGTAGAAATATATTGGTACAACAATTGAGGAGAGGAATTTATGGGGAACTCTATTTCGTAACGTATTTTTGCATCCATATTCTAATTTTAATTTTTTGGAAATGTATTGAATATAAAGCCAAAAAAAAAGCCTTTTGAAAAATATTTTTTTTTCTTTAAGATATATTTGTAACCTCTAATTTAATTTTTATATTTGCACCCGCATTAGAAGATGGATTTCATCTGGAAATATAGCAATATATTAGCTGTAAGCGACAGGATTAAAAAGATTAAATATTTGGCGAGATAGCTCAGTCGGTTAGAGCGCAGGATTCATAACCCTGAGGTCCCGAGTTCAAATCTCGGTCTCGCTACAAAGTCTTCACAGAAATGTGGGGACTTTTTTTTTGCACAAATGAGATTTTAAACTAAAAAATATTGGAACTTATTTAAACTGTTGATTCTAACTGAAATCCTTCAAAAGGAAAACAGTTTGTTATTTTAAGAAGAATTATTCTCCAACAAATTTATTCTGTTTAAATTTTTGCTATTCCCTTTTTAAGATTTATATTTTTGCCTATTAAATACTTCACTCCTTTAAATTGATTTTCAATAAATTAATTTGGCAAACAGCACAAAACCAAAACGAACACTTATAAAAATAAACAATAAATGAGGGCTGCCTATTAGCAATCAAATGATTTTTTTAAGCTTCTGAAACAAATTTATGTATATTTGTTATTGAAAAGCACATGTAATAAGGAGAGGTTAAAAAGTACTACTAAAACCTAATCCAAAAAAACTGGTGAAATGAAAGCAAATCTTCCTACAAAAAAATCTCCTATTCCTAAAAAGCTCCCCAGTAACGAGATCGATTCTGCCGTAATTCCAGAAAAAAAAGGTGAAAATTCGTTTACTATTGTTGCCATAGGAGCCTCGGCTGGAGGACTTGAAGCCATAACCGAACTTTTGCTAAATTTGTCGCCAACAACTGGTATGGCATTTATTTATGTCCAGCATTTGAGTCCTGACCATAAAAGTATGCTTTCGACCATTTTATCCAAAAAAACCAAAATGCACGTTCAGGAAATTGACGATATGGAAAAATGATTCCAAACAATGTCTATGTAATTCCACACAACAAAGGCATTGAAGTCACAGATGGGCATATTAAATTAATTCCTCGTTCGAAGAGCGGTACCGCAATTTCAATTGATATCCTGTTTTCTTCCTTGGCCGAGACACATAAAGAAAATGTTATTGGAGTCATCTTGTCTGGTAGCGCCCATAATGGAACTATTGGTTTGCGAGACATTAAACTGGCTGGAGGGATTACTTTTGCGCAAGATGATTCTGCAAGATTTGCCAGTATGCCTGATTCCGCTATTGCCGATGGTTCCGTAGACTATATTATGTCTCCTGAAAAAATAGGAATTGAATTATCACGAATGAGTCAAAATCCTTCCCTATTTCGAGAAACGACCAAAAAAGTTTCCGAGTTAGATTTCGACAACAATAATTTCGATTTAAAAAATATTGTCCAATACATACACCACAAAAAAAATGTTGATTTTAGTCATTATAAAATGAATACAATTAACAGACGAATTCTGCGAAGAATACTCATTAATAAATCAAAAACATTAAAACAATACGGCGAATTATTAGCCACAAATCCTACCGAGGTTGATTTATTGTACCAAGATTTACTAATTAATGTCACCTCTTTTTTTAGGGATCCAGATGCCTTTTTACTTTTAAAAAGCGTCATTTTACTCAAATTATTACAATCTAAAAAGTCAGGCGAAACTCTCCGCATTTGGGTGGCAGCTTGCGCGACTGGCGAGGAAGTCTATTCAATTGCCATAATGCTATTAGAAATCAAGGAAGAAACCAAACTTGACATTCCTTTTCAGATTTTCGCATCGGATTTAAGCACGGAAGCCATTAATATTGCCCGACTTGGAGAATACACTTCGGCACAAGTTTCTGGCATTAGTCCTGAAAGGTTAAATCAATTTTTTACAAAATCAAAAAACATATATCGCATTCAAAAATCGCTTCGTGATGTCTGTGTTTTTGCCCATCATAATATTTTACGCGATCCTCCTTTTTCTAAAATAGATTTTATCAGTTGTCGAAATATGCTCATTTATCTGGATATAAATGCCCAGAAAAAAGTGATGTCCACTTTTCATTATGCTCTAAATGATGGCGGTTGCTTAATGCTTGGTAAATCCGAAACAATTGGAACATCTGCCCAGCTTTTTGCAACAATTGACAAAAAGTATAAATTTTATTCTCGAAAAAAAAACACCGCTCATCGTTCTATACCAAATCTAAGTTCACGCAATTCCTTTATAACTATGCCCGATATAAATAGTAGCCCTTACATACCCTTCAAAAAAATACCTCTTTCTGCTAACGGAAATCTAGGTAACGCCTTTGACACCATCCTACTAGAACATCATGTGCCAGCAAGTGTTATCATTAATTATGATTTAGATATCCTTCAATTTAGAGGGTTCACGTCTTTATATTTGCAACATTCGCCTGGAAAAGCCAGTTTTAATATTTTGAAAATGGTGCATATCGAAATTACTTTTGAGCTACGCAATGCCATTCATCACGCCATTAAAACAAATAAAACGGTTCGAAAAATGGGAATCGAAATGAATCGGGACTTGAACGACAATACCCTTCAAATCGTAAATATCGAAGTAATTCCGCTAGATTTAGACGGAGAAGAACCTTTGTTAATCGTGATTTTTACAAGTCAACAACAAATTGAAAATGAATTAGATCCAAAAAAAGCGACCCAAAAAAGTTCGATCGCCAAAGACCGACGTATTAAAAAACTGGAAGAAGAATTAGCTTGTGCCCGTGCTGATATGGGTACCATAACGCATGATCAAGAAGCTGCAAATGAAGAATTGCAAAGTGCCAACGAAGAAATTGTTTCCAGTATTGAAGAATTACAAAGCCTAAATGAAGAGCTGGAAACCTCGAAAGAAGAAATCGAATCGACAAATGAAGAACTCACCACGAGCAATCAAGAATTGTATTCCAGAATTCAGCAGGTTGAAGAATTGAATAATTATAACGAAGCCATTCTTTCGACGGTACACGAGCCGGTTTTAGTACTGGACAAAGACATCAAAATAAAATCTGCCAACAAATCATTTTACAAAACATTTCAAGTAACCGATGAGGAAAGTATTGGAAAATCATTGTACAAATTAGGAAACAATCAATGGAATATTCAAGGATTACGAGAATTATTAGAAGAAATTGTCCCAAAAAACAATAGTTTTTATGACTATGAAGTGGTACATATTTTTCCTGTAATTGGCACTAAAACGATGTTGCTCAACGCCCATAGGATTGTGCAACAAAGCAACAATGAAGAATTAATTGTGTTAACTATCGTAGACATTACAGAGGTAAGGAAACTGTCCATAAAACTACAAGTAAGAGAAAAAAAGGCTTTAAAACAACAACTAGAAGTAGAGAAAAAAGCGCTTAAACTTATTGAAGACAGTAATAAACGCTACAATATGATGCTGATGCAATCTCCTTTTGCCTTTGCTATTTTGAAAGGAAAACAGATGATAGTCCATCTGGCCAATGATAGTATGAAAGATATTTGGGGAAAGGGGAATGATATTGAAGACAAACAATTACTTGAAATTTTACCCGAATTAAAAGACGGACAAATACCAAAAATACTGGATGATGTTTACACAACAGGCATTCCTTTTGAAGGTTATGAAATCCTAATCCCAATAGTGCGCAAAGGCAAATTAGAGGATGTATATTTTAATTTTGTGTACCAGCCCTATCTGGAGGCTAACGAAACCATTTCGGGAATCACCATTATTGCTTATGAAGTTACTAATCATCATAATGTAAAAGCCGAATTGATTGCCGCTAAAAGTATTGCCGAACATAAAACAGATGTAGCCGAAGAAGCCTTAAAATTCAAGCAACAATTTTTGTCGAATATGAGTCACGAGATTCGTACACCAATGAATTCGATTGTCGGTTTTACTAACGTAATAATGAAAACAGCATTAGATCAAAAACAAAAAGAATATATTTATGCTATCAAAAAATCGGGAGAATCCTTGGTTGTTTTAATCAACGATATTCTTGATCTTGCCAAAGTCGATGCTGGAAAAATGTCTTTTAACAAACATCCGTTTAGTCTGGAAGAGTCTATTTCGGATATTTTCAGGTTGCTGGATGTGAAATGTCAAGAAAAAAGCCTTGAATTTACAAAAAAATTAGACCCTGGTATTCCTAAAACTGTACTTGGGGATGCGGATCGTTTAAGACAAATAATTTTGAACTTAATTAGCAATGCCATAAAATTTACTCCTCAAGGCAAAGTAAGCATCAGTATTGAAATTGTAAAGGAGGACGCCGAAGAAATAACCATAGAATTTGCTGTGAGCGATACCGGAATTGGAATTCCTGAAAATAGATTACCCCATATTTTTAATCATTTTGAACAGGCATCTGATGAAATTTCTAAAAAATATGGAGGAACTGGACTTGGACTTTCGATTGTAAAACAATTAGTAGAACTGCAAGGAGGCTCTCTTTTTGTAAAAAGTAAATTGGGCGAAGGATCGACCTTTGGTTTTCAAATCTCTTTTTCTAAAACAACAGAAATCATACCCGAAGAAACCGTCCTTATTTTGAACCCAGCAAATAAAACACAAAATATCAAAATTCTTGTGGCCGAAGACATCGCTTTAAATCAAATTCTAATTAAGCTGATTTTATCCGATTTTGGGTTTGATTGCGACATTGCCGAAAACGGCAAAATCGTCTTGGAAAAAATACAAGAAAAAGAATATGATATTATTCTAATGGATTTACAAATGCCAGAAATGAATGGTTTTGAAGCAACGGAGTACATCAGAAATACGATGCAGCTTGAAATTCCAATTATTGCACTGACCGCCGATGTTACCTCGATAGACATCGAAAAATCTAGAAAAATAGGCATGGATGATTATATCTCGAAACCAATTGATGAAAAACTATTGTACAATAAAATAATCATGCAAATCAATAAAGTTCGAAATACCTAGAAGAAAGAATCCTCCAATTCATAACTAAGTAATAAAAATTATTTATTGTCGTATTATACTTTGAAACACTATACGTTACAAACTTAAACATCCATTCCGTAATTTTGTCATTTCGACGAAGGAGACCCGAGCGACAGCATACACAATGTCATTAAGTTAAGGTTTTATTTCTTCCCATTTGTCATTTCCACGAAGTAGAAATCTCATCAGTTGCTCTCGTTATGTGATTTCTCCTTCGTCGAAATGACAAAACACGAAAATTGGATTGCTCATTTCCTTAACTTAATGACATTGACAGCGAACAGGCGAAGCAAATAACATAATCAGAGCAACTAATTTGATTTTCCCTTCGTCGAAATTGACAAAAAGATTAGGTTTGAAAAAATACGACATTCTTTTGTTCTCCTTACTTATTTGATTTCGGTTTCATATTAAAAACACTAACAATTTACGTTTAGTGTTTTTTTGTAAATAATTAATATTGTCAGATAAAATTTCTGTTTATACCGATTTATACATTAATTATCTCACGAAGGCGCAATTTTTTGATAACTTTCTTTGCGGTTTTGCGCGAAAATTTCAATAAAAAACTATAAATAATTAAAAAAAACTACGATTCTAGTCTGTACTGAGCAAAGTTGAAGTATGGTTAAAAAATATAAAAATTGAATTACACCCAACGAGTAAAATCGAATCCAAAACATTAAACCAAAGAAGGCTATTTTAGAAAATATACCATAGCAATAAGTTAAAATTAAAAAAAACTTCATCTAATACCGATTATGTATTCAATATAGTCCAATAAAATTCGACCATTTTTATACTATATCGGTATGATACCAATATACTTTGGACTGTAATATAAATTAGTTTGGAATAACCCAAAAATTTGGAAAAAGACGCCTAATATGCTTAATTCTAATAAATTAAAACCCGATACAACAATAAAGTCTTTTCTTATATTATAAAAATAATAGTGTATTTCATCGATTTTAATAGCATTTAAACTAATTCTATTCATAAAATTAAATACCTTTATAGGTGAAAATAAGTTTAAGCCCCAAATTTATTATTCCATAAAAAAAAGAGTTAAACGATTATTATCAATAAACGTAATGGAAAAAACTACCTACTATGCAAAAAATTACTTTCTTAGTTTAATTTTTTTATTTTTTAGCTGTTTTGGGTTTGCTCAAATTATACAGCGTGGTATTTCAACAACGGCTACCACAACAAGTACAACACTAACAATTGCAAAACCATCGGGTATTGTGGCTGGAGACATTATGATTGTGAATATTGCCCAATCGGGGAATAACACGACAGCACCTTCCCTAAGCGGATGGATTTTGATTCACGGTGTAACATTAGGAAGCACTGCTCGCTATGGTGCAGTTTTATATAGATTTGCAGGAGCTTCTGATGGCAGTAATTATACTTTTACTTTAGGGACTGGCGTTACAAGTGCCGTTGGTTCAATTGTTGCATTTTCTGGGGTTAATAATACTTCACCATTTGATGTAACACCTGGTACAATTTCTGTGCAGGGCAGTAATACGAGTGTAGCAGCAACATCGATTACCACCGCCACAGCAAATGCGGCTATAATTATGTTTGGCCAAGCGGCCAATTCTGCACCAAGATGGTCCGGCTGGGCAACAACTTCACAAGGAACACTTACGGAATTATTTGATAATCAATCTGCCAATGCATCGGTTGGTGCAGCATGGGCAATAAAAGCAACAGCTGGCAGTACTGGTGCTGGTAGTGCAACATTATCTGCTGCTGAGCGAAATGGAGGTTTTCTCATTGCGCTTAGACGAGGAGCACCAGAAATCAATATTCTAGGAAACGCTACTTCAATTGTGGATGGTGATACCACTCCAAGCACCACAGACTGGACAATATTTGGATCGATGGAAACTAGTACGGGAATTATTACAAAAACGTTTACTGTTCAAAATACTGGAAATGCTACCTTATCCATAGGAGCCATAACTATATCTGGAACTAATGCTGTTGATTTTACACTCACCACTAGTCCGAGCGCTTCAATTCCTGCGGGAGGAAGCTCTACATTTTCTGTCAGTTTTGATCCTACTACAGTAGGTATAAAAACGGCTGCAATTTCAATTATAAACAACGATTCTAATGAAAATCCTTATGATTTTTACATTCAGGGAACTGGAATCCAAACCTTTTTTGATAGCGACGGAGATGGCATTTATGACAATCTTGATATTGATGATGACAATGATGGCATTCTAGACGTGACCGAGGAGACGAATTGTAATAGCGCAAATGGGCATAAAGTAGATTATAAATTCCTAAATGAAACCTTTGGCACAGGAGCAAAAACTTCAAGCTTTACTGCTGCCTATAATGCAACAACAACCTATTGCTATGAAGATGGAATTGCTGGAGCCAATACTGCAGAATGTCCTCTTCAATCAACTTGGATACTTGATGATGGTGAATATACAGTAGTTTCCAAAATAACAGGAACAACAGCTAGTGATCCTGAAAATATCCATGGCGATTTAGCATGGTACAATGGGGAAGATCATACCTCAGGAGATACTAACGGAAGAATGGCCGTTTTTAATGCCAGTTTTACTCCAGGTATATTTTATGAAACAACTATTACCGGAGTCTTATCAAATCTACCTATAACCTATAGTTTTTGGGTGTTAAATATAATGGCTTCATCTACTTTCCCAGGTTCAATTTTACCAAATGTTACAGTTGAGTTTTACGATTTATCAAACAATCTACTAACCTCTTTGAACACAGGAGACATCGGAAGATGCTCGGGAAGTACTACAGATAACAGCTGCAGTCAAGGAGTTTGGAAACAATTCACCACAAGTATCAACTTAGGAAATGTAAATGCCTTTACTATCCGTTTTAAAAACAATGCTCCAGGTGGCGCTGGTAATGACCTTGCCTTAGATGATATTCTAATTTCACAAACTTTATGTGATTTAGACAACGATGGAGTTGCTGATATGTTCGATTTAGATGCCGACAATGACGGTATCGAAGATGTTATTGAAGCTGGACTTGGGACTTTAAGCAACGCTCGAGGTAAAATTGATGTTGCCTGGGTGGATTCTAACACAAATGGGCTTCACGATGGTGCCGAATCTGCTGCGGCTTTACCAGCATTAGACTCTGATGGCGACGGAATTCCAAATTACATAGATTTAGACAGTGATAATGACAGTCTTTTTGATGTGGATGAATCTGGTGCAGGAAATACAAATGCAGCAACAGGATTTGTTAATGGTGACGGTGATATCACTGGAGACGGAAGAGGCGACGGACCAGAATCAGAAACCTTTAGAAGCAAAGATACTAACGGTGATTTAACTATCGAAGGTTACGGCGACGGAATTTTGGACATTTATGACTACGGAACCGGAGTTACTTTTAGCACTCAATACGGGAATTTAAACCAAGGAATTGCAAACGCAAATCCTGCTACAACTTATCTAAAAGACACTGACGGTGATGGAATTCCCGACTATCTCGATATTACATCAAATGGACTTACATTTGACATTGCCAATACGCTCTTGATTTATGACTATAAAACATTGGATACCAATAATAATGGCATCATTGATGGAACAGCTGATGTAGACAAAGACGGAATTCTGGATGCTTTTGACACTGCATTTTCTCCTGCTTATTTTGGGTCGCCAAGAGATATGCGTACTAAATTATTTCTTGACTTTGATGGTCGAAATGATTACGGTCAAAGTACTTCAATCCTTGGTGGTTTATCCAATGCTTCTCTTATGGCTTGGATTGACTTGAATCCTGGTTTTTCAACCGATGGTGTTATCATTGGCCAAGATAAATTCCAAATCCGAATTACAAGTGCCAAAAAACTTGAAGCAGTTGTAAATGGAACAACGTTAACATATAACACAACTTTAAATGTTTCGCAATGGTACAATGTTGCAGCAGTTTATGGTGGTGGATTTTTAAAATTATATTTGAACGGCGTTTTGGTGGGAATCCAAGCTAAAACTGGGGCAATTGCAGCAGATGCTTCCTTGTTGACATTAGGAAAAAATCCTATTGCAAACACTAAATATTTTAAAGGAAAAATCGATGAAGTGCGCGTTTTTAACTTGGCTTTGACTGATTCGCAATTACAAAGAATGGTGTACCAAGAAATTCAAGATTTTAGTTCAGAAATTAGAGGTTTAATCGTTCCAAAAAATATTGCCACGACTCCAGCTTCGTTGCCGTTTGCCAATTTATTGCGTTATTACAGAATGGACACTTACAAAGATGACATCATTGATGACTTGACAACTCCTGCCGCTGATGTAACGGGAACAAAAATATTTAACCACAAAAATATTTATGTGCAACAAGCACCAATGCCATTTATTACGGAACGAACAGGGAATTTTGCCACGGCAGTAAATAGCCCAACAAATGATGTAAGAGGACTAGACCTAATAGAAAATGATTATTCAATTGTTAAAGTGAAACATAACATTATTGAACCTTCAAATTCAGTTGATTTAGGAATGTTTGTAGATCCAGGAGTGGAAATCATCATAAACAATGACAATAAATTACAAAATGATTGGTACTTAAAATTAGACGGAAAAATTGATTTGGTTGGAATGTCACAATTGGTTCAAACATTGGATTGCGATTTAGATATAAACAGTGCAGGTTCTATCGAAAGAGACCAACAGGGACAAAACAATAACAAAAATTACAATTATTGGAGTTCTCCCGTAAGCCCTATTAATACAACTGCCAACAATACCGATTATACCGTTAAAGGTATAATGAAAGATGGTTTTAATTCCATTCCAAGAGAAATCAATTGGATTACGGGCTATGATGGCGTGGCAGGAACAGCAGGAACAGCAGTGAGTATAGCTAGATTTTGGCTGTATAAATTTGACAATAAAGTGGATGGGTATGCCAATTGGGAGCAATTCCTAGAAACTGCAGCACTCGCAGTAGGCAAAGGATATACTTTAAAAGGAAATGCTGGAATAGGCAATAACTTTACTTTTGTAGGCAAACCCAATAATGGTAACATTAGCAATCCCATTAGTGCCAATAATTTATTTTTAGTAGGAAATCCGTATCCATCGGCAATAGATGCTTATAAATTTATAGATGATAATGTTAGCTCTGTTGAAAGAAGTGTAACAGATGGTACTTTATATTTCTGGCAACATGCTCCAGAGAACAACAGCCATGTTTTGGCTAACTATCTTGGTGGTTATGCTTTATTGAATAAAACCGGCGGATTAGGCACGGTGACTCCAGCAGGAATTAGTGGATCGGGTACAGCTGCCAAAATACCAAAACAATACATTCCGGTAGGACAAGGATTCTTTGTATATGGAACTCCTGCTGGTGGAAATGTAGTATTCAACAACAGTCAAAGAATTTTTGTGAAAGAAAACAACGGAACATCAAATACTTTATTTAGAACAAAAGTAGAGTCTATAAATTCAAAAGCAAAAAACCAAGATGATCAAAGTGTGGTTGTAGAAACGTATAAAAAAATCCGTTTGGGATATAAAACTAATAACGGGTATCACCGTCAAGTTTTACTGGGTTTTATGGAAGAAAACGCAACTAACGGCATAGATTATGGTTATGATGGTGAAGTTTTGGACGATTTCCCAAATGACATGTTCTTGCTCAATAGCGACAAACAATTACTGATTCAAGGAGAAGGTTATTTTGATGCAAATGCTTCCTATCCTATTGGTGTGAAAACAGATGTTGCCGGAAAAGTGTCATTCACTATTGATGCCCTTGAAAACTTTGATGCGCAACAAAAAGTATATATTTATGATGATGAAACCAAAACTTACAACGATATTCAAAAAAATGCTTTTAATGTAACTTTAGCAGTTGGTACTAATGACACTCGTTTCTCATTGCGATTTAATGACATATCATCGTCTCCAGGTATAACATTAAGTGTTGAAGATAACAACGCGAGTACCAATGATATTAAAATCGCTCACATTCAAAACAGCAACACCTTAAAAATCACTAATAATTCGCTTGACATTTCGGTGGAGAAAGTTACCTTATATAATATCAACGGCCAATCAATCTCCACCTGGAAAATTGAAAAGCAAAACCAACAAAACATTCAAATTCCAATTAAAAACTTAAGTTCTGGAATTTATGTTGCAAAAGTTAAAACGACAACTGGAGAATTAAGTAAAAAAATTATTATTAACTAAACAAGTTCTGCTCGAAATTGTGTAAAACATCGTGATTTAAAATTTACCTTTAAGATTTTAAGTTTGCTTCGCCTGTTCAATATCAATGTTATTAAGTTAAGGGATTTTTGATTGCAGATTAACGATTCTTGATTTCAGATTTTTATGTTAATAAATAAAAACCGTTTATTTTTCAAGTACTTGCACATCTGAAATCAAGAATCGTTGATTAAAATCTGCAATCTTTTATTGTTTTATCCTTATTGATGACATTGTGTTGCTATCGCTCGGGTCGTTAAGTAATTAAAATTCTTAATTTTCTTAATCTCTTTATGGTTTAATAATAATTACAAGGATCAAAGTTTACAACTTTCACAGAATTTCCAGTAGAAACACCTAATAAAAAAATGCTTTTATTAAGAAAATCTTAATCTATTTCTATTTATAATATTGATTTTTCTTTGTAAATTTGAGGTGCATTTTATAAATACTTGCAAAATAACAATTAATACTAAAAACCTTTTAAACTTAAAATAATGAAAAAAATATTTATCGCTTTAGCGATTGTTCTATTTACTATTAGTGCTAGCGCACAACAAACAAAAGCTGTTGCTAAAGCAGCAAATTGTTGCGCTAAAAATACTACAAGTGTAAAAATGACTCCTGAAGAAATTGCTAAATGCAAAGCAACTTGCAAAGCGGAAGGAAAAAAATGCACTGCCGAAGAAATGGCTAAATGCAAAAACGAAGCAAAAAGTTGCTGCGCCAAGAAATAAAACTTCTCTTTTAGAAACAATAAATGCCGCGAAATTCGTGGCATTTTTTGGTTCTATTAAAATCTAAAATTATAGTAAAGCGGATTTTAATCCCTCAAAATCTAACAAAAACTGTTCTCCTGAAATTAAATTCTTCAACGCAAATTTCCCTTCATTCATCTCCGTTTCTCCAACGATTACAGCAAAAGTAATTCCACGTTTATCAGCGTGTTGGAACTGTTTTCCCACCTTTACATTATCTGGGTATAATTCTACTTTTATTCCAAAAATTCTCAATTTCGCGATGGCTTTCATTGAATAAAAAGCTTCCTTTTCACCATAATTAATAAACAAGGCTTTTGAGGTAGAAGTCACGGTTTCTGGAAATAAATTCAATTCTTCGATAACCAAATAAATTCGGTCTAAACCAAAAGAAATCCCAACACCACTTATGTCTTTCAAACCAAAAATCCCAGTCAAATCATCGTATCTTCCGCCGCCGCCAACGGAACCCATCGAAACCGCTTTTGGTGGAGCTACTTCAAAAATAGCGCCTGTATAATAATTCAATCCGCGAGCCAAGGTAACATCTAAATCCAAAATGGCGCTATTCAATCCAAGATTCTTCACGTTCTCACAAATAAAGCGCAACTCTTCAACGCCTTTCATTCCTTCTTCAGATTCGGCTAATAAAGTAGAAAGTTTACTTATTTTCTCCGAAATTGTCCCTGTAAAATGGAATAAAGGTTGCACTTTTTCAATCGCACTTTCAGAAATTCCTTTCTCTATCATTTCCTTTTTTACGCCGTCCTCGCCTATTTTGTCGAGCTTGTCTAAGGCAACCGTAAAATCTATTAATTTATCTTTGGCGCCAATAACTTCGGCAATTCCCGAAAGGACTTTTCTATTATTGATTTTAATCGTCGCGCCTTCCAATCCCAATTCCGTGAAAACCGAATCGTACAATTGCACCAATTCGACTTCTTGCCACAAGGATTTCGAACCCACAACATCCGCATCACATTGAAAAAACTCACGGAAACGTCCTTTCTGAGGACGATCAGCGCGCCAGACCGGTTGGATTTGGTAACGCTTAAACGGGAATTCTATTTCACTTTGATGTTGCACTACATATCTCGCAAAAGGTACGGTTAAATCGTAGCGCAAAGCTTTCTCGGAGATACTTGAAGTCAATTTATTGCTTTCTTTATTTTGCAATAATGTCACATCGGCTTTCGCCAAATAATCTCCAGAATTCAATATCTTAAAAATCAATCGATCGCCTTCTTCCCCGTATTTTCCCATCAGGGTTTCAGAGTTTTCAAACGAAGGAGTTTCTATAGGTTGGAAACCAAATTTCTCGAAATTACTTTTTATAATCGAAATAATATACTGTCGTTTTGCCACCTCAGCAGGTGAAAAATCTCTTGTCCCTTTTGGAATACTTGGTTTCTGAGCCATTTTAATGAATTAAGAATTATCAATTACGAATTACGAATTATCAATTGCTAATTGTTAATTATTAATTCTCGATGCAAATATCTTGATTTTAAAATAAATATCCCATATTCTAAAGCAAACTTGTAACAAAAATTGTAATTTCGTGTCAAATAACCACTATGTTTAAATTATTTAGAGAAAACGTCCGAATTGCATTAGGTTCCATCAGAACCCAGTTGTTGCGCACCATTCTTACCGTGTTGATTATCGCCATTGGAATTACAGCATTGGTCGGTATTTTAACAGTGGTTTCGGCATTGGAAAACACAATTTCTTCTGATTTTGCCTCGATGGGAGCCAACACTTTCAACATCAATCAATACGAAAATACTTCTAGGAGACGTGGAGGCGGCGAAAGAGAAATTATAAATCCTATCATTTCTTACCCAGAAGCGGTGGCTTTCAAAAATAAATACAAATTTCCCTTAACCGAAACTTCTATTTCGTTCACGGCAACTTCCACAGCCGAAATTAAATATGAATCCGCTAAAACAGATCCCGAAAATACCATCGTTGGAGTGGACGAATATTTTTTGGTTAACTCCGGTTTAGAAACCAGTTTAGGCAGGAATTTCACAGGATTCGACATCCAGAACAACACCTACAATTGCATCGTTGGTTCAGATTTTCAAAAAGGAATACTCAAAGATGTGAATCCAATCGACAAAGTAATTTCGATTCGCGGAGCCAAATTTAAAGTCATTGGAGTGCTAAAAGAAAAAGGTTCCACCTTTGGAAACAGCCAAGATTTACGGGTTTTAATTCCAATACAAGTCGCGCGTTCCCTCTTTACAGCACCCAATATCAATTACACAATGAGTGTAATGGCTACTCAAAAAGAAATGCTGGATCAAGCCATTGACAATGCTAATAGCACGATGCGAAGGGTTCGAAAATTGAGTCCTGTCAAAGAAAATAATTTTGCAGTGGTAAGAAGTGATGATTTGATTAACAGAATCCTCAGCATTACACAATATCTGGGAATAGCATCCTGGATTATCAGTATAATTACAATCCTCGGATCCTCTATTGCTTTGATGAACATTATGATTGTTTCGGTCACGGAACGCACTCGAGAAATTGGTGTTCGAAAAGCATTGGGAGCCAAAAAAAGCACCATCGCTTTCCAATTTTTTATTGAAACGTTACTCATTGGACAATTTGGCGGCTTAGCAGGAATTGTTTTCGGAATCACGATAGGGTATTTCTTGTCAACCGCGATGGATTTCGCTTTTGTAATCCCGTGGGGAGCTATTACGGCTGCGTTTATTACCAGTTTTGCCGTGGCAATTGTTTCAGGTTTGTATCCCGCCATCAAGGCTTCAAAACTGGATCCAATTGAAGCGTTGCGATATGAATAGAGAGCAGATTTGAGAAGGCAGGATGCAGTAAATGAATTGAGAATTCAGTTCTCTAACTTAAAAAAATGAAATGAGATTTCAGGATGTATTAGCTTATAAAAAATCATTTGAATTGTCAATGTCGATTTTCAAAATGACAAAATCTTTTCCAAGTGAAGAAAAATATTCATTAACAGACTAAATTAGGCGTTCATTAAGGAGTGTTTTTGCAAACTTAGCTGAAGCATCAAGAAAAATAAGATACGAAAAACATTTTATTTTAAAACTTACAGATTGTGACTCAGAAAATGCAGAAACGCAATCATGGCTAGAATACTCTTTAGCTTGTGAATATATTTCGGAAGAATTATTTTTGGAATTAACCTCTAAGAGTTTAGAAGTTGGACTTTTGATAAATTATATGATCAATAATCCTGACAAATTTTCTTAACATTTAATAAATAGATTTCCTTTTTCTGCTTTCTGCCTTCTTAAATCTCCCTTCTGACTTTCATCTTTCCCAACTGCTTTCTG
>Ga0209284_10003973_pt1 | contig 17317 bp, 13 predicted proteins | sample FRY03_FD_187211 | JGI IMG/M metagenome (GOLD analysis project Ga0209284, IMG submission 187211) | Freshwater microbial communities from Lake Fryxell liftoff mats and glacier meltwater in Antarctica - FRY-03 (SPAdes) (version 2) | ecosystem: Environmental > Aquatic > Freshwater > Ice > Glacier... | reverse complement strand
AAATACAATAAGAACGGGCGTACCAATTGGTACGCCCGTTCTTATTTCTTCTTGTGATTGCTCAGGCATTGGAGGCTTATTAACCACTGAAGAGACAGAATAGACTGAAAAAGGAGGAACTTCCGTGTATTTCGTGTATTTCGTGTTTTCAGTGGTAGTATCCGAACGTCGGCTGAGCAGTTACTTCTTCTCTTTGGCAAAATCGCAGATCGAGCGTAGCACGCACGCATCACAGCGGGGTGCGCGTGCATCGCAAACCTCCCGCCCGTGCTGAATCAGATTCAGATGCAGGGTGTAGTAATCGGCGTCGGGCAGAAGCGTCTCCCAATCCCGCTTGACTTCCAGGGGCGCGGCTTTGGCACGGCTGATCCCCAGCCGCTGGCTCTGGCGCTGGACGTGGGTGTCCACGGGAAAAGTCGGCTTGCGAAAGCAGAAGAGAAGCACAATGCTGGCCGTCTTGTGGCCCACGCCGGGGAAGCCTTGCAGATAGACCAGCGCCTCGTCCACAGACATCTCCGCCAGATGCGCCAGTGTGTAGCTGCCGATCTCACTGTGCAACTTTTCCAGACTTTGGACAATGCGCGGGGCCTTCTGGTTGTACATCCCCGCCACTCGAATCGCCGTTTTGATTTCGTCCAGCGGTGCAGTGCGTACTGCATCCCAATCGTCCCCAAAGCGCGCTTTGAGCGTACGAAAGGCGGCCAGACTGTTGCGGTCGTTGGTATTCGCGCTCAGAATCGTCAAAATCAGCTCATCCACCGGCTCGAAGTGGGGGCGCCAATCGGGAATGCCATAGAACGCGGCCAGACGGTCGCAGGCCATTTGTGCTTTCTCTGCTCGTCTATCCATTCAGTGCTTCTCTTTCATGACTTTTCTTCATGACTTTTCTTTCTACAGCAATTCTGGGCAACCGGGCCATCAGCCTGCTCGTCACCTCGTAATTGATCGTCCCCAACCGCCCGGCCACCTCGGCCACTGAAAGCGCCGCCTCTTTCTGCCTACCGATCAGCACCGCCTCATCCCCGGCCAGCACCTCCCCTCGGGCGGCAATTTCCGTCACATCCACAACCGTCATATCCATGCAGACCCGGCCCACAATCGGCGCGGCCTGCCCGTGGATGAGCACACTACCCCACGTGGCTGGGGCACGGGGAAAGCCGTCCGCATACCCCACCGGCACAATGGCTATGACAGACGGTCGGGAAGCTGTCCACATATTGCCGTAGGAGACCGGTTCGCCTGGCGCGATGGTCTTTACCTGAGCAATCTGAGCCTTCCAGCGGAGAACCGGGCGAAAAGAGGCGGGCAAGGGGACTTCCGGGCTGGGATGCAGGCCATAGAGCGCAATGCCTGCACGCACCCCGTCCAAGTGGCTTGCGGGCAGGCTGAGAATAGCCGCTGAGTTGGCGGCGTGGGCGATGGGCGGACGCAGCCCCGCCGTGGACAAGTCTGCCAGCAGCTCTGTGAAAGTTGTCAACTGGCGGCGTGCATAGCGCTGATCTGCCTCGTCGGCTGTACTAAAATGGGTGTAAATCCCCTCCACGCGCAGGCCGAATTGATCGGTCAACCCGGCGAGAAAAGAGGGCGTATCCGCTGGCACGAGGCCAAGCCGGTGCATGCCCGTATCCACTTTCACGTGGAGAGCAATCTGACCACCTGTGGCCAACGCCTGGGCGGACCACGCCTGGGCTGTCTGCCTGTCGTGGAGCGTGGCGGCCAATTCCCAACGCGCCAATTCCTCGCCCAGATGTCCTGGCGTGTAGCCGAGCAGCAGAATCGGCGCGCGAACACCGGCCCGGCGCAGGGCGATGGCTTCGTCCAGTGTCGCCACGGCCAGCCGATCCGCACCCGCGGCCAGCACTGCTGGGCCGACAATCTCCGCGCCGTGGCCGTAGGCATTGGCTTTGACGACAGCGAAGAGTTGACGCTGCGGCCCGACAATGCGCCGTAGCGCACGCACATTGCCGGCCAGGGCGGTGAGGTCAATTTCCAGCCAAGTAGGGCGATTAGGCAGTGGGTGTGGAGTCTGGGAGATCAAACAGATTCACCGTGGCTACAATCATCCAACGGGCATCGGCGCGCCGGCTTCCACCAGACCCGCCGCGCGAATGTCCGCCCACAACTGGCTGGGAATCTCCGCATCCCAGATGGCCCGGTTGTCCTCGGCTTCGCTGGGTTTGACCGAGCCGATTACTAGCCCAGTGATGGCCGGGTGGCTGCGGGCAAAGTGCTGGGCCACCACATGCAGAGGCACGCCGTAGGGCGCAATGACTTCCTGTAGACGACGAGTTTTCTCCATAATCTCTGCGGGCGCGTCCCGATAGTTGTACTTGGCCCCCGGCGTTGCGCCCGTGACCAGAATGCCGCTGTTATAGACGCCGCCCGGAAAAATGCTGATCTGCCGCTTCTGGCAATAATCCAAAAATTCCAGACTCGTCTGTTCCAATAGTGTGTAGCGCCCGGCCAGCAGGAAACAGTTGGGGTCGGAATGTTTGGCAAATTCATATTCCATCTCCCACTGGTTCATCCCCGCGCCCAGGGCACTGATCACCCCCTGCTCACGCAATTCAATCAGCGCGGGAAAAGCTTCGTTGAGGGCCTGGCGAAAACCGGCCTCTTCCTGCAAAACGTCTGGGTCGTGGACGAGCAGAATATCCACCCGGTCCATCTGCAAACGTTCCAAACTGGCCTCAAGACTGCGCAGCACCCCGTCCCGGCTGTAATCGAATTCGATGGAGCCGTCCTCCCGCACCAGCCGCCCCACTTTTGTCTGCAACACAAACTGGTCACGGGGGATGCCTTTGAGCGCCATCCCCACCCGCATCTCCGCAACGCCGGAGCCGTAGAGGGGTGCGGTGTCAAAGTAACGAATGCCCAGTTCAAACGATTTCTGCACGGTCTCGATGGCCTGGGCGTCGGTCACGCCGCCGTAAAGATTGCCGATGGGCGCTGTGCCCATGCCCAGTTGGCTGACGCGCAGGGCGGTGTTGCCGACCTGCACTGTGGGAAGTGGTTGTATCATTTTTGTCTCCGTGGAAGGTGAATGGGGATTGTCTGATCCGCAGAAATTGTACCCGATCTTCCCCCAGCGTGCTATTGATAAAAGCATCTGATTGGCTCAAATGAGGGAATGGGTGTATAGTTCCCCTGTCATTTCCCTTCCCCCCAAATTCAGGAGTACGAACGTGACTGCCGATGCCTTTGACTATCTTATCATCGGCGGTGGCACAGCCGGCGCGGTCATCGCGGCCCGACTGGCCGCAGACCCTTCCCTGCGCGTGGCCCTGCTGGAGGCCGGTCCCAGCGACGAGGGCGACGCCCGCATTCTGCTCGTGCGGGATTGGATGGCCCTGCTGGGCACAGAACTGGACTACGACTACACAATCGAACCCCAGCCGCGGGGCAACAGCGCCATTCGCCACAGCCGGGCGCGGGTGCTGGGCGGCTGCTCCTCCCACAATTCCTGCATCGCCTTCCGCGCCCCAGACGGGGATATGCAGCGCTGGCAGGCAGAAGGCGCGGCGGGCTGGGGACCAGAAGCCACTGCCCCTTTTTTCCAACGGGTCTTTGAAAAAGTCCATCTGCAAGAAATCCCCGACGCCAATCCGCTCAATCGGGCGCTGGTGGAGGCGGGCGTGAAAGCCGGTCTGCCCCGGCTCTCCTTTGCCACAGACGGCAGTTTTGGCGAGGGTATCGGCTTTTTCCAAGTCAATGTAAAAGCGGGCATCCGCCAGTCCTCATCCGTGGCCTATCTGCACCCGCTGAGCGCATTGCCGCCCAATCTGCACGTCCTGACCGAAACGACGGTCACCCGCATTTTGCTGGACGACGACAACCGGGCCGTGGGCGTGGAGAGCAGTCGGGGTGTCCTGCGCGCCGAACGGGAAGTCATTCTCTGCGCGGGCGCGTTCGATTCGCCCAAACTGCTCCTCCTCTCCGGCATCGGCCCCGCCGCGCATCTGGCCGAAATGGGCATTCCCGTGCGGGTGGACCTGCCCGGCGTGGGCGAACATCTGCTCGATCACCCGGAAGGCGTCGTCGTCTGGGAATCGACCCGGCCCAGCCCCGGCCCGATTGTGCAGTTGTGGGAAGTCGGCGTCTTTGCCCGCACGGGTATCGACCCGAACCCGCTGCCCGATCTGATGTGCCATTTTGGCCTGATGCCCTTCACCTGGCACACCGAACCCGCGGGCTATCCCAGCGCGGAATGGGGCTTTTCTCTGACGCCGAACGTCTGCCGGGCGCGCAGCGAGGGAACCGTGCGGCTGCATTCCGCCGACCCGGCTGACCCGCCTCGCATCGACTTTCGCTACTTCAGCGACCCGGCGGGCTACGACGAGCGGGTGATGGTGGAAGGGGTGAAGACGGCCCGACGCATCGCGGCCCAGCCCGCATTGCAGGAATGGATTGGGCGGGAGCTGGCCCCTGGCCCTGCTGTCCAGAGCGACGCCGAGATTTCCGAGTACGTGCGCTCCACGGCCAATACCGTCTATCACCCCGCAGGCACGTGCAAAATCGGCGACCCGTCCGACCCGTTGACAGTCGTCGATCCCGAATTGCGCGTCGTCGGCGTCTCCGGGCTGCGGGTGGCGGATGCGTCGGTTTTCCCGTCGATGACGACTGTCAACCCGGCCATCACCGTCTTTATGATCGGCGAGAAGTGCGCGGCGTTGATAGGCGGGAAGATGCCGCCCACTCTGGGCTAAGACCCCCGGTCGTCGTTTCCACCCTGAAGTCTAGCGCCATCGCCCCCGTGTGGGCGCTCTTTGGCCTGTCTGCGATGTACAATTGCTTCAGACAGGCAAACAATACAGCCTATCACACTCGGTAATGTTTCCCCCGCACTGTCGAGTGTGTGTCAATACTACCAATGTTCTGCTCCAGAAGCGACGGTCACATGGCCGTCGCTTCTCTGTTGTAAAAACGGGTTTCCCTTTTTGCAGTGGACCCGCCCTATCGGTTTGCCAATGGCGTATGGCGCAGCGTGGCTTGATAGATCCGCTCCAGCCGGGGGACAATCTGTTCCCAGGTAAAGTGGGATTCGACAAAACGCCGCCCGGCCGCGCTCAAGCCAGCGCACACTTGGCCGCCGTCGGCCTGATCATCCAACAGACGCAGCACCGCGGCCGCGAAAGCGTGGGGTTCATCAGCGATCAGCAACTCCCGGCCATCCTGCAAACCCAGCCCCTCCACCCCCAGAGACGTGCTGACCAGCGGTTTGCCACTGGCAAGGGCTTCCAACACTTTGAAGCGTGTGCCACCCCCGACCCGCAGAGGAACCACATAGACCGCCGCGCCATAGACATAAGGCCGCACGTCATCGACTGCGCCTGTAATTTCGACCCCCGGCATCTGTTCCAGCGGGGCGAGGCGTCGGTGAGGGTTCATCCCCACCACCTGTAGGCGGACATCCGGTTTTTGCGCCTGAATCAGCGGCAGCACCTCGTGGGCAAACCAGAGAATCGCATCCACATTGGGACGGTAATCCATCTTGCCGGTAAAGATAAGCGTCGGTGGCTGCTGTGCGGCTGGGCGCGGTGGCGGAAAGGGGAATTCGGCCAGGTCGATGCCATTGGGGACCACATCGATCAGCCGGTCTGGGACAAGTTGGACCAGCGCTGAACGATCCGGCTCGCTCACGGCCACAACCGCATCCGAGTGGCTACAGATGCTCTGCTCGTAGCGGTGCAATTTGTTCCATTGGATCAGGCTGTAGCCGGCTGCCAGCCAGCGCAGAGGGTTGCCCAGATCGACCAGCGCCGAACGTTTTTGTAGCAGATATTCGGCGTTGTGATCGTCGAAGACAAGACGGGCACTCGGCTGGCTCTCTGCCGCGGCCAGGCCATAGGCGGCCATCTCAATCCCCTCTGCCTGTATCAGATCGTAGCTTTCCTCGTCCAAAAGCGCTTCAAGGCGGCTGTACGCTTCCTGGCTTTCCAGGCGCAAACCCATATCCGGGCGGTTTGCGGTCAGCGTATCCACAGCGCGCCGGGCCAGCGAGCGCGCAGGTTGTGGCGCGGTGATCACCTGTCCACAAAGTGCGACGAGATGGTTGTCCGCGCCCAATGCCTCGCCGGGAGCCAGAAACGAAAAGAGATCGATCTGGTGATCCTGGGCCAGCAGACGGATGAGATTGTAGTTGCGGATTGTTGTCCCTTGCCGGGGGGGATAGGGCAATTGGGGCGTCAGAAAGAGTATTTTCATGCGGCCATAACTTCGCTGAGAAAGCGAGTTTTTCCCGCTATCATCCAAAATGGGGTCTGTGATCGGGCGTCAAATACGCGGTTTCTATCCATTTCCTGCCATCGCTGACACACTCTGTCCGCGAGCAACCGCCTGGTAGACGTTCAGCGTCTCGGCCGCGGCCCGGCTCCAGCTAAAGACACCCGCTCGCTGCAAACCCTTCTCCCGCATCTCGGCATGGAGTTCGTCATCCACCAGCAGACGATGGATCGCGACGGCCATCTCTTCCCAATCGTTGGGATCAAACATCAGCGCCGCGTCGCCCACCACTTCGGGCAGGCTGCTGGTATTGCTGACGACGGTGGGCGTGCCACAGGCCATTGCTTCCAGCGGAGGGAGGCCAAAACCCTCGTAAAAGGCCGGGTGGACGTGACACCGTGCGCCCACATAAAGCTGGTGCAGTTCCTCATCTGTGACCCGCCCGACAAAGAAAGTGGAATCCTGTAAGCCCAGCTTCTCGACTGTTTCGTAGACCTGTTCGTATAGCCAGCCCTGTTTGCCTGCCAACACCAGCGCCGTGTCGGTTAAGTTATACTTTGTGCGCAGATGGTGAAAGGCTTGGAGCAAACCGCCGATGTTCTTGCGCGGTTCGATGGTGCTGATAAAGAAAATGTAGTTGGTCGGGATGGAAAAACGACGAGCAACCGTTTGCCGCGTTTCCTCAAGGGGAAGCGGTCGGTAGAGAGAGGCCGCGGCTTCGTAGATGACGCTGATTTTGCTCTCTGGCACACCCAACTGGCCGATAACATCGCTTTTGGTGCTCTGGCTGGGCACGATAATATGCCGGGCATGGCGCACGCCCCGGTCGATCTGGCTGTAATAGGTGGCGTGATCTTCTGTCAGAAAGTGGGGCCAACGCAAAAAAGCCAGATCGTGGACAGTGATGATCGAAGGCACTTTGCTGTAGAGCGGGGGGATGAAGTCTGTGCTATGGATCAGGTCCAGGCTGTGAAAGAGTAGCTCCGCCGTCAGCAGGGGTTGTTCCAGGCGGAAGTGGACCGGCGTGTAGAGCGTTTTGCGTTGAAAATTGGGTGCGCTGACCAGCGGCTCTTTGTCCTTGCGATGTTGGAAAACCGTATAGCGATTTTCGTGATCAGCTTTCGCCAACTCATCCAGCAAAAAGAGTGTGTATCGCCCAATCCCCGCGCGTTGGTGATAAGTTAGTCGAGCATCAATACCAAAGCGCATATGTCACGGAGGTGATAGGGACGCACTACTACAATATTATTACTATAATAGAGTTACTACACATAGAGCTACAGCGTGGACGAGACGGCGATGATGGGTCTGGGGCAGATATCTGGGCCAGACGGACAACAAAAGAGAAGTATGCTAAGGCATTATATCAGTCAGTGTACGGAAGGTCAAATTGACTACCTTTTTGGGGATCGTTCCAGACCTGCCGCGCGCACCTGTTTGGGTGGCTTTGTCACAAATGGTATAATCGACGAGTCGATCTCTGGTATAGACATTCACATTATTTTGCGGAACAGGATCCCGAATGGACATTGCGCAACTGGCCCAAATGGTCAACTGGTTGGACGAGGAACATCGACGCGATCGGGCTGAAATTGCCCGTTTACAGCAGCAGGTGGAGGGCCAAACCGCGGACATTGTGGAGCAGGCCCGGCGTATCCAGGACATGGAAGGCCGACTGGCCGGAACCCACGCCCAACTGGGCCGCTTTACTCAATTGGAACAGCAGATTCAGAATATAAAGACTGAATTTACGCTGCTTGTCAGCCGGGAAGAAGAAGTGCGCGCCCAGGCTGTGCGGGAGGTGGAGCGTACCCGGCTCGGTGATCGGGAAGCATTGGCGCGTGAGATTGGGGAAGTGCGCCGGGAACTGCCCCGCATTGGCCGGGTGGAAGAGTCTGTGCAGGTGCGCAAAGCCGAAGAAGAACGGCTGATCGAAATGATTATGGCCGGACGCAATCAAGTCAACGTTTTGGCAAAAGAGATCGAAGACCGCACCCGACAGATACCCTTTCTGGCCGAACAACGCTCCGGCGATTCCAAGCGGGTGGCTCAATTGCAGCAGGAGACTGTAGAACTCTTCAAGCGCACGGAAGCCCAGGTGGGACGGCTGGCGGTTGTGGAAGAGGCAGCCCGTCGCCTGGCAACCGAAACGGAGAAATGGCGGCCCGTCTTCACCCAAATCCGTGAAGAACAGCAGTCTTTTATGGAGCGTATTCGCATTGAGACGGTGGAACGGCTCTCTGTGCTCAATCGCTGGCAGGAGGTCATCGACGATCAGCGCTCTCTGGTGGCAAAGGGTCAGGAGCAGGTCCAGGGCTTCGGCCAGCAGATCGAAGTGGCTCGGCGGGCGGTGCAAACAATCAACGACTTCCAGCAAGTCATCCGCCGGGATTCGGCTCAGGTGCAGGAATTGCAGCGACTGGCCGAAGAACGCATCCGCCGGGAGATGGACGAATTTCGTGAGGACTTTGAAAAAGTGCGGCGCAAGGATGACCTGCGCCAGGAGCATCTGTGGCGGGAGCAGGAGAAGTTCAACAAAGAATCTATGGAACCCTTCCCACCGATTCTGCACGATATAAAAGTTCACGAAGAATTGATCCGCCAACTCTGGAAATTGCAGGAAAGCTACGGCGCGCGCTCCCTCAGCGCGGCCCAGGACTGGCTGGAAGGGCTGCAAGAATCCCTGCGCGAGCGGGACGAACAGATGAAAACGATGGAGGACGAGTGGCAGAAGCAGCGGCGCAATGCTGAACTCTATGCCAGCCAGAACAACACCCGGCGCACGGCTGGCATCGTCACCGGCGCACCGCCCGCGGAACGCTAAAAACCAAGTTTTTGACGCCTGTTCTCGTCTGCAATTTTGGTTGATCGCGCAAAAACCCGGTTCTTTAGTGGAGTCATTCTATGCGTGTCATTGCCACCGCCGGCCATGTGGATCACGGCAAATCCTCTCTTGTCCAGGCCCTCAGCGGCATCAACCCGGACAGGCTGGCCGAAGAGAAAGCCCGCGGCCTGACCATCGATCTGGGCTTTGCCTGGATCGAACTTCCCCTCCCCGGCCAGGAATCTCCCGAATCCATCGGCATTGTGGATGTACCCGGCCACATCGACTTCATCAAAAATATGCTGGCGGGCGTGGGCAGTGTGGACGCGGCTGTGTTGGTGATTGCCGCGGACGAAGGGGTGATGCCCCAGACCCGCGAACACCTGGCGATTCTTGACCTGCTCGCCGTGCCCACTGGGCTAGTCGCATTGACCAAAAGTGATCTGATCGATGACCCGGAGTGGCTGGAACTGGTGGAGTTGGAAGTCCACGAACTCCTGGAAACTACACGCCTGGCGAATGCGCCGATTGTGCCTGTCAGCAGCCACACGGGCGCAGGGCTGGACAATCTGCGCGCAGCGCTGGCCGGTCTATTGGGCGAACTGCCCCCCCGCCGGGACCGCGCCCGCCCCCGCCTGCCCATCGACCGCATTTTCAGCCTCTCCGGTTTTGGCACAATCGTCACCGGCACGCTGAGCGACGGCCATTTTGCCGTGGGCGATGCGGTGGAGGTGCTGCCCGACGGTCCCAGCGGACGTATTCGCGGCCTGCAAAGCCACAAGACCGCCATCGATCGGGCCGCGCCGGGCAGCCGGGCCGCCATGAATCTGAGCGGGATTAGTGTGGACGAAATCCAGCGGGGGCAGGTGGTGGTGAAGCCGGGCACACTGCGGGCCACCCGATTGCTGGACCTCTCCTTTCGCATGTTGCCCGACGCGCCCCGACCCCTGACCCATAATTTGCAAGTGGACTTTTTTAGCGGAGCAGCCGAGACCCCCGCGCATGTGCGGCTGTTGGGCGTGGACGAGCTTCTCCCCGGCAAGGAGGGCTGGCTGCAAGTACGTTTGGAACGGCCTGTGCTGGTGGCTGCCGGGGATCGCTACATTCTGCGTCAACCCTCGCCCAGCGCCACCCTCGGCGGCGGCGAAGTCCTCGACCCCCATCCCCGCCGCCGCTACCGGCGGATGGACCCCGCTGCGCTGGAGCGACTGGTTACGCTGGCCGCGGGCGCGCCCGACGAAATTCTGCTGCAAACCCTCGAACGTTCCCCCCTGCTTTCCCCGGCCAATCTCATCGGCCAGAGCGGGCTGGGCACAGAGCCGGGACAGGCCGCATTGGCTGCTTTACAGGCGGCAGGGATTGTCAGCGGCCTGGACAGCGGGCGGCTGCTGCTGGCGAAATCCACCCAGACCGCGCTGCTGGACGATTTGTCCGGGCTGCTGGCGGGCCATCACGCCGCGCATCCCCTGCGCCAGGGCATGGCCCGGGGCGAGGTGCGCAGCCGCCTGCGGGTGAAAGGTGGGCAAACCGTTGCCAATGAATTACCCCTGCGCGTCTTTAACGATCTGGTGGAGCAGGCCGTGGCTGATGAATTAATTCAGGCCAACGATGCGGCTCTCTGGCTTGCCGGACATCAGATTCGTTATAGCCCGCAACAATCTCAGGCCGTGGCGCGTACCCTGGCCGCCTTTGCTGCCGCGCCCTTCTCGCCACCGAATGCGGGCGACACGCTGGCTCTGCTGGGCAACGACGAGGAACTTCTCGAATCGCTGGTGGAGCAGGCCGTGCTGGTGCGGCTGTCGGGCGGCGTCTTCTTCCGTCAGGCCGATTTCGACACAGCCATCGAGCGAATCACCGACTTCGCCCGTGAAAATAGTTCCGTCACCCTCGCTCAGACCCGCGACCTTTTCGACACCAGCCGCAAATATGCCCAGGCCCTGTTGGAGGAGATGGACACCCGGCGTATTACCCGGCGGGTGGGGGATGAGAGGGTGCTGAGATAATTCACTATTCAGGAGGTCGTATGGCTCTGCTTGACAATTACACCGAACGCAAAGCAAAGGTGCTGGCCCAGCGCCGGGACGATTTTATGGCAAAGCCGGAGGCGGCCTTTGTGCCGTTGAGGGCCACCTCCCACGCGGCGGGGATTACCGGTGTGCGGCCCGTGCAGATGGGCCAGTACAGTAACTGCTCAGCCCACGTCAGAATCGAACCACTGAAAACACGGAATAGACAGAAGTTCTTCGCTTTATTCAGTGCATTCTGTGTGTTCAGTGGTAAATTAAGCGTTAGCGCGAATAAGCGTTGGGGTAACTCGTAGGGGCATGAGGGGGGGCGGCATTCGTCTCCAAACATCGGTAGGGGCACGAGGGGGGATGGCGATGGACGGGACGCTTCTTTCCGAAAATCAAGCGCCATCCCCCCTCATGCCCCTACGGTAAAATCCTGTCCATTCCATTGACCCAACGCTTATTCACGCTAACATAAAGTGCGGTTAGAAACCGCACCTACCACTTGTGGGAGACGGTAAATGGGCCGCATTCAGAACGCAGAAACTCTGACGAGTCATGGACATATCGCCGGGCGCAAGGCACTGGTGGAGATTCTGGGCGCGGGGCTGGACGCCTGCGATCCGGGGCGCAATGTGCGGCGGCTGGTGCGTCTGGCTGGGGACATTCTGACGATCGGATCGCCGGATTTTGAGCCAACGGGCGATCCCCGCAGCGGCGATGAGGTGATCGATCTGCGCCACATTAACCGGATTTTTGTGGTGGGCGCGGGCAAAGGTGTCCAACACACCGCGCTGGCGTTGGAGGAGATTCTGGGCGAACGGCTGACCGGCGGACAGCTCATCGACAAGCACGGCAGCCCGCATATCGTCTCCCGCGTGGGCGTCACATTCGGCGCGCATCCGGTCCCGGACGAGGGCTGTGTGGAGGGTTGTCGGCGTATTCTGGAACTCTGCGCGGATCTGCGGGAAGACGATCTGGTTTTTACCGCGCTGGGCAACGGCGTCTCTGCCCTGCTCACCCTGCCTGTGGAGGGAGTCAGTCTGGCGGATGTGCAGCGTTTGGTCTATCTCTTTCAGATCGAGCGGGGTGGGCCGACGATTGATCTGATCCCAATCCGCAACCATTTGGATCAGATGAAAGGGGGCAAGATTTCCCGCCACCTGCGCCCGGCACGCTGCGTCCATCTGCTCGGCCAGATGGAGCGCACCTATCACGACCTGATGCACCACGACATCAACCGCTGGCTGCATGTGCTGCCGGACACCCAAACTTATGCTGACGCCGTGCGTAACCTGAAGAAGTGGGATTCGTGGGACGACGCCCCTGAATCGGTCAAAGCGTTTCTGCTGGCGGCGGACCCGGCCCAGGAGACCCTGCGTCTGGCCGAATACGAGGCAATGAACGCCCGCGTCTTTTGTATTATGCCCGAACGTCTGGGCATGTTGCCCGCGGCCAGAGCCGCAGCCGAAGCCCTGGGATTTCGCACCCATCTGCTCTACAACAACTACGAAATGCTGGCCGAGGCCAATCAGGTGGGGAAAGTAGTCGCCAATCTGGCCAAGCACAGTGAATTGGATGGCGAACCCTTCCAGCCCCCTTGCGCGCTCTTCAGCCGGGGCGAACTGCTGGTGACAGTGGGCAATGCCAAAGGGATGGGCGGGCGCAACCAGGAATACGCTCTCTCGGCGGCGCTGCAACTGGGCGAGACCCGCCAGGTGGTGATGGGTTCGGTCGATTCGGACGGGACTGACGGACCGGGCAAACAGTTCCTCGACGATCCGGTTGATGTGCCTGTGCTGACCGGCGGGATTGTGGACTATTCTACAACCGAACGGGCCGCCGAAATGGGCATCGATCTCTTCGCCGAACTCAAAAGCCACAACGTCTCCCCCGCGCTCTACGCGCTGGGCGATGGCATAATTGCTACCCCGAATCTGAGCTTTGCTGACCTGAGCGTGACACTGATTTTGGATCGGGCGCAATGACATTTTCTGGGATAGTGGATTGATTATGGCCTCTAAAATCTGTTTTTATCCGCGTTTATCAGAGTTCACCAGTAGCTATAGTAGACAGGAGTAATCAATGCAACTCAACGGCATCCATCACATCACCGCCGTCTCTGCACAGATCGGCGTCAATGCGGACTTCTACACCCGCGTGCTGGGCCTGCGCCTGGTCAAAAAATCGGTGAACCAAGATGACACGTCCGCCTATCACCTTTTCTATGCGGACAAAACGGGCAGCCCCGGCACGGATATGACATTCTTCGATTGGGCGCACATTGGCCGGGAGCAGCGGGGCAGCGACAGTTTTGCCGCCAGCGCCTTTCGCGTGCCGAGCCGGGACGCGCTGGAATGGTGGCAGCTCCGTTTTGAAGAAAAGGGCGTCGCCCATCAAGCCATTTCCGAGTTCGCCGGGCGGACAGTTCTGCGCTTTGACGATTCCGAGGGCCAGCGGCTGATGCTGGTGGACGACGGCGGAGCGGCCTATGACGGCGCGTATTGGGAGAACGGCGGCGTGCCCGAAAGCTACGCGCTGCGGGGGTTCTACGCCGCGCTCATCGCTACCCCCCGTCCGGACCAGATGGAGCAGATCGCCACCCTCCTGCTCAAACACCGCAAAGTGGAGGAACACCCGGAGGCCAATATCACCGGCCCGCCGGTGACTGTTTACGCCACCGGTGACGGCGGGCCTGGCCGGGAACTGTGGGTGATGGAGGATACGAGCGCGTCGGCCTATCCCGGCGCGGGTGGGGTGCATCACGTGGCCTTCCGGGTGGCGGATGCCGAGGAGCAACTGGCCTGGCGCAGTCACCTGACGGCGATGGGCGCGGGCGTCTCGGAGGTGATCGACCGTTTCTGGTTCAAGTCGATCTACTTCCGCGTCAGCCGCGGTCTGCTCTGCGAGATCGCCACAGACGGCCCTGGTTTTGCCGTGGATGAACACCCGGACGCACTGGGCGAGCGGCTGGTCCTGCCGCCTTTCCTGGAAGACCGTCGGGCACAGATCGAGGCGGGGTTGAAGCCGATCGCGGTCGAAAAATAGGGAAACCAACCACAGAAACCACTGAAGATACTGAAGACACTGAAATCTGGACGAGGCGACCCTGCGACCCGTTCGTGGGCTATCTCCTGCGCTATCTCCTGCGCTGGGAAATGCTGCCCGCCAACCGGGACTGTCCACGCGCGGGGCTGCTGCCGGAGGCGTCTGCATTGCGGCTGTACGTTTTGCAAAGCTGAGCGACGGTTACATCCATAAATTTTCAACGCAAAGATGCAAAGATGCAAAGCCGCAAAGCCGCTAAGACAAAAGGCTGTTCTCTGCGCCTTTGCATCTCTGCGCCTTTGCGTTAAAAAGGCTTTTCGTCAAGTCGTTGACCAATACACAAAAACCGGGTTTCGGAGAGAGGCCCGGTTTTTTGCTGTTTGCCCCAATCCCGCCCCAATGCTATCATCCCCAAACCGGCGACACCCTTTGCCGTGGCATTCATCCCACACCCCAGGAGAAATCCAATGCCCCAACCCCAACTGACGATTGATACGCCTATGCCGCCGCCCCATTGGGCGCTACTCCAACGCCGCTTGCTGGAAGAGCAGTGCCGGGCCATCGAGGAATTCTATGCCCACTATTTCGACGAGCGGGGCTATCTGCTCTGCGTGCCCCGCTGGGGCGGCGACGACGGCCCGGACGACGCCGCCGAGAATCTGCTCAACTGGACGATGCTCCACGCGTTGGGCGGCAGCGACGAAGTGCTGGCGCTCTACAAAAAGGGCTGGGAAGGCCATCTGCGCCAGTACACCGAAGCCAAAACTGTCGAAGTGGAGTTGGGCCGGGAGGGGATGTATTACAAAGAATTCCCCACAGTGGCCGACTGGTTTCACATCGGCGAGGGGCTGAACGCCTTCACATTGCAGGGGCTGTCGGACCCCCACGACCAGAAGTACGGGGTGCGCAGTCGGCGCTTTGCCGGTTTTTATATGAACGAAGACCCCCAGGCGCCCAACTACGACGCCGAACGGCGCATTGTGCGCAGTATGTTCAACGGCAGCCGGGGGCCGCTTATGCGCAAGGCCACCGGGCTGGACTGGGCGGGTGACCCGATTGAAATCGAAGGGCGCTTCCGTCTGGGCCACGGCGAGAACAGCTACGAGGAGATGGTGGCCCACTTTGTCGATTACAACGATGTGGTGGGGGATCACCCGCTCAATCTGTGCATCACAACGCTGATGCTCAACGCTTTTATGCTGGGTGGCGAGCAGAAGTATCGCGACTGGCTGACCGGCTATGTGGACGCCTGGGTGGAGCGCACGGAGGCCAACGGCGGCATTATCCCCACGAATATCGGGCTGGACGGGACGATTGGCGGGGAGACGGGCGGGCGCTGGTACGGGGGCGTCTATGGCTGGGGCTTTACTGTGATTGTGCCGCAGACGGGCGAACTGGCCCATCGCACGTACTCCTATTCGCGGGCGCTCTACGGCTTTGGCAATGGGGTGCTGATGACTGGCGAGCAGCGCTATGTGGATACCTGGCGGGGTGTCATCGATTTCATCAACGCCAACGGACGGGAGATCGACGGCAAAATGATGTACCCCAACGCCTACGGGGACTATTTCGGCGCAGAGGATTGGTACGACTTTCATCCCACACCCTTTTCTGCCGGCGCGCTGGAGGTCTACTACTGGTCGATGGATCGGGACGATCTGAAGCGGCTGGACGACGAGCCGTGGATTCAGTTTTTGGAGGGGAAGAATCCCAGCTACGCGACCGCTGCGCTGGAGGAGGATTTGGGAAAATTACGCAGCAAAGTGGCCGAACTGCGCGCCGACACCACTTCGCCCGACACCCGCCTTTCGGACGATATGAACCACATCAACCCGGCCACCACCGAAACGCTCACCCAACAGATGCTGGGCGGCATCCCCACCGGGCGTGTGGGCTTCCCTCTCCACGCCCGCCTGCGCTACTTCGACCCGGCGCAACAGCGCGCGGGCATTCCCCAGGACGTGGCCGCGCTGGTCGATTCGCTGAGCGCAGAGAGCGTTTCGGTCACGCTCGTCAACACCAGCCAAATCGAAGCCCGGCGGGTAACGGTCCAGGCCGGGGCCTACGCCGAGCATCAGTTTGGCAGTCTGACGGTTGATGGCGAATCCGTCGCTGTAGACGATTCTCACTTCACCGTCGATCTGGCGCCTGGCTGCGGCACGCGCCTGGAAATCGAGACGGCGCGCTATGCAAATATACCGACTTTTGCGTTTCCGTGGGAGAGATAAGGGCGAGTAACCGTTCAGCCAGGCAAAGAGGAGGACGCAGATTTTTATGATCTGAATTGATTTACGCTGATTTTGACCGACATCGATCTTAAAATCAGCGTAAATCTTTGTTTCAGTCTGTTTGATCTGCGTCCGCTTTTTGATAGACTGAACGGTTACAAGGGCGAATTGCGAATTGCGTAATTTGTAGTGAAGCGGAGCTGTCAGCCAAAGTTGTCGTGGCACGTGAGAAACGAGAAGCGTGAGATCGACCGTCGATCTCACGCTTCCTCACCCTACTTCCCCACCCGCGGTTTGTCGCTGTTTTGTCTGTTCCAGAATTGCCCATAAAAGCCCCGCGTAGCGCGTCGTGACCGTAGGCCACCCCGAAGTCGCTGGATGCCCAGATGGCCGTATGAAAGAGGGCCATAACGTTTTGCTCCGGTGCTCTCTACCAGCAGACTTCCGATAGATTGACCGTCGAGCAATATCCGCACAGGCCGCGACGGATCGCTGATGTCATAGAGTCGGGCGACCGCGGCCATTTGTTGCAGACGCAGGCGGGTGTGCGGGCCATCTGTGGCATATCAGCGCATAGAAACGCCCCTTTGGAAATGCAGAAACAAAAAATCCGCCGGTAGAGAGACGTATGCTCACTTGCCAGCGGACTTTTATGCAGATAGCGTTTTCCCAGACGACCTAGCGGGTTTCCCGGTAGAGCACGTGGCGACGCAGGGTGGGGTCATACTTTTTCATTTCCAGCCGCTGAGTATCGTTGCGGCGGTTTTTCTGGCTGAGGTACATGTGGCTGCTCTCTGTGCTGCGCAGCTTGACAAGTACGCGGGGGCCTCTTCGTGCCATTGTTCTCTCTCCTTCGGTCAATCCAACGCGGGCGAAAACCTAACCAAACTATTATACCGGTAGCGGCAGGGGAGTGCAAATGAAGGGATGACAAGATGACAAGATGAAGTGAGGCCGGTATGATGACACGTCATTTTTGCCTTCCT
>Ga0209284_10003972_pt1 | contig 17326 bp, 16 predicted proteins | sample FRY03_FD_187211 | JGI IMG/M metagenome (GOLD analysis project Ga0209284, IMG submission 187211) | Freshwater microbial communities from Lake Fryxell liftoff mats and glacier meltwater in Antarctica - FRY-03 (SPAdes) (version 2) | ecosystem: Environmental > Aquatic > Freshwater > Ice > Glacier... | reverse complement strand
AAGTTAGTCAGCACCGGGGCAAACGTGCTTTTTCCTGCATCAAGCGCAGCGCGTACAGCCTTGACCATGTCATCGCCCAGCGTCTCGCCCATGCCTTGGGCTGAGAGCTTGTCGGCGTACAGCTTGCTGGTGCCGGGGTGAGCAGCAATCTTTTTGTACATCAGCGGCTGCGTCAGCGCCGGTGTGTCCTGCTCGTTATGGCCCAGCTTGCGGAAACAGATGATGTCAACCACCACATCCTTCTGGAACGCCATGCGGAAGTCCAGCGCCAGTTGGGTAGCCAGCACCACCGCTTCAGGGTCATCGCCGTTGACGTGCAGCACAGGGGCTTCAATCATTTTGACGACATCAGAGCAATACAGTGTCGAGCGACTGTCGCGCGGGTCACTGGTGGTAAAGCCGATCTGGTTATTGATGACGATGTGTAGCGTACCGCCGGTGTGATAACCACGGGTTTCAGCCAGTGCCAGCGTTTCCATGACCACACCCTGCCCGGCAAAGGCCGCGTCGCCATGCACCAGCACCGGCAGTACCTGCAGGCCTTTAGGGTCAGCGCGGCGATCCATACGGGCGCGCACCGAGCCTTCAACCACAGGGTTGACGATTTCGAGGTGCGACGGGTTAAACGCCAATGTCAAATGCACCGGGCCGCCAGGTGTCGTCACGTCAGAGCTGAAACCCTGGTGGTATTTGACGTCACCGCTGGGCAGGTCTTCAGGTGCAGTATGGTCAAACTCGGCGAACAGGTCGGCCGGCACCTTGCCGAGCGAATTGACCAGCACGTTGAGGCGGCCGCGGTGCGCCATGCCGATCACGATTTCCTGCACGCCAAGCTCACCACCACGCTGGATCAGCTCGTCCATGCTGGCAATAAAGCTTTCACCGCCTTCAAGTGAAAAGCGCTTCTGGCCGACGTATTTGGTGTGCAAAAAGCGCTCCAGTCCTTCGGCTGCCGAAAGCCGGTCGAGGAGATGAAGCTTCTGTTCTTTGCTCAAATTGGGCTTGCTGCGAATCGATTCGAGCTTTTGCTGCCACCAGCGCTTCTGGTTCTGGTCGGTGGCATACATGTATTCGGCGCCTATCGTGCCGCAATAGGTTTCGCGCAGCGCGTTCATCAGCTCGCGCAAGCTCATGGTGTCTTTACCGAAGAAGGTGTTGCTGGTGTTGAACACCGTTTCCTGGTCGGCATCACTGAAACCGTAAAACGCTGGCTCCAGTTCGGGAATTTTGTCGCGCTCGGTGCGCTTGAGCGGGTCAAGGTCAGCCCAGCGTGCGCCGACGTTGCGATAAGCCGCAATCAACTGCTGAACGGCGGTGCGTTTACGTCCCATTTCGGAGTCAGCACCGCTGGCAACAACCACGCTGGTCTGGCCCTGCTTAGCGCGCTCGGCAAAGGCATTGATGACAGGCAGGTGCGGCACGTCTTTGGCGTTGCTGCCATCAGCTGCAGAAACGTGCTGGAGTGCGTCAAAGTAGTCGCGCCAGCTGCCCAAGACGCTACCGGGGTTGGCGAGGTAGTTTTCGTACATCTCCTCGACATAGGGCGCATTGCCGCCGAAGAGATAGGTGTTACCTTGGTAGGCTGTGTAGACAGATGCAGGTGACTGCGAGTTGGAACTCATATGCGCTGACCTCCGTTTCCCTTGGGAAAACATTAGTGGCCACAACTTCTACGTTATGGCTGGTTGATTAACCTTCCGCCAGCACGGCTGAACCGATTGGCGGATGCGACTGTGGCAGGAAGAGCCTTCAGAGACAACCCAGATTGTGCCACTGAAGTCCAGGGTTATTGGGGGCAGAGTCCAAATTCATCGTGCCTTTGGCACGCTCTCCGGAAGTTTTTGGGGTCAGATCCGAATTACCCACAGCCATTTTTACTGCGCTGGCAGGTCACAGGTAGCACCTGTGGGCTGCAACCCGGCCTGCGTTTTGGCATCTGCAATGCTCACAGTGCGCGACAAAGCTATTCCATTTTTCACGGCGGTAAGTTCCGCAAGAATAGAGATCGCAATTTCAGGCGGTGTTTTGCTACCGATATAAAGACCAATCGGCCCATGCAGTTTGTCGAGTTGTTGTTCCGTCATGTCGAAGTGCTCGGCAAGTCGCTCGCGGCGCTTCTGGTTGTTCACCCGCGAGCCAATGGCACCGACATAAAACGCTTCGGAGCAGAGCGCTTCCATCAAGGCCATGTCGTCCAGCTTGGGGTCGTGCGTCAGAGCAATCACGGCGCAACGCGAATCCAGCTTCATGGCCTGCACCACGTCATCTGGCATACCGGTTGCCAGCTCTACGCCGACTACTTTCCATGACTGACGGTATTCTTCGCGCGGGTCGCAAACCGTCACGGCGTAATCCATGCCCTGCGCAATCTGCGCGACAAAGCGCGACAACTGCCCTGCGCCAATAATGAGCAAACGCCAGCGTGGGCCGTGCAAGGTAACCAGGACTTCCTTGGATACCTGCATAGTCTGGCTGGGCTGTGCCGTGCTGAGCGTGACTGCGCCGGTTTGCAAATCAAGCCGCCGTGCCACCAGCTCGCCGGCCTGCAAACGCGTTAGCAATTCGCTCATCTGGCTGGCTGCACTCAAAGGCTCAATTGCCAGTTCAATCGTGCCGCCACAAGGCAGACCAAAGCGATGCGCTTCATCAGCCGTGATGCCGTAGGTGACGATGCCGGGCTGCGTGCGGTTTAGCCCTTCGCGCCTGGCCCGGTCAATCATGTCGTCTTCAATGCAGCCGCCCGACACCGAACCGACCACGCGGCCATCTTCACAAATGGCCAGCATCGAGCCTTCAGGCCGCGGGCTGGAACCCCAGGTTTTCAGCACCGTGACCAGTTCGCAGCGCAGGCCAGCACCCAACCACTGCGAACAGGTTTTGAGTACTTCAAGGTCTATGTTGTCCATGGCCTGAGGTTACCAAAAAATACCGGCATCGTTTAAACCACCCGGATTAACCAGCCAAACCTGCCCAAACTTATTCAGGTCTTTGCCAGGTTTTCATGCAGCGGCAGGTTACGCACACGCTTGCTTGATCTGCTGCAAGGCAGCGGGGTCATCCAGCGCCGTCAAATCCCCCGCGTCCCTGCCCTCGCACACCGCCTGAATCACGCGGCGCAGCAGCTTGCCGCTACGGGTTTTGGGCAGCAGCGTGACGAAGCGCACGCGCGATGGCCTAGCCACTGCACCCAGGTCACCATCGACACGCTTCATGATTTCGCCTTCAAGTTTTAGCGCGGCATTAGCATCGCCAATCATCGCCGAATCTTTGGGCACCACAAAAGCCATGGCGACCTGCCCTTTGAGATTGTCGGCAACGCCGACAACCGCGACCTCAGCCACACCAGCGTGGCCCGAAATACTTTCTTCAATCTCGCGCGTGCCCAGCCTGTGGCCCGCTACGTTGATCACGTCGTCGGTGCGGCCCAAAATAAAATAGTAGCCGGCTGCATCACGAATGCCCCAGTCAAAGGTGTTGTAGACCATCTTCCCGGGTATCGACTTCCAATAGGTGTTGACGAAGCGCGCGTCGTCCTTCCAGATGGTTTGCATAAAGCCGGGCGGCGTTGGCCCTTCAATCACCAGCACGCCTTTTTCGTTGGGCTGCGTCAGCTCTTCGCCAGTGGATTCGTGCAGGATTTTTACCTTGTAGCCATACATCGGTATGCCGGGACTGCCGAATTTGCTGGCTTTTTTCTCGACCCCGTTGGCAATCGTGATGAGCGGCCAGCCGGTTTCAGTCTGCCAGTAGTTATCGATGATGGGCACGTTAAGGCCCTCGCTGATCCAGCGCGCCGTGGGTTCGTCGAGCGGCTCGCCGGCCAAAAAGAGCGCGCGCAGACTCGACAGGTCATATTTTTTAAGCAACGCCGGGTCTTGCCTTTTTAAAACCCGCACCGCCGTTGGTGCGCTGAACATCGCCGTGACCTGGTACTTTTCAACCAGGCTCCACCAGATGCCGCCGTTCGGCTGGCCGTCCATGCCCTGCGTCGGCAGGCCTTCGTACAGGAGGGTCGCCATGCCGGCAATCAGCGGGCCATAGACGATGTAGCTGTGACCCACAACCCAGCCGATGTCGCTGGTGGAGAAATAGGTTTCACCCGCATGACCATCAAAAATGTGCTTCATACTGGCGGCCAACGCCACGGCATAACCACCGGTGTCGCGCTGCACACCCTTGGGCTTGCCAGTAGTGCCGCTGGTGTAAATGGTGTAGCTGATGTCGGTTGAATCCATCCATTCGCACGGCACACTGGCGTCCATGTTTTGCGCCCGCAAGTCGCTCCACAAATGGTCGCGGCCAGCGCTGATGTCCATCGTTGCCAGCTTGCGGTCAACCAACAGCACAGACTCGGGTTTGTGGCTTGACAAACGCATGGCTTCATCAAGCAGCGGCTTGTACGCCAGCACCTTGCCGCCGCGCGAACCCGCATCGGCGCTGACAATGACTTTAGGCGATGCATCATCAATGCGTGATGCCAAAGAGCCACTGGCAAAACCGCCGAACACCACGCAGTGAATCGCCCCAATGCGCGCGCAGGCCAGCATGGCAAAAACGGCCTCGGCCATCATCGGCATGTAGATCAGCACACGGTCACCCTTGCCTACGCCAAGCGCCTTCAGGCTGGCAGCCATGCGCTGCGTTTCAACCTGCAGTTCCTTGAAGCTGTAGGTCTTTTCAACACCAGTTTCGCTCGACACATAAATCAGCGCGGCTTGGTCCCCACGAGTGGCCACATGCCGGTCTACCGCGTTGTGGCAGAGGTTGGTTTTGCCACCTTCAAACCAGTTGGCAAACGGCGGCTTGTCATAGTTGCAGACGCGATCAAACGGCTTAAACCAGTCAATGAGTTTGGCCTGGCTGGCCCAGAAGGCATCGGGCTCATCGATTGAGCGCTGGTAAAAGGCCTGGTAGATCTCTGGGTTTGGCTGGTTCATTGCTTGTCTCTGGTTTTTTTAACTTGTGCCTTGCGCCTTGCGCCTTCATATTTTGACGACGATACGACCGCGCACCTTGCCGGCCATCAATTCGTGGGCTTTTTCTACAGCACGAGCCAGCGGGACTTCTTCGACCATGGCCTCCAGCCTGGCTGGATCCAGGTCCAGGGCAAGCCGCGCCCAGGCCTGCTGGCGCAGCGCCAACGGCGCCATCACGCTGTCAACGCCGGTCAACGTGATAGCGCGCAGGATGAAAGGCAGCACGGTCGCCGGAAAATCAGCGCCCTGCGCCAAGCCGCAAGCAGCCACCACGCCGCCGTAGCGCGTTTGCGCACAGGCATTGGCCAGCGTCTGCGAGCCCACAGCGTCAACCACCGCCGCCCAGCGTTCTTTCTGCAGCGGTTTGCCGGGCACCGACAACTCGGCTCTGGCGATCACGCTGCTGGCGCCCAGCTGCTTCAGATAGGTTTCTTCGCTGGCCTTGCCGGTCGCCGCGACGACCGTGTAACCCAGCTTGCCCAGCAAGGCGACGGCCACGCTGCCGACGCCGCCGGTGGCGCCCGTCACCAGAACTTCGCCCGCAGCTGGCGTCACGCCGTTTTTTTCCAGCGCCATCACACACAGCATCGCGGTGTAACCGGCCGTGCCAATCGCCATCGCCTGCCGCGTGGTGAAAACAGCAGGCAGCCTGACCAGCCAGTCGCCCTGTAGGCTGGCGCGCTCAGACATCAGCCCCCAGCGGGTTTCGCCCAGGCCCCAGCCGTTGTGAATGAATTTGTCGCCGGCCTTCCAGTCCGCGTGGCTGGATTCGAGCACCGTGCCCGCGCCATCAATACCCGCCACCATCGGCCAGTTGCGCACGACAGGGCCCTGGTTGGTGATGGCCAGTCCGTCCTTGTAGTTCAGCGTTGAATACTCCACCGCGACCCGTACCTCACCGGCAGGCAACTGCGCGACTTCGGTGTCGGTGATGGCTGCCGAAAACCCAGCATCTGATTTGTTGAGTTGAAGTGACTTGAACATCGGATCGTCTCCAGAAAAAAGAAGGTGAAACAGCTGTAAAAAGCCTGCTCAGCTGAATTCTTGATTATGGATGACGGGCTTGCGTCAGCCGGCACGGCCAGTGGCCAGCACCTCAAGCGCTAGAAAATATGCAGCGCCTGTCGCCCGCGCTTACTGGTCCGAAGCGGAGAATCCTTCAGGATGACTACTTGATCAAGGCCTGCACATCCCGGAACAATTCATGCTCGGCGGTGCGCAGCCATTCATACGCCACCATCTCGGTGGTCACCAGCTCGGCGCCTGCGCCTGCCAGGCGGTCAAACGCGGCATCGCGGTTGCGCTCGGTGCGGGAGCTACAGGCGTCGGTGACGACCCAGACCTCGAACTCTTCTTCGAGCAGCGCCAGCGCGGTCTGCATCAGACAGACATGGGCTTCGCAGCCGGCCAGCACCAGCGTGCTTCGGCCCGGCTCTTCCTCGGGCACGGCTTTTTGCAGATGTTTCGGCAGGCTGCGCGTATTGCCGCCGCCTGTCGCAGCGGCTGACGCCTTGCGGGCTGGTGGTCGCAGCCAGTCGCCCAGGCCATCGTCCACCGCGTTGAAGTATTTTTTATTCAGGATTTTCCCACCGGCCTCTTCAATCGCCTGTTGCAGCACCGGCATGTTGGGGCCGAGCTTATCGGGTGTTTGCGCCGTGCCCCACAGCGGGACCTCCAGCAGCCTGGCCATGCGGGCCAGGCGCAGCGCGTTGGCGAGCACGAGCTGGCTTTCAAAAATCGCGGGCATCAGCAGCGTCTGGTAGTCCACCAGCACGAGTTGAGAGTCATCGGTATCTAGCAACATAAAAATCCTGAAAATTGATGGCGAGTGCAGTGTTACACGCTATCTGGAACACTGCATTAGTTTGAATGTTTTACAGCCGCCCCAGATCTTAAATCGCATCAACCACGATGCTGGTGCCTATGGCCATCAACAGGATGTCGGCAGCCACTCGCACATATTTGTGGCCAATCGGCGCGAGACCACAGGCGCGGCTCCTGGGTTTTTACGGCGTCTGCGGGGGAAATGGAATCAGTCAAGGGGCCGGCCAGATTGGGTGAAAGAGGCGAGATTCTAATCGCGACCAGGCCATACTGGATGATTACGTTAGCGCAGCCAGGGTTAGGCTTAACATCGCATACGCCAATCGCGTCCATGAAGGACAATCCCCCCCTACCCATTTTTACCCAACCGCAGGAAATCCAAAATGATTCTGGAACTCGCCGACATACGTATTCAGCCCGGCCAGCAAGCCGCATTTGATGAAGCCATCAAACGGGCTGTGGAAACCGTGATTTCCAAAGCCAAAGGCTTTCAGGGTTACAAGGTCAACAGGGGCATTGAAAGCCCCGAGCGCTACATCCTGCAAATCTTCTGGACGACGCTGGAGAACCACACAGTGGACTTCCGACAATCAGCTGCATTTGCCGATTGGCGCGCAATTGTCGGGCCGTTTTTTGCAGCACCGCCTACGGTTGAGCATTTCACTTTGCTGGCCAAATCCGTCTGAGCAAGTCTGGCTGTTCAGTTTTTCAGATCGCCCGGTGCATCAGGCATTGGGCATACACAGAGAGGAAAGCTCGTCATGAGTTTTGTATTTACACCCCCCGCTACGGTTTCAATAGCTGTTGTGGGGTCGAAAGAGCGTTTCCCGGTACACCGCATTTACTGTGTGGGTCGCAACTACGAAGAGCACGCCAAGGAGATGGGCTTTACCGGCCGCGAGCCGCCGTTTTTCTTTCTCAAACCGGCCGATGCGGCGGTGGTGGTCGAAGCCGGCCAGACCGGCACCATCCCCTACCCTAGCCTGACCAACAACCTGCACCATGAAATCGAACTCGTGGTGGCGATTGGCACGGGTGGTAAAAACATCAAGGCGGCGGACGCACACAAACACATCTTCGGCTACGCCGTGGGCCTGGACATGACGCGCCGCGACCTGCAAGGCGAGATGAAAAAGCAGGGCCGCCCCTGGTGCATTGGCAAGGCTTATGACCACTCGGCACCGATTGGCCCGATCACACCCGCGGCGCAGGCCGGCGATGTCGCCAATGCCGAGCTGTATCTGCAGGTTAACGGCAAAGACCGCCAGCGCAGCCATGTGTCCAAGCTGATCTGGAATATTTCCGAGACCATCGAGCACCTGTCGACGGCCTGGGAACTACAGCCCGGCGACCTGATCTACACCGGAACGCCCGAAGGTGTGGCGGCTGTTGTGTCGGGTGACACCATGGTGGGTGGTGTTACTGGCTTGAGTACGCTGACCGTGAAGGTCGCTTAAGTCAAGTAAAACCGGATGCATACTCCCCCGCTCAAACACTGCCGCGCCTGTGGAACCGCTGTTGTTTACCGTCTGCCGGATGATGGTGATACGAGGCAACGCGCGGTCTGCCCGGCTTGCGGTACGGTGCACTACCAAAACCCGCTAAATGTGGTGGGCACAGTACCCATCTGGGATGAAGGCAATGGCGAAGGCGATGATTACGGCGACTGCAAGGTGCTGCTGTGTAAGCGCAACATAGAGCCGCGCCGCGGCAAATGGACGCTACCTGCAGGCTTCATGGAACTCAGTGAAACCACGGCAGAAGGCGCAGCCCGCGAGACCGTGGAAGAAGCCGGCGCGCAGTTTGAAATGCAGGAGTTGTTCACGCTGCTCAATGTGGTCAGGGTCGGTCAGGTTCACCTTTTCTACCGCGCCAGACTACTCAGCACAAGCTTCGATCCGGGCCATGAAACCATGGAAGCCCGCCTTTTTACCGAGGCCGAAATCCCGTGGGACGAAATCGCTTTCAAGACAGTCAAGGAAACCTTGCAGTTTTACTTTGCCGACCGAAAAGCCGGACAATTTGGTTTTCACACCCTCGACATTGAGTGATCGGCACGCTCACGGTACCACGTGAAAAAACGGGGTCAAAAATTAAGCAAACATAGGAACTTGACGTTGCTATTTTGACTGAGAAAAACACAGACGTTGATAAGATGACTATCCGTACGACATATCGTATTGATCTGAAAGCGGAATTAGACTTGATCACACTGCGGGCCGTTGTACCCAATAGCCCGATTTATCCACGTTTTTTGAAAGTGCGTCCGTCATGCTCAATCACCTCTCGACCACCAATTGTCTTCCTGTTGATGCAGCCAAAGCCACTCTGGTGGGTCGTGTCTGGTTAAACGATGTCGGGCCGGTGCTGGTATGCATCAAGCCCGATGGCATCTACGATCTCAGCTCGGCAGCTAGCACGATGTCAGAGTTGCTGGAGATGGAAGACCCCGTTGGCGCGGTGCGTACACATGGCGTTAACCGCATCGCCGATACCCAGGCGGTGCTCCTGAATTCATCACAGGACGAACGAAGGTCTGCGTTGCCGTGGTTTCTGGCGCCCAGCGACCTGCAGGCGCTCAAGGCCGCCGGCGTGACTTTTGTGTCGTCCATGCTGGAGCGTGTCATCGAGGAACAGGCGCGCGGCGATGCCAGCAAGGCCGACAGCGTGCGCCAGGCGGTGGTGGCGGTGATTGGGGACAACTTGAGTAACATCAAGCCCGGCTCCGAGGCGGCGGCCACGCTCAAGACGGCACTGCTGGCGCAAGATGCTTGGTCGCAGTACCTGGAAGTGGGCATCGGCCCCGATGCCGAGGTATTCACCAAATCGCAACCGATGAGCGCCGTCGGTGTGGGTGCAGAAGTCGGTATCCATCCGCACAGCCACTGGAATAACCCTGAGCCGGAAATCGTGCTGGCCGTCAACAGCCGCGGGCAGGTGGTTGGCGCCACGCTCGGCAACGACGTGAATCTGCGCGACTTTGAAGGGCGCAGCGCCCTCTTGCTGGGCAAGGCCAAGGACAACAACGCGTCGTGCGCCATTGGGCCCTTCATTCGCTTGTTTGATGAACACTTCAGCCTCGACGACGTGCGTCATTGCGATCTGGCGTTGCAAGTCACCGCGACCAACGGCTTTGTCATGCAGGGCAGCAGCTCCATGAGTCAGATCAGCCGTGATCCGCTGGAGCTGGTTCAGCATGCCATGGGCGCTAATCACCAGTACCCGGACGGCTTCATGCTGTTCCTGGGCACCATGTTCGCCCCGACGCAGGACCGGCATGGCCCCGGTCAGGGTTTCACGCATGAGGTGGGCGACTTGGTGATGGTCTCCACCGGCATGCTGGGCACCCTGGTGAACCGCGTCAACACGTCAGACAAAGTAGCACCCTGGACCTATGGCATCAGGGCGTTGATGGGTGACTTGGCCCGGCGCCAGCCGCGCTGACGCGTAAGCCTGCGCGCCGGTCATCACCTTCAGCGCACGAACGGCACCACCAGTTGGGTCTGCTCACCCTGACCCTCGATACCCCAGGTCATCACATCGCCCTTCTTGGCGTGGTTCAAAACCAATGGGATAACACTTTTTCGGTTGGCCATCGGTTGAGTCATAGGAAAACCATCCAAAAGGGTTACTTTTTGAACCACGCCCTGGTAGTGAGCTTGCAGACAAGCTTTTCGATGGGATACTTGGCCTCATGCGGTTGAATTTCCTATCCTTAGTGCCAGCAGACTGAACGTCATGCCCGGCACCCGGATCTTTTACGGCTGGCGCATCGTCGGCGTCGCGGGGGCTCTGCAGTTCCTGCAATCGGCGCTGATGCACCAGGCGTTCGGTGCCTATGTGGCCATGCTGTCCGATGAAAAGGGCTGGAGCAAGACGGCGCTATCGGGAGCGGCGGCGTTGCAATCGGTGGAGTCGGCACTGCTCGGACCGCTGCTGGGCTGGTTCGTTGATCGTTTTGGCACGCGCGGCATGGTCCGCCTCGGCACCCTGCTGTTCGGGCTCGGCATGATCATGCTCAGCCGCATCGATTCGCTGATGGGCTTTTACGCTGTGGTGGTGCTGATCGCGGTGGGCACCAGCGTGGGGGGTTACTTTCCCCTGACGGTAGCGATCGTGCACTGGTTCGAACGGCAACGCGCACGCGCGCTCTCCTCCATGAGTCTCGGGCTGGCCCTGGGCGGCACCATGGTGCCGCTGGTGGCCTGGACCATGCAGACCTGGGGCTGGCGCGCCACCGCGCTGGGCTCGGGTCTGCTGATCATCATCGTGGGCTGGCCGCTGGCCTCGCTGGTGTACGGCAAGCCGCAGGAGCGTGGCGAAACCGTCGACGGAGTACCCGCCCCGCTCGCTCCAGACTCGAAGCCGGCGAGCCTGGGTGGCGTGTCCAAGGTTCTGGCGCGGCAGGGATTCACCGTGGCCGAGGCGCTGCGCACCCGCGCCTTCTGGCTGGTCGGCCTGGGACATTCGTTCGCGCTGTTGGTCGTCACCGCCGTCAATGTGCACGCCATCACCCACATGAAGGAGTCGCTCGGCTATTCCCTCGCCGAGGCTTCGATTGTCATTGCGCTCATGACCATCGCGCAAATCGGCGGGGTGATGCTGAGTTGGACCTTCGGTGACCGCTACGACAAGCGCCGACTGGCCGCGGCCAGTATGCTGATGCATGGCGGCGGCCTGTTGATGCTGACCTTCGCCAGCGGCCCGCTGATGCTGGGCGCGTTCGCCCTGCTGCATGGCGTGGCGTGGGGGTTGCGCGGCTCACTGATGGTGGCGATCCGGGCCGATTACTTTGGCCGGCATGCCATTGGCATGATTCTCGGCCTGTCCACCGTGCTGCTGGCGATCGGCCAGATTGGCGGACCAATGATCGCCGGCATGATGGCGGACCTGACCGGCGACTACCGTGCCGGCTTCACGCTGCTGGCGCTGCTGGCTGGCCTGGGTTCGCTGTTTTTTGTGCTGGCGCGCAAGCCAGAGTAGGCCAAGATCAGCCTGGCACAGATATCGCGCGCCGTGTTGCCGTTCTACGTGCCACTGTTCTTCACGCTGCTCGTCATCACCTATTGGGCCAGCTTCGTGCTGGCGGTGCCGAGGTTCTTCGGCAAGTCGAATTAGGGCCGGCGGGATGTAAGGACTGCTGGCGCATCAGTCGCCGCAGACCATGGAACACTGGCATCCCGGAAAACCGGTCACCGACACATCACCGTTCGTCCACCATTTAAAATACCCGGTGCTCGATATGAAACCGCACCGCATTTACACGAATGCACGCCGGACAAATCATCGGCACCATGACAACACCACAACGCTGGCAAATCAAAAGCGGTGATGGGCAATGCTACAGTCGGTGCTTACATGTCGTTTGTGCCGGTGGGCGGAAAAACCTTAGGAATTCAGATCGCCAGATCAAGAAAAGCACGATTCTTGAGGACGCATTTCGCTGCCATACTTGACCTTATACGGTTGAATTTCCTATCCTTCAAGCTAGTTAAAACAAGCCAGAAGATCAGCCACACAAACACAGAGGCTGCTCCGCCTTCCTATTGTCCGAGGACCCCATGAACCTAGACCCCATCCACGCCGCCCTCCTCGACCACCGCCAAAAGGGCATCCCAGGTGGCACCGCCCCGTTCCGCCTCGACCAGATCGCCGCCAAGGGCTGGAACATCCTGCGCGAGGACATGAATTTTCCCGTCGCTGTCCTCAAAGACAGCGTCCTCACCCATAACAGCGCCTGGATGCGGGATTTCCTGAACCGCTCCCGCGCGGTCATCGCCCCCCACGGCAAAACCACCATGGCCCCGCAACTGTTCCAGCGCCAACTCGATGACGGCGCCTGGGCCATCACTTTGGCCACCCCCCAGCAGCTTCAGGTCGCCCGCGACCACGGGGTGCAACGCATCGTACTCGCCAACCAACTGATCGGCCGCAAACCCATCGACTGGGTCCTCGCCGAACTCAAGCGCGATCCGGACTTCGACTTCTACTGCCTGGTCGATTCCACCGAAGGCGTCGCCGCCCTCGCTGAAGCAGCTCTCGCCGCCAACATCGGCCGTCCCCTGCAGGTATTTCTCGAAGGCGGCAGCACCGGCGGCCGCACCGGTGTGCGGGATCTGGAGACCGGTATGCGGATCGCCCGCGCCGTCAAGGCCGCCAGCCCGTACCTCGCGCTGCGCGGCATCGAAGGCTTCGAGGGTCTTTTCGCCGGCACCCGCGCCGACATTGAAACCCAGGTTCGCGCCTTCCTCGACATCCTCGTCACCCTCGCGAAAAACTGCGAAGCCGAGGACCTCTTCGCCCCCGGCGACATCATCCTCACCGCCGGCGGCTCCGCCTTCTATGACATGGTGCTAGCCCGCTTCACCGATGCCGGCCTGACTCGCCCGACCATGGTCCTGATCCGAAGCGGCTGCTACCTCAGCCATGACAGCGCCCGCTACCGCCGCTCCTTCGCCGAAATCGTCGAACGTACCCCTGACGCCGCCCAAGGTGGCGGCCTGCGCTCGGCCATCGAAGTCTGGGCCTACGTCCAGTCCCGCCCCGAACCCGGCAAGGTCCTCCTCACCATAGGCGCACGCGATACCCAGTCCGACACCATGCCACTACCCGAAACCTGGTTCCGCCCAGGCATGATCGAGCCCGCCCAAATGCCCCCGGGCCATGTCTGCACCGGCATGAACGACCAGCACACCCATATGACGGTACCGATTGAATCACCGCTACAAGTCGGTGACCTCGTATCCTTCGGCGTCAGCCACCCCTGCCTGACGTTCGACAAATGGCAACACCTCTACGTCGTTGACGACAACTACAACGTCATCTCCGCCATCCGCACGTTCTTTTGAGGGCCCCCACCATGCGCACTTTCGCCGGCACTCTGGCCACCGAAAGTGCCGGCATTTGAGCACCTTGCGCAGCTCGCCAATCATCGCCATCTGGGTCGTCTCTGTCGTACCGATAGTGTCAGGCATAGCTTATTGCGACCAAACCCTTTTTTGTGTGGCCATCAGCTACTCCAGGACGGTGCGCTATCGGCCTCACCGCCGCCTCAAAGAATGCCGAACCTCTTGAAGACGGAAGCCAGCGACTCACCCTTGCGCAGCGCGTCGCGTGTGTGGTTCTCGCCGGTGACTTTCTCCAGGGCTTTGCGCAGCACATCGTGCTCATGGGCGCGCGGGATCACCACCACGCCGTCCACGTCGCCGAAGATGATGTCGCCGCTGTCGATGCCCACACCGCCGCACTCGACGCGCACGTCGCGCTCCACCATGCGCGCGCGGCCCTTGGTATCGAGCGGCCCGATACCGCCGTGGAACACCGGGAACTGCATCTCCCGTATCTGTTTCACGTCGCGAACCAAGCCATCGGTCACGCAGCCGGTCGCGCCGCGCGCCGCCGCCGCCGTGGAGAGCAACTCGCCCCAGGGCGCGATGCGCTCGGTAGGCCCGTTGCAGGCCAGCACCACCACCTCATGCGGTTTCAAGTCGTCCACCAGCGCGATCTCCACCTCGTAGGGGTTCTCGCCCTCGCGCAGCGCGTAGGCCGGCATGTACAGCCCGGTGCGCGCACGCCCCACCAGCACCTGCGACTCGTCCAGCGGACGCACGAAGGGCCGCATAGCGCGCACGCCTAGACCCAGGCTGTCCATCACGTCGGACAACACGGCGGCGCTCAAGGCATGAAGCTGGGAAAGGTCGATCGGTTTCATGGTGTCTTATATGGATGCCTCCCGGCTAGCAAGCGCAATTTGCTAAGTTTTCTGAAGAAGTCGGCTGCACACTTATATCCGGCCTTGTTTGCGTGGTTTGACTGGTTTCCCGTCTCGCCCGCTGGCCCCGATGTATATCCGCTGACAAGCACCTCATCTCCTAGAACGGACTTTTTATGTCCGTGCGCCACATACAGGTTTAGCTCGTCCCGGTCTGACCTATTTCACATCACTTCGCTCTTTGCCACCTACTAGCCTTCTAAGGCTAAAACCATATCCTTTCGTTTCGGTTGGTTGATAAATGGGCTCGTCCGTTTGTCACGCCGCTTGCGGCCTGACGCTCTTCAAACTTCGTTGGAAATCCCGCTCTTTGTACCAGCCGGTAAAAACGCCCTCACGTTTTCCTGTACCAACGCATTGGTCATATGCAATGTGACAAGTGTGTAGATGCCCGAGCTAAACCCGTAGCGCCGCGCCACGTTGCCAAATACCATGACCACGACTCAGAGCACGATTAAATATTCCCTCAGTTTGAACCGTCAACTGGTGGATGTATCCAGTAAATTTTGCAAGTTCGTCTTTCTTTTTTAGGTCATCTTCAGTATGGGCGCAGGCTGGTTGAGCCTGGGCAGGCGGAGGCGTGATGTCAGCACTTTTTCGATGTCGTTGTGCGCACTGTCAATTAACACGCGAATAGCTTTTTCGGCACGATCAGCGTCATGTACGATCACCGCATCAAGTACCTCCCGGTGCAAAGGCAATGACTGCATCGGGCTATCCTTGATACGGGTCGAGATTTCAAAGCTGGTACGCAGCAACGCGCCCAGTGCCTTGCTCATCTGCACAAGCATGCGGTTGCGGCTGGCACGCAACAGCCCCTGATGAAAACGCAGGTCGTAGGTAACGTAATCACCGCCCTCTTCTACCGCACGCTTCATGCCAGCGTATGCCAGTTCGATTTCAGCCACGTCTTGCAGTGTGGCGTGTTCGGCGGCCAGACGCATAGCGGCGGGCTCAACGACGCGACGCAAATCCTGTAGGTCACGTAAAAATTCAGGCGTTAAACCAGCCTTGGATTGCCAGGCGATGACATCCGGGTCAAACCAGTTCCAGCACTCGGAGGGCAGCACACGCGTGCCAACCTTGGGGCCGGTGGTCATCAGCCCCTTGGCAATCAGTGATTTGACGGCCTCACGCAAGACCGTGCGGCTCACGCCAAGTTCAAGGCACAGGATGGGCTCCGGCGGAATGGATGCGCCTATACCGTAGCGTCCAGCGACTATCGCTTCACCAAGGTGATCAACCGTATTGCCATGAACGTTTTTGATCATGTATTTCAATCACGCACAAACAAAGTAAGCAGCGGATCCGGCCCCACCTGGCGGCTCCAGTGGCCGTGCACGGCCGCGTCGAAGCTGGCGCCATCTGGCAGCAGATCAGCAGAGTAGAAATGCTGGCCCGGCAGAAAGATGCGCGATGTCCCGTCCTGCAGGCCGATCTCCATCTCGCCGCCCAGGATGAACACCCACTGCGTATGGAGGGAGCAATGAAACTGGCTACGGAAACCGACGGGACTGTGGCGCAGCTGGAAACCACCGGAGGGAAAAAGCGCCGAGAGCATGGCTTGCGGCGAGCCTTCGCCAAACGGCACGGTTTCCTCGCGGAATTTAGCGCGGCCATCGGTATCGGTATAGAGAATGACTTCGGTGAAAACGCTCACAGGGGGCTCCGATGTGAAGGGCTGAAAATTTGTCTCATCACGCCAATTCTCTGTCAAAAGCAATCTGCACCTTCATGGACTGGCGTTTGTCCCCCGCCAGCCGGAAGGCGTCGCCGGCCTGGCCGACATCGACAATATCGGAGATCACGGGCTGGCCATCGATCAGGCGCTGGTTCAGGAAAGCCACCGCCACCGCAAACTCGGCATGGAAACGGAAGGTGCCGCGCAAGTCGATCTCCTTGCCAACCAGCGTGTTCAGCGGCATGGCGATGTTGCCGCCCAGGCCGATGGCGACAATCACGCCCCGGGGCGCAATCACATCGAGTCCGCCGATCAGGGCTTTCTCGCTGCCAGAGGCCTCGAACATCACGTCGAAGCAACCCTTGTTGGCGGCAAATGGTGCCAGGCCGTCGGGGTCTTGCGCCAGGTTGATGGCCTGGTCTGCGCCCATCTTGAGAGCGCAGGCCAGCGGCAGATCGGCAATGTCGGCCGCCACGATCTGCGCCGCACCGGCGCGCCGCAAACCGGCGATCAGCAATGCGCCGATCGAGCCGCAACCGGTGACCAACACCCGCTTGCCAAACACTGACCCGGCGCGCGCGATGGCGTGCAGGCCGACCGCCAGCGGCTCGGCCAGCGCGGCCTGCGACAACGGCAGGTCATCAGCCACCGGGTATGCCTGCGCGGCATCAATCACCAAGCTGTCGCGAAAAGCCCCCTGCACGTGGGGAAAACGCATGGCACTGCCGTAAAACCGCATGTCCATGCAATGGTTGTGCAGCCCTTGCTGGCAGTAGCGGCAGATGCCGCAAGGCCGCGAGGGCGAGATCGCGATGCGCTGGCCGACGTAAAAGCCGGTCACCTCGCTGCCCAACGCATCCACCACGCCGGACACCTCGTGGCCCAGCACCAGGGGCTCCCTGATGCGCACCGTGCCAAACCCGCCGTGCTGGAAATAATGCAGGTCCGACCCGCAGATGCCACCGAACGCAACGCGTACCCGCAGCTGTTGCGGCCCCATCGCCTCGGCAGCGACGGTATCAAGACGCAAATCCAGCGGGGCATGACAGACCAGTGCGCGCATGACTTTCTCCG